>OOAI01000213.1_pt1 | contig 47439 bp, 38 predicted proteins | sample 1671191 | NCBI WGS metagenome assembly OOAI01 (sample SAMN06348131, study PRJEB24527) | human gut metagenome | biome: human gut; feature: ankylosing spondylitis patient; material: feces | host: Homo sapiens | place: China | collected 2015-10 | reverse complement strand
AGTAGATCTCGGAGCAGGGGCCGCACGGGCCGGAGCCGTGCTCCCAGAAGTTGTCTTCCTTGCCCAGACGCACCATGTGGTCCGGGGCGATGCCCACCTTCTTGGTCCAGATGTCGTAGGCCTCGTCGTCCTGCTCATACACCGAGATGTGCAGGCGGTCCTTGGGGATGGCCATCCACTCGTCGCTGGTCAGGAACTCCCATGCCCAGGGGATGACCTCTTCCTTGAAGTAATCCTGGAAGGAGAAGTTGCCCAGCATCTCAAAGAAGGTGCCGTGGCGGGCGGTGATGCCCACGCGCTCGATATCCGGGGTACGGATGCACTTCTGGCAGGTGGTCACACGATGACGGGGCGGCTCTTCCTGTGCCAGGAACCACTTCTTCATGGGAGCCATGCCGCTGTTGATCAGCAGCAGGCTGGGGTCGTTCTTCGGCACCAGCGGGAAGCTGTCCAGACGCAGATGGCCCTTACTTTCAAAAAAGCTCAGGTACTTTTCGCGCAGTTCATTCAAACCGGTCCATTGCATAAGTTTTCTCTCCTCAATTGTCCTTGGCGTTTGCACGTCAGATTTTTATGATGTTATGGCAGAGGGGCAGACAGGCGCAAAAAACAAAAACAGCCTCCATCCCAATCAAGGGACGAAGGCTGTGCTGCTCAAAACTCCGTGGTACCACCCAAATTGCAAAGGATAAATTGTCCCCTGCCGCTTTCGGCGCGTTAACGCTGCGCAGCGTCCGGTTTGCATTCGCCGGAAGCTCCGGGGTGGCGCGAAATGATCCCGACCGGAGCACCTTACAGCCGTGGGCGCTCTCTCTGGACGGTGGTGTGTGCATTTCTGACCCCATCATTGCCATCTGTCATAATTTTACATTCCGCAAGGCAGGCGAAGTGCCCCTTTGCGTACAGCTAAATTATAGCATACGCAAAACGTTTGTCAACGGTTTTGAGCAAAATTTACGGCACCCAGATGCGGTCTGCACGGGTTATCTCGCCGTTTTGGATGGTCACGGTCGTGTTTCCTGCATTCCACCCATAAGCATCTTCTTCATTGCTCATTGCATCACAAACCGTCCGATCTCCCTTTACGATCACTGGGTCGGCTTCAAAGTCTGCTGCACCGTCCGATAGTTCGATATCGTCTGCCATAACAAGTTGCTTAACCACTCCAACTTCATAATAAGCGGGATAATCATCCCATGTCAGAGTCCGGTAGTGGTCATCCTCTTTGCATAAGTCAATACCACCTTCTTCTATTCCACCGTTGATGGTCACATAGTTGTTTTCTCTCTCAACGCTTTCCACTGTTAGGGCTGTAATTTCCTCTGTCCCGTTTAGATGTGTTATAATGGTATCTCCTTCGCTCAATGCTTCAATATCTGCGGCTGTGTACCGGTCATAGTCGTATACAACAGCATTGTTGATGGTATTCTTGCGTTCACCGACCCATACTTTATCGCTTTCAAAGCTGATGTGATAAGTGCCATCCGAAAGTGGGTCACTCAGTAAAACACCTTGCATTGGGTGTACTTCCGTTTTTTGCGCCTCCGAAGATGTCGTGCTTGCCGTGGAAGCCGCTGTGCTTCCAGCCGTGGAACTGGACGCCCCACAGCCCACCATTGTTATTCCAATAGCCAAAAGCACAGTAAGTGTCACTATTTTATGGTTCCATCTCATACGAAAACCTTCTTTCTCTTGCTTGACGGAACGTTTCCGTTCCGCTACAATAAAAACGAATCAAGAACCCATTCTATTGCGACTGATTTTAAGATAGAGAGGAATTTCCCGTGAAAATTTTAAAAGTAAAGTGTCTTGCCCCTACCCGGCTGGACAATTATCTGACCCAGCAGTACCCCGCCCTGACCCCCGGTCGCCTGAACAAGGCGCTGCGGGAAAACAAGATCAAGCTCAACGGCAAAAAGCAGCCGCTTTCCACCCGCGTGATGGCGGGCGACGAGATCAAGCTGTTCATTCTGGACGAAGTTCTGGACGCCGACAAGCGAGTGGAGGGCCCGGCGTGGAAGAACGCCCGCGGCCCGGCGCAGGTGGTGTACGACTGCCCGCAGATCCTCATCGTGAACAAGCCCGCCGGCCTTTCCGTGGACGGCCCGGACGATGACACCCTGCTGAACCGCGCCCTGCTCTACCTGAACCAGCAGGGGGAGTACAAGGAGAACGACCTGTACACCCCGGCCCTGTGCCACCGGCTGGACACCGGCACCAGCGGCCTGGTGATCATTGCCAAGACCCCGGAGGCCGAGGAGCTGTTTCTGGCCGCCATCAAGAACCGTGACGTGCAAAAGACCTACCTCTGCGTCACCTTCGGCCGCCCTGTGCCGCCGGACGCCACCCTGGGCGGCTACCTGCTCAAGGACGCCGACCGCGGCATCGTGAAGATCGTGGAGGACAAGCAGCCCGGTGCCAAGGAAGTGGAGACCCAGTACGAGACCATTGCCGTTTCCGGCCGTCTGGCCCTGCTCAAAGTAAAGCTGATCACCGGCCGCACCCACCAGATCCGTGCCCACATGGCCAGCATCGGCTGCCCCATCCTGGGCGACAGCAAGTATGGCAACAACAGCGCCAACCGGGAGCTGAAGCTCAAGTATCAGGCCCTGTGCGCTTATGAGCTGACCATGCCCCGCTTCACCCAGCCGGATTTTGCCTTCCTCAGCGGCAAGACCTTCCGCGCCCCGAAGCCCTGGTACTACAACCAAGTGCTGGACGGAACACTGAAGTAAGACTCAAATCAACAGACAAGGCCCCGTGTGCATCAGCACACGGGGCCTTGTTTTGATTCAAGCAAATTTTATGCCGGATAATTCAGGGTGTCCAGCAAGGCGTTCAGGTAGTTCTGCGGCATGGCACCGGTGCTCTGGGCACACAGCAGATAGGTGGTGGCACCGTGCTGGAACACGGTGTACTGGGCCGTCACATTGCCTGCAGCATCCTTCACGCTGTAGATCTGATAGACCTGACCGTTGGCTGCGGTGTAATCTGCCTTGGCATACGAGGCACCCGGCGCGGTGACCGACTCCTCCACCGCAGCTTCATCGCTGCCATCCCAGCGGGTGCTTGCCGCAAAGGTCAGCGACACGGCACCGTCCGTGCGGTACTGGTTGTACATGGTATTGGTGATCTTCTGGGACGGCTTGAACGAAACCACCACATTGTCCGTCCCGCCGCCCTGCGGAAGGGCATCAAAGGTGCTGCTGGACACAAACTTCATGCCCAGCTGGCTTTCAGCATCCGCACGGCTGTTCATGTCGATCTCCACCACGCTATCGCTGGTGCGGCGGGCCGTGGTCTTGACCTGCGCCTTCACATCTGCGCCGATCTTGGCGGAATCCTCCACGGCAGGCATCTGCAAACGATAGCTCAGACGGACATTGCCGCCGCTCTTATCCACGCTGCTGGCATTTACAGCCCATGCGGCCGGGCACAGCAGGGACACTGCACAGGCGGCAGTGAGCAGCAGACCAGTGATTCTGCGCATCTTCATAAAGCATTCTCCTTTCGGCGGGGGCACCGATCCGGTGCCGCCATATTCTCCCAGTTTTAAAATAGCAAGAATATGCGCCGCTGTCAAGTGGCAAATCAGCTAAAAAATTGGAATTATTTTTGGAAATCCCACCTATTTTTTCCCGCGGACACGCAGAAAAGGCAGTGTACCGGAGCCCCGGCACACTGCCCTTTTCTCATTTTCAGCTCGTCGGTACAGCGGTCAGGAAGCAGCTTCCTGCACCACCACATACACGCCTGCCGGCACACAAGCCGCCCAGGCACCGTCCTTGTCCAGCCAGCCGAATTGCTCACAGATATGATCGGGGCACTGGCTGTCCAAAAACGCGATCGCGCCGTCTTTTACCTGCAGGTGGACCACATAGTCGCCCACATCATACAGGTAATCATGATCTTCGTCCAGCGAGAGGGTCTCAGATGCGCCGCTGCCAAAGTCAACGACTGCTTCCAGACCCGTGCCCTTGCTGCCGCGGGCCGCGCGCCAACCAAAGTACAGCGCCGCTGCCACGGCCAGCACCACCAGAGCAAAGATCAGGTTCTTCTGCCACGGCTTCCAGCCTTTTTTGCCGGAAGCTGCGTCAGATTTTTCCGTCACACTCATGCAGCGTACTTGCTGGCAGCAGCACCTGCAATGCGGCCAAAGACCACGAAGTCGGCCACAGCGTTGCCGCCCAGACGGTTTGCACCGTGCACACCGCCGGTGACCTCACCGGCTGCGAACAGACCGGGGATCACGCTGTCGTCAGCCTTCAGCACCTCAGTGTTGGTGTTGATCTTCAGGCCGCCCATGGTGTGATGCACACCAGCGGTGACCTTGATGGCGTAGTACGGAGCGGTGTTCAGGGGGTTGGCGAAGCTGGTGCGGCCGAAGTCGGGGTCGTTCTTGGCCTCAACGTAGCCGTTCCAGGTGTTCATGGTCTCGGCAAAGGCAGCCTCATCGACGCCCATGGCCTTGCCCAGTTCCTCGTAGGTCTCACCGGTCACGGTGTAGCCCTTCTTGATGTAGCCCTGGATGACGCTGGAAGCATCGACCATAGCCTGATCGACCACCAGCCAGCTGTAGCTGCCGGTCTGTGCGATCTCGGCTGCGGAGACCACGTCACGGGTGCCCACTTCGTCGATGAAACGCTTGCCCTCGGCGTTGATCAGCACGGCACCGTCGCCGCGCAGGCCCTCGGTGATCAGGGCAGCGGTGTTGGCTTCCACGGTGGGGTGGATCTGGATCTGATCCATATCCACGGTGTCGGCACCGATGGCGGTTGCCATCTCAATGCCCTGGCCCTGAGCGCCGGCAGCGTTGGTGGTCATGAAGCCCTTCAGCTCAGGCTTGTACTCAACGACCATGTCCAGGTTTGCGCCGAAACCGCCGGTAGCCAGCACAACGGCCTTGGCATTGACGGTGACGGTCTCACCGGAAGCACCGGTAGCCTTCACGCCCACAGCAGCGCCGTTGGCGTCGGTCAGGATCTCGGTAGCGGTGGTGTTCAGCAGAGTCTGCACACCAGCCTTGTCGCAGTTCTCCTGCAGCAGAGGGATCATGTAAGAGCCAACGGAAACGGTCTTGCCGTCGCCGTCCACGGGGCGATGGATGCGCTTGACGGATGCGCCGCCGAAGCTGGACACGCTGTGCAGAGTGATGCCGTGCTCGTCCAGCCAGTCGATGGCGTCGGCACTGTTGGAGCACAGAGTCTCCACCAGCTCAGGGTTATTCAGACCCTTGCCGCCGATCATGGTGTCCAGCTCCATCAACTCCACGCTGTCAAAGTAGCCCTTGGGGTCAGCCTGATAAGCAGCCCACTGCTCAGAAACAGTCTTAGCCAGAGCGGTGATGGTAGCGTTGTCGGCGTACTTTTCAGCAGCAGTCTTCAGGGTCTTTTCCACGCCTGCGGACTCGCCGAACTCGTTCTCGTCCTGGTACACGGTGTCGCCGGCGTTCATGCCGCCGGTGGCACGGACGGAGTTGCCGCCCACCATGGGCTGGCTCTCCAGGATGACAACGCTCTTGCCCTCAGCAGCAGCGGTGATGGCAGCAGTCATGCCTGCGCCGCCTGCGCCCACGATGGCAACATCTGCGTCAATGGTGGAGTCCTCGGCCTTGGTCTTGTCAGCCTTGACCTCAGTCTTGTAGTCATCTGCGTTCAGACCAGCTGCAACCAGAGCGGCGGCAGCAGCCTCCTTGATGGCGTTGGAGGTGATGGTGGCAGTGGACACACCGTCCACAGCGATGCTGCCGCTCTCAGCAATGGCAACGGGCAGCTGCTCCAGAGCCATGGTGCCGATGCCGGGGGTCTCGTCCTTGCCCTCGGCAGTGCAGCCAGTGATCTTGCTGTCAGTCAGGGTCAGGGTGACGGTCACGTCGCCGCCCATGCCCTTTGCGGTGCCGGTAAAGTCACCGGAGACACCTGCAGCAGAGGAGGCGGAGTTGTTCTTTGCGCCGCAGCCGAACAGGCTCAGGGCCATGACGGATGCCAGTGCAAACGCAGCAATGCGTTTTCTCATGATTGGATCTTCCTTCCTTCTTCTTGGTGTTTGCTTCATGGTTTGTCCATGCGAACATCTATCAGCATAAAAAGGGGAGCCGCGCATTCGGAACGCAGCTCCCCTCTGCCGAACTAGGGAATAATTAGGCGTTAGCCTGAGCTGCAGCAACAGCGCATGCAACGGTAGCGCCGACCATGGGGTTGTTGCCCATGCCGATCAGACCCATCATCTCAACGTGAGCGGGCACGGAGGAAGAGCCAGCGAACTGAGCATCACCGTGCACACGGCCCAGAGAGTCGGTCAGGCCGTAGCTTGCGGGGCCTGCTGCCACGTTATCGGGGTGCAGGGTACGGCCCGTGCCGCCGCCGGAAGCAACGGAGAAGTACTTCTTGCCGTTCTCGATGGCCCACTTCTTATAGGTGCCTGCAACCAGGTGCTGGAAGCGGACGGGGTTGGTGGAGTTGCCGGTGATGGAGCACTGAACGTCCTCCTTCTTCATAATGGCAACGCCTTCCATAACGTCGTTAGCGCCGTAGCACTTGACAGCAGCGCGCTCACCCTCGGAGAAGGGGATCTCCTTGACGACGGTCAGGGTCTGGGTGGGGATATCGTACTCGGTCTGCACATAGGTGAAGCCGTTGATACGGGAAATGATGTAAGCTGCGTCCTTGCCCAGGCCGTTCAGGATGACGCGCAGAGGGGTCTTGCGGACCTTGTTTGCGGTGCGGGCGATGCCGATGGCACCCTCAGCAGCAGCAAAGGACTCGTGGCCTGCCAGGAAAGCGAAGCAGGTGGTGTCCTCGCTCAGCAGACGAGCGCCCAGGTTGCCGTGGCCCAGACCGACCTGACGCTGCTCAGCAACAGAGCCGGGGATGGTGAAAGCTTCCAGACCTTCGCCGATGGCAGCAGCGCACTCGGCAGCGTCGGTCAGGCCGCGCTTGACGGCGATGGCGGTGCCCAGGGTGTATGCCCAGACAGCGTTATCAAAGCAGATGGGCTGCACGCCGCGGACGATCTTGTCGCAGTCGATGCCCTTAGCGAGGAGCATCTCGTTGCAAGCGTCCAGAGACTCCAGGCCGTTGGCCTTCAGGCATGCCTCGATCTTCGGCATGCGGCGATCCATAGATTCAAAAGTTGCCATGAGTTGTTCCTCCTCTCTTATTCCTCACGCGGGTCGATGTACTTGACAGCGCCCTGCTCCTTGCTGAAGCGGCCGTAAGTACCCACGTTCTTCTCGTAAGCCTCGTTGGGGGTCTTGCCGTGACGGATATCCTCCATCATCTTGCCCAGCTTGACGAACTGATAGCCGATGACCTCATCGTTGGCATCCAGAGCCAGCTTGTTGATGTAGCCCTCGGTCAGCTCCAGGTAACGGACGCCCTTTTCCTTGGTGGAGAAGATGGTGCCGGTCATGGAGCGCAGGCCCTTGCCCAGGTCATCCAGACCTGCGCCGATGGGCAGACCGTCCTCAGAGAAAGCGGTCTGGCTGCGGCCGTAGACGATCTGCAGGAACAGCTCACGCATTGCCACGTTGATGGCATCGCACACCAGGTCGGTGTTCAGAGCTTCCAGAATGGTCTTGCCGGGCAGGATCTCGCCTGCCATAGCAGCAGAGTGGGTCATGCCGGAGCAGCCGATGGTCTCCACCAGAGCCTCTTCGATGACGCCGTTCTTGATGTTCAGGGACAGCTTGCAGGTGCCCTGCTGAGGTGCACACCAGCCCACACCATGGGTGTAGCCGCTGATGTCCTTGATCTCATAGGCCTTGACCCATGCGCCCTCTTCGGGGATGGGAGCCGGACCATGCTTAGGACCTTTGGTGATCGGGCACATATTCTGTACTTGCTGCGAATAGGTCATAATCATACTCTCCTTTTGACAAATGTCGCTTGGCGGGAACACGGCTGCGCCCTGCCGGCACAGCTCGTCCTCCCGTTTTGCATCGGCTGCGCGGGCCGCTCTCTCTTTCGGCCGCACAGCACTACCACGCATGATTTTATTATAGAGAATGCGCGCGCATTTTGCAAGACATTTCCGCCAAAAATCCGCAATTCTCTTTCTGGTCATTTCCATCTAACCGTCAATTCGTCCGCTTTCCGCCGGGTATTTGTCATTTTTCTGTCAATTCTGTCAGCAGGTCCGGTCCATTCCCTGCTGTCCGCGCCCGGCAGACGGTTCCACCGGCCGCAAGGCCCAGATGCAGGCAAAGCCGGCCCCGGCGGCTGCCACGGCCATCCAGTGCCGACCGACTTCCAGCCCGAAGAAATTGGCTGCAAACGGAAAGGCAAGGCTGCCCACGCTCTGCCCCAGCGCCAGAAAGCCATAGTTGACCCCCGCATGGGGGAAGCCGAACAGGTCGGTGGAAAGGGCCGGCAGAACCGCCGCCAGCGCCGAGTAGCAGAAGGTGAGGCCCGCATAGCAGGCCACCACGCCCCAGCCCTGTGCAAAGGCAAACCCCGCCGACAGCCCGGCAGACACCGCAAACAGCAGCATGTCCGTGGGGCGGCGGCCGATTCGGTCACTGAGCAGGGGCATCAGCAGGCGGCCTGCCGCACTGCCCACGCTGCCCAGTACCACGCTCCACAGCGCCGCCTGCTCCTCCAACCCGCGCTCCATGCCCAGCTTTAAAATAATGGGGCTGAACAGCAGCACTGCGGGGGTAGAAAAGCACACCGCTCCGGCGCACAGCCAGTACTGCTTTGTGCGCAGCATCTGCTGCGGGGCAAGGTCAATGGTGTTTTTGCCGTTCTCCTGCGATTTTTGGGTCTGCCCGGTCTGCGGCGGGTCCTGCAAAAGCAGACTGCCCACAAGGCATACCGGCAGGGTGACCGCACCCAGTGCCCAGAAGGCCCCCCGGATGCCCTGCACGACCCAAAATCCCCGCACTGCCGTGCGCACGAATACGGTGAGGAAGGCACCGCTCAGGCCCACCGCCCCGCCGATGACGCCGGTGGCCAGCCCCTTGCGGTCGGCGTACCACTTCTGGGCGCAGGACTGGATGGACGGATACAAAAACGCCGTGCCCAGCCCCGCCGGGATGCTGAACGCCAGAAAGAACGCCTCTGCGCTGCCCGGTGGCAGCAGGCCCGCCGCAAAAAAGCCGCCGCAGAGCAGGGCGGTGCCCCACAGGCCCGCGCAGCGGGGGCCGTGCCTGTCCTGCAGGAAGCCGCCCAGCACGCACCCCACACCGAAGGCCGCGATGAGGATGCCAAACGCATACCCCGCCCCCTGCTCCGACAGGCCGTATTCCTCCATGACCGGCTGCTGGAACACGCCCCACGCCGCCGGAAGCCCCGTGAGCACCTGAATGGCGGCCCCGGCGGCAAGGATCGTCCACGGGTGTTTTGCTGCAAACTGCTGTTTCATCGTTTCACCTCAAAATCCGTGCAATTTGCGATAGTGTGCCCATTCGGATTGACAATCCGGCAGTTTCCTTTATAATATGATGTACTGGAAACAATTCAATTGACATATAGAGAGGTATTGCAACCATGAAAACACAGGCATTGAAGGGCATGCGCGACCTGCTGCCCGCCGAGCAGACCCTGCGCGACTACATCCAGGGCAAGATCCTGGAGACCTACCGTGCGTCCGGCTTTGAGCGCATCTCCACCCCTATGCTGGAGGACATGGAAAATCTGGACAAGTCCGACGGCGGCGACAACCTGAACCTGATTTTCAAGGTGCTCAAGCGCGGCGACAAGCTCACCGCCGCCCTGAACACCGGCGACCCCAAGCAGCTCTCCGACATGGGCCTGCGCTACGACCTCACCCTGCCCCTGAGCCGCTACTATGCCGCCAACAAGGACAAGCTGCCCAGCCCCTTCAAGGTGATCCAGACCGACCGCGTATTCCGTGCCGAGCGCCCCCAGAAGGGCCGTCTGCGCGAGTTCGTGCAGTGCGACATCGACATTCTGGGCGACAGCTCCCCCAACGCCGAGGTGGAACTGATCGACGTGACCACCCGCGCCCTTCTGAACATCGGCTTCACCGGCTTCACGGTGAACATCAACGACCGCCGCATCCTGCGCGGCATGCTGGAGAGCATGGGCTTTGCCGCCGATACGCTGGATTCCGTCTGCATCACCTTTGACAAGATGGACAAGATCGGTGCTGACGGCGTGAAGGCCGAGCTGACCGAAAAGCAGCTGCCGGAAGCCGCCATCAACGCACTGGCCGATTTCATCGCCGCCGGTGAGGTGACGCTGGACGCCGTGGCTGCCCGCTGCGCCGACCCCGCCATCGCCGATGACCTGAAGTACGTTCTGGCCACCGCCAATGCGCTGGCTGCCGGCCGCTATCAGGTGGCCTACTGCCCCAGCCTGGTGCGCGGTCAGGGCTACTACACCGGCATGGTGTTCGAGATCACCTGCCCGCAGTTCAGCGGTGCCGTGGCCGGCGGCGGCCGCTACGACAACATGGTGGGCAAGTTCCTGGGCACCCAGGTGCCTGCCGTGGGCTTCTCCATCGGTTTCGAGCGCGTGTGCGGCATCCTGCTGGAACAGGGGTATCAGATCCCCGGTGCCAAGCAGAAGATCGCCCTGCTGTACGGCAAGGACGCCGACTTCCCCGCCGTGCTGAGCAAGGCCGCCGCCCTGCGTGACACCTACAACGTCACCGTGCTGCAGCAGGCCAAGAAGCTGGGCAAGCAGCTGGGCCAGCTGGAGGCCGCCGGGTTTGCCGGTGCCGCCTTCATGGACAAGGACGAAGTCAAAATTTTTGCACAGCAGTAACCACAAAACGCAGACAGGCCCCCGCACAAAACCGTGCGGGGGCCTGTTTTTTACTTCGTCATCAAATGGTGAACTGCACCACGCAGAAAGCAGCGTAGATGCACAGCAGCGCAATGCCCTGCGGGCGGCTGAGCTTACCCTTGAGCAGGGCGGGCAGAGTCAGCAGCAGCATGACCGCAAACATCACCGGAATATCCATCACCAGCGAGGCGTTCATGCCAGCAATGGTGGAGTTCTGCGGGATGGTAAAGGGAGCCAGCGTCACGCTGACGCCGCTCACCAGCACCAGATTGAACACGTTGGCACCGATGACGTTGCCCAGCGACAGCGCCCCGTGGCCCTTGGCCAGCGAGGTGATGGCCGTGACCAGCTCCGGCAGCGAGGTACCCAGTGCCACAAAGGTCAGAGCAATGACCGACTCCGGCACGCCCAGTGCCTGTGCAATGAGGGTGCCGTTGTCCACCAGCAGGTCCGCGCCCACCGCGATGAGCACCGCGCCCACCGCCAGCAGGCCCAGTTCCTTGGCAAAGGAAGCGTTTTCTTCCGGCTCTTCCTCTTCTTCCGGGGCGTGGGCATTCTTCATGGCCATCACGTTGCAGACGATGTAGGCCACGAACATGGCCAGCAGGATGATGCCCACTGGCCGGGTGAAGGAGCCGGTGGTGTAGGCCACACCGGCGTAGAAGGCTGCCGCCACAAAGAAGAACAGCACCGGGGTGCGCAGGCTCTTGGGGTCCACCTTGCCCGGCTTGGCCACAATGGGAATGGCCGCAATGAGGGCGGAATTGCAGATGACCGAACCAATGGCGTTGCCGTAGGCGATCTCGCCGTGACCGGTGAGAGCCGAGGTGGTAGACACCATCACCTCCGGCAGGGTGGTGCCGATAGACACCACCGTGGCACCGATGAGCAGCTCCGGCACATGGAAGCGGCGGGCAATGCCGGTGGCACCGTCCACAAACCAGTCACCGCCCTTGATCAGGCACAACAGGCCCACGATGAACAGCAAAACAGGTATAAGCATGTTTTTTCTCCTTTTTGATCGTTCCTTGGCCCGGCTCCGGGAACGGGAGTCTCTCAGCCGGGCAAAAAAGAAAAGACTCCTATTACAGGGTACGCATACTACGTCCTTGTAATAAAAGTCTCAAGCATCCGGTACTGCATCGGGCATTTCTGCCGGGTTGTCGCTGCAGCACAGCGCATCATCTCTTGCGGGATATACGCCCTTTACTCCCTTTTATCTTTGCATATTATACCTGTTTCAACGGCAAAGCGCAAGGGGAAACCTGCAAATTTCACCCGGCCTTTTCCACTTTTTTCGCGTTGGGATAGATGCGTTCCATGCGGGCATTGTCGAAATGGGCGTCCAGATAGGTCTCCACGGCATTGGCAGCTGGCACCCCGCTGGTGCGGGCGTCGTAACGGGCCAGCGCCAGCGAGCTGGTGACCATGTTCACCGCCATGAACACCGCCAGCAGCACGGTCATCCACGGCCGCACCCGGCTGCGCAGACGGGTCATGCACTTCATGACCACCGGGTAGCCGTAGCGCATCCACACCACGGCCGCCATGCCCCAGAAGAAGCAGTACAGCAGGTTGATGCGCCCGCCCAGATTGAATTTGAATTTGCTGTAATCCCAGAACACCGTGCCGAACAACAGCTCGGTCACGGCGCTGCACACATACTCGTACACGCCGCCCATCACCGTGCCGAACACAAACAGGTAGCGGTCGCTCTTGTCCTGATTCTGGCGCAGCAGCACGGTGGTCAGGGCCAGAGCCAGGCCCCACACCACGCTGAACGGCCCCCACACCAGACTGGAACGGCTCATCCAGACGCCTGCCGTCAGGCGGCAGAACACTGTTTCCACCAGGTCACCCAGAAACGCGCCCACCACGAACAGCCACAGCAGGTCGGCGGCGCTCAGGGGCGTTTCGCCGTTCTGAGCAATGGTCGGTTCCTGCCGGGCCGCCGCCGGGTAGGCCCGCTGGATGCGCTTTTCCACATACAGGGCAATGCGGCGGCGCAGGCCGTCGGAGCTTTCACCCAGCCGCTGGTTCAGCTGTTCCAGCACCGGGTGTTTGGCCGCATAGCGCCCCACCAGCACGGCCGAACCGATCTGGTCCAGCGCTGCCACGATGACCGCCGCCCACACCAGCGGGTGCAGCAGCCAGCTCGGGATGGCCTGGCACAGCCGCAGCAGCAGGCCATTGAGCCACAGCACGCTGGCAGTGCCCAGCACGCCCCACAGCAGCGAATACTGCAGGCAGACATAGCCGTTCAGGTTGAAGCGCTTACCGGAGTAGTCCCACCATTTGCGGCGGTGCAGCCGTTCCAGAAGCTTAGCCGTCAGCCACTCCATGACCGTGGAGGCCAGCGTACAGGCAAAGAAGAGGTACACCGGCTCGCTGCGCAGGTCCGTGAAGCCCACGGCCAGCAGTACCGCCGTGGAGCCGTACACAAAGCAGAAGGGCCCGGCTGCTGCGCCGCGGTTGGCAAAATGCTTGCCCCGCACCGTAGCTACTACCGTTTCCCCTACCCAGCCCGCAAACGAGTAGACCAGGTAAAGGACGCCCAGCGTATAAAAATCGTATTCCATAGCAGTCCTTTCTGCCAAAAGCGTTGGTTTTCCAGCAGTTGTATTGTACCCTTTTTTCCTGCAGAACGCAAGCATGGCAAAGGGGCTGCCCGCAGCGGGTGGCCCCTTTTAGATTTCGTTGTACGATCAGAATTTGCGCCAGGTGTCGGGCAGGAACAGCACCAGCATGGGGAAGATCTCCAACCGGCCTGCCAGCATGTCAAAGATCAGCACCAGCTTGGCCGGGTCTGCAAAACCGCTAAAGTTCTGCATGGGGCCCACCAGCTCCAGGCCCGGGCCGATGTTGTTCAGAGTGGCGGCCACGGCAGTGAAGTTGGTCACCATGTCAAAGCCGTTCAGACTGATGAGCAGGAAGGACCCCACAAAGATGAAGCTGTAGGCCGCCATGAACACGTTGGTGGTACGGATGGTCTCATGGTTCAGCAGCTTGCCGTCCATACGCGCCGGAGCCACCACCTGCGGGTGCAGAGCCTGCTTGAGCTCCTTGCCCAGCGTCTTGCCCAAAATGAGGATGCGGCTCACCTTGATGCCGCCGCCGGTGCTTCCGGCACAGGCACCAATGAACATCAGCACCACCAGCACTTCCTTGGACAGAGTGGGCCACAGGTCAAAATCGCAGCTGGAAAAACCCGTGGTGGTGATGATGGAACCCACCTGGAACGCCGCTTGCCGCAGCGCCTCGCCAAAGCTGTTGTAGATGCTGTAGATGTTGGCCGTGATGATGGCAATGGCGGCTGCAATGACCACAAAGTAGCCGCGCACCTCTTCGCTGGCCGCCGCCCGGCGGAACCGACGCATCAGCAGCAGGAAGTAGGCGTTGAAGTTGACGCCGAACAGGATCATGAACACGGTCACGACCCACTGGATGTAGGGCGAGAAGCTGCCAAAGCTGTCATTGCGGAAGCCGAAGCCGCCGGTGCCTGCGGTACCAAAGGAGGTAAGCAGGGCCTCGAACAGGGGCATTCTGCCTGCCAGCAGGAACAGCAGCTCCAGCAGGGTCAGAGCCAGGTAGATGCCGTACAGGATCTTGGCAGTGGACTGCACCTTGGGCACCAGCTTGTCCACCTGCGGGCCGGGGCTCTCCGCCTTCATCAGGTTGACGTGGGAGCCGCCGGTCAGCGGCAGCAGCGAAAGCAGGAACACCAGAACGCCCATGCCGCCGATCCAGTGGGTAAAGCTGCGCCAGAACAAAATGCCCTTGGGCAGGCTCTCCACCTCCGGCAGGATGCTGGCACCGGTGGTGGTAAAGCCGGACACGGTTTCAAACAGGGCATCCACCGGGTTGGGGATGCAGCCGGTGAGCACGAAAGGCGCGGCGCCCACCACCGAGATGACGATCCAGCTCAGTGCGGTGGCAGTAAAGCCCTCCCGCATATAGAATACCTTGCTGCGGGGCTTGATGGCCCGCAGCGCAAAGCCGATGCCTGCGCTCACGGCAGCCGTGAGCAGGAACACTGCCAGTACCATCCACTCGCCGTAGATCAGGCTGGCAGCGGCGGGCAGAAGCAGCAGGGCGCCCTCGATCATCAGGATATAGCCCAGCAGACGGAAAACGATCGCATAATTCATAGCCCGCCTCCGTCAGCTCTCCACGATGTCCCGCAGGTCATGCAGGCCATGCTCCAGCGTGACCACGATCACGTTGTCGCCCACCTGGATCTGGTCGCCGCCGCGGGGGATCAGGATGCGGTCGCCGCGGGTGATGCAGCACAGCAGCAGGTTCTTTTTCAGATGCAGCTGGCTCAGGGGCACACCGGTGGCCCGGCTCTCCTCGTGTACCGTGAATTCCAACGCTTCCACGCGGTCGTCCAGGATGCGGTACAGGGTCTTGATGTTGCTGCCCGCCTCATTCTGCAGGGCACGCACATACTGCACAATGTAATCGCAGGTCATGTACTTGGGGTACACCACGCTGCCCAGGTCCAGCCCGGCCAGAATGTCATCGAACTCCAGACGGTTCACCTTGGTCACCAGCTTGCCCTGGGAGTGCTTTTTGGCAAACAGGGTCAGCAGCACGTTTTCTTCGTCGATGTTGGTCAGAGCCACAAAGGACTCTGCGGACTCCAGGCCCTCCGACAGCAGGAAGTCCCGGTTGGAGCCGTCCTCATTGAGGATCTGGGCACCGGGCAGCTGCTCAGCCAGCTCCTGGGCGCGGGCGGCATCCCGCTCCACGATGCGGACCCGCACATGGTTCTCCAGCAGCTCCTGGCTCAGGTAGAACGCGATGGCGCCGCCGCCCACGATCAGGGCGTTGCGCACCGGCCGCACCGGCATGTGGATCTGCCGGAAGAAGGCATGCGCGTTTTCCTGGGTGGCCAGGAAGGTGACCTGATCGCCGTTCTGCAGCACAAAGTTGCCGTTGGGGATGATCACCCCGCCGTCACGCTCTACGGCACACACCAGAATGTCGCTCTTGAGCCGACTGGGGATCTCGCGGATGGCTACGCCATCCAGCCCCTGTGCCTCGGTGAGCGCAAACTTGATCAGCCGCACGCGGCCGCCCGCAAAGGTGTCGATCTTGCTGGCCCCCGGGAACCGCAGCAGATGGGAGATCTCCTTGGCTGCCGCCATTTCCGGGTTGATGATGGCCGAAATGCCGATCTGTTTTTTGATAAAGTCCAGCTCGTGGCTGTAGGACGGGTTGCGCACGCGGGCAATGGCGTGGCAGTGGCCCGCCTTTTTGGCAAACATACAGCACAGCAGGTTCAGCTCGTCCGAACCGGTCACGGCAATGAACACGTCCGCATCCTCAATGCCGGCTTCGGACAGGGTGGTGATGGAGGAGCCGTTGCCCACGATGCCCAGCACGTCGTACGTCTCGATCAGGTGTTCCACCCGCGCCTTGTTCGTGTCCACAACGGTCACGTTGTGGCCCTCCTCGCTGAGCTGCCGCGCAAGGGCGGTACCGACCTTGCCGCTGCCCACCAGAATGATCTTCATAACAAGTCCTTTCTCCTTTGGCAGCCCCTTTCCCGGGGTATACAAATACAGCTTAGTATATCATATCCAGCTGCAAAGTTCCACTGTTTGCCCCACAAATACATCGAATTGCTTAAAAAGCGACGATTCTTTTGTGCAGGATTACCTGTTTTCAGCGTGAAAGCGCAAAAAGGGGCTGCCGCACAGCTTTTGTGCAGCAGCCTCCTTGGGTCAAAATGATTCAGAATGCTCTCCGCGTGCGCTTTGGGCGTCATCAGCGGAAAAGTATCGTTATAAGAGCAAGCTCTCCCCTGCTGTCAGGTCTTAGTACCGCTCTACGCCGTCCTTGGTGACAAGGGCGTATACCAGCGGGGCTTCCTCCGGCTTTTCCGCACCGTACACAAGGCCGCTGCGGTACTCGGCGGCAGCGGCTTCAAACTTGTCCGCTGCACCGTAGAAGGTCGCCAGGCTCTCGCCCTTGTGGACGTAGTCGCCGCGCTTTTTGTGCAGGGTGATGCCGGCGGCAAAGTCCAGCGGGTCGCCCTTTTTCTGGCGGCCGGCACCCAGCAGCACACTGGCCGAGCCGATCTTTTCGGCATCATTGGCCACGATGTACCCATCCTGCTCGGCCAGCAGCTCATAGCGGGCAGCAGGCTGCTCAAACAAGCTGTAGTCATCCAGCACGCGGGTATCACCGCCCTGGGCGGCAAACATCTCCTTGCACTTGGCAAAGGCAGAGCCGTCCGCGATCACCGCCTGTGCCATGGCACGGCATTCGGCGGGGGTGCCCTTCCCTGCCAGCACCAGCATATTGGCGGCCAGCTGCAGGCACACCTCGGTCAGGTCGGCGGGACCGTGGCCCTTCAGCACGTCCATGCTCTCCATGACTTCCAGGCTGTTGCCGATGTTGTGGCCCAGCGGGGTGTCCATGTCGGTGATCATGGCGGCCACCCGGCGGCCATGGTGGGTGCCGATGGACACCATGAGCTTTGCCAGCTCAATGCTCTGGTCCACGGTTTTCATAAAGGCACCGGTGCCGGTGGTCACATCCAGCAGAATGGCGTCCGAGCCGGAAGCCAGCTTCTTGGACATGATGCTGGACGCGATGAGCGGGATGCAGCTCACGGTGGCGGTCACATCCCGCAGCGCGTACATCTTTTTGTCTGCCACGGCGATGCCCTCGCTCTGGCCGATGACCGACAGACCGATGCGGTTGACCTGTGCAAAGAACTCTTCCTGCGTCAGGGCCGTCTTGGTACCAGGCACGCTCTCCATCTTGTCGATGGTGCCGCCGGTGTGGCCCAGACCGCGGCCGCTCATCTTGGCGATCTTGACCCCGCAGGCTGCCACGATGGGGGCGATCACCAGCGTGGTCTTGTCGCCCACGCCGCCGGTGGAGTGCTTGTCCACCTTGATGCCCGGAATGGGCGAAAGGTCCACCATGACGCCGCTGTGGGCCATCACGTCGGTAAGCTCTGCCGTCTCTTCGTCGGTCATGCCGCGCAGGTACACAGCCATCATCCAGGCAGCCATCTGATAATCGGCCACCTCACCGGACACATAACCGTTGACGATGCTCTCCAGCTCTTCACGGCTGTGGGTGCCGCCGTCGCGTTTTTTGGCGATCAGATCATAAATGCGCATAACTTCACGCTCCTGTCGAAATAGTATGACATTGTAGTCTCAGTATAGCAAAATTCCAGTCAAAAGCAAGGTTTTTTCTGTAACTTTTGCCCATTTTTTAAGCAAAAAGGCGCAGCTGCCCGAAAAAGCAGCTGCGCCTGTGAGGTTTGCGGAGAAACGCCTCGGATCAGCGGGAACCCTTGTCGTAGGGGATGCCCTCTGCCTTGGGGGCCATGCTGTTCTTGGACGTGAAGGCCAGGATGACCATGGACGCCACGAACGGCATCATGTTGTAGATGTTGCTGGACCAGTGCAGCTGTGCCAGGAAGGTGGAATCTGCAATGTTGGCCAAGCTCTTGAACACCGCAAAGAACATAGCCGCACCAAAGATGTTGAAGGGCTTCCACTGGCCGAAGATCATAACAGCCAAAGCCAGGAAGCCTGCACCGGCCACGCCCACCTCAAAGTTCCAGGTCTGCACCGGGGGCACGATGTAAGCCATGCCGCCAATGGCACCCAGCGCACCGGAGAGCAGCACACCAGCGTAGCGCATCTTGTAGACATTGATGCCCACCGAGTCGGCTGCCTGGGGATGCTCGCCGCAGGCCCGCAGACGCAGGCCGAAGCGGGTCTTGTACAGCACCACATAGCTGATGATCAGCAGGATGATGCCCAGCGGAACAAAGACGCTGAGCTCCAGCCCGCCGATGCTGAACAGGAAGGGCTTATTGGAATAGTTCAGCTTGGCGCTGCCGCTGTCGCTGAAGTATTTGGCGATGACCACGGCAATGGCGGTGGCCAGCAGGTTCAGGGCTGTGCCGCCGATGGTCTGGTCCGCCTTCAGGTTGATGGAGGCAAAGGCCAGCAGCAGGCTGTACACCATACCGGCCAGGGCCGCCGCCAGAATGGTGAGCAGCACCACCAGGAAGGGAGACATGTCGGCGGGCAGCATGGTCAGGGTAAGCACACCTGCCACACCGCCGATGACCATGATGCCTTCCAGTGCAATGTTGATGATGCCGGAATGCTCACTGAACATACCGCCCAGAGCCACCAGCATCAACACGATGCCATACAGCAGCGTATATTTGATCAGAAGCAGCATATCACTTGCCCTCCTTCTTGGTTTCGGTCTTGGCCGGAGCAGGCTCTGCGTTCACATTGGTCTTGTCGGCATTCTTGAACAGCAGGCCGTGGATCTTGCCGCGGAACAGCATGGAGAATGCGCACAGATAGATGATGATGCCACTGATCAGGTCCGAGATCTCCGTGGGGTAATACTTGGTGGACAGGAACGAGCCGCCCACCGAGATGTGCGAGATGAACAGTGCCGAGAAGATGGTGCCGATGGGGTTGGAGCTTGCCAGCAGAGCAACGGAAATGCCGTTGAAGCCCATGGCCGGCAGGCTGGTGGAGTTCAGCGGGTTCCACTGGGACACGTTGGACAGGTAGTACAGGCCCGCACCAAAACCGGCCAGTGCACCGGCAATGGCCATGGAGAGGATGATGTTCTTCTTCTCGTTGATGCCGGCATAGCGGGCGGCACTCTTGTTCAGGCCGACGGCCTTGAGCTCATAGCCGAAGGTGGTCTTGTTCAGCACCACCCAGATCAGGATGGCCACCGCCGCTGCCAGGAAGATGGCAATGGTGGTGCTGTTGGTCTGGAACATCTTGTTCAGGCCGAAATCCGGGATGATGGACTGGGCAAAGGCCGGGTTCTTGCTCAGGTTCAGGGTACGGGTGTTCCGCACGTCGTACATGGGGCCGGTGCCGTTCTGGTAGACCAGTTCGTTTACCAGATACAGGCCGATCCAGTTGAACATGATGGAGGTGATGACCTCGTTGATGTTGAAGTAGGCCTTGAAGAAACCGGGGATAGCACCCCACAGACCGCCCAGAATAGCCGCAGCCAGCAGGCAGACGAACCAGGGCAGCTTGAGCATGATGGCGCAGTAGAGGGCACCGTAAGCGCCCAGCGTGTACTGACCGGCGGCACCGATGTTGAACAGGCCGGTCTTGAAGGCAAATGCCACCGACAGGCCGGTCATGACCAGGGGTGCTGCGTTGGCCAGCTCCTTGCCGACGCCGTAGGGAGCGTCGTGGAAGCCGCCTTTCAGGATGCGCACAAAGCCGTCGCCCCAGGCGTGTGCCGGGTTGATGGCCAGCAGCACCAGAAAGCCCACGATCAGACCGATGAGGATGCACAGCAGAGCCGCCAGCACACTGGTGACCGAGCTTTGCAGACTGCTGTGGGAAAGTTTTTTCTTGTCCATTTGTTACTTAGTCTCCTTTCCCTGCTTGCGTGCACCGGCCATATACAGGCCCAGTTCCTGCACGGTGGTGGTCTTGGGGTCAAACTCGCCCACGATCTCGCCCTCGTACATGACCAGGATGCGGTCGGACAGGTTCATGACCTCGTCCAGCTCCAGGCTGACCAGCAGCACGGCCTTGCCCTTGTCGCGCTCGGCCACGATCTGGCTGTGGATATATTCAATAGCACCCACGTCCAGGCCGCGGGTGGGCTGCACGGCAATGAGCAGCTTGGGATCCCTGTCGATCTCACGGGCAATGATCGCCTTCTGCTGGTTGCCGCCGGACATGCTGCGCACGATGGTGGAGCTGCCCTGGCCGCTGCGCACGTCGTACTGTGCGATCAGCCGGTCGGAGTACTCACGCACCTTATCCGAGCGGATGAAGCCGCCCTTCTGGAACTCCGGCTGCCAGTAGCGCTGCAGCACCATGTTGTTTTCCAGGCTGTAATCCAGCACCAGACCGTGCTTGTGGCGGTCCTCCGGGATATGGCTCATGCCGTCCTTGGAACGCTGGCGGATGGTGGCATGGGTGATGTCCTTGCCATCCAGCGTGATCTTGCCGTTGGTCAGCTTTTCCAGACCGGTCAGGCCGTAGACAAACTCGGTCTGGCCGTTGCCCTCAATGCCCGCCAGGCAGACGATCTCACCGGCGTGCACCTGGAAGGTGACATCCTTGACAGAATCCTTCTTGCGCTGGTCGTTGTGCATGGTCACGTTCTGCACGTCCAGCACCACGGCACCGGGATTTGCAGGCTGCTTTTCCACCTGCAGCTGCACATCACGGCCCACCATCATGCGGGAAAGTTCTTCCTTGGTGGTGTCCTTGATGTCTACGGTGCCCATGTACTTGCCCTTGCGCAGCACCGTGCAGCGGTCGGCCACGGCCATGATCTCGTTCAGCTTGTGAGTAATGAACAGGATGGACTTGCCTTCCTTCTTGAACCCGCGCATGATTTCCATCAGCTCGTCGATCTCCTGCGGGGTCAGCACAGCGGTGGGCTCATCGAAGATCAGGATCTCGTTGTCGCGGTACAGCATCTTCAGGATCTCCACGCGCTGCTGCATGCCCACCGAGATATCGCTGACAAGGGCATCCGGGTCCACGCGCAGGCCGTACTTTTCGCTCAGGGCCATGACCTTCTTGCGGGCCTCGGCTTTCTGCAAAAAGCCCATTTTATTGGGCTCCACGCCCAGAATGATGTTGTCCAGAACGCTGAAGCATTCCACCAGCTTGAAGTGCTGGTGCACCATGCCGATGCCCAGTGCATTTGCATCGTTGGGGTTGCGGATGGCGACCTCCTTGCCGTTCTTGCGGATCTGACCAGCCTCCGGCTGGTACAGGCCGAACAGCACGCTCATCAGCGTACTTTTGCCGGCGCCATTTTCGCCCAGCAGAGCGTGTACCTCGCCTTTGCGCAGCTGCAGGGTGATATCATCGTTTGCCTTGATCCCAGGGAATTCCTTGGTGATGTGGAGCATCTCGATCACAAAATCCTCTGCCAATCTGCTCACTCTCCTTTCGTGCCGTATCGACACCTATACTATTCTATCTTTCATTATACCTGATTTCCGACAATTTGCACACGGCTTTTTTCGTTTTTGGCAGAAAGTACAGATAAAAGTATTACTTTTGAGGCATCCTGCACAGTTTCCGCCGGGTCTGCCCTGCCCGGACACACAAAAACAGGGTGCCCGCCTGCAATGGGCACCCTGTTTTTGCATTGAGTAATTCATAAAAGCGGCCTGCCGGTTTGCGGCCCGCAGGCTGCGGGAAACGCCGGGTTACTGGATATCGTTGACGGTGATGAACTCGCTGACGGTGGGCTTGACCCCATCATCCGAGCTGTTGTCCACGGTGATCTCGCCGGAAGCGGTCACGGTCAGGAATTTGCGGCGGGAAATTTTTATCCTGGGTTCTCCTTGAAATAGTATGACTTCTGGCTTTTGATACAACAAAAGACGGGGTGTCCCTTTCGGAACATCCCGCCTGGGGAAGCTCTTTACTGGATGTAGTTGACGGTAGTGAACTCGCTGACGGTGGGCTTGGTAGCATCGTCGGAGTTGTTGTCCACAGTGATCTCGCCGCTCTTGATCTTGTCCTTGACGGTCTCGTACTCGTCCTTGGTGAAGGTCTCGAAGTTCCAGCTGTCGTCTGCGGTGGGCAGGCCGATGTAATCGCCATCCTCCAGACCGAAGTTGCCGTTGGAAGCAGCAATCTCGCTCCAGTCACCGGCCTCGATGTCGGACAGAGCGGTGTTGACAGCCTCAGACAGACCCTTCATGGCAGAGGTGATGAACGGGTTGTAGGCATAGGTGCCGTCAGCCACGCCGTTTGCGCCGATGTAGTTCTGGTCAACATCCACGCCGATGACGTAGCCGTTGTTCTTCAGAGCAGCCTCCACAGCGGAGGTGTAGATGCCGCCGCCGCAGGCAAACACGACCTGAGTGCCGTTGGAGTACCAGCCCTCCATACGGGAGGTGATGTTGGCATCGCCGTAGAACTGGCCGCCGTAGAAGTAGTTGATGTCGATGTTCTGACCCAGCTCCTGAGCAGCAGCATCAGCGCCCTGCACAAAGCCGTAGCCGTAACGGATGACAGCGGGAACAGCCATGCCGCCCAGGAAGCCCAGCTTGGTCTTGCCGTCCTTGGCAATGGCGTAACCTGCCAGATAGCCTGCCTGCTCCTCCTTGAAGGTGATGCAGTAGCAGTTGGAGGGGATCTCATCGGTGCCGATATCGCCCTGGGTGACATCGATGGCAATGAACTTGACATCGGGGTACTGCTCAGCAGCCCATGCCAGAGAAGCGCCGTACAGGTAGCCGACGCAGACAATGACCTCAGCGCCGTCGTTGACAGCCTGACGGATCATGGTCTCACGATCCTCATCGGAAGCGTCAGCCTCGGGGATGTAGTACTGGCAGTCATCGCCCATGTAGCCGGAAACAGCAGTCCAGCAAGCCTGGTTGAAGCTCTCATCGTCGATCGTGCCGGTGTCGCAGGTCAGAGCGACCTTGACGATCTTCTCGCCGCCCTCAGCAGCGGAGGAAGCAGCAGCGGAAGAAGCGGTGCTGGTGGAAGAAGCGGAAGAACCGCCACAAGCGGTCAGAGCAGCGGCGGCGGCAGCGGCACCAGCCACAGCCAGGAAATTACGACGAGAAATCTTCATAAGAAAGTCTCCTTTATTTTCAATCCATCGCGTGCCGGCCTGCAAATGCAGGCACTTGCACATTTACTGGTTCAAGTATAGCGAGAAGATGTGTGAGATGCAAGCACTTTTCGATTACAAAATATTTACAAAATCTTTGTAAATATGTCCAAAAAGTATTACTTTTGCACAGCTCCCTGTCGTTCCGGTTTTGTGCCGGGAAGCGATTTATTTTTCCACAGCGGCATTTCCGGCCACATTGGAAGGCCCGAACCCAAAGGGCAGCAGTTCGTCCATGCTGCGCTCGATGAAATCCTCCGGCGTTTTGGCCATGATCACGTTCAGCTCCGGCCCGCCGAACTCGAACAGTGCCTGACGGCACACACCGCAGGGCGAGGTGATCTGTTCGTTCACCTCGCCGCGGCGGCTGCCCACCACTGCAATATCCGTGAACTCGGTCACGCCGTCGGCCACGGCCTTGAACAGGGCCGTGCGCTCTGCGCAGCTGGTGGGGGTAAAGGACGCATTTTCCACGTTGCAGCCGGTGTAGATGCGTCCGTCCTTTGCGCGCAGGGCAGCACCCACCATAAAATTGGAATACGGTGCATAAGCCTTTTCGCGGGCAGCCAGTGCCATGCGGATCAGTTCCTGCTTTTCTTCCAGGGTCAGGTTCGTCATAAAATGTTCCTCCTTTTGGGGGCGAAAACAGCGCGGCCGGCCTTTTTGCAGGCAGACCGCGCTGGATCTTCGGTTGGGTTTCTCAGTACTCTGCGCCCAGAGCCACCTTCATCATGTTGGTAAAGCTCGTCTGGCGCTGCTCGGCCGTGGTGATCTCCGGTGCCACAAAGCTGTCGGAAATGGTCAGCAGGCAGGCCGCATGCTTGCCCAGCACCTGTGCGTTGGCAAACAGGGCAAAGCTCTCCATCTCCACGCACAGGCAGCCGCGCTCATCCCGCAGCTTTTCCCAGTAGGTGGGCTTTTCGTCGGAGGGCTGGCGGTAGAACACATCCGAAGAGTGGATGTTGCCCTCAATGAGGGGAATGCCCTGCTTGGCGGCAGAAGCGCGCAGCTTGTCGTTCAGGCTCTGGCTGGGCAGGGTGATGTCCCCCTCGAAGCCGCTCTGTACCCGGGCGTAGTTGGACTCGCTCACCGCACCGGTGGACAGCACCACGTCGAACAGCTTGGCCTTTTCGGTGTAGCTGCCGGCGGAGCCGATGCGGATGATGTTGTCCACATCGTAGAACTTGAACAGCTCATAAGAATAGATGCCGATGGACGGCATGCCCATGCCGCTGCCCATCACGCTGATGGGGCGGCCCTGATAGGTGCCGGTAAAGCCCAGCATGCCGCGCACACCGGTCACCTGACGCACATCCTGCAGGAAGGTGTCGGCAATGAACTTGGCGCGCAGAGGGTCACCGGGCATGAGGACCGTCTTGGCGAAATCGCCCTTTTCGGCGCTGTTGTGAGGGGTAGACATAGAACATCTCTCCTTTTTCTTTATGATCGGCAGGCAGGCCCTTCCCGGTGGAAAGGCCCGCTCTGCATGCTTACCTGTATTTTCTGCGGTTGAACACGTTCTGCGGGGCAATGTAAGAGCCGTTGCGGCGGATCTCGAAGTGGCAGTGGTTGCCGCTGGAACGTCCGGTGCTGCCCACATAGCCGATGAGCTGACCCTGCTTGACCGACTGACCGGCGTGCACCACCAGCGACAGGCAGTGGGCGTACAAGGTGGTGTAGCCGTTGCCGTGGCTGATGATGATGGAGTTGCCGTAGCCTGTACCCGCACCGGCGCGGTTATAGCCGGCCTTGGTCACCGTACCGCCTGCCGAAGCGTAAATGGGCGTACCGGCGGCGGCGCAGATATCCACGCCCTTGTGGCTGCCGCCGTACCAGCGCGAGCAGTTCCGGTAGCCGGGCACCGGCCAGATAAACTGACCGCTGCCGGTGATGTAAGAAGTGCTGGTGGTCACCTTCTTGGTGCCCACCACGATCTTTTCGGTCACAGGCTCCTTGATCACTTCGGTGCTGAGGATCTGCTGGCTGAGCTGGGTGCCGTTGGTGTCGTACACACGCTGGGCCGTCACACTGCGGATGCCGTTTTCACCGGCCTGCGTGGTCTTTTTGGTGCCCACGTTGTACTCTTTGGATTTGGTCGTCTCGCTGGTATAGGGGATCTCCTCCTGCCAGGTCTCGATCTTGGTGATGCGCACTTCCAGCGTGGCTTCCTGTTTGGTCACGATCAGCTCATCACCGGCCTGGATGTTGGAGGTCTCGGTCAGGGCCGCGCCCTTGAAGTTCGTATTCAGCTCGCACAGTTCCCGGAAGGTCAGGTCGTTCTTCTGGGCAATGCTCCACAGGGTGTCGCCGGTCTGCACGGTATAGATCTTTTCCTGCTGCTGCACGCCGGAAAGCATCGACTCCACATCATTTTCCTGCTGGAAGCTTTCATTGAAGTAGATGCCATTCTCCAGGGTGACCTCTTTGTTGAAGCCCACGGTCACATTGGGATCTTCCGGGTTCTCGTAGGGTTCCAGCAGGCTGCTCAGGTAGCTCTGCAGGGCAGTGCCGTCCGAGCACACGGCGGTCAGTTCTCCGTCCAGATACAGGGCGGTGCCCTCACTGATCTGGTCGCTGGAGGACTTCAGGATGGCGTTGGCCATCTCGTTTTCGTCCAGCACGCTGTGTGCCACCGAAATGGTATAGGTGGGCTCCACCGTCCACTTGGTGTTCTCGTCCGTGCCTGCATCGTTGATACGCTCCTGCACGGCTTCCTTGGCAGAGTTGAACACATCCTCGTTGGCCACATAGCCCACGGTCTGGCCGTTCACCTGCACTTCCAGCGCATAGGGCTGACGGATGGTGTTCTGCACCACCGTGACCATCCCGGCCAGTGCCAGCACCGGCAGGATGTACATGGCCATGCGCGGCAGGGTGCGCACATTGCGCCGCACGCCGCCGACCAGATAATGCACGCTGTCCTTTACGGCTGCGCCAAAGCCCTTTTCCTTCCGGACGCGGTGCGCATGTACCAGCAGCGAGCCCATGCCCCGGAAGAACAGCACAATGGGCCCGAACAGGTCGCGCACCATCTGGGCTGCACCGGGGAACGCCATGGACACGATGGTGTGCAGCAGGCTGCGCACCCAGAGCAGTGCACCGGACACGCCCCGGCACACCGTGCGTCCGACACGGACAAATGCATATTCGGCCGAAAATCCCAGAGCGTACAGGGCCTCACCTACGATGAGAACGAGGCGGTTCTGCAGCAGTTTCTGAGAAAAATGATTGACGTGATGCTGGGTCCTGCGGCGGAAGCGGTGCCGACGCAGGAGCTGCATGCATTGGAACTGTGCCCACAGGGAGCGCAGCTTCTGGCCGCGTTTTTTCGGCGGCTGCTGCGCAGGCTCTGCGGTCTGCGGTTCCTTTGTCTTATCTTCGATCAAACGGGTTTCTCCTTCCTTGCCGCGCGGCAAAGCTGCTCTGCATCCAGCGCGGCGGTGGTTTCCACATCCTGTGCGGCTGAATGTCAGCGCACAGACGATCTATGCTCATTTTATTATACACCCTGCACGGAATGAAACAAGCACCTGCATAAAATTTGGGCAGTTCTTTCACGCACTTTTCACGAAAGCAGGTCGGCCATATCCTGCGGCAGCGGGCTTTCCACGGTCACCGTGCGGCCTGTTCCAGCGCTCACCGGGGTGCGGATGCAGATGCCGTCCGGCACCTCGGTGTACTCCGGCACCCGGAAGGTCTGCTTTGCGCAGTGCAGTGCCTGCCGCCCGATGCGGTCCCGGCGGCCGCCGTAGAGGTCATCCCCGGCCAGCGGATGGCCGATGGACGCAAAATGCACCCGGATCTGGTGGGTGCGGCCGGTCACCGGCACGCAGGCGGCCAGGCTCAGGCCGTTCTGTACCTTTAATATGGTGTACTCGGTGCGGCTGGGCTTGCCCTCCGGGGTCACACACCGCCCGATGATGCTATCGCCCCGGCGGCCGATGGGCGCGTCGATCACGCCCGGCCCCAAGGGCAGCTCGCCCTCCACGATGGCGTAATAGAGCTTCTGCACGTTTTCTGCCAGGAGCGGCGCAGCATAGGTGTTGCGGGCTGCCAGCACAAGGCCGCTGGTGTCCTTGTCGATGCGGTTCACCGGGCGGAACACCGGGCTGCGGCCCTGCTGCAGTGCCCAGGCTGCATAGCCGTTGGCCAGCGTGCCGCCGGGGTAGTTCAGAGTGGGGTGCACCGCCAGATGGGGCGGCTTTTCCAGCACCACGGCAAAGGCATCCTCGTAGACCACCTGCACGGCAATGTCTGGCTGCGGGGCCACGCCGCCCGCTTCCGGCGGGAGGTCGAAGCTCAGCACCTGCCCCGGGTACACCCGGCGGTTGGCCAGCACGGACGCACCGTCGGCAAAAAAGCCGCCGCCCTGAAATTTGACCGCCCGGGCAAGCTCCGTAGAAACAGCACACTGGCGCAGAAAGTTCCGCACAAGCGTTCCATTTTGGGTCTGCAGGGTGTCCGGCACCGTGAAATACAGACGCACGCGCCCCCCTCCTTTGCACGAAAAACAGATATAAATAGTATAGCAAAAAACGCTTTCGCTTGCAAATCTTGTTTTTTTATGGTATTATGAGGAACGGAAAACGAGTGGAACATACGGCGGCGGGGCGGCTTTGACCGCTCTGAGGAAAGTCCGGGCCTCACAGAGCACGGTAACTGCTAACGGCAGCCGAGGGTGACCTCAGGGAAAGTGCAACAGAAAGGAAACCGCCGCAGCAATGCGGTAAGGATGAAAGGGCGAGGTAAGAGCTCACCAGCGCATGGGTGACTATGCGGCTTTGTAAACCCTACCGGAAGCAACGCCTATATGGGACGTACAGCGCTGCTCGCGTGTCCCGAAGGCGGCACGAACCTGTCAGCAATGGCAGGTCTAGACAGATCGTCGTTTAATACAGAACCCGGCTTACGGTCCATCTCGTTTTCCGCTTTTATGCTTTCCGGCTGCCCGCATCCCTGCGGGCAGCTTTTGTTTTGTCACACTTCTTTTACCAAGCTGTTACTTTCCGTTTGCTGCAGTTTGTGGTATACTATGGGCACTGCAGGCCCTCTGCAGGCTAAAACGAAAGACAGGATGTGAAATCCTCCGATGAAAGATGGTTTTTTAAAGGCAGCCGCCTTCTCCCCCGCCCTGCGGGTGGCGGACTGCACCTATAACGCCCAGCAGATCCTTGCCGACGTGCAGGCAGCCGCCGCGCGCGGGGTCAAGCTGGCCGTGTTCCCGGAATTCTGCCTCACCGGCTACACCTGCGGCGATCTGTTCCTGCAGCACACGCTGCAGACCGGTGCGCTGGATGCCCTGCAGACCGTGCTGGACGGCACCCGGACGCTGGACACCGTCGTGCTGGTGGGCCTGCCGCTGCTGGTACACGGCAAGCTGTACAACTGTGCCGCCGTGCTGTGCCGCGGGCAGCTGCTGGGCCTTGTGCCCAAGACCTACCTGCCCAACTACGGTGAATTCTACGAGAAGCGCCAGTTTACCCCCGGCAGCACCGAGGTGGAAACGATCACCGTGTGCGGCCAGCAGGTGCCCTTTGGCACTTCGCTGCTGTTCCGCTGCCGGTCCATGCCCAGTTTTGTGCTGGGCGTAGAGCTGTGCGAGGACCTGTGGAGCGCACTGCCGCCCTCCACCTTCCACGCACTGGCCGGGGCCACGGTCATCGCCAACCTTTCGGCCAGCGACGAGACCGTCGGTAAGGCCGAGTACCGCCGGGCACTGGTGTCCAACCAGTCGGCCCGCCTGCTGTGCGGCTACCTGTACGCCTCGGCCGGGCACGGCGAGAGCACCCAGGACATGGTGTTCGCCGGGCACGACCTGATCGCCGAGAACGGCACCCTGCTGGCCGAGACGGCACCCTTTGCGGGCGGCATTGCCGAGACCGAGATCGACTGCCAGCGCATGGAGGCCGAGCGTGCCCGTAACACCAGCTTTGAGTTGAGCCGCGATGGTTACACCACGGTGGAGTTCGATCTGGAACTCACTGAGACCACCCTCACCCGCTGGATCGACCCGGCACCCTTCGTGCCCGGCGACCCCAAGCGCCGCGCCGAGCGCTGCGAACTGATCCTGAAGATGCAGGCCGACGGTCTGGCCAAGCGGCTGGAGCACGCCCACGCCAAAACGGCGGTCATCGGCATTTCCGGCGGGTTGGACAGCTGTCTGGCCCTGCTGGTGGCGGTGCGCGCCATGAAGCAGCTGGGCCGCCCCGCCAGCGATGTGCTGGCCGTGACCATGCCCTGCTTCGGCACCACCCACCGCACCCGCAGCAATGCCGAGATCCTGTGCGATGAGCTGCAGGTCTCCTTCAAAGAGATCGACATTGCCGAAACGGTCCACAGCCACTTCCGGGACATCGGCCAGGACGAAAGCGTGCTGGACGTAACCTTTGAAAATGGGCAGGCCCGTGTGCGCACGCTGGAGCTGATGGACACCGCCAACCGCACCGGCGGCCTTGTGGTGGGCACCGGCGACCTGTCGGAGCTGGCACTGGGCTGGGCCACCTATAACGGCGACCACATGAGCATGTACGGTGTGAACGCCGGGGTGCCCAAAACGCTGGTGCGCCATCTGGTGCATTACGAAGCCGACATTGCCGCCACCGACGCCCTGCGCACCGTGCTGCTGGACATTCTGGACACTCCGGTCTCCCCGGAGCTGCTGCCCGCCAAGGACGGCGAGATCGCGCAAAAGACCGAGGATCTGGTGGGCCCCTATGAGCTGCACGACTTTTACCTCTATCAGGTGCTGCGCTTCGGCTTTGGCCCGGCCAAGATCTTCCGGCTGGCAAAGGCCGCCTTTGCAGGCCGCCCCGAATACCCCGACAACGTGCTGTACAAGTGGCTGCGCAACTTCTACTGGCGGTTCTTCGCCCAGCAGTTCAAGCGCAGCTGCCTGCCGGACGGTCCCAAGGTGGGCAGCGTGACCCTTTCGCCCCGCGGCGACTGGCGCATGCCCAGCGATGCCTGTGCCGCCCTCTGGCTCGCCGAACTGGAACAGCTTTCGATCAAGGATTGACACATGAAACACAAAAAACTGCTGACCAATCTTCTGTTTGCCGCCGTCGTTCTGGCCATTGCCGCCGTTCTGCTGCTGGTGCGCAGTGCACACAGCAGCGGTTCCAAGCTGCGGGCCGAACTGATCTACGGTGACAACAACACCACCATGAACCTTCCGCTGGACAAGAACGATACCTATGACGTGGACACCGGGTACTACACGGTGCACATCGAGGTCAAGGACGGTGCTGCCCGCTTTGTGGACTCCCCCTGCCCGGACCACATCTGTGAGAGCTTCGGCTGGCTGTCCAACGAAGACCAGACCGCCACCTGCCTGCCCGCCCGCGCGGTGCTGACCATCGTGCCGGCCGACTGAGCCTTGCGCTCAAAAGGAGATTTCCTATGAAGGATGATTCCAACCGTTCCCTGCGGCGTGTGAACCGCAAGAGCCGCAGTGCGGCAGACCGCACCGTGGAAGTGGACAGCTCCGCTTTTTTTGCGGAGGACCCGTCCCCCACGCCGCCGCCCCGGAAAAAGCCCGGTTCTTCTGCCCCGCGCCGCAGCGGTGCCCCGGCACAGACTGCCGCCGCCCGGCCCTCCGCTTTCGGCAGGATCCTGCTGCCGGTGCAGGGCATTCTCAGTGCAGCCTCGCTGGTACAGCTGTGGCGCACCCAGATGCTGCCCGTGCTGTATCTGGTCATTCTGGCCGCCCTGCTGTTCCTGCTCTGGCTGCTGGTCAAGCGCTGTCAGGAGTACAATGTGCCCGGCAAGGTGTCCCGGGTGTTCTCGGTGTTCCTGTGCGCCTGCATGGCGCTGGGCTGTGTCTGGGCCCAGCAGGGTCTGACCGCACTGGACAACATGACCAACGGTCTGCTCACCGGTGCCGAGGCCAACAAAATCACCAAGGAGCCTTTCGTCATCTACCTCAGCGGTGTGGACACCCGTGGTGAACTGACCGAAAAAGCCCGCAGCGACGTGAACATTCTGGCTGTGGTGAACCCCCAGACCAAGCAGGTGGCGCTGATCAACACGCCCCGCGACTACTATGTGGATCTGGCCGGCACCAACAGCAAGGACAAGCTGACCCACGCCGGTCTGTACGGCGTGGAGACCAGCATGGCCACATTGGGCAACCTCTACGGCATCAATGTGGATCACTACATCCGCATCAACTTTGCGGGCTTCATCAATATCGTGGACGCCCTGGGCGGCGTGGACGTGTATTCCGACCAGGCCTTCACCTCAGTGGGCAGCCCCGGCTACTACGACCCCACCACCTTTGCCGAAGGCTGGAACCATCTGGACGGTAAGTCCGCCCTGGCCTTTGCCCGGGAGCGCCACGCCTTTGCCTCCGGCGATATCCAGCGCGGCATCAACCAGATGAAGGTCATCGACGCCATGCTGAACAAGATCAAGTCCCCTGCCCTGCTCATGGGCTTTTCCAAGATCATGGACGCCGCTTCGGACTGCTTTGTCACCGACTTTTCGCAGGATCAGATCAGTGCGCTGGTGCGCATGCAGCTGAGCGATTTTGCCAACTGGGACATCCAGAGCTACACCGTTACCGGCTCGTCCGGCACCAGCACTCAGTGCTATTCCGCCAAGGGCCAGAAGCTCTACGTCATGAAGCCGGATGAAGCCTCCGTCAGCAAGGCCAAAGAGATGATCGCGGTCGTGCTGGGCGGTGAGGGCACTGTGAGCGACACCACCCAGACCCCGGAAAAGACCGACATCTTTACCCCCACCACCGACCCGAACGCTGCTGCTTCCATTCCGGAAGAACCGGCGGAAAGCGTCATCGTGGAGGAGCCCGCCGAGAGCGTGCCGGAAGAGACCCCGGCCGAAACGCCTGCTGAGCAGCCTGCAGAACAGCCTGCCGACACCCAGCCTCAGGAGCCGGAGACTCCGGCCGACAGCGGTACCAGTGACGGCAGCACCGAAGCTCCGTCCATCTCTCTGCCCACGCAGGAAGAGGTGGAACAGGCTGCATCCTCGCTGTACAACGCAGCGTCCACCATTCTGGATGCCATCTACAATGCAGCGTCCCAGAACGACGCCGCCTGAGTTCCCACAACTGTATAACTGCAACGAGGCCTCGGAGGTCAGAACCTCCGGGGCCTCGTTTTTTCGTTGTCAGGATCTTATGCCTTGATCTCGTTCCACACGCTGTGGCCGTCCAGGCTGGAGGCATCCACGCCCAGATACTCGCAGATGGTCTGGGCAATGGTGCCGAAGCAGAGCTTCGTGCCCAGGTCCACACCGGGCTTCACGCCCTTGCCGCAGACCAGGTACGGCACATACTCGCGGGTATGGTCGGTGGTCTTGGTGTAGGAGGGGTCGCAGCCGTGGTCTGCGGTGACCATCAGCAGGTCGCCCTCCCGCATGCCGGGGATGAAGTCGGCCAGGAAGCGGTCGAACTCGGTGGCGGCAGCCGCGTAGCCCGCCACATCGCGGCGGTGGCCGTACAGCATGTCAAAGTCCACCAGGTTCACAAAGGCCAGGCCCTCGAAGTCGCGGGTCTGCAGGGCCTTGGTGAAGGCAATGCCGTTGGTGTTGCCGGTAGTCTTGATCTTCTCGGTCACGCCCTCGCCATCAAAGATATCGAAGATCTTGCCCACGGCGATGACGTCCTTGCCGGCGTTCTTCAGCAGGTCCAGCATGGTGGCGCGGGGCGGCTTCAGGCTCAGGTCGTGGCGGTTGGTGGTGCGGTAGAAGGTATCGGCGGTGCGGCCCAGGAAGGGGCGGGCAATGACGCGGCCCACGCCATACTCGCCCTTGAGCATCTCGCGGGCGATCTCGCAATAACGGTACAGCTCGTGCACCGGCACCAGCTCTTCGTTGGCAGCCACCTGGAACACGCTGTCGGCACTGGTGTAGACGATGAGGGCGTTTTCCTTCATGGCCTGCTCGCCGTAGTCCTTCAGCACCTGGGTGCCGGAATAGGGCTTATTGCAGAGCACCTTGTGGCCGGTTTTTTCCTCAAACTCGTGGATGAGCTCTGCAGGGAAGCCCTCAGGGAAGGTGGGCAGCAGCTTCGGGCTCACCACACCGGCGATCTCCCAGTGGCCGATGGTGGTGTCCTTGCCCATGCTCTGCTCCTGCAGGCGGGCAAAGGAACCGGTGGGAGCGGCGGTCTTTTCCCCGGCGGTCACGCCGTCGATGTTGAACAGGCCCAGCTTTTGCAGGTTGGGGCAGTTGAAGTTGGGATGCTTTGCAATGGCACCCAGCGTGTTGGTGCCCTCGTCGCCAAAAGCGGCGGCATCCGGCTCGGCGCCGATGCCAAAGCTGTCGAGCACGATCAGAAAGACACGTTTTTCCATCTTGGTTTTCTCCATTTCTTCCGGGTCAGCCCGGATAAGTGACACTTTTACCTGCCACCATTATAAGCAAAAACAGGCCCGTTTGCAAGGGCTGTCTTTCCATGCTGCACAGTTGTCCTGACGGGTGAGATCTTAGCCAATTCTTTAACGATTTCTCTGTGCAAAATCCGCAAAATTACCGCGTCCCTGCGTCAAACATCTGTTCAAACCTCCCGGTATGCAAAAAAGTTGTATTCATCCTGAAATTTCACTTGCTCTCTTGTCAGAAAGCGATTATAATAGTAGTTGGTAAAGTTTTGGATTTTCACTTTACCGTACATTCCAACCCACAGCACGGGGAGTTTTCCCTGTTGGTCGTGTGCGCGGGCCGTTCTGCATGACAGCAGACAGCCTGCTGCAAAATAAATGAGAGAGTGAGAACGTAGACGGAGGTATTTTGAATGAGAAAAACGAAAATTATCTGCACCCTGGGCCCTTCCACCGACAAGGACGGCGTCCTGCGTGAACTGATCGCCAACGGCATGAATGTTGCCCGCTTCAACTTCTCCCATGGCTCCCACGAGGAGCACAAGGGCCGTCTGGACCTGCTCAAGTCCCTGCGCGAGGAGCTGGGCAAGCCCGTGGCTGCTCTGCTGGACACCAAAGGCCCTGAGATCCGCCTGAAGGACTTCAAGAACGGCACCGAGATGCTGGAAGCCGGCCAGACCTTCACCCTGACTACCCGCGATGTGGAGGGCACCAAGGAGATCTGCTCCATCACCTACAAGGATCTGCCTCAGGACGTGGCCCCCGGCGGCACCATCATGCTGGATGACGGCCTGATCAAACTGCAGATCCAGACCGTGAACGATACCGACATCGTCTGCACTGTGCTGAACAACGGCAAGATCAAGAACAAAAAGGGCGTCAACGTGCCCGGTGTGCATCTGTCCATGCCGTATATGAGCCAGCGCGATAAGGACGATATCATCTTCGGCATCGAGCAGGGCTTTGATTTCATCGCTGCTTCCTTTGTGCGCACCGCACAGGATGTGTACGAGATCCGCAACCTGCTGAACGAGTACGACTCCAACATCCGCATCATCGCTAAGATCGAGAACCGTGAGGGTGTGAACAACATCGACAGCATCCTGGCTGCCGCCGACGCCGTCATGGTGGCCCGCGGCGACCTGGGCGTCGAAATCGACTTTACCGAGCTGCCCGGCATCCAGAAGACCATCATCGACCGCTCCTTCTCCTTCGGCAAGCCCATCGTCACCGCTACCCAGATGCTGGACAGCATGATGGTGAACCCCCGCCCCACCCGTGCTGAGATCTCGGACGTGGCAAACGCCATCTACGACGGCACCTCTGCTATTATGCTGTCCGGTGAGACCGCTGCCGGTGCTTACCCCGTGGAGGCACTGAAGACCATGTCCGCCATCGCCGAGCGCACCGAGCAGGAGGGGCACTACCTGCGCGGCCGTCTGATGGAGCCCAACACCGGCAAGATCAGCGTTTCCGACGCTACCGCTCACGCCGCCTGCCTGACCGCCAAGGACGTGAACGCTGCTGCCATCGTCACCGTGTCCGAGTCCGGCACCACTGCCCGCCTGCTGAGCAAGTACCGCCCGCAGCAGCCCATCATCGCCTGCGTCATGAAGGAGCAGGTGCAGCGTCAGCTGTCCCTGAGCTGGGGCATCACCTCCCTGATGATGCCTCTGGCACACAGCACCGACGAGCTGATCGAAATGTCCACCGCCCTGGCCAAGGAAAACGGCTTCCTGCACAACGGTGAGCTGGCCGTGGTGACCGCCGGCGTGCCCGTGGGCATTTCCGGCACCACCAACATGATCAAGATCCACATGGTGGGCAACTGCCTGGCCACCGGTGTGGGCGTCGGCCCGGAGAACGCCGAGGTGTCCAACGCCACCGGCAAGGCCTGCGTGTGCCGCACCCTGGACGAGGTGCGTGCCAAGTTCAAGCCCGGCATGGTGCTGGTGGTGCCTTCCACCAGCAACGAAATGCTGAACTATGTACGCGACGCCGCCGCTCTGGTGGTGGAGGAGCCCGGCCTGAACAGCCATGCCGCCATTGCCGGCAAGGCTCTGCTCAAGCCCACCGTCGTGGGTGCCGTGGGTGCCACCTCTCACATCCGTGACGGCCTGATGATCGCTGTGGACTGCGCACACGGCAGCGTGCAGCGCCTGCAGGCCTGAGAAAGAGGGCGACACAATGGAACGCATTGCGAGCTTCTGTGTTGACCATACCAAGCTGGACCGGGGCATGTACCTGAGCCGTCAGGACGGCGACGTGCTCACTTGGGACATCCGCATGAAGAAGCCCAACCAGGGCGATCACCTGTCCACGGCCGCTGCCCACACGCTGGAGCACCTGTTTGCCACCTACGCACGCAATAGTGCCTTCCAGGATGGTGTGATCTATGTGGGCCCCATGGGCTGCCGCACCGGCTTTTACCTGCTGACCCGCGGCCTGACCCCTGCGCAGGCTTTGGAGCTGACCGTGGAGTCCTTCCGCTTTATGGCCGCCTTTGAGGGTGCCGTGCCCGGTGCCAGCGAAGTGGAGTGCGGCAACTACCGCGACATGGATCTGCCTGCCGCCAAGGCCGAGGCCGCTGCCATGCTGCCGGTTCTGGAAGCCCTGACCGCTGACCGTCTGCACTACTGAGCCTCTGTGCCGGAACTCTACTAGACAAACAACAAAACCCGGAACTTCCTGTCGGACAGGAAGTTCCGGGTTTTTGGTTTTGTTCGGTTTATTCGTCCGGGTCGCCGCGCTCGGGCATGGTGCGCAGCTCCCGCACCAGCATGGCGCGCAGCTGGTACTGATGCTGCTCGGCCGCAAGGTCGGCTCCGGCATGCAGCTCCACCTCCGGTGCCCGCCCATCGTCCGTGTACAGCGGCACCGTGACCACGGCCTGGGTGCCCTTTTCCGGGGCACACTCCACGCTCAGCCCCCAGCCCATGCGGCGGCAGCACTCGCGGCAAAGCAGCAGCCCCAGCTGAGCCCCGCCCAGAAAGCTGCGCCGGTTTTCCAGCCAGGCTTCCTGGCTGCCCTCCGGCAGACCGCAGCCATTGTCCCGCACAGTCAGCTGCCACATGGTCTCGCTGCGGCGCAGCAGGATCCTCACCGTGCCGCCCTCGCGGCAGGCACGCAAGGCGTTAGACAGCAGATGCAGACACAGCAGCTCCACATCATCCCGGTCAGCCAGCACACGGCAGGTCGTCCAGCCGCCGTAGTCCAGCTCCAGGGTGACTCCCAGCTGCGCACGCACCATGTCGGCCTGGGCCGCCACCTGCTGCAGCAGCTCGCACAGATCCAGCGGGTAAAGCTTAGGCGGCTGCCCGGCACGCAGAAATTCCAGCGCAGACAGCAGTTCGTTGATGGTCCGTTCCAGCTTGGCCGTGGCCGCGCTGATGTCGCTGACTGCCTGCAGGGACTGGGCGTCTGCCCCCACGCGGGCCAGATGCTGCTCCAGATACTCGCAGTTGCGCCCGATCAGCCCCAGCGAATGGAAGCAGGCATCCTCCACCGCCTGCTGCGGGATGGCCTGCGCCGTCAGCTCCTGCGCTGTATTCTGCTGTGCCTGCTCCATTGCTACCGCCTCCAAGACCGTGTGCGTTATTCCCTGCTCTTCTGCTGGATGAGATACCGTTTGATTGCATAGATCAGCTTGCCCGTAGTGGGCTTTTCCGCTTCAAAGCCGCTTTCAGCCTTGAACTGCGTCCAGCCCTCGGCCGGTTTTGCTTCCAGCTGGTCGATCATGCGCCGGATGCCGCTGTCCACGGCCGAGACCGAAACACCGTACTGCTCACTGACCGCCTGCAGGATCTCCTTGCGGATGGCCAGCTTCTGCGAGGTGCCGTAGACCACGCCCACCGCACTGGTCAGATAGCTGCAATTGATGTCCGGGATGCGGATGCCCCAGCTGTGGTACAGCTGCTGGCACTGCTGCTCGGTGCGCTGCCACTGCTGGCCCGGCATCCGGTACAGCTCCCGCAGCAGGTTCTTGAGCTCCATGCGCTCCACGCAGCAGCAGCTGCCGGAGTCCTCCATGCGCAGTGCCGAGCTGTTCTTGCGCCGGCCCTCGTCGAACAGCATCAGCAGCGGCTTGTGCTCCAGCTTGCGCAGTTCCATCATGAACTCGATGCTGCTCATATCCTCCATCTGGCTGCACAGCACCACGATGTCAAAATTGTGGCCCTGCTGCAGCTCCTGCAGCAGTTTGTGTCCGTTCAGAAAGCAGGTACAGGCCAGCACTGGGTTCTGTTCTTCCAGATAGTTTTTCTGTACCCGAAGCTCCTTGCGGTCATAGCTTGCAAGGGCGACCTGCAGCACATCTGCCGTCCGCTCATTGTCCACGCCACGCGCCGCCTTCCTGTTCGGTCTGCTGTGCCGCATCCAGCTCTGCCACCACGTCCTGCCAGATCTCCGGCTGAACGCCATTCTCACACAGATATTGCAAAACACGGTAGCCAAACTCCGGTGCAACGGCCATATACTTGCTGTCCATGCGCTGGCTGCTGCCAGTACGGCAAAGCGTCAGGCGACAGCCGGTTTCGCCGTCCGGGTCAAGGGAGTAAACCAGCGTATATGCCTGCTGCAACCCGGCGATGGCAGAAAACTGCCGGACCATGGGTGAAAATGTACGTTCCATAGAAATTCCTCCTTGCTACAAGGCATTGCGACGTTTTTAGTGCATTTCCTTGTTTTTCCTTTTTTATTGTATGGAGCAGGAAGGAACCATTCAACCCCGAAAAAGTGTCTAAAAGTGTCAGATTGTTTTTCTGTTCGATTTTGCGTCGTGTTGTTTTGCTTTCCGACGTTTTTACAAATCATGTTGCCTGTGCCGCACCGTATTTTCATCGTTCTGGATGGTTTGCGCGGCTTTTTTCAGTACCCTTACAATAACACGAACGCCGCAGGATTGCAACCCCTGCCGCCGGGTTGGGAATTTTTTCCTCTCTGACCCGGCCAAAACAGAGAATTTCTGCTTCCGCTTCCGGAAACACTTTCTTTTCCATACACAGTTTTTTCATATAGATTTGCTAAAATCATATCGATTCTTCTGTGCAGTCTGCGCGCCTTTTGGCCCGCAGCGGCACAGCTGTCCGTTTCTCACCTCTCCGGCCCCGGCCGGAACCTTTTCCCCAGAAAGGCACACACATGCTACAAATCAAACAGATCTGCAAACAGTACAAGACCGGCGATCTCGTGCAGAATGCGCTGAACAATGTCAGCCTGAACCTGCGTGATAACGAATTCGTCGCCATCCTCGGCCCCAGCGGCTCCGGCAAAACCACCCTGCTGAACATTATCGGCGGTCTGGACCGGTATGACAGCGGCGATTTGATCATCAACGGCATCTCCACCAAAAAGTACACCGACCGCGACTGGGACTCCTACCGCAACCACACCATCGGCTTTGTGTTCCAGAGCTACAACCTCATCCCCCACCAGACCGTGCTGGCCAACGTGGAGCTGGCCCTTACCATCTCCGGCATTTCCGGGGCCGAGCGCCGCCGCCGCGCCACCGAGGCACTGGAGGAAGTGGGTCTGGGCAACCAGCTGCACAAGCACCCCAGCGAGATGTCCGGCGGCCAGATGCAGCGTGTGGCCATTGCCCGTGCACTGGTGAACAACCCCGACATCCTGCTGGCCGACGAGCCCACCGGTGCACTGGACAGTGAAACCAGCATCCAGGTCATGGAGCTGCTCAAGGAGGTGGCCCGGGACCGTCTGGTGGTCATGGTCACCCATAACCCGGAGCTGGCCGAGCGCTACGCCACCCGCATCGTGACCCTGAAGGACGGCGTCATCCGCTCCGACACCATGCCCTACGAGCCGGACACCCAGACCCTTGCGGCCCCCGTGCACAAGAACATGGGCCGCTCGTCCATGTCGGTGCTCACCTCGCTGACCCTCAGCTTCAACAACCTGCGCACCAAAAAAGCACGCACCCTGCTCACTGCCTTTGCCGGTTCCATCGGCATCATCGGCATTGCACTGATCATCTCCCTATCCACCGGTGTCAACAACTACATTGACGACATGGAGCGCTCCACCCTGTCGGAGTACCCGCTGCAGATCATGAGCAGCGGCATGGACTTTACTTCCATGCTCTCTTCCCGCGTTCCGTCGGACAGCTCCCAGAGCACCACTCAGGAAGAAGACATGGTGCCGGTGCGCCAGCTGCTCTCGCAGATGGTGTCGGGCATCACCACCAACGACCTCAAGTCCCTCAAGCAGTATCTGGAGACCACCGACACCACCGTTGCCGACAATGCCACCGCCGTGGAGTATGCCTATAATGTGTCGCCCCAGATCTACCGGCAGGACCCCGACGGCAGCATCCGGCAGGTGAACCCGGATTCCTCCCTGTCCTCGCTGGGCATCAGCTCCGAGACCTCTTCCAACAACATCATGTCCTCCATGATGAACACCAGTGTGTTCTCGGAACTGCCCCAGACCCCGGAGCTGTATGCATCCCAGTACGACGTCAAGGCCGGCCGCTGGCCGGAAGCCTACAACGAATGCGTGCTGGTGCTGGACGCCACCGGAAGCGTGACCGACTACGCCCTGTACGCGCTGGGCATGCGGGACAACGCCGAGCTGGACAAGATGATCCAGCAGTTTGCCCAGAACCAGAACGTAGACGTGCCGGATGACTTCAAGACCTATTCCTATTCCGATTTTCTGGGCAAGCAGTTCAAGCTCATCAACAGTTCCGACCGCTATGTCTACGACGAGACCTACAGCTTGTGGCGCGATAAATCCGATGACACCGACTATATGAAGCAGGTGGTGGCCAACGGCACCGACCTGACCATCGTGGGCGTGGTGCAGCCCGCCGAGGATTCTTCTGCTGCCATGCTGTCCTCCGGCATCGGCTACACCCACGACCTCACCCTGCACGTCATCGAGCAGGCCAGATCCAGCGCCATCGTGCAGCAGCAGATGGCCGACCCCCAGATCAATGTGTTCACCGGCGAGGAGTTCGGTGCCAACAACGGCACTTCCTTCGATATGTCCTCCATGTTCTCGGTGGACACCGATACGCTGAAGAATGCTTTCCAGTTTGACACCAGCGCCCTGAAGTTTGATCTGAGCGGCGCCTTTGATCTGAGCGCCGGTTCCTTCGACCTCTCTTCCCTGCTGGATCCGGACAACTTCTCACTGGACCTGGGCGACCTGCCGCAGCCGGACATGGATATGAGCAGCGTGTTTGAGAACATGGATCTGTCCATCTCCCCGGAGGCACTACAGGATATGATGCAGAAGATCCTGAACGGCTACAAGGACTATGTGGTGGGCAACGGCATCCTGAATCTGGACAAGATCAGCTTCTCCGCCTATATGCAGACCGAGCAGTTCCAGCAGCTGCTGGCCAGCTCCATGAGTGAACTGCTGGCCGACGCCAACCTGCAGGAGCAGTTCTCCGCCGCCATGCAGACCGTGATGGAGAGCTACTCTGCCCAGATCAGCCAGGCCCTGCAGAGCCAGCTGAGCACCGCCATGAATACGGCCATGCAGCAGATGGGCACCCGGATCAGCCAGCAGATGGAAAGCGCCATCCAGAAGAACATTGCCCAACTGGGCAGCCAGATGGAAAATGCCCTGAAGATCGACGCCAGCGCCTTCCAGAATGCCATCCACATGAACATGACGCAGGAAGAGCTGGCTGAACTGATGAAGTCCTCCATGCTGTCCTCCACCTCCACCTACGACAGCAACCTGCAGAGCCTGGGCTACGCCGACCTCGATGACCCCAGCACCATTTCCATCTACCCGAAGGACTTTGACTGCAAGGCCCTGATCGTGGATGCACTGGACGCCTACAATGCCTCCGCCGAGGCAAATGGCGAGGATGACAAGGTGGTGCGCTACACCGATGTGGTGGGCACCCTGATGACCTCGGTGACCAAGATCATCAACATGATCAGCAACATGCTGGTGGCCTTTGTGTCCATCTCGCTGGTGGTGTCCTCCATCATGATCGGCGTCATCACCTATATCAGCGTGCTGGAGCGCCGCAAGGAGATCGGCATCCTGCGTGCCATCGGCGCGTCCAAGCGCAACATCTCGGAGGTATTCAACGCCGAGACCTTCATCATCGGTCTGTGCTCCGGCTGTATGGGCGTGGGCCTGAGCCTGATTCTGCTGATCCCCGGCAACATGCTCATCCACTCCATTGCCGACAGTGCCTCGGTCACGGCAGCCCTGCCGCTGCAGGCTGCACTGGTGCTGATCGCACTGGCCACACTGCTCACCATTCTGGGCGGCCTGATCCCCGCCAAGAGCGCCTCCAAGTGCGACCCCGTCAAGGCCCTGCGCTCGGAGTGATTCCCGGCAGACAAAACACAAGCGGACGGTTCCCCGGTCGGGCAGCCGCCCGCTTTTTGCATTGCGGCGCATCTTGTGCTAAAATAAGAAAAAACACAAAGGAGCCTTTTTCCATGCCCAACATCATTGAGATCACTGATTTTTCCTCGCCGGAGCTGGATGTCTACGCCCGCCTGACCCAGGCCCAGCTGCGCAATCGACTGGAGCCGGAAAAGGGCGTTTTTATTGCCGAGAGCCCCAAGGTGATCGCGCGGGCGCTGGATGCCGGCTACCAGCCGCTGTCCCTGCTCATGGAACGCAAACAGATCACCGGCCCGGCCCAGGACATCCTGACCCGCTGCGGGGACGCCCCGGTATACACGGCCGACCGCGAGATGCTGGCCCGCCTGACCGGCTACGAACTGACCCGCGGCGTGCTGTGCGCCTTCCGCCGCCCCGCGCCCTGCACAGTAGAGCAGGTATGCCGGGATGCCCGCCGGGTGGCTGTGCTGGAGGGCATCGTGGATTCCACCAACGTGGGTGCCATCTTCCGCAGTGCTGCCGCATTGAACATGGATGCGGTGCTCATCACGCCCTCCTGCTGCGACCCGCTGTGCCGCCGGGCGGTGCGCGTGAGCATGGGTACGGTGTTCCAGGTGCCCTGGGCGCAGATCGGCACCACCCCCGCCGACTGGCCGGAACACGGCATGGCACAGCTGCACGCTCTGGGCTTCAAGACCGCTGCCATGGCCCTGAGCGACCGTTCGGTGAGCATCGACGACAACGCCCTTGCCGCTGAGCCCAAACTGGCCATTGTGCTGGGCACCGAGGGCGACGGCCTGGCCCACAGCACCATCGCCGCCTGCGACTATACCGTGAAGATCCCCATGTCCCATGGGGTAGACTCGCTGAACGTAGCCGCTGCCAGTGCCGTCGCCTTCTGGCAGCTGGGCCGTACCTGACACAATCCGCTTGACAAATCTCCTGATTCGAGTTACACTTACAGGGTCATCTGGTATGGGCCTGTAGCTCAGTTGGGAGTGCAAGCGTATCGCTTTTGTGCCCCACAGAGTTGTGGGCATTCAAATGGGGAGTATGTCGGTTGGTCGCCCAACCGAGTCACGCCCCTAAATATGGGCCTATAGCTCAGCTGGGAGAGCGTTCGGTTCGCATCCGAGAGGTCAAGGGTTCGAATCCCTCTAGGTCCACCAATTTGCCGCATCGTTTTGTACGATGCGGCGTTTTTTATGTCCAAAAAACTTTGGCAGACCGTGCCGGGCTCCGAACCCTGAAGTCGGATGCGAACCGGGCGGGGTCATCAATGTACTTTTTGAAAATCCATTGCTTTCACGTCTCTTTCTTTGCATTTTGCAGAGCGCTGCGGGCAAGCGCATCGCTTTTATGCCCCCTTCTCGGAAATTTCTTCAAAAATTTCCGCACCATCGTAGATTGATACAGACTTGAGCTGCTCCACTTGGTTGAAGCTGGCATTCAGGGTGATCGAGATTTCATAGTCTTTTCGGACGCGAATCTCCTTAATGAACTGCTGCAAAATGGCGCGGCGTTCATCGTGATTGGCGGTGTCGTACACATCCGCCCATGTAAACAGCTCGTTGCAGATGTAATTGCTGCGCTTTGCCGTCTTGGTAGCTTCATCGTATTCTTCCTGTGCCTGAACGAGCTGCTTTTCCAGAGTTTCCAAAGCCTCTCTTGCCTCGGCCACCAGTGTGCCCAGCAGTTCTTTGTCCAAGGCACTCACGCCCCGGATAACCAGAATAGTTTCGGCTTTCAGGTCGTCCAGCTCTTTCTGCTTGGCTTCCAAATCTTTCTGAATTTTCTTAATCTTCTTCTGGATGCGAGCGGCATCGTTGTTTTTGACCGATTCCAGCAGCTTTTTCCGGGAAACCTCGCGGAACTGTGCGAAGATCTGCCGGACAACTTCTTCCACAATGGAATCCAGCTTGGAAACACCGTAGCCGGACTGCCCATCGCAGTCACCCGGATGCCGAATCTTATAAAAGCAGCTATACCGGGGCCGGACTTCTTTCACCGTATGCCCATCGGCGTAGGTGTGTGTCCGTCCGCTGCTGGTCAGGCTCAGGCGGTTGCCGCAGTGACCGCAGTAAACCAGCCCGGTCAACAGAGCTTTGGAACTGGTGCCCAGTGAAGTGCCGCCACGCTCACAGGTGCGTGCCTGCCGCAGTTCCTGTGCCTGCTCGAACAGCTCTGGTTCGATGATGCGGAGCTGCGGACACTCCGTCTCCACCGCACCGTTGATGAGGTATCCCGTGTATCCTTTGTTCTTGATCATCCGAACGATGCTGGTGTTGGGAATGTTTTTGTTGTTCCGTCCTACGACTCCCTGTTCATAAAGATAGTGGCTCAACTTCTGTGCGCCGTAGCCCTCGTAAACGTACTTGTGGAAAATCAGCCGGACGATCTCAGCTTCCGCTTCATCAATCACAAGGTCGCAGACTTCCTGATTCTTCTTGTTCACCCGACCAAGGCGGACACGCTTGTAGCCAAAAGGCACGGTGCCGCCTGTATAGTGGCCTTCCCCGGTGAGCTGTTCCAGCCTTGTCCGGGTACGGACAGAGGTTTTCAGACTTTCGCCGGATGCCTGCCAGTAGCGGATGTAGTTCATCAGCTTGTCCACATGGGTGTCAAATCGCTGCTGTCCTTCGTTCACGCTCCAGACTTCGATGCCCTGCTTCGTGAACCATTCCACGATAAAGGGCGTTTCATCATCACGGCGACCGAGACGGTCAAACATGAACACCAGCAGGATGTCAAACTTGCCCTCCATTGCGGCCTGTTGGATTTTCTGGAGTTCATCACGGTCTTTGGCAGACTTCTTAAAGCCGGAAACGCCTTTTTCGGAAAATTCCTTGACGATCTCCCAGCCCTGACTTTCTGCAAAGTTGCGGCAGGCTTCTTTCTGCATGGGGATGTCGTCTTTCTCGACCTGTCCTTTGGTCGAAACACGGTATAAGGTATAGACACGTTTTTTCATTTCAATCTCTCTTTCTTTGAGTGAGAAAGGAAAAATCAAACGTGTTTCGTCCATATTTTGTTTTCAAGGTTCAGTTCGATTTTATCTTATCTCACGCATTCAAGGAACACAAGGATGTCAGGCAGCGGTGTGCCCTGCCGTGCGCAGGATGGTGGTTTGCAGCAGCTTCTGGATCGCATCCAGACAGTCCGTATCCGCAGGCGCATAAGTAATCTTGACTTTGCAGCCTTTGACGGAAAGAGTTTCCGATTTAGCGGTGGTATCGCAGATAGCGTTCATAGGCCTCCTTTCTCCATACCCATTCGTTCAGATCGAGCTGATACAGCAGCGCATAATTGAGCCGAATGAGTTCCGGGATGCTCAACCGCCCCATCGGGCGGATCAGCCGTCCCTTGCTGATGGTCTGGACAGATTCTGCCAAGATCATAGAGGGCTGCAAAAAAGCCCGATTACCGTCCACAAGAACGTGGGCTTGGTGATCGGGCTTCTTTGCAGTATTGGATGTAACAGGCGCAACAATGAGGTTGGGCGAATAGCAGTTTGCGGTGTTGTTCTGCACCACGACCACAGGGCGGATACCGCCCTGCTCGGAGCCAAGGTGCGGCTCCAGATTGGCGTAGTAAATATCACCGCGCAGAAACTTTCGGTTGACTGGGATCATGTTCATCACCGCTTGCAGGGCAAATTGTGGGTACGGCCAGCACCGTTGTAGATGGACAGGATCTGTTTCATGTGGCGGTCTGCCACATTGCCAGTGTCGTTTTGTGCCAACCGGGTGATGGTCTTGGGATGCACTGTGCGCAGCCGGAGAATCAGCCGTTCCCGGCTGTATTCGCCCTGATACAGAGCCAGAAAACGAGCCATGCCATGCAGAATGCCAGACAGGAACGAATCCGAATCGCCACCCCAAGCGTCTACGAGAACGCTCAGCATTTCATGGTAAAGTGATGCACCGTAGCTCTTGTAGATGTAGTAAGCCGAGCGGATGCAGTAGATTTTCCACGGGGCACGAATCCCATCCAGCGCAAAGCGTACACCGGTATTTTCCGTTACGGCGGCAAAGTCGCAGGCGTTTTCTTCGTGTGCCACCAGTTTGGCACGAAGCTGTTCACCCGCGGTCAGTTCGCTGGAAATGCCTGTCTGCACAGCAAACAGCAGAGCTTCATGCTCTTTGGAAAGGCCGTAGAAGACCTTGCAGCGAATCGGGAGGTCACGCCCACCGTTGCACGTTTTCCGTGCCTCAATGGTGTTCTGACCATCAAAGACGAAGTAGCGGCCATCCCGGTAGCTGACCTTCGGCTCATTGGCGATGTACTCCGAAAAGTTTGCTGCGATTCGTGCAACCTTGCCCATGCGGAGCAGCCGCTGATATTCGGCGCAGGGGTTCAGCAGAACGCTGTCAACGTACCGCACCTCGAAGTTGCACTCCGGCAGGCTGGAAAGGTTCAGGTTAGAAAGCATCATAGCGTTTTCTCCTTTATTTTCAGAAGATACTGTACGGCATCTTCGGTCAAGTCATGAATGATCTTGCGGCAGTCCGAATCTTCAAAAACATCCGGGTATTCTTTGAAAATGCTATTCCAGCGGCGAATGAAGTCCTCTTTCGCACCCTGCACTTCGCACATCATCAGGGAACCGTTTGCAACGGCTCGTTCCTGATAGCGGTTGTCAATGGATGCTTTCAGAAAGGTTCTTTCTTCGGTAGTAAGCTGGCGTTGATGCCCTTGGATGCTTTTGCTGATTTCAGAAAGCGTTTGTTTTGAAGAAGATGTTTCGGCTTTTCGGGGCTGACGTTCCTGCTTTGGCTTCCGCAATTCTGCGAGAGCAGCAGGAATTTCTGCCTTTGGCGTTTTTGCCAAGGCGGTGATTTCTGCGTCCGTTGCCTTGATGTGTCCAGTCAGGATATCCTCTCTTGCACCGGGGACCGCATCTTCCGCTGCGTCCACGCCTTTGGCATATTTTTCTGCTCTTTTTACAGTGGCTGGTCCCACACCGTTCTGGGCGGCAATGCGCTCACAGGTGGAGAGCTGCTTTGCCCTCAATGGATCATTTTGAACCATTGAGGTGAACCGTCCGTTCTCATCGTGTGCCCGCTCTTTGGAGCCGCCCCGTGCCAGCTTTTCGGATTCATACAGCTTGCCCATCAGAAACTTCTTCCGTTCCGGGTCGAGATTTCTGCGTCCAAGCTGGTTCTGGCAGATCCATGAGAGAGCTGCGTAGCGGTTGGCCAGTTCGATCTCCTGTATCTGGTAGACAATGAACGGATGCTTCCGCAGGATGCGGTAGCGGGTATCCCCAGCGAGGGCATACAGTCCAGCAGGATATAATCGTACTCCCGCTTTGCCCCCTCCAACACCTGTTTCAGCATCTTTTCCCGGTTCATGCTGTTCACCAGAGC
>OOAI01000191.1_pt1 | contig 49656 bp, 39 predicted proteins | sample 1671191 | NCBI WGS metagenome assembly OOAI01 (sample SAMN06348131, study PRJEB24527) | human gut metagenome | biome: human gut; feature: ankylosing spondylitis patient; material: feces | host: Homo sapiens | place: China | collected 2015-10 | reverse complement strand
ACGGCGTGGTTCACGAGTTCTCCACCATTGAGGGCGTCAAGGAAGACGTTACCGAAATTGTCCTGAACCTGAAGGGTATTGCTGCAAAGCTGTACACCGACGGGCCGAAGACAGTGCGTGTTGAGGCAGTCGGCCCTTGTGAGGTTACTGCGGACAACATCAAGCAGGGCGACGATATTGAGATCCTGAACCCTGAATGGCACATTGCAACCCTGGGCGAGGGCGGCAAGCTCGTCATGGAGCTCACCTTCGATAAGGGCCGCGGTTATGTGCCTGCAGAGCGCAACAAGCAGGCCATCGTCGAGAAGAACGATATCAACACTCTTCCCGTCGATAGCATTTACACCCCCGTGCTCAAGGTGAATTATAACGTTGAGAGCACCCGCGTTGGACAGGCCATCGATTACGACAAGCTGACCATCGAGGTTTGGACGGATGGCACGATCAATGCACAGGAAGCCGTTTCTCTGGCTGCCCGTGTGCTGACCGAGCACCTGAACCTCTTCGTCAACCTGTCCGATGAGGCTGCCGGTACGGAGATCATGGTGGAGAAGACCAACGACGATAAGGAAAAGGCTCTGGAGATGACCATCGAAGAGCTGGATCTGAGCGTCCGTTCCTTCAACTGCCTGAAGCGCGCCGGTATCAACACGGTGGAGGATCTGGTCAGCAAGAGCGAGGACGAGATGATGAAAGTCCGTAACCTCGGCCGCAAGAGCCTGGAAGAAGTCATGGCAAAGCTGGACTCCCTGGGCTTCAAGCTGAACACGGATGACGAATAACTAAAATAATTAAGGAGTGAAACGGGATGCCCGGTACCAGAAAGCTCGGTAGAACCAGCGACAGCCGCAACGCTATGATGCGCGCTATGGTTACCTACCTGTTAGAGAATGGCAAGATTGAGACCACTGTCACTCGCGCTAAGGACGTTCGTTCCATGGCCGAGAAGATGATCACCCTGGGTAAGGCCAGCGACCTGCACACCAAGCGTCAGGTCTACGCCTACATCACCAAGGAAGATGTTGCAAAGAAGCTGTTTGATGAGATCAGCCCCAAGTACGCTGACCGCAACGGCGGCTACACCCGCATCATCAAGATCGGCGCTCGCCGCGGCGACGCTGCTGAGATGGCAGTTCTGGAGCTCGTCTGATCGACTCTGACTGTTCAAACAGTGTAACAAAGGCTCTTTCCCTTCGGGGAAAGGGCCTTTTTTGCATCGTGTGGACCGGACAGCGCGGCATTCCCACGCAAGTGAAACGGGCCATTCCATCGCCCGCCCTACTGCCTGCAGCAGCAGGGTCCCACCCCAGCGGACACTTGCTTTGGGAACACCCCGCTGCCCGGTTGAGTATCAGCAGCTGGGGCTTGTGATGGCGGGGCAAGAATGCTATAATTATACTGTATTTCTGCACGACTTTGCGAATTTTCCACAGAAGGGAGGGGCGGAGGTTGAAAAGACGACGGTTTCTGGTGCTGAGTGCAGGCTGCATGATGGGCCTGCTCTCGGCGTGCGGCCTTCCGATGTCGGAAAATGTGCAGGTGGAGGAGCTGCTGCGTGCCCCGCGCCTTCCGGGCGACTACGGTGCACTGCAAAATGCCCTGAACGAATGGCTGGGGGAGAGCGCCCAGCTGAAATACCCGATGCAGGGGGAGCTGCTCTCGCCGTTCCTTTTGCAGGATCTGGATGGTGACGGCCAGCAGGATGCCGCTGTTCTCTACACCACGGCCCAGAGTTCCAACGTCTGCATTGCATTTCTGCAGAAGGATGCCGCAGGCGTGTGGCAGGTCCACCAGAGCATCGAGGGTCTGGCGGATACAGTGGACAATGTCCGGCTGGCACAGCTGCAGGATGGTGCCGCCACCCAGCTGGTGGTGGGGTACCTCGCCGCGCAGGGCGACAGCTATCTGGCGGTGTACTCCTACGAGAACGGCACGGTCAATGCCATTCTGGAACAGTCCTATGAGCAGTATCTGGTGGAGGATATCACCGGCGGCGGCAACGAGGATCTGATCCTGATGTCCACGCTGGAGGACGGCGGGGTGCAGATCGAGCTGCTGACCGTTGACCGGGACGGGATGTTCCAGCAGGTGGCTGTCATGGGCCTTTCGGCAGATAAGTTCTCGGGCTGCGCCGCTGTGGCGGCGGGCCTGGGAGCGGACGGAAAGCGCTATCTGGTGCTGGACGGCTGGACCGGTCTTTCGGGCAACAATCTGGCCACGGTGCTGCTCTATTTTGATGAGGAAAGCCAGCAGATGCTGCCCGCCGAGCAGATCAGCACCAGTGAGCTGTACAATGCGTCCCTGCGCAATGTCTCCACGCTGGTCAGCCGGGATCTGGACGGCGACGGCATCGTGGAGATTCCCACCCAGCCTGACGAAGCGGGCCTGCTGAACCTGAGCCAGAGCCGACGGATGGATTTCATCGTCTGGATGGACTACACCAGCCCGGAGCCGGAAAAGAGCTTCGGCCTGTTGGACGAGGAGAGCAGCTGCTACATTGAGCTGCCCGCCGAGTGGGAGGGCAACCTGATGCTCACCGACAGCGCTGAGGGAGAGGAAGCTGTGGAGCTGCGCACCGTGGACGAGGGCAAGCTGGTGCTGATCATGCGCCTGGTTCCTTCCAGCGAGAGCGCGGCGGGCTGGACCCGCCTGGGCGTGGTGGCATCCCGCCAGATGCAGGCCAAGTTCGGGCCGGACGTGGTGCTGAAGGATCAGAGCTATCGACTGTCCCGGTCGTTGTACCGGTTGAATTGATGATGCCGCTCAGTTTTGCAGAAGTTTACCGGATGCAGGCTGGGTGTTCTGAAATGATGTGCTTCCCCGTGTGCTCTTGGGCAGAGGGAGAAGATGGAAAAGTATGGAGGTTCCCAATGGTCAAGGTACTTGTGGTAGAGGATGAAGCCAGCATCCGCGAGATGATCGCGCTGAACCTGCGGCTGGCGGGGATGGAGGCGGTGGAGGCCGACAGCGCCGAAGCCGCCCTGCCTCTGCTGGAGCAGAAGCCCGGCTGTGATGCTGCCATTCTGGATGTGATGCTGCCCGGCATGAATGGGTTCTCGCTCTGCGAGACCATCCGCCGCACCGACCAGAAGATCGGCATCATCATCCTGAGCGCCAAGGGGCAGGAGCAGGACAAGATCCGCGGCCTGTCCATCGGCGCGGATGACTATATGACCAAGCCCTTCAGTGTCAGTGAGCTGCTGGCCCGTGTGGAGGCCCTCTGCCGCCGGGTGGGCCGCTCGGGCGGCGGCTCCGCTCCGGACGAAAATGCCCCCACCACGCTGGTCAGCGGGGAATTTGTGCTGGATGAGAACCGCCGTGTTCTCCTCAAGGCCGGGCGGCAGATCGAGCTGACCCAGGTGGAGTTCCAGATCATGGAGCTGTTCTTCCACAATCCCGGCATCGCGCTGGTGCGGGAAAAGATCCTGAAAGGCGTGTGGGGCGAGAACTACTTCGGCGATGTGAAGATCGTGGATGTGAACATCCGCCGTCTGCGGATGAAGGTAGAGGATGAGCCCAGCCACCCCACCCACATTATGACAGTGTGGGGCTACGGCTACCGGTGGGAGGAGTAAAGAAAAACCTCTCAGTTGCGCTGTACTCGACGGCTCTCCCAATAGGAGAGCCGGGATTACTGACAGAAAGGAGGAAAAGCAATGCGCAGTGGTATTACCAACCGCTGGCTGCGGGGAAGCCTGTTCCTGACCGTGCTGCTGGTGCTGCTGGTGGAGAGCATGTTCGTGTACAACTTCGGCCGCAGTTACTACAACAGCGTCCAGCAGACCATGATGCGGCGTTTTTCCTCCATCAACGGTCAGCTGAAAATGTACACCGGCGACACGGCCCAGAAGACCGCGGCCAACCGCAGTGTGGCCCTGCGCCGGATGGTGGAGCAGTTTGCGGATAAGGACAAATATGAGTTCATGCTGCTGGACGGCTACGGCGGCGTGATCGCCTCCTCCAGCGGCACAGGTGCGGACGGCATCGTGGTGCAGGACGACTTTAACAAGGCACAGGATGCACCGGACGGCGTGGGTGTGGCCATCTACCGCACCGCCAGCGGGGAAACGGTCATGGCCGTGTGCAGTCTGGTGCCCTACGCGGCCGAGGATGTGGCTGCCATGCGCCTTGTCACCAGCCTGACGCTGGTGCAGGCGCAGCTGAAGAGCGTTTTCATCGTCAGCCTGATCGTGGTGGCGGCCATTCTGGGCTTTACAGTGGCCTCTGGCCTGTATTTCGTGCGGGGCATCGTGGTGCCGCTGGGGCAGGTAGAGAGGATCGCCGCCAGCATCGCCCGAGGAGAACTGGATGTCCGCCTGCCTGTGACCGGTGACGAGCGGGACGAGGTGGACCGCCTGCGCGGCACCATCAATCAGATGGCCGAGGGGCTGGAAGAGACGGAGAAGATGAAGAACGAATTCATCAGCTCGGTCTCCCATGAGCTGCGCACGCCGCTCACCTCCATCCGGGGCTGGGTGGAGACCCTGCGCACCCTGGATGACCCCACCGATGAGAACTACCGCAAGGGGCTGGAGATCATCAACAACGAGACCGCCCGCCTGTACAACATGGTGGAGGAGCTGCTGGATTTCAGCCGCCTGCAGAATGGCCGCCTGAAAATGGAGTGCCGCCCCCTGGACCTTGTGGCCGAGCTGACGGACGCTGTCCTTTTCTGTGAAGCGCGCATCCAGCGGGAGGGCCTTCTGCTGGCCTACTCTGAGCCGGAGGAGATGATCCCGGTCTACGCCGACCCCGACCGCCTGCGGCAGGTGTTCATCAACATTCTGGACAATGCCATCAAGTATTCGGCCCCCGGCGGGCGCATTACGGTCAAGATATGGCAGGGCGAGTACAAAGCCTTCATCGAGATCATCGATCAGGGCCGCGGCATCCCGCCGGAGGATCTGGAAAACGTCAAGACCAAGTTTTACAAGGGCAGCAACTCGGTGCGGGGCAGCGGCATCGGCCTTGCGCTGGTGGATTCCATTATGACCGCACTGGACGGCACCATGGACCTCAAGAGTACGCTGGGCCGGGGCACGGTGGTCACCCTGGGTCTGCCGATCTATAAACGATAAGAGATTGTCCATATTTATCTGGTAAGATAGAGGGGCAGTTTTTACGATAGGGAGGGGCCGCAGCGCCCCATAGGAGAGCCAATGAATCAACCGAACAAGGAACGCTTCAAGACGAGTGTGGGCGGGCAGGCCCTGATGGAGGGCATTATGATGCGGGGCCCGAAAAACACCTGCTGTGCTGTCCGCAAGCCCGATGGCACCATTGAGACCAAGGTCGAGCCAACCCCTGCTCACGGCGTGTGGACGAAGATCCTGCTGGTGCGGGGAGCCATCTCGATGATCGAAAGCCTGATCATGGGATACAAGTACATGATGTACTCGGCACAGGTGAGCATGGGGGATGACTACGACCCCGCCGAAGAGGAGACCGCCTTTGAAAAATGGGTGGGCGACCATCTGGGCAAAAAGGCCGAAGATATCCTGCTGGCGGCAGCTGCCGTGATCGGCGGGCTGTTTGCCATCCTGCTCTTCACCGTTCTGCCCACGGTGCTGGTGGGTGGCCTGAACCATCTGGTGCCGCTGGGCCGCTGGGCCAAGGTGGTGCTGGAGGCGGTGCTCAAGGTCGCCATCTTCCTGACCTACATGGCTGCCATCTCCCGGATGAAGGAGATCCACCGGGTGTTCGAGTACCACGGGGCCGAGCACAAGACCATTGCCTGCTACGAGGCCGGAGACCCCCTCACGGTGGAGAATGTTCGCAAATATACCCGCTTCCACCCCCGGTGCGGCACCAGCTTTTTGATTTTGGTGGTCATCGTCAGCGTGTTCCTGTACAGCGTGCTGCCCTGGTCCAGCACCAGCCTGCGGGTGGTGTTCAAGCTGCTGCTCCTGCCGCTGGTCATGGGCATCAGCTACGAGCTGCTCAAGTGGTGCGGCCGGTCGGACAACATCGCCACCCGCATCATCCGTCAGCCCGGCATCTGGGTGCAGCATCTGACCGTGTTTGAGCCGGACGACAGCATGATCGAGGTGGCCATTGCCGCCGTCACACCGGTTCTGCCCGAGAACCCGGAGGACGGCAGATGGTAACCGCAGGGATGCTGCCCCGGGCAGCAGTCCGGGAGGTGGAGGCACGCCTGTGCGCCGCAGGCTGCCCCGACGCGGATTTTGACGCGGCCGAGCTCTTCCGGCTGGCAGTGGGCGGGGATGCCCGCCTTGCCGATGCTCCGCTGGGTGCAGAGCAGGCCGCGCGGCTGGAATCCCTGACGGCCCGCCGCGCGGCCCGGGAGCCTTTGCAGTACCTTTGCGGCAGCTGGCCCTTCCTTGACTTTGAGCTGGCTGTCGGCCCCGGCGTGCTCTGCCCCCGGGCCGATACTGAGGTGGTGGCCGAAGCCGCCGCCGGAATGCTGGCTGGGGTGGAGGCACCCCGGGTGCTCGACCTCTGCGCCGGCACAGGCTGTTTGGGGCTGGGCGTGAAGCGCTTCTGCCCGGCGGCACAGGTCACAAGTCTGGAGAAGAGCCCTGCGGCGTACCGCTATCTGGAGCAGAACGCCCACCTCTCCCCGGCGCTGACCATCACCCCGGTGCAGGGAGATCTGTTCACCTACTGGCAGACCCTGCCGGAGGGGCAGCTGGACCTCATTGTGTCGAATCCGCCTTACCTGACCGCCGCCGAGATGGGCGCGCTGCAGCCCGAGGTGGCGCAGGAGCCTGCCATGGCGCTGGAAGCGGGGGAGGATGGGCTGGTATTTTACCGCGCCATTGCGGAACACTACCAGAAAGCTCTGTGCCCCGGCGGTGCCCTTGCCCTGGAGATCGGCTGGCAGCAGCGGGAAGCTGTAACGGCCCTGCTTGCCGCCAACGGGTGGACGGAGATCGTGTGCAGAAAAGACTTTGGCGGCAATGACCGCTGTGTGATGGCGAGAAAACAATAAAAATATCTACAACTTCCTGTTGTAATATCTGTAAAATGTGTTATACTAGTACCGAAAGAATTGGAATGCCCGCGCCTGCGTTTGGCCGCACCGCGCCGGGAACAGATGACAAAGGAGCATGACACTATGGCAAAAAATCAGAACAACAACGTTGCCCCGGCAACCCAGAAGACCGATCCCGGTGCCAAGAAGGATGCGCTGGCCACGGCACTGGCCCAGATCGAGAAGCAGTTCGGCAAGGGCGCTGTGATGAAGCTGGGCGACAACGCCGCCATGCAGGTGGATGCCATCTCGACCGGAAGCATCGGCCTGGATCTGGCACTGGGCGTGGGCGGCGTGCCCCGGGGCCGCATCATTGAGGTGTACGGCCCCGAATCCAGTGGTAAGACCACGCTGGCCCTGCATGTTCTGGCCGAAGCCCAGAAGAAGGGCGGCGATGTTGCCTTCATCGATGTGGAGCACGCGCTGGACCCTGTGTATGCCGAGGCGCTGGGCGTGGACATCAACAACCTGCTGGTCAGCCAGCCCGATACCGGTGAGCAGGCCATGGAGATCTGCGAGGCGCTGGTGCGCTCCGGTGCCATTGATGCCATCGTTGTGGACTCTGTTGCCGCCATGGTGCCCCGCGCCGAGATCGAGGGCGAGATGGGCGACAGCCATGTGGGCCTGCAGGCCCGCCTGATGAGCCAGGCCATGCGCAAGCTGACCAGCGTCATCGGCAAGACCAACACCGTCTGCATCTTCATCAACCAGCTGCGTGAAAAGGTCGGCGTGGTCTACGGCAACCCCGAGGTCACCACCGGCGGCCGCGCCCTGAAGTATTATTCCTCTGTCCGCATCGATATCCGCCGCGTGGAGGGCCTGAAGGATTCTTCCGGCCAGTTCATCGGCAACCATACCCGCGCCAAGATCGTCAAGAACAAGGTGGCTCCTCCGTTCCGTGAGGCTGAGTTCGACATCATGTTCGGCGAGGGCATCTCCAAGATGAGTGAGCTCATCGATCTGGGTGTCAAGCTGGGCATCGTCCAGAAGAGCGGTGCATGGTTCAACTACGGCGATATCCGCCTGGGTCAGGGCCGCGACAACGCCAAGCAGTTCCTGCGCGATAACCCCGAGATCGCCAACGATATCGAGGGTCAGGTGCGCGCCAATGCCGACAAGCTCTATGCCACCCGCCGCCCGGGGGGCAAGGCTGCCGCTGCCCCCGTAGAGGGGGAACCGGCAGCTCCTGCCACAGCAAAGGAGCCGGTGGTCAAGGCTCCCGCCCGCAGCAGCGAGAGTGAGCTGGATATCATGGTGGAAGAGTAAATGGCCTTTTACAGCCGTGGCCGCCGCCCGCTGGCCGAAGAGGAAAAATCCACCGATGCCGCCAAGGCCCGCACCCGGGCCATGGAGCTGCTGGCCGGGCAGGAGCTTTCCTCGGGCCAGCTGTATGAGCGGCTGAACCGCCGCTATACCCAGCAGACCAGTGCCGCCGTGGTGGCAGAGATGGTGCAGCGGGAGTATATCAACGATGCCCGCTATGCCGAGACCCGTGCCCACGCCCTGCTGGCGGCAAAAAAGAGCCGCCGCGCCGCTGCCCAGAATCTGCGGCAGAAGGGCCTGGCCGCAGGCGAGATCCAGCAGGCGCTGGATGCTGTTTACACCCCCGATGTTTCCGGCGAGGACCCGGAGCTGGAAGCCGCCGCCGCTCTGGTGGAAGGGCATTACCGCAAAAAGCTGGAAGCGGGCCGCAGGGATCTGGTCATTGCGGCCCTGCAGCGGCGGGGATTTTCGTATTCCGTCATTAAAGAAGCCATTCGCAGGATGGAGGAGGGGGAATAACCCTCTCAGTCAAAGCCTGCGGCTTTGCCAGCTCCCCCGAAGGGGGAGCTTTTCCGGAGCAAACCGTAAAAAATCAAAAGCATCCCTCAAAAGAGAAAGAGAGTATCATCCCTTATGAAAATTGCATGTATTTCCCTTGGCTGCCCCAAGAACCAGGTCGATCTGGACGTGATGGTGCACATCCTGCTTTCGGCCGGTCACGAGACGGTGGCCGACCTGGGTGAAGCCGATGTCATTCTGGTCAACACCTGCGGCTTTATCGAGAGCGCCAAGACCGAGGCCATTGAGAACATTCTGGAGGCCTGCGCCTACAAGCAGCAGAACCCGGAGCTGAAGGTCATCGTCACCGGCTGCCTGGCCGAGCGTTACCGCAGCCAGATCGAGGAGGAGATCCCCGAGGTGGATGCTGTGGTGGGCTGTGCCTCCAACAAGGCCATTGACACCATCGTGGCCCGCCTGTTCCACGGTGAGAACCATCTGGAAAGCTACGGTGCCAAAAAGGACTTCCCGCTGGGCGGCAAGCGTGTCATCGGCACGCCTGCCCACTATGCGTACTTAAAGATCGCAGAGGGCTGCAACAACCGCTGCCACTACTGCGCCATCCCCGGCATCCGCGGCCCGCTGCACAGCCGCGATCTGGCCGACTGCGTGGCCGAGGCCCGCTGGCTGGCCGGTGAGGGCGTGAAGGAGCTGATCGTGGTGGCCCAGGACCCCACCGCCTATGGCGAGGACTGGGGCAAGCCCGGCAGCATCTGTGAGCTGCTGGACAAGCTGAACAAGGTGCCGGGCCTTGAGTGGATCCGCATCATGTACGCCTACCCGGAGCGCATCACCGATGACTTTATTGCCGCCATGAAGCGGAACGAGAAGGTGGTGCCTTACCTCGACCTGCCCATCCAGCACTGCAACGATACCATCCTCAAAAATATGAACCGCCGCTCCACCCGTGCGGAGCTGCTGGAGGTCATCGGCAAGCTGCGCCGGGAGATCCCCGGCATCACCCTGCGCACCACCCTGATCGCAGGCTTCCCCGGTGAGACCGAGGAGCAGTTCGAGGACCTGTGCAACTTCGTCAAGGAGGTCAGATTTGACCGTCTGGGCTGCTTTGCCTATTCTGCCGAGGAGAACACCGTGGCTGCAAAGATGGACGGCCAGATCGATCAGGAGACCAAGGACCGGCGCGCAGAGCTGGTGATGCAGATCCAGACCGGCATCATGGCCCAGAAACAGGCCGAAAAGGTGGGCCAGACCGTCCGTGTGCTCTGTGACGGCATCGACGAGGAGAGCGGCCTGTACCTCTGCCGCACCACCGGCGATGCTCCCGAGGTGGATGGCAATGTCTGCGTTTCCAGCGAGGAGCCGCTCTACCCCGGCCAGTTCTATGATGTGCTGGTGGAGGACAGTGACCTTTACGATCTGTACGGAACGGTTGCAAAATAACAAATTGGAGGAATCTGTATGAATCTGCCCAATAAGCTCACCCTGACCCGCATCCTGCTGGTGCCGGTGTTCATGGTCTTCGTTTCCCTGACCCAGATCGGCACGGAAGATTTCAATCCCGCCTGGTATCTGGTGGCAGGCATCATCTTTGCCGCGGCCAGCTTTACCGATTTTCTGGACGGCCATCTGGCCCGCAAGTGGAACATGGTCACCGACTTTGGCAAGTTTGCCGACCCGCTGGCCGACAAGCTGCTGACCACTGTGGCCTTCATCTACATGATGCGGGACGGCGTGTGCAGCCCCGTGGTGCTGTGCATCATTCTGGCCCGCGAGTTTGCAGTGTCCGGCCTGCGCATGGTGGCCGCCGGTGCCAAGGACGGCAAGGTCATCGCCGCCAACATGTGGGGCAAGGTCAAGACCGTGCTGCAGATGCTGACCATCATCTTCTACTACTTCGGCACCGCATTGACCTGGGGCAATTCCATTATGATAGGCGCAGACTGCGTGTTCCTCTCTTACTGGCTGTGCTGGCTGGTGGCCATTGCCACTGCCATCTCCGGCATCAAGTACCTGTGGGACAACCGCAGCTTCATCAATACCGCAAAATGATCAAGAAGATCGCCATTCTCTGTTCCATTTTCCTGAACCTCTGCATCGTGCGGTGGGAGCCGATGGCCATCCGGATGACCTGGGAAGCAGTGGGCAGCCAGACCTTCACCTTTTACACCGAGAACTCCAATGTCTTTGCGTTCTTCGTCTGCCTGCTGGTGGCGGTGTGTCAGGTGATCTGCCTGTTCACGGGGCGGCAGCTGCCCCGCTGGGTCAAGATGCTCAAGTACATTGCCACCTGCTGCCTGACCATGACCTTCCTGACCGTGGTGTTCGTGCTGGGGCCCTACTGTGCCGACCAGGGCGGCGTGGTGTTTCTGCTGACCGAGAGCTCCATGCTCTACCACCACCTGCTCAACCCGCTGTGTGCCTTTGTCTCCTTTGTCCTGCTGGAACGGGAGCCAAAGCTGCCTGCGCGGTGCGTTCCGCTGGCGCTGGTCCCCACGATGCTCTATGGCTCTGTGGCCCTCTGGGCCAATTACCAGCGGCTCATCACCGGGCCTTACCCGTTCCTGCTGGTCTATCAGCAGACCACCCGGCAGACGGTGCTGTGGTGTGCGGCCATCCTGGCCATGAACCTGCTCTATGCCTGGCTTGTCTGGCGGCTGGGCGGGAACCGCCGCAAAAAGAGAACTGTGGGCTTGCTTTTCAGAAGCTGAGATGCAAAAAGGCTCCCTGCCGTTTTGGCAGAGAGCCTTTTCTCGTGTTTTGCTTACAGCAGGGGGATCCCGGCCTTTGCGCAGGCCGTGCGGGTGGCTTCGTCCCAGACGCTTGCCTGTACTTCGCCGATGTGGGCGCTGCCCAGCAGCAGCATGCACAGACGGCTCTGGCCGATGCCGCCGCCGATGGTGTAGGGCAGCTCACCGTTCAGCACTGCCTTGTGGAAGGGCAGGGTGCGGCGGTCGTCACAGCCTGCCATGGTCAGCTGCCGGTCCATGCTCTCGGGGCTGACGCGGATGCCCATGCTGCTCAGCTCGTAGCTGCACTGCAGAGGCTCGTTCCAGAACAGCAGGTCGCCGTTCAGGTCCCAGTCGTCGTAGTCGGGGGCGCGGCCATCGTGGGGCTTGCCGCTCTTCAGGGGAGCACCGATCTTCATCAGGAAGGTGGTGCCGTTCTCCTTTACAAAGGCGTTCTCGCGCTCCTTCGGGGTCAGGTCAGGGTACTTGTCCTCCAGCTCCTGGGTGGTGATAAAGGTCACGTTGGGGGTGTGAAGGGGCAGATCCTGCAGCTGGGGGAACATGGCGTGCAGGTTCATCTCAGTGGCGCAGACAGCCGACACGATGGAGCGCACCACGTTCTTCAGGTAGGCCTCGCTGCGGTCCTCCTCCCGGATGACCTTCTCCCAGTCCCACTGGTCCACATAGACGGAGTGGAGGTTGTCCAGCTCCTCGTCTCGGCGGATGGCGTTCATGTCGCAGTACAGGCCCTTGCCCACGCGGAAGCCGTAGTCCTTCAGGGCCTTGCGCTTCCACTTTGCCAGCGACTGCACCACCTGTGCCTCAATGCCGCTGTCCCGGATGTCAAAGGTGACCTTGCGTTCCACGCCGTTCAGGTCATCGTTCAGGCCGGTGGAAGCCTCCAGAAACAGCGGAGCCGACACGCGGTAGAGGTTCAGCGTGGCACACAGGGTGTCGGCAAACAGCCGCTTCACGGTGCCGATGGCACGCTGGGTGTCGTACAGGTTCAGCGCGGGTGTGTAGTTCTGCGGGATCATCGTTTTGCTCATAACAGTATACCCCTCTCTTTCCGTCCCCCGCCGCCGAATTGCGGCACCGGAACGGCTTTCCCTTTAATACAGTAAATTATGGCACAATTCCAGAGCGTTGTAAAGGGGAGAACGCAAAGCCGGTGCAATTTGGGAGCTTACGCCTCTGCCACGGCCTCGATCTCGCACAGGACACCCTTGGGCAGATCCTTGACAGCAACGCAGCTGCGGGCGGGCTTGGAGGTGAAATACTTTGCGTAGACCTCGTTGAAAACGGCAAAGTCGGCGATATCGGCCAGGAAGCAGGTGGTCTTGATGACCTTGTCGTAGCCGGAACCGGCAGCTTCCAGGATCGCACCCACGTTCTTGCAGCTCTGCTCGGTCTGGGCGGCGATGCCTTCGGGCACAGTGCCGTCCGCGGGGTTCACAGGGATCTGGCCGGAGGTGTAGACAAAACCGCCTGCGATGAAGCCCTGGGAGTAGGGGCCGATCGCGCCGGGAGCTTTTTCAGTAGCGATGACTTTCATGGAAAATACCTTCTTTCTGTGTGTTTGATGGAGCTTTTCTCCTCGGGGAGAAAAATTCTGCTGCTTGAAGTCTACACCATGCGGCGGGATGTGTCAATCCGGGAGGGACTTTTTGCCCATGCGGCCTTTACAAGCGGGCAAAAAGGCGGTATCCTTAATCTATTGATACACCACCCTTCAGGAGGAACCCATGGATATCCGCCAGCTGCACTATTTTCTGGTTTTGTGCGAAGAAATGAACTACACCCGCGCGTCACAGCGGCTGTTTCTGTCGCGGCAGGCCCTGCGGCAGAGCATCACGGCGCTGGAAGCCGAGCTCTGCGGCCCGCTGTTCGTCAGCGCCCACCACAAACTCTCGCTCACCGAGCGGGGGCTGAGCTTGCAGCGCCATGCGGCCCCGGTGGTGGAACAGTTCCAGCAGATGCAGGCGGCCCTCCATGCGGAGATCCAGTCGGCCCAGCCGGTGCGCATCGGCATCAGTGTCTCGCTGGTGCCGGACTACCTGCCCGGGCTGGAGACCCAGCTGGACAAGTTCCGCCAGCAGTACCCCCACATTGAGATGCGGTTCCGCCTGCTGGAAAACGATGCCGTGGCCGATGGTGTGGAGCAGGGCGAGCTGGACGCGGGCCTTGTGATGGATCTGGGCACGGCGGCTCCGGTGCTGGCCCGCACCACCCTGCGGGCCGACCCGGCCTGCCTGCTGGTGCCGCGCGGCCATCCCTTCTGGGAGAAGGAGCGGGTGCCGCTTTCGGCCCTGCGGGGCCAGCGGGTGCTGCTGCCCAGCCTGCGGCAGGATCTGTTCAGCCCCCTGTGGGATGCCTGCGCCAGGGAGGGCTTTGCGCCCAACGCGGAGATCGGCCCCAGCTTCTATCAGGCATACTATCTGGTCCAGGAGCAGCTATGCACCTGCCTGACCCGCTACGAGCCGGGGGCACGGCGGGAGCTGGACCGGGTGCGTGACGTGCTGCTGGAAGATCTGCCGCCCCTCTGCGTTTCGATGGTGCAGCGGCGCGACCACAACTCGGCCTATCTTGACCTGCTGCGGGGCTACCTGATGGAGGTCATCGGGGGAGCGGCATCCCTGCCGCCCCGGCGGGGCCGCCCGGCAAAGCCCTTCTACAACTTCCCGGTGCTGTCCAGCGCCGCCCCCAAGGCGGCACCGCAGCACCCGGCTCCGGGTACCCAGCTGCCCTTTGCGGGCGGGAACAACTTCCGGGAGCTGGGCGGCTACGAGGCCGACGAGGGCAAGCATGTCAAGTGGGGGCAGATCTACCGCGGCATTCCCACCGGACTGCTGACCGGGGCGGCTGACCGTAAGCTGCTGGACAGCCTGGGCCTGCGGCTCATCCTTGACCTGCGCAGCGGGTCCGAGGCAGCGGAGCAGCCCGACTATGTGCCCGATGGCGCGCGGCTGGTGCGCATCTGCGGGCTTTGCCACCCGGACGGAAGCGAGATCTCCTTCTCTCCCGGGGACATTGAAAAGCTGCTCAAGGGCAAGAAGGATGAGGAGCATAACCTCGCCGATGCCATGTATGAGCAGATGCTCTTCCGCAATAAGGCATACAAGGAGCTGTTCCGGGCACTGGAGGCGGGCGAAACGCCGATCCTGTTCCACTGCTCCGGCGGGAAAGACCGCACCGGCGTGGCGGCCATGCTCATTCTGCTGGCGCTGGGGGCTTCCGATGAAACGATCTGTCAGGATTTTGTACGGACCAATGTCTGCCGCCGCCCGGAGCTGGAAAAGATCTGGGCCGCCCATGCCGAGGAGATCGAGGCGCATCCCGAACAGAAGCAGTTCTATCAGGGCATTGCCGGTGTCCACCCGGAGTCTGCCCCCTTTGTGTTGGACACCATCCGCAAAGAGTATGGCACCACCGATGCCTATCTTGAAGCCGAATACGGCCTGACCCCCGCCCGTCTGATGCGGCTGCGGCGGATGTATCTGGAATAATGGCTGTTTTTTTAGAAAATTCCTTTCACTTTACTTGACATTGTACCAAATGTTTCGTAATATAAGAAGTAGTATGGAATCCATGACGCTGCGTGCAGGGATCTTCCACAACCAAAGTTCAATGGGGCTTCATCTGCCCGTTTTTATATGAAAACCTTGTAGATAAAAAAGCTGCATCAGGCCGCAGGGGCAAACATGCCCTTTTTGTGCGGTGCTGTTGTCTGTTTTGTTGTTGAGAGCTTGATTTTGTATTGTTGACCCACGCCTTGCGCGGCAGCGTCTCCAGATTTTAGTTAATTTTGAACTTTAATTGTAAGGAGAGTGAACACGATGTCCCCGATCATTCTGTTGATCGTGGTCGTGGTTGCTGCTGTTGCTGCCGGCGCGGGTTATTTTATTGGTTACAACAACCGTAAAAAGACCGCCGAGGCACAGATCGGCAGCGCAGAAGCCGAGGCTACCCGCCTGGTGAACGAAGCAATCAAGACCGCTGACCAAAAACGAAAAGAAGCTGTTCTGGAAGCCAAGGATGAGGCTTTCCGCCTGAAAGCCGAGGTCGATGCCCAGAAGGCTGAGGCCGACAAGGAGATCAAGCAGCGCCGTGCCGAGATCAGCCGCCAGGAGAACCGCATTGACCAAAAGGAAAATGCGCTGGACCGCAAGACCGAAGCCCTGGAAAAGAAGGAAGAAGAGCTCAAGAAAAAGCACGAGGAGGCCGACAGCCGTCTGGCTGAGGTGGATGCCATCCGTGCCAAGGAGATGGAGCGCCTGGAGACCCTGGCGGGCCTGAGCCAGGAGGATGCCCGCGAAGTGCTGCTGCACAAGGTGGACGAGGAGCTCACCCACGAGAAGGCTGTCCGTGTGGCTGCCTACGAGACCGACCTGAAGGAAAACTGCGATAACATCGCCCGCAACATGATCGGTCAGGCCATCAGCCGCTGCGCCGCTGACCACTGCAGCGAGACCACCGTCAGCGTGGTGCCCCTGCCCAGCGACGAGATGAAGGGCCGTATCATCGGCCGTGAGGGCCGCAACATCCGTGCGCTGGAAACTGCCACCGGCGTGGATCTTATCATCGATGATACCCCGGAGGCCATCACCCTGTCCTCCTTTGACCAGACCCGCCGCGAGGTTGCCCGCATGACGCTGGAGCGCCTGATCGGTGATGGCCGCATCCACCCCGCCCGCATTGAGGAGACGGTGGAGAAGTGCCGCCACGACCTTGAGCTGCAGATGAAGCGGGAGGGCGAGCGCGCCGTGATGGAGCTTGGCATCCACGGCCTGCACCCCGACCTCATCAAGCTCATCGGCCGCCTGAAGTACCGCACCAGCTTTGGCCAGAACGCTCTGACCCACAGCATGGAGGTGGCCTGGCTGGCCGGTCTGCTGGCAGGCGAGATGGGCGTGAACGTCACGCTGGCCCGCCGTGCCGGTCTGCTGCATGATATCGGCAAGGCCCTTGACCACGAGATCGAGGGCAGCCATGTCCAGATCGGTGTGGATATCTGCCGCAAGTACAAGGAAAACACCCAGATCATCCATGCCATTGAGGCCCACCACGGCGATGTGGAGCCCAAGACCCCGCTGGCCTTTATCATTCAGGCCTGCGATGCCATCAGTGCCGCACGTCCCGGTGCCCGCCGCGAGAACGTGGAGAGCTATGTCAAGCGTCTGGAAAATCTGGAGGAGATCTCTTCCAGCTTTGAGGGCGTGGAGCAGGCCTTTGCCGTTCAGGCCGGCCGCGAAGTCCGCATCATGGTCAAGCCCGATGTCATCAGCGATGATCAGGTCATCCTGCTGGCCCGCCAGATCGCCAAGAAGATCGAGGATACCCTCGATTATCCCGGCCAGATCAAGGTCAACGTCATCCGCGAGAGCCGCGCCATCGAGTACGCGAAGTAAGATCAGAACCAAGAGGAGCCCGTTGTGTTCGTACAGCGGGCTCCTTTTTTGTCTGTGAACCTCTCGGGCGCACTGTGTCAGATCTCCGGGCAGGGGAGCCAGGTTTATGAGGCTGCCTGTCTTGCCTCTCCTGCCGGGAGAGAGGTCATCGCGAAGTAATGACAAAGAGAACTGATATAAGCTGAACAGATTTCAACTCTTAATAAAATGAAGTGAATTGAGTATAATGTTCTCCGCAGAAATACAAGTGATAGCTTTAATGTGAAAGTTGTCCTTGATGAAAATACAATGCAGGAGAAAAACTATACAAAAATTAGTTTCCATTTTCGGCGGGATGTTGGACAAAGGGGAGAAATGGGCCTTTCTGGAGAATAAATTCGGCAAAAAGTCTTTTCTTTGCCGACGGATGGATGTATAATGCGGCCATGGCACAAGGGTGTGCAGAAGCTCCAGAGGGGGAGCAGAGCCCCTTGTGCATTTTCAGAAATTGATGCTTTATCAGTGTAGAGCATTAAAGAGAGGGGAAAACATATATGAAATTCGATCGTCGTATTTCGCGCCGCAGCTTCCTGGCAGCTGCCGGTGTCACCTCTGCCGCGCTGGCTCTGACAGCCTGCGGCGGCTCTTCCAGCTCCACGGCTGCATCTTCTGCAGCCAGCGGCGCTTCCTCTGCTGCGGCTGGCACCGCACAGGGCGGCACCCTGAACATCATGCTGGAGACCGAGGTCCAGTCTCTGGACCCCCAGGTGGCCACCGACGGCACCTCCTTTGAGGTCATCGCGGATTACACCGATGGCCTGATGCAGATGGATGCTGACGGTGCAGCAGTTCCCGCCATGGCGGAGACCTATGACATCAGCGAGGACGGCAAGACCTACACCTTCCACCTGCGCGATGCAAAGTGGTCCAACGGTGAGGCCGTGACCGCCGCTGACTTTGTGTTTGGCTGGCAGCGCGCCGTAGACCCCGCTACCGCTTCCGAGTATTCCTACATGCTGTCCGACATTGGTCAGGTGGTCAACGCCGCTGAGATCATTGCCGGTGAAAAGCCTGTTACCGACCTGGGCGTGACCGCAGTGGATGACAAGACCCTGGAGGTGCAGCTGAACGTTCCTGTCAGCTACTTCCTGAGCCTGATGTACTTCCCCACCTTCTACCCGGTGAACGAGGCCTTCTACAACACCTGCGCTGACACCTTTGGCACCAGCCCCGAAACGGTGCTGTCCAACGGCGCGTTCGTGCTGACCGATTATCAGCCCGCCGCCACCGCCTTTGCGATGGAAAAGAACCCCGATTACTATGATGCGGATAAGATCGCTCTGGACGGTCTGGCCTATCAGGTCATCAAGGACAGCCAGCAGGCTCTGATGAGTTATCAGACCGGCACGCTGGATATCACCCTGCTGAACGGTGAGCAGGTCGATCAGGTCAAGGATGATCCCGAGTTTACCAGTGTGGGTGCCGGTTACCTGTGGTACATCAGCCCCAACATCGACGCTGTGCCTGATCTGGCAAACCTGAACCTGCGCAAGGCCATGACCTTTGCGCTGGATCGTGATGCCATTACCGGCGATGTGCTGAAGGATGGCTCCACCCCCGCATACACCGCTGTTCCCGCACAGTTTGCAACCGGCCCCGACGGCAGCGATTTCAGCGCCGACCAGACCAAGTTTGCAGATGACTGCGCTTATGACCCCGAGAAGGCCAAGGAGTTCTTTGAGACCGCCAAGGCTGAGCTGGGTAAGGATACCTTCACCTTTGATATGGTGGTGGATGCCGACGATGCACCCCAGAAGGTGGCTCAGGTCGTCAAGGAGCAGCTGGAGACCACGCTGGAGGGCCTGACCATCAACCTGACCGTGGAGCCCAAGAAGCAGCGCGTGCAGGATATGCAGGACGGCACCTTTGAGCTGGGCCTGACCCGCTGGGGCCCCGACTACGCTGACCCCATGACCTATCTGGGCATGTGGGTGACCGGCAACTCCAACAACTACGGTCTGTGGAGCGATGCCGACTACGATGCCATCATTGACGAGTGCACCACCGGTGACCTGTGCACCGACCCCGAGGGCCGCTGGGCTGCCCTGTACGAGGCAGAGCAGATCGTTCTGGAGCAGGCGGTCATCTTCCCCCTGTACGGCCAGTGCAATGCCGAGATGGTCTCCTCTGCCGTTACCGGCGTAGCGTTCCACCCCGTGGCACTGAACCGCGTGTACAAGAACGCTGCTAAGAGCGAGTAAAACTGAAAGCACACTGAACAAGGCCGCACAGTGGCCCGCAAAAAGCCACTGTGCGCCTTTTTGGCATTGTGCCTGTCCGCGGCAGACGAACGACTGACCGCGAGATCCCGGAAGGAAAAAGGGGGTCCACCCGACGTGAAAAAATATACGCTCAAGCGAATCCTGACCTCGCTGTTCACACTGCTGGCAATTTTGCTGGTGCTGTTTATCCTGATGCAGCTGATGCCCGGTTCGCCCTTCAATGATGAAAAGCTGACGCCCGATATGCGGGCTGCCCTGTACGCAAAGTACGGCCTGGATCAGCCCATCTACATCCAGTTCTTCCGCTATGTGGGCAATATGCTCCGCGGAGATCTTGGCGTGAGCTATAACATCTCCAAGAATACACCCATCTCCCAGCTCATCCAGAGCCGCCTGCCCATCTCCATTCAGGTGGGCGGCATGGCTGTGACGCTGGGTGCCGCTGTGGGCCTGGTGCTGGGCATCATTGCCGCACTCAAGCGGGATACCATTTTTGATACCATCGCCACCATCATCTCGGTCATCGGCGTGTCGGTGCCTTCCTATGTGTTCGCACTGGCCCTGAGCTATGCCTTTGGCTTCAAGCTCCGCTGGTTCCCAATGCTGTTCTCCGCCAAGGATGTCTTTGGCTCCAGCGTCCTGCCCAGCATCTCGCTTTCCATGTTCACCATGGCCTCCATTGCCCGCTTTACCCGCAGTGAGATGATCGAAGTCCTTGATTCCGATTACATGCTGCTGGCCGAGAGCAAGGGCATCTCCGGCCCGGCGCTGATCTTCCGCCATGCCCTGCGCAATGCCCTCATTCCCATCATCACGGTGCTGGCACCCCTGATCGTGGATCTGATGACCGGCTCGCTGGTGGTGGAAAAGATCTTTGCCATTCCCGGCGTGGGCAGCCTGCTGGTCACGGCCATCCAGTCCAACGATTACAACGTGGTCATTGGCCTGAGCTTTATTTACAGCGCCATGTACATTGGCATCATGCTGGTCGTTGACCTGCTCTACGGCATCATCGATCCGCGCATTCGTCTGGCAAAGGGGGATGACTGATATGGCAGAAAAAGCGATCCGCCTGGGCGGCGAATCCACAGCGGATGCCATCGTCAGCGCGGTGGATTCCCTGTATCCCGAGCACACCTTTGAGGACAAGGAGTTTGCCCTCAAGCACAACGACGATGAGATCGCCGTGGATACCAACTTTGCGGCCCAGAGCTTCTGGAAGGATGCCATCCTCCGCTTTTTCGGCAAGAGGAGCGCCGTGCTGGGCCTGATCCTGATCGTCGTCATCGTGCTGCTGGCCGTTTTTGGCCCGGGCATGAACAGCTATACCTACTCCGGCCAGGATCTGAGCCAGAAGAACTTTGCCCCCCGTGTGCCGGGCATCGAGCGCCTCGGCATCCTGGACGGCAGCGAGAAGATGAGCACCACCACCGGCAGCAAGAGCGTCAACGCCTATGTGGAAAAAGGCAAGGACGATGTCTACTACTGGTTCGGCAGTGACCTGTACGGCCGCGATATCTGGACCCGCACCTGGGAGGGTGCCCGTGTCTCCCTGATCATCGCGGTGGCCGCCGCCATCATCGATATGGTCATCGGCATGAGCTATGGCCTGATCTCCGGCTACTTTGGCGGCAGGGTGGATATGGTGATGCAGCGCTTCCTCGAGGTGGCCAACGGCATTCCCCGTCTGGTCATCGTTACGCTGCTGCTGCTGGTGCTGCAGCCCGGCATGGTTACCATCATCTTTGCCCTGATGCTGACCGAGTGGGTGGGCATGAGCCGCATTGCCCGCGCCGAGATGCTCAAGCTGAAGGATCAGGAATTTGTGCTGGCCTCCCGCACGCTGGGTGCTGGCAGCTTCTTCATCATCTTCAAGGAAGTGCTGCCCAACATCATCGGACCCATCATCACGCAGGTCATGTTCAGCATCCCCACCGCCATCTTTACCGAAGCATTCCTGTCCTTTGTGGGTCTGGGCATCCCGGTGCCCCAGTGTTCGCTGGGTTCTTTGATCAGTGAGCTGTACAACAGCTTCACCACCCACCCCTATCAGATCATTCCGCCTATTGTGGTGATGAGCCTGCTGATGCTCAGCTTCAATCTGGTGGCCGATGGTCTGCGCGAGGCCCTGGACCCCAAGATGAAGAGTATGTAAGGAGGAACACCCCATGCCTGAGAACAAAAAAGAACAGGTCTTGTCGGTGCGAGACCTTGATATCACCTTTAAGACTACCGCAGGCCCGGTGCACGCCATCCGGGGCGTGAACATCGACCTGTACAAGGGCGAGACCGTTGCGCTGGTGGGCGAGTCCGGCTCCGGCAAGTCCGTGACCATGAAGGCCGCCATGGGCATTCTGGCCAAGAATGCCACCGTGAACAGCGGCTCCATCCAGTTCAGCTACCACCATGCAGACGGCTCTCCCGAGACGGTGGACCTGCTGCAGAAGGACAAAAAGTGGATCCGCCGCCACATCAATGGCAAGCGCATCGCCATGGTGTTCCAGGACCCCATGACCAGCCTTGACCCCACCATGACCATCGGCAAGCAGATCATGGAGGGAATGCTCTGGCACTTCAAGATGCCCAAGGCCGAGGCCTACAAAAAGGCACTGGAGCTGCTGGAGGAGGTGGGCATCACCGATGCGGAAAAGCGGATGAAGAATTACCCCCACCAGCTGTCCGGCGGTATGCGCCAGCGCGTGGTCATTGCCATTGCCCTGTCCTGCGACCCCGACCTGCTCATCTGCGATGAGCCCACCACGGCACTGGACGTGACGATCCAGGCCAAGATTCTGGAGCTGATCCGCAGCATCCAGAAGGAGCGCGGCATCTCGGTCATCTACATCACCCACGACCTGGGCGTTGTGGCAAAGGTGGCCGACTATGTGGATGTTATGTACGCGGGCAAGATCGTGGAGACCGGCACCATTGACGAGATCTTCTACGACCCCAAGCATCCCTACACCTGGGGCCTGCTGTCGGCCATGCCCGATCTGGACACCGCCGATGACCGTCTGTACACAATCCCGGGCTCTCCGCCGAACCTGCTGCATGAGAAGCCGGGCGATGCCTTTGCACCCCGCAACCGCTTTGCCCTGCACATCGATGATGAAGTCGATCCCCCCATGTTCAAGATCAGCGAGACCCACTATGCGGCCACCTGGCTGCTGGACCCCCGGGCCCCCAAGGTAGAAATGCCGCCGGAGCTGGCCCAGCGCATCAGCCGCATGAAAGCGGATGCAGAAAAGATCAAGGAGGCGGAATAAATGGCTGCACAGAGCGCGACCCCGCTTCTGAAAGTAGAGGGCCTGAAACAGTATTTCAAGGTGAACAAGAACTTCACCGTTAAGGCTGTGGACGACGTGAGCTTTGAGATCTACCCCGGCGAGACCTATGGTCTGGTGGGCGAGTCCGGCTCCGGCAAGTCCACCATCGGCCGGAGCATCATCCGGCTGTACGACCCCACCGCAGGCAAGATCACCTTTGACGGGCAGGACATCAGCGGACACCTGAGCCACGCACAGAACAACACCCTGCGCACCCAGATGCAGATGATCTTCCAAGACCCCATGGCCAGCCTGAACCCCCGCAAAAAGGTGGAGGACATCATCGGCGAGGGATTGGACATCCACCACATGTACAAGACCCCGGCGGAGCGCCGGGAGAAGGTGGAAAAAATTCTGGCCAAGGTGGGCCTTGCCCCGGAGCACGCCGAGCGTTACCCCCATCAGTTCTCGGGCGGCCAGCGCCAGCGTGTGGGCATCGCCCGCGCCCTGATCATGAACCCCAAGCTCATCATTGCCGATGAGTGCATCTCGGCACTGGATGTGTCCATTCAGGCGCAGGTGGTCAACCTGATGAAGGATATCCAGCAGGAGACCGGCACGGCCTACCTCTTCATTGCCCATGACCTTTCCATGGTCAAGTATATCTCTGACCGCATCGGGGTGCTCCATCTGGGCCACCTGCTGGAGACCGGCACCACCGAGGAGATCTTTGAGCATCCCATCCACCCCTACACCCGGAGCCTGCTGTCGGCCATCCCGCTGCCCAACCCCGTTGTGGAAAAGCGCCGCGTGGCCGAGACCTACGATTACGCCGCCTCCGGCATCGATTACAGCCTGGGTACCAGCCACCATGTTGCGGGCAGCCACTATGTCAAGTGCACAGACGCAGAGTTTGCCCAGTGGTGCAGGTAGACCATATCCTCCCAGCAAATGCAAAGCGCCCCCGCACACCGGTGTTTCCGGCAGGCGGGGGCGCTGCTTTTTGTAGGAAGTTCAGAAGGTCAGCCGCATCTGGTACCACACCACGCCGCCGTGGGTGGAGCCGGAAACGCCTTCGCTGACAAAGCCGAAGCCGGCGTAATAGTGCACGAGCCTGTCCTTGCAGGTGAGCACCAGCCCCCTGCGGCCCTGAGCCTTTGCATCGGCGATGGCCCGGCGGAGCAGCTGCCCGGCCAGGCCCTGCTTCCGGTATTCGGGCAGGGTGTTCACCCCAAAGATCATCTGCCACGCCCCATGCGCATCGTGCAGGGAAGCGTCGGCGTACATCTCGTCTGTCAGGTCGGGGGTATCGGTCACAAAGCCGTCCACAAAGGAGACGAGCTTCTCGTCCTCGAACAGCAGCCAGAAGTGGTCGGCGTAATGGGTCAGCCGCCCGGCAAATTCTTCTTTTGTGGCCGCTTCCGCAGCCGGGAAGCAGGCCGCCTCCACGGCAGCAATGGCATCCAGATCTTCAAAGGTGGCAGTACGGATCTTTTGCATAGTCATTCTCCAGAGTTTGATTTGTTGAGCTGAGTATACCACACCATCCCGCAAAGCGCCAGCAAAATAAAAAGAACCACCGACCGAAGTCGATGGTTTTTGTCCCCGGAGGGAACAGGGGCCGACCGGGACTTCACCTCTCAAGCTCCTGCGAGTTTCCGAAGTGCTCTTGTTGGGGTATGCTTGTCGGGGCAACGCCCCTCCATCTGCTGTCGCAGACCGCGCTGCCGCTTAAAAGCCCCACTGGGGCTTTCATTGCTTCGCTGCGCTTCGCAAACGCGGTCCCACCCCAAACCCTGCCGGGAACGTGTATGGCAAACTGGAAGTTGTAAATACATGTTTTCCCAAGTTCTTTTGCCATATCATGTATTCTTGAATTTAACATCAAATCTACAATTCTATCAGGCTCTTACTTTTCCATTTTCCACTCTTCCATCTAAGCACCATTCCAATTGCTCTAGCGCACTCATCACCCGCCATGGCAATATATGCTCCTACCGCCAGAAGTCCCATGTGTATTCCAAGAAAATATGTTCCACCAACTGCAAACAGATACATAAATATTGCACCAATTATAACTGGAAAAATAGCATCTCCACTTGTTTTTAATGCCTGTCCATATACAAGATTTGTCACTCTTCCAAATTCAAGGAATATATCTACTATCAACAATTTTACTACAAGCTCAATCATCTGTGTATCATCCGTAAATATATGAACGATAAAACGTCCGGTCATTGCAAATGTCACAGAAAAGCACGTTGCTGTTACAAGACCATATATCACAGCTTTCCGTGTACCCCTGTCGCATTCCTCATACTTCTTTGCCCCGATTCTCCAGCCAGTCATAATAGCATTTGCCTGTGCAAGTGCTGCCCCCACACAATATGAGAAATTGGCTATCTGCATAGCATACGAACGAGCTGTAACATTCATTCCATCCGTATCCATCTGGTTCATAAAACGCACTATAAATGTCATTGCTACATTATAAAGTGCTGTCTCAAATGCAGAAGGAAACCCAATCTTAACAATCTGTGCAAGTATCCTTCGTGGTTGTTCACGTTCAGGACTCTGCTTTGCTTTTATAAGTACAGCCCCCATTGCCGCTACAATAATAAGATTCACAGCTTTTGAAATAACTGTTGCAGTAGCAACTCCCATGACTCCCCAGTGAAACACAAACAGGAATACTGAATTCAGTATAATATTAATTACATTACCGACAACTGTCCCTATCAAGGAATGTTTTGTATATCCAAATACTCTTAAATAGCTGGAAAAAATAGGAATAAGCGCATTTAAAAAGCTTGCGCCTCCAACAATTTTAAGATATGTTTCAGCTGATTCAAGCAAAGCAGGAGCAATACTCACTGCCCTCAGTATCCCTCCTGAAAAGACAGCAAGAACAACAGATATCAAGATACCTGTCAGTGCATTAAATACAAGTCCAAGCTGTCTCGCCTGATATGCAATTCCAGGTCTTCCAGCCCCGATATTCTGTGACATCACCGCTACCATACCAGATGATATTACCCCGAACATAATGATAAAAACACCTATATATGTATTTGCTGTTCCGACAGCCCCAACAGCCTGGTCGCTTACTGATGATAACATCAGTGTATCAACCATACCTGAAAGCATATAAAATAAAGTTTCCAGACATATTGGCACAGATAGTTGTGTCAACGTTTTTCTTTCACCTTGCATGTTTTCCTCCATAAATTCCGAGTTGTTGAACTGAGCCGAGTATACCACACCATCCCGCAAAGCGCCAGCAAAACAAAAAGAACCACCGACCGAAGTCGATGGTTTTTGTCCCCGGAGGGAACAGGGGCCGACCGGGACTTCACCTCTCAAGCTCCTGCGAGTTTCCGAAGTGCTCTTGTTGGGGTATGCTTGTCGGGGCAACGCCCCTCCATCTGCTGTCGCAGACCGCGCTGCCGCTTAAAAGCCCCACTGGGGCTTTCATTGCTTCGCAAACGCGAATTTTCAAATTAGTCTTTGCAAATAACCTTTGAACCTTCACCATCAATTACAATTCCCTGACGGTTGTTAATTGGGCATAGATTCAAATCCGAAAACTCAGTCATTATTTTCTCGGTAACTTTCTTAAATGGTGCTGTAAGATAATGCGGAAGAACATAGAAATCAATCAAATCAAGCCCTGCATCATCTTCTTGTGAGTAGTCCTCCGGCTTTTCATCCATTTGCTCGATATATTGGATGCTTGGAGCGCATATAATTGCGCCTGCCGACTCGCCGATCATCAATTTTCCATTTGCCAATTCCTTTTTCAGCAGTCCATCAGTTCCCGTTTTACGGAGCTGGTCCATAAGAAAGAAAGAATTTCCGCCGGTAAAATATATCACATCTGCTTCTTCAAAAACAGACTGTATCGTTGAATAAGCCTCCGTTGAAATATCAATTTCAGTTACGATTGCTCCCAACTTTTTGAATAATTTTCGAGCCGAGCCGACATAACCGGTGTAGCCTTCACGCAGCGAAGCTGTTGGAATAAATGCGACTTTCTTATTTTCAATTTCTTCCTTTATCAGACTTCCTACACTTGAAAAGTGCGAACATAAAAATAGTTTCATCAATATTCTCCTTTATAAATTCCGAGTTGTTGAACCAAGCTGAGTATACCACACCATCCCGCAAAGCGCCAGCAAAACAAAAAGAACCACCGACCGAAGTCGATGGTTTTTGTCCCCGGAGGGAACAGGGGCCGACCGGGACTTCACCTCTCAAGCTCCTGCGAGTTTCCGAAGTGCTCTTGTTGGGGTATGCTTGTCGGGGCAACGCCCCTCCATCTGCTGTCGCAGACCGCGCTGCCGCTTAAAAGCCCCACTGGGGCTTTCATTGCTTCGCAAACGCGGTCCCACCCCAAACCCTGCCGGGAACGTGTACGGTAAACGGGAATTTAGTAACGCAAAAGAAAATATATGACATACACCCAACTAAGTAATCCATGAAAAATCGCCCAACCGACAGACTTCCACGTTGTATAACTAATAACCATAGCTAATGCACTTCCAAAAGTTATTCCCGATTTTACCGTTTTCTTGACATTCGTTGATTTATTATCTTCCATGTTTGTTTCCTCCACAACTTCCGATTTGTTGAACTAAGCCGAGTATATCACACCATCCCCCAAAGCGCCAGCAAAACAAAAAAGAACCACCGACCGAAGTCGATGGTTCTTTTTCACGAGTGGACGGTACAGGACTCGAACCTGTGACCTCCTGCACGTCAAGCAGATGCTCTACCAGCTGAGCTAACCGTCCATATTCTGTTTGTGCCGCAATCAGCTTGATTATGATATCATACCGCCGGGCAAAAAGCAAGCCCTTTTTTGAAAATTCTGCAAACTTTTTGAAGTCTGGTTTGCCGGGAATGGAAAATCAGCCGCCCAGCGCACATTTTGTAAACCGGCTCAAGGCGTTTCCGTTGCCCTGAACGCCGGTTTGTGGTATAATACATTGATTATAATAGGAAAGGTATCGCAGAATGAGAGTTTTGGGCATCGACCCGGGTTACGCCATTGTGGGCTGGGGCGTTTTGGACTATGCGGGCAACCGGTTTGCACCGGTGGATTTCGGGGCCGTGTGCACCGATGCCGGGGTGCCGTTTGAGCAGCGGCTGGACGAGGTCTACACCGGCATCCGGGAGGTCATTGAGCGGACACAGCCCGAGGTGCTTGCCATCGAAAAGCTGTTCTACCAGCACAACCAGACCACTGTGATCGGCGTGGCCGAGGCCCGCGGGGTCATCCTGCTGGCGGCGGCGCAGGCGGGCATCCCCATCTACGAGTACACCCCCATGCAGGTGAAACAGGCCGTTACCGGCTACGGCAAGGCCGTGAAAAAGCAGGTGCAGGAGATGACCCGCATCCTGCTGCATCTGCCTGCTGTGCCCAAGCCCGATGATACCGCCGATGCACTGGCCATGGCTATCACCTTCTGCCATACCAACGGCAACCAGCTGAACCGCTTTGCAAGAAGGGGCGTTGGGCCGATTTGAGCCCTCTCCGTCAATGCTGCGCATTGCCACCTCTCCCGAAGGGAGAGGCAATCGCGGCTTTTGGTATCAGTGGATGAGCACAGTAGCAGCTGCCCAATTCGATGCTTTGGCTCCCCCTTTGGGGGAGCTGGCGAGCGAATGCGAGACTGAGAGGGGAAGGCTGCTGGAGGAAAACTATGATTTACAGTCTATCCGGAAAAATCATCAAAAAGACCCTGAACGCTGTGGTGGTGAGCTGCGGCGGGGTGGGCTACTATGTGCAGTGCCCGACCAGCGTTGCGGGCGCACTGCCCGGGGTGGGCAGGGAAGCCACCCTTTACACCGTGATGAGCGTGACCGAAAATGACATCAGCCTGTATGGCTTTGCCACTGAGGAGCAGCAGAGCTGTTTTGAGCTGCTGACTGCCGTTTCCGGTGTGGGCCCCAAGGTGGGTCTGGCCATTCTCAGCGTCATGGAGCCTGACCGGGTGGCGCTGGCGATCTCGGCAGGCGACCACAAGGCCTTCAAGGCGGCATCCGGCGTGGGCCCCAAGCTGGCCCAGCGCATCGTGCTGGAGCTGAAGGATAAGGTAGCAAAGGGCTTTGTGGATGGCATCAACCTCGAGGATGTGGGCGCGGCCACTGCCGCCCCCGCCGCACAGGGAGCCGGGCAGGCCATTGCGGCGCTGGTGTCGCTGGGGTACAGCCAGAGCGAAGCAGCCCTGGCCGTTTCCAAGATCGACGCAAGCCTTCCCGTGGAAGAGATCATCAAGCTGGCCCTGCGGGGCATGGCAGGCAGGAGGTAATCCATGCAGGACGAAACCGCGCTCTATGGCGCAAAAATGATGCAGCCCGGCTTAACGGCGGCGGACAACGAGGAAAACAGCCTTCGCCCGCAGCATCTGGAGGACTACATCGGACAGGACAAGGTCAAACAGAACCTGAAAATTTATCTGGAAGCCGCCAAGCGGCGCGGCGAGCCCATGGATCACATCCTGCTCTATGGCCCCCCGGGCCTGGGCAAGACCACGCTGGCGGGTATCATCGCCAACGAGATGGGGGTGCAGATCCGCATCACCAGCGGCCCTGCCATTGAGAAGCCCGGCGACCTTGCCGCCCTGCTGACCAATCTGCAGGAGGGCGATGTGCTCTTCATTGATGAGATCCACCGCCTGTCCAGGCAGGTGGAGGAGGTGCTCTACCCGGCGCTGGAGGATTACGCGCTGGATATTATGATCGGCAAGGGCCCCAGCGCCCAGAGCATCCGGATCAACCTGCCCCGCTTCACGCTGGTGGGCGCTACCACCCGTGCGGGCCAGATCACCGGCCCCCTGCGAGATCGCTTCGGTGTGCTGCTCAAGCTGGAGCTGTACAGCCCCGATGAGCTGAGCCGAATCATCCAGCGTTCGGCGGGCATCCTCGACCAGCCCATCACCCCGGAGGGCGCTTACGAGCTGGCCAAATGCAGCCGGGGCACCCCCCGTGTGGCAAACCGCTTCTTGAAGCGTGTCCGCGACTTTGCCACCGTGCTGGGGGATGGCATCATCGACCGGGACGTTTCCTTGATGAGCCTGAAGCGGATGGACGTGGACGCGCTGGGTCTGGACGAGCTGGACCGCAGCCTGCTCCGCGCCATCATTGAGATGTACAACGGCGGCCCTGTGGGCTTGGAAACGCTGGCGGCGGCGCTGGGCGAGGAGGCCGTGACGCTGGAGGACCTGTGTGAGCCCTACCTGATGCAGATGGGCTTTTTGACCCGCACTCCCCGGGGCCGCTGTGCCACCCGCCTTGCCTATGAGCACCTGGGCCTGAAAGCCCCCGAGACCGGAAGCCCGGAGGACAACGGCCAGCAGAGCCTGTTCTGAGCCGTTTGAAGAGAGAAAGGAGGACGCTTATGCGCCCTGCAGATAGTTGGAAAGATTATGAGCTGCTGGATGCCACCGATGGCAACCGCCTGGAGCGCTGGGGAGAGACCATCCTCATCCGGCCCGACCCGCAGGTGGTGTGGAAAACCGAGAAGCAGAGCCCGCTCTGGGCCAAGGCCGATGCCATCTACCACCGCTCCAATCAGGGCGGCGGAGAGTGGGAGTACCGCCGCCGTCTGCCTGAGAAGTGGAAGATCTCCTGCGGTGAGGGCGAGGACAAGCTGACCCTCATCGTCAGCCCCACCGGCTTCAAGCACACCGGCGTGTTCCCGGAGCAGGCTGTCAACTGGGCCTGGTACGCCAAAAAGATCCGCGCGGCAGGCCGCCCTGTCAAGGTGCTGAACCTGTTTGGCTACACCGGCGGCGCAACGCTGGCCTGTGCCGCCGCGGGGGCTACTGTCTGCCATGTGGATGCGTCCAAGGGCATCGTAGCGTGGGGCAAGGACAACGCCGTGGCCAGTGGTCTGGCGGACCGGCCCGTCCGCTGGCTGGTGGACGACTGCGCCAAGTTTGTGGCCCGGGAAAAGCGCCGGGGCAACACCTACGATGGCATCATCATGGACCCGCCCAGCTACGGCCGCGGTCCCGGCGGCGAGATCTGGAAGCTGGAGGACTGCATCTACGAGCTCATCAGCCAGTGCGAGGAAGTGCTGAGCGATACGCCCCTCTTCTTTGCGGTCAACAGCTACACCACCGGCCTGTCCCCCGCGGTCATGGAGTATATGCTCAAGACCACGCTGGTGCCACGCTTTGGCGGCAAGACCAGCTGTGATGAGATCGGCCTGCCCGTTTCCGCCACCGGCGGCGTTGTGCCCTGCGGCGCAACGGCGATCTGGGAGGAATGAACTCCCTCAGTCACGGCTGTCGCCGTGCCAGCTCCCTCGGGGAGGGAGCCTTTGGCATGGCGGGAACGTTGACCGTTTGCCGGAAAACTTCTCGGTTGCGCCAGAGGCCCCATCTCAGAGGGGGCTGTCTGCGAAGCAGACTGGGGGAGTGTCCTGACGGCAGCCATTCTGAAAAAATGAAGAAGAACCAAGAATGGGGTACAGCCCTTTTGAGAAGGGCGCACCACCGGAAAGAGAAAACCTATGGAAGAAACGATTTTAACTGCGAAAGATCTGAAGTTCCGCTATGACCCGGAACAGCCGGACTACGCCCTGAACGGCGTGTCGGCTGAGGTGAAGCGGGGCGAATTTGTGGCAGTGCTGGGGGCCAACGGCTGTGGAAAATCCACGCTGGCCAAGCACTTCAACGCCATCCTTCTGCCGGAGAGCGGCACTGTGCTGGTGGAGGGGATGGACACCAAAGACGAGGACAAGATCTACGATATCCGCCAGACCGTGGGCATGGTGTTCCAGAGCCCGGACAACCAGATCGTTGCCACCGTGGTGGAGGAAGATGTCGCCTTTGCGCTGGAAAATCTGGGCGTGCCGCCGGAGGAGATGCGCCGCCGTGTGGATGAAGCGATGAAGATGGCTGGCATCTACGAGTACCGGGAGCGTGCACCCCACAACCTGTCCGGCGGCCAGAAGCAGCGCGTTGCCATTGCGGGCGTGGTCGCCATGCGGCCCGACTGTCTGATCCTGGACGAAGCCACCGCCATGCTTGACCCCCGGGGCCGGGAGCAGGTGATGCAGACCATCCACCATCTGAACAAGAACATGGGCATCACGGTGGTGTCCATCACCCACTATATGGAAGAAGCTGCTCAGGCCGACCGCGTGCTGGTGATGAGCAAGGGCAATGTGGTCATGGAGGGCACCCCGAAAGAGGTATTCAGCCAGACCGAAAAGGTGCGCGCCCTGCGGCTGGATGTGCCGCAGGCTGCCGAGCTGCGGGATGAGCTGGTCAAGGCCGGCATCCCCATGCCCGAGGGCATCATTGACACCGGCGCGTGCGCGCAGGCTCTGTATGAGCTTTTGAAGTAAGGGAGGGGACGGAAGATGGGAAGCATTATCAAAGTAGATCACCTGAGTTATGTCTATAACCCGGGAATGCCCAATGCCGTCACCGCGCTGGATGACGTGAGCTTTGAGGTGGAAGAGGGAGATTTTGTGGGCATCATCGGTGCCACCGGCTCCGGCAAGAGCACCCTCATCACCCACATGAACGGCCTGAACAAGCCCACCAGCGGCCACATCATCATCGATGGCCGTGACCTGTGGGCCGAGCCGGAAAAGATCCGGGAATTCCGTTTCCTCACCGGTCTGGTGTTCCAGTACCCGGAGTACCAGCTGTTTGAGGAGACTTGCTATAAGGATATCGCTTTTGGCCCCAGAAACATGGGGCTGGACGAGACCGAGATCGACAGGCGGGTGCATGAAGCAGCGGACTTTGTCGGCCTGGATGAGGCGCTGCTGCAGCGCAGCCCCTTTGAGCTGTCCGGCGGCCAGAAGCGCCGGGTGGCCGTGGCGGGTGTGATGGCCATGAAGCCCCGCATTCTGGTGCTGGATGAGCCTGCCGCCGGGCTGGACCCCGAGGGCCGGGACGAGATCCTGTCTGAGGTCAAGGAGTACCACAAAAAGACCGGCACCACCGTGCTGCTGGTCTCCCACAGCATGGAGGATATTGCCAAATACGCCGACCGTGTGCTGGTGATGAGCAACAAGAAGATCGCCATGTACGACACCGTGGAGAACGTGTTCGCCCGTGCGCCCGAGCTGCTGGCGCTGGGCCTGAGCGTGCCGCAGGTCACAAAGATCTTCCTCAAGCTGCGGGAGATGGGGGTGGATGTTCCGGCGGATGTTTACACCGTGCCCTATGCCGTCAAGATGATTTTGGAAGCCAAGAAGCGCCGGGACGCAGGCGAAAGCCTTGTGCTGCCCCGTGTGGATGCAAAGAAGGGGGGGGCTGCCACATGCTGAGAGATATCACCATCGGCCAGCACTTCCCGGGCGACAGCCTTGTGCATAGGTTTGACCCCCGCATGAAGCTGGTGCTGACCATCGTCTACATCATTCTGCTGTTTGCCGCGTCCAACCCGCTGGGCCTGACGCTGTCCCTTGTGTTCCTCGTGGCCATGTACGGCGTGGCAAAGATCCCCTTCAAGCTCATCACCAAGAGCCTGAAGCCCATTTTGCCCATCATCCTCTTTACCGCGGTGCTCAACCTCTTCTTTGTTTCGGGTGAGGGTGAGCCGCTGGTGCACTTCTGGGTGCTGAACATCTACGCCGAGGGCCTGCGCTATGCCATCCTGATGGCGGTGCGCGTGATGGCACTGATCGCGGGCACCAGCCTGCTGACCTATACCACCAGCCCCATCGTGCTGACGGATGCCATTGAGCAGCTGCTCAAGCCTTTGGGCAGGCTGCACTTCCCGGTGCATGAGCTGGCCATGATGATGAGCATTGCCCTGCGCTTTATCCCGACCCTGATCGAAGAGACCGACAAGATCATGAACGCCCAGAAAGCCCGTGGTGCCATGCTGGACAATGGCTCCATGATGGAGCGCGTCAAGGCGCTGGTGCCGGTGCTCATCCCGCTGTTCATCTCGGCCTTCCGCCGCGCCGATGAGCTGGCCATGGCTATGGAGTGCCGCTGCTACCGCGGCGGTGATGGCCGCACCCGCCTGAAGGTGCTGCACTGCACCCGGCAGGATTATATCGATCTGGCGGTGTGCATCGTCTGCTTTATGGTGATCCTGAGCTCGAGACTGGTGTTCCCGAATTTTTAAAAACTCCCCCAGTCGCCTGCGGCGACAGCCCCCTCGAGGAGGGGGCCTTATAGCCTCCCTCTTTGAGGGAGGTGGCACGGCAAAGTCGTGACGGAAGGAGTTCCATGCAGAACTATCTACTGACCCTTGCCTACGATGGCACCAACTACTGCGGCTTTCAGGTGCAGCCCAACGGGCGGAGCGTGGCCCAGACCTTTCAGGATGGGCTGGAAGCGGTGCTCCACAGCCGCCCCGATATCAAGGGGTGCAGCCGCACCGATGCCGGGGTCCACGCACTGGGCTTTGCGCTGAACTTCCACGCGGAGACCCGCATCCCCCCCGAAAAGCTGCCGCTGGCCATCAACCAGCACCTGCCCCCGGATATCCGGGTGCTGTGCGCCCGGGTGGTGCCGGAGGAGTTCCACGCCCGCTATGCCGCCCATACCAAGACCTACCTGTACCGCATCCACAACCACCCCATCGATTCGCCTTTTGATGAAAAATATTACACCCGGGTGCCCCGGCGGCTGGATGTGGATGCCATGCAGAGGGCGGCGGAACAGTTTGTGGGAAAGCACGATTTTCTGGCCCTGTGCGCGGCGGGTTCCTCTGCTGCTGCCCACGGAGATACCGTGCGCACCATCACCGACTGCCATGTGACCCGGAAGGGCGACGAGGTGGACATTGAGGTGACAGCGGACGGCTACCTCTATAACATGGTGCGCATTCTGGCAGGCACCCTGTGTGAGGTGGGCGCGGGCCGGATGCAGCCCGATGCCATCCCCGGCATCCTTGCCAGCCGGGACCGCAGCCAGGCCGGGCCGACGCTGCCCGCGAAAGGGCTATTTTTGGAGAAGGTGGACTACGACCTATGAGAAAAAATCGCAACCGTCCGGAGAGTGACGAGCCGCTTTCGGAAGGGCGGGTCGAATATCTGGAAGCTGCCCGCCAGCGTGTGCGGAACCGGCGCATCCGCCGCACGGCGGTGCTGCTGGTGCTGCTGACGGCGGTGGTGCTGTTTGCCACCGGCATCGCGGGCAGCTCGGTGGCGGCCCTGAAGGACCTGACCGATACGGCCCGCATTGCCCTGCTGCCCGGCTCCGGCTGGCCCCAGCAGACCGGTGTGGCCGAGCTGGAACAGATGGCCCCCCTGACCGGCAGCTTTGTGGAGCTGGGGGACGAGGGCTGTGTGGTCTGGTCGCGCACCGGCAAAAAGCTGAACAGCATCCAGAGCGGCTATGCCCGCCCGGCGCTGGCCGCGGGCAAGACCCGCTTTGTCCTCTACAACCGCTCCGGAAACGAGCTGCGGGTGGAGAGCCGCACCCAGAACCTCTACACCAAGCAGCTGGAAAACAGCATTTTCCTCTGCGCCATGTCGGATAATGGCACGCTGGCTGTGGTCACGGAGGACCAGACCAGCATGGCAAAGCTGCTGGTATACAGCCCCTCCATGGAGCAGCAGCTCAGCTGGAGCATGACCTCCAACGACGGCACCCCCCTGCGGATGGCCTTTTCCCCCGACAGCCGGAAGCTGGCGGCGGCAGCCGTCACCGTCAGCGGGGGACAGGTGATGACCAACCTCTACCTCATCAATCTGGCATCGGGCGATCCCGTCAGTCTGGTGAATCAGGGCGGCGTGCCCCAGTGGCTGGGGTGGACCTCCGCTTCCACGATCCTGGCTGTCTACGATACCAGGGCCGTGCTCTACAATGCGGGCGGCGGTGAGCGTGCGGTCTATGATTTTGCGGGCACGGAGCTGAAGGATGTTTCTGTGGACGCGGCAGGCAATGTGGCCCTGCTGCTGGCATCGGGGCAGGTCTCTCAGGCAGTGACGCTGGACAAAAACCTGAATGTCCAGTTCAGTGCCGCTGTCTCGGCGGCAAATTCCATTGTCCGGGCGGGGAACCTGTTCTATCTGCTGGCCGATAACGCCGTGGAGTGCTTTGATGCGTCCGGTGCCCAGCAGTGGAGCCAGAACCTTGACACCAGCCCGCAGGCATTGCTGGCCAACAGCAGGGATCTGCTGCTGTTCAGCGGCAACACGGTGCAGAAGTTGGAAGCACCCGCTGAATAGCCCTCTCCGTCAATGCTTGCGCATTGTCACCTCTCCCAAAGGGAGAGGCGATTGCGGCTTTGAGGAAAAAGAGTGCAATTTATTTTGTGGCTTCCCCTGTCAGAAGCGTTGGCTCCCCCTTTGGGGGAGCTGGCACGACGGCAGTCGTGACTGAGAGGGTGAGCCAGTTCGGAATAAGGTTAAACGTATGTTCAAGAATCCGTCATTTATTTTTGATATCCTATGTACGGTGGTCTGGCTGGTGCTGGCCGTCCGGTATGCCCGCAAAGGCTTTCTGGCCTCGGTGGTGCAGCTGACGGGCAGCCTCATCAGCCTGTTCGGTGCCAGAGCCTTTTCAGGCTGGGCAGCCGGGCAGGTGTTCGAGCGCTTCCTCGCCGGAAGCTTCCGGGACCAGATCGCTGCCAATATCGCCGCCGGGGGAGCCGTCAGTCTGGATGGCATTGCCCAGCGGTACGCGGGCTTTCTGCCCGAGGCGTTTCGGGCATCCATCGTGGATGCCTGCGAGCGCTCCATCTCTGCCGTCCTCAATGACAACGCCGTTGTGCTGGCGGATACCATCGTCCAGAAGGTGCTGGCTCCGCTGCTGACCCCGGTGATCTCGCTGGTGCTGTTCTTTGTGGCGTTTGCCCTGCTGCGGATGCTGGTCAGCCTGCTGGTCACAGTGCTGGGGCTGGTGAACAAGCTGCCCGTGATCGGTGCAGTGAACCACTGGCTGGGCTGGGGCGTGGGCGGCATTGCCAGCCTTGTGGACATCTATCTGGTGCTCTGCGTGGTCTGGGCGCTCATTGTGATCACCGGCGGCAACCTCACCATGCTCAACGACACGGTGATGAGCGGCAGCCTTTACTATAAAGTATTCAATGTGTTCAACCCGTTTGTCTGAGCGGGGAGGGAAAAGGAGGAACAATGGTCTGCATTCGATGCCAGAAGCGGCCTGCCATTATTTTTGTCCAGCGGATGGAAAATGGCCAGATGAAAAACGAGGGGTACTGCCTGCACTGTGCCCGGGAGATGCACATCAAACCGGTCGATGATCTGATGAAGCAGTTTGGCATGTCTGATGAGGACATGGATGCCATGGAAGACCGGATGGAAAACATGATGCAGGAGATGGGGGACATGAGCAGCATGAACCCCTTCTCCATGATGATGGGCATGGGCCAGCCGGACCAGAGCGAGGAGGACGGCGACCTTGTGCCCGGCTCCAGCGCCACCTTCCCGCTGGGGGTGAACGGCGGTGCCCAGAACGGCAAAAACGAAAAGAAGGCGGGCAAAAACGACAAAAAGCCGCCCCGCCGCAAGTTTCTGGATACCTACTGCGAGAACCTGACCCGCAAAGCCCGGGAGGGGAAGCTGGATGATATCATCGGCCGCGACCGGGAAATCTACCGCACCATCCAGATCCTGAGCCGCCGCCAGAAGAACAACCCCTGCCTCATTGGTGAGGCGGGCGTTGGCAAGACCGCCATTGCCGAGGGCATTGCCGAGCGCATCGCCAAGGGGCAGGTGCCGGCAGGGCTGCAGGATAAGGAGATCTTCCTGCTTGACCTGACCAGCCTTGTGGCAGGCACCCAGTTCCGCGGCCAGTTCGAGCAGCGGGTCAAGGGCCTGCTGAGCGAGGTCAAGGCCGCGGGCAATGTGATCCTGTTCATTGACGAGATCCACACCATTACCTCCGCCGGTGAGAGCGAGGGTGCCATGAATGCGGGCAACATCCTGAAGCCCGCCCTCTCCCGCGGCGAGATCCAGGTCATCGGTGCTACCACCTTCAACGAGTACCGCAAGTATATCGAGAAGGACCAGGCGCTGGAGCGCCGGTTCCAGCCCGTGCGGGTGGAGGAACCCAGCGTTGCTGATACGCTGGCCGTGATGGGCGGCATCAAGCATTACTACGAGGAGCACCACCATGTGCAGGTGCCCGCCGATGTGCTGAACGCCACCGTGACCCTGAGCGAGCGGTATATCACCGACCGCTACCTGCCCGATAAAGCCATCGACCTGCTGGACGAGGCTTGTGCCTGCTGCAATCTGGCCCACCCGGTCATCTCCGAGTACCTGACCATGCAGAAGGAACTGGAGGCCCTCAAGCAGGAAGAGGCCGACATGGAAAACGCCGATGTGAACGAGCCCATCGACTACGAGCGTGTGGCAGAGCGCAAGACCCGGATGGCACAGCTGGAGCGGGAATTGCCTGCCAAGCAGGCTGCAGCCGGGGAGATCCAGGTGACCATGGACGATGTGGCCAAGGTCATTGAGCTGTGGACGGGCATCCCGGCGGTGAAGATCCGGGAGACCGAGTATGCAAAGCTCGCCAGCCTTGAGACCGAGCTGAAAAAGAAGATCATTGGTCAGGACGATGCCGTGCATCTGGTGGCCCAGGCGGTCAAGCGCAGCCGCGCCGACCTTTCGGGCCGCCGCCGTCCGGCCAGCTTCATCTTTGTGGGCCCCACCGGCGTGGGCAAGACGGAGCTGGTGAAGCAGCTGGCAAACCAGCTCTTTGACGGCCCCGACCCGCTGATCCGGCTGGATATGAGCGAGTATATGGAAAAGTACGCCGTGTCCCGCATGATCGGTTCCCCTCCGGGCTACGTGGGCTACGAGGAGGCGGGTCAGCTGACCGAAAAGGTCCGCCGCCGCCCGTACAGCGTGGTGCTGTTTGATGAGATCGAAAAGGCCCACCCCGATGTGATGAATATCCTGCTGCAGATCCTGGACGAGGGCAAGATCAACGATGCCCAGGGCCGCACCGTGGATTTCTCCAACACCGTCATCTGCATGACCTCCAATGCGGGCAGCAGCGACCAGACCACCGCAAGTCTGGGCTTCAACCGCAGCGAGGAGGAGCGGAACGAGGAGAAGAGCCGCAAGGCGCTGAGCCAGTTCCTCCGCCCTGAGTTTTTGGGCCGCGTGGATGAGGTCATCACCTTCAAGCCGCTGAGCGAGGAGACCCTGCAGGGCATTGCCGCCCTGATGCTGGACGAGTACAAGCCCAGCATGGAGGCCAAGGGCATTGCCTACAGCTATACCCCGGCGGCACTGGCAGCGCTGGTGCACAAGAGCCAGGGCGGCAAGTTTGGTGCCCGCGACCTGCGCCGGACCATCCGCAAGGCTGTGGAGGACCCCGCCGCTGAAAAGATCATCGACGGCACCCTTGTTTCCGGCTCCACCCTGACCGTGGATGCTGAGAACGATGAGATCGTGCTGAAATAAAGAGCAAACAGAAAGCCGCTGCACAGCGTAACAACTGTGCAGCGGCTTTTGTAGTGTATAAAACCTCTCAGCCGCCTGCGGCGGCAGCTCCCCTGATAGGGGAGCCAAGCCCTGTGGGAGAGGTTACTCCACGCTGACCGGTTCCTCCGGCTTGTTGGTGGTACGGGCGCTCGTGCGGCCCTCGGGGATGATCTCGCCTGCGGCGGTCAGGCTGATCTTGGCCAGGGTTGGGCCGACCAGCTCGTACACCAGCACCGAGAAGAGCACCACGTTGCGCACCATGTGGCCATCGGAAAGCTCTGCAGCTTCGGCGGCCATGCCCAGCGCCACACCGGCCTGCGGCAGCAGGGTGATGCCCAGATACTTCTGGATCTTCTCACTGCAGCGGGTGGCCTTGCAGCTGACATAGGAGCCGGAGATCTTGCCCAGAGAGCGGGAAGCGATATAGACGGCACCAATGAGCAGGGCCATGGGGTTTGCAAGGATGTTCAGGTCCAGCTCCGCGCCGGAGAGCACAAAGAACAGGATGTTCACCGGGCTTACCCAGCGGTCCAGGCGGTCCATCAGCTCATCGGAAGTGGGACAGATGTTGCAGAACACGGTACCGGTCATCATGCAGACCAGCAGCAGCGAGAAGCTGCAGTGGATGGGGCCGACCTTAAAGCTGACCATGGAAAGGCCCACCGTCAGCAGCACAAAGGCCACCGAAAGGCTCATGCGCTTGGAGCGGGAGTGGAAGTAGACCTCCAGCTGGTTGAGCAGCAGACCTGCCAGCGCGCCCAGACCCAGGCTGAGCACGATCTCCACCAGAGGCTCCAGGAGGATGCTGATGGGGTCGATGCGGCCCTGTTCCAGCGCGTTTGCGATGCCGAAAGAGGCCGAAAAGAGCACCAGACCCACGGCATCGTCAATGGCGACCACCATCAGCAGCAGGCGGGTCAGGGGGCCGCTGGCCTTGTACTGCTTGACCACCATCAGGGTGGCGGCGGGGGCTGTGGCAGAGGCGATGGCACCCAGTGTGATGGCGGATGCCATTGAGATGATATCCGGCCGGGCAAAGTGCAGGGCCACCAGAGCGATATCCACCAGCACGGTGGTGATAACGGCCTGCAGGATGCCCACAGTGACCGCCTGCCTGCCCATGCTCTCCAACGCGCTGAGCCGGAACTCGTTGCCGATGACAAAGGCGATGAAGCCAAGTGCCACCTGTGTGATGATGCCGTAGCTTTCGACCTGTGCAAGGCTTCCGAAACCGAAGCCCCAGCCGCTCAGGCCCAGCCGACCCAGAAAGAAGGGTCCCAGCAGAAGTCCTGCCACCAGATAAGAGGTGACGGCCGGCAGGCGGATCGCTTTCGCTGCACGGGATGCCAACAGGCCTGCAATGAGCGAAAGAGACATGCAGATGAGCAATTGCTCCATAAAATAAGATCCTCCTCAGAAATTAAGATACGTTAAAAAGTATATCTTATCTGAGGAGGAAAAGCAACATTTGTTAATTGAATTTAAAAATCTTCTGTGCAATGCGGTAGCCGCCCAGCACGAGCTTGTCGCCCTTGGGGATCTTCAGGTTGGTCACGCCGCCAAAGCCATAGCGGATGGAGCGGTAGACCCCGGCGCTGGTGTGTGCCTTGAGGTAGGCCCACAGTTCGTTCTCCTTCTGCTTGGCGGCGGCGCTGCCGTCCAGCAGAAGGAAGATGTCGCTGATGGCCATCATCATGGAGAGGTAGTGCAGCATATAGCTGCGCAGCTTCTTCTGGCCCTTGAGGGCATCCAGGTCCTGGCAGTCGATCATGTGGCGGGTCACTCGCAGCTGCTGATCCACCCGCTTGACCATCACACTCTCGTTCACGCTCTGGTCGGCCCGGCCGATGAAGTAGCGGTACAGGTCCAGATCCATATAGTACATGCTCTTGACAAAGGGCAGGGGCTGGTAGACAAAGATGTTGTCCACATAGAAGGTGTGCTTGGGCAGCACCATGCCGCAGTCCCGCAGCACCTGCGTGCGGTACATCACCGAGTGCATCAGCAGGTTCTGGTCGGGCCGGAAGTGGCCGACATGCGTCCAGTTGAACAGCCGGTTCTGGGGGAACACGTTGGTGTAGCGCACGGTGTGGCTGGTGTTGTCCTCCACATGCTCGTAGACATAGTTGCAGATCATCAGGTCAGGCGCGGTGCCCCGGGCAGTCAGCGTGTTCAGCTTGGCCAGCACGGTCCTGAGGGCTGCTTCGTCCAGCCAGTCGTCGCTGTCTACCACCTTATAATACAGGCCGGTGGCGTTGCGGATGCCCTGATTCACGCCCTCGCCATGGCCGCCATTCTCCTGATGGATGGCCTTGACGATGGTGGGATATCTGGCAGCGTACTCGTCGCAGATGGCGGGGGTGTCATCCTTGGTGGAACCATCGTCCACCAGGATGATCTCGGCCTGCTCCCCGGCGGAGAGCAGGGTCTCGATGCAGTGGCGCATATATGCCGCCGAGTTGTAGCACGGGACGGCGAAGGTGATCAATTTCTGAGCCATACAAAATACTCCTTTGCTCTTTTCCGGCAGATGCACAAGGCAGGGGCCGGGATGGAGATATGTACCCATATTATAGCATTTTTGTGCAGGAAATGCTATCGAACGTGGGAAATGTCAGAGATGTTTTACAATTATCCGGGGAGTTGTGGTATACTGGTTGGGTTATAAACCGCTCAGGCCGCTTTGCGTCCAGCTCCCCTGGCAGGGGAGCCAAGACTTGCCTCTCCTACTGGGAGAGGTGGCATTGCGAAGCAATGACGGAGCGGTTTTGCACGGATAGGAGGAACCATGGAAAGTCCGCATAGTATTCTGAAAAAAGTCTTTGGCTACGACAGCTTCCGCCCGGGGCAGGAGGAGATCGTCTCCCGCCTGCTGGCCGGGCAGGATGTGCTGGCCGTGATGCCCACAGGTGCGGGCAAGTCCATCTGCTATCAGGTGCCAGCCCTGCTGCTGCCGGGCATCACCATCGTGGTCTCGCCGCTGGTCAGCCTGATGAAGGATCAGGTGGGGGCGCTGGTACAGGCCGGTGTGGCGGCAGCTTTCCTGAACAACAGCCTGACGGACAACCAGAAGGCCCTGATGCTCCGCCGCGCCCGGGAGGGGTGGTATAAGATCATCTATGTGGCTCCGGAGCGGCTGGAGATGCCGGGCTTCCAGCGGTTTGCGCAGGAGCGGGAGATCAGCATGGTCACGGTGGACGAGGCCCACTGCATCAGTCAGTGGGGGCAGGACTTCCGCCCCAGCTACCTGCGCATCAAGGCATTTGTGGACAGCCTGCCCAAGCGCCCGGTGGTGGGAGCCTTTACGGCCACCGCCACGGCCCATGTGCGGGAGGACATCCGCACCCATCTGGAACTCCACACCCCCTACGAGGTGACCACCAGCTTCGACCGACCCAACCTCTATTTTGCCACCCGCAGGGCCCTGCCCAGCGAGAAGCCCAAAGTTCTGCTCGACCTTGTGCTCAGGGAGCGGGACAATGCGGGCATCATCTATTGCAGCACCACCCGGCAGGTGGACGAGACCACCCGCCTGCTGCAGAGCCGGGGAATCCGTGCGGCAGCCTACCACGCCAAACTGGATGCGGATACCCGGCGGCAGAATCAGGACGATTTCCTCTATGACCGGGTGCAGATCATGGTGGCGACCAATGCCTTCGGCATGGGCATCGATAAGCCAAACGTCCGGTTCGTCATCCATTATAATATGCCCAAGGATCTGGAGAGCTATTATCAGGAGGCGGGCCGCGCGGGCCGTGACGGGGAGCCAGCCCGCTGCACCCTGCTCTATTCCGGTACCGATGTGCGCACCATCCGGTTCTTCATCGACAAGGAGATGGAGGCTGACAACGGCCTGCCTGCGGATGTCAAGGCCGAAGCGGCACGCAAGGCAGAGGAACGGCTCAAGTACATGACCTTCTACTCCACCACACCGCGCTGCCTGCGGGGGTATCTGCTGAGCTACTTCGGCGAGGCCGCGCCCCAGAAGTGCGAGAACTGTTCCAACTGTCTGCTGGCAGCACAGGCTGCCGAACAGGTGGAGGAGCAGGCGGCACAAGCCCGCCAGCGCGCCGCGGCCAGTGCAAAGCGGCTGGCCTCGGCCTCCCGCCGCCGTGCCGACGAAGATGCCCTCAGCGAAGCGGACGAGAAGCTGCTGGCTGCCCTCTATGCCCTGCGTAAGCGGCTGGCCGCAAAGCAGAAGCTCCCTGCCTATATGGTGTTCAATGATTCCACCCTCCGCCAGATGGCGCTGAAAAAGCCCCTGAGCGTGGAGGAATTGCTCAATATCTCCGGTGTGGGCGAGAAAAAGGCCGCCCGCTATGGGCAGGAGTTCCTGGGTGTCATTGAGGATATGGTGAGCTCACGGTAACATAAAACAGAAGGGCAAAACCGGAAATGCCGCTCTGGGCTGAAAAGCTCGGGCGGCATTTCTGGTTTCGTCACTCTTTGACGGTTTCACCCTCTCAGTCTCGCTATTGCTCGACAGCTCTCCCGAAGGGAGAGCCAAGGGCGGCCTATGGGTAGCGGTTGATTTGTCCAACCTCTCCGGCATCATCGCTTGGCATCTCGTAAAGCTTGACCTCTTTGCCAAGGCCGCCCCTACTAGGGGCGGTGGCATTGCGCAGCAATGACGGAGAGGGCCACCCCCCATCCCAGTCAAACTACACTAAAAAATAGACTATATTTGTAACATATTCCGAACATGACAAAAACACTTGATTTATATATAGGGGGGGGGGGTATAATAGGATGTGCAAGAGTACCCCCGCAAAACAGAAGAATTGGCAAACCAGCCGGAAGGCTGCGACGCAAAGCTAAAGGGCCCAGACCGGGCAACCAGCTGCACTTCCCAAGAAGTACATCCACAGCGCCACACCAGCCTTTCGGGGCAGGTGCGGCGCTTTTTTACGTTTGCGGTGGGTGCAATACACATTTGGGGTAGACTCTAAAGGAGGAATCACAATGAAACTCAAACGACTTGTCAGCGCCATTCTGGCCGTTGGCATGGCTTTGACAATGCTGCCCACGGCGGCGTTTGCGGCAGATACGTCCGAGTATGTCACAGATTTGAATTTTGAAGCCAATGGTCAACCCGTTTTGGATGGCAAAACCACAACGGTGCCAAATACTTCTTCTCCTGAAAATCCGACCTATAAGGCAACAAATTCAACTTGGAGATGGAGTTACAGTGGCGGAAGCTATAAACTTGATTTTGTGAACAACACTATATTTGATCCAATCAATGGTTCACCCGAGACTGTGCCTTGTGCGGTTCGCAATAGCGGCACCATCGAGGGCGGCAATTTTGAACAGACCGTGTTCAACCTTTCAACTGGCGTAATAAAAGGTGGACACTTCACTAAAGTTGAGGGACGTACTACATATAACGGTAACGGCCAACCCACTGGCAGCGGAATTGTTACCGGCGGATATATTCACACTTATTTTTCCAATTCCGGTCAGTGGGGCGGTGCTGGTGCAAAGCTTAATGGCGGCATTGTCTATGGTAAAGTAGATATGCAGGAGGGCATCCTGCAAAGCGGCATCGTATGCAATATTCCTGATTCCTCGAAGGTTCAAGTCAGCAACTATCAGACCTTTACCGCAGAGGGCGGCAAAATCATCCCTGTTGTTGCAGGTGATACTGTACCAACAGATGTTCAGTTCAACGGCAAGGTTTATATCGTCGGTAATGAGAATATTATGACCCGGAAGTTCACTGTCGAACCTGCATCTCCCACATTCGTCAAATGGGATTTGAGCGAAGCTGGCAACGCAACCATTAACGAAGATTCTACTACACACGTTCTGACCGTTACCCTGCCGGAAAACAGCACCAGTGCCGGTGATGTGACCATTAAGGCGGTCGTGGAACCCGTTGACCTTGAAGTTGGTATTGTAGATGGCGAGAAGGTTCCCGTTTATGAGGGCAAATTCTACGAGGGCAGCGATCTGGACGGCTGGTTCTTTGACCGCAAAAACGAAACCCTGACTGTTTATAAAAACGGTTCTGTTGACCTTGGCAATGCAGAGGTTGACTGGGCAGTAGATAACTTCGGCAAAATCGAAGGCGGCATCTTTGATTATAAGGATGACCTGAAAGATGTACTGACCAACGAAGAAGGCGGCGTTATTGATGGCGGCACCTTCAACGTAAAAGTCCGCAACTACGGCACGATTGAAAACGGTACTTTTAACAATACTGTTTACAACAATAACATTACGAACGGCGGTGTCTTCGTGGGCCGCTTTGCCAACACTCCCACTCAGGTAACGTTGCCTGATACCAGCATTGCCATTACCGCACGAGGCACTACGAACGGTGGTATTTTCAGCCGTGGCGCAAACTTTGATACACAGGATGTAAAGGTCAGCTGGATCACCCTGAACAACTGCACTGCCAACGGCATCTCCGGCATGGTGGGCGTTGTGGGCAACCAGACCTTGAACGTGGAAGCAGATGCGACCTCCTGGACCGGCTGGGAAGTCACTGCCGACCCGAGCTATGAAGAAGCAATCACCAAGCAGGTGGGCAATACCACTGCATTTGACCTGACCTTGAACGGCGACGACGAGTGGAGCGTTACCCTGACCGCACAGGTCAAGGAAGGCTACTACCGGATGAGCCTGACCGATGGCACCGCCACCAATGCCGACGGCACAGAGATCACCTCTGCCAAGGCAGGCGATACCGTCAAGCTGACCGCTGCCGATGCCCCGGAGGGGATGGTGTTCGACCGTTGGGAGATCTCTCCTGCGGATGTGGCTCTGACGCTGGAAGAGGGCGGTTTTGATTCCCATGCCGCCACTGCAAGCTTCAAGATGCCTGCACAGACTTTGAGTATCCGTGCGATGTACCGGATGGCCGACCAGCCCGAGGAACCCAACATTCTGGGCACCGTTGCCATGGTGGCAACCGCCGGTGTGGGTGCTGCTGTGGTTGGTTATACCGGCTACATGATCGGCACCGAGCTGTATCTGAACACTGTCCTGCCCGATGGCGTGGCTATCCCGCAGAACACCGCCGAACTGGCAAAGCTGGTCTGGACTGAAGCCGGAAAGCCTGCCCCTGCCGCTGTGATGGCTCCCGATGCCACCGATGAACAGAAGGCTCTGACTTGGGCCATCGAGAACCAGCTCATCTCCGCCGATAAGGCCGCAGACGCTTCTGTGAGCCGCTGGGAAGTTATCCAGACTTGGAATAAGGCGCAGGAGATGAAGGGGTAACCAATCAAGCCATTCACTGATTATATTCCCAAAACCGGAAATGCCGCCCTGAGCCGTAAAAAGCTCAGGGCGGCATTTCCGGTTATTTGCGGTTTTCTTTACATGGTGTGTGTCGCAAAGACTTTTTCGTCCTCCCACCAGACGGGGGCCTTTGCGGCAAGGCTCTTGGGAACATCCAGAAGCCGCTGGTTGCTGCTGCCCCGGAAGCGCAGGGAGATATCGTGCTGGGCTTCCACAAAGCGGCCATCTACCAGAACATCCAGCAGGCTCAGCAGCTCGTCGGTGACCTCACAGCGGGCCGGGCAGGGAACATTGCCGGTCAGCTGTTCCCAGGTGTAACCAGAATAGCACCAGACGCTCTTATCCGGGTACAGCGCCCTGAAGTTGCGGACAAAGGGCAGCAGTTCCCGCTGATTCTCCGGCTCAAAAGGCTCACCGCCCAGCAGGGAGATGCCTGCAATATAGTCGGGCTGGCAGGATGCAAAGATCTCGTTGCGCACGGCCTTGTCGAAGGGCTGACCGTACCCGAAATCCCATGCCACCTCGTTGAAGCAGCCCGGGCAGTGGTGCCTGCAGCCCGAAACAAAGATGCTGGTGCGCACCCCCGGCCCATTGGCAATGTCGTAATACTTGATTGTTGCGTAATTCATCACAGATGCAGCACCCGATCCTTGATCTCCTGTGTCCGGCCCTGGTTCCAGAACTGGGTGCCGATATAACCGCAGGTGCGGCGGGCAACGTTCAGCTTGTTCTGGTCACGGTTGCCGCACTTGGGGCACTCCCACACCAGCTTGCCGTCATCCTCAACGATCTTGATCTCTCCGTCGTAGCCGCAGCACTGGCAGTAATCGGACTTGGTGTTCAGTTCAGCGTACATGATGTTATCATAGATGAACTGCAGCACGCTTATCACGGCCTCCAGATTGTCCTGCATGTTGGGCACTTCCACATAGCTGATGGCACCGCCCGGGGACAGCTTCTGGAACTCGCTCTCAAACTTGAGCTTGGTGAAGGCATCAATGGGCTCCGAAACATGGACGTGGTAGCTGTTGGTGATATAGTTCTTATCGGTGATGCCAGGCACGATGCCGAACCGCTTCTGCAGGCACTTGGCAAACTTGTAGGTGGTGGATTCCAGCGGGGTGCCGTAGAGAGAGTAATCCATGTTCTCGGCCTTCTTCCACTCGGTGCACTTGTCGTTCATGTGCTGCATCACGCTCAGGGCAAAAGGCTTGGCACCGGCATCGGTGTGGCTCTTGCCGGTCATATACTTCACGCACTCATACAGACCAGCGTAGCCCAGGCTGATGGTGGAGTAGCCGCCAAAGAGCAGCTTGTCGATCTTCTCGCCCTTCTTCAGGCGGGCCAGTGCGCCGTACTGCCACAGAATGGGGGCGGCATCGCTGGGGGTGCCCATCAGGCGCTGATGGCGGGCCTGCAGTGCCTTGTGGCAGAGAGCCAGGCGCTCGTCAAAGATCTTCCAGAACTTCTCGAAGTTGCCGCCGGAGGAAAGGGCTACATCCACCAGATTGATGGTGACAACACCCTGATTGAAGCGGCCGTAGTATTTGGGCTTGCCGGTCTCGGGGTCCACATAGGGGGTCAGGAAGCTGCGGCAGCCCATGCAGGTGTAGCAATGGCCTTCGCCATTTTTGTCCACCTTGAGCTCGAGCATCTTCTTCTCGGAGATGTAGTCGGGCACCATCCGCTTGGCAGTGCACTTGGCAGCCAATTCGGTCAGGTAATAATAAGGAGTGCCGGGGCGGATGTTGTCCTCTTCCAGCACATAGATCAGCTTGGGGAAGGCGGGGGTGATCCAGACACCGGCCTCGTTCTTCACGCCCTGATAGCGCTGACGGATGGTCTCCTCAATGATGATGGCAAGGTCGGCCTTTTCCTGCGGGTTGCGGGCTTCTCCCAGATACATGAACACGGTGATGAAGGGGGCCTGACCGTTGGTGGTCATCAGGGTCACGACCTGATACTGGATGGTCTGGACACCGCGGTTGATCTCGTTGCGCAGGCGGCGCTCCACAATCTCCTTCTTGCGCTCCGGGGTAACGTCCAGCCCTTCCATCTCCGCTTCGACTTCAGCGGCGATCTTCTTGCGGGAGACATCCACAAAGGGAGCCAGATGGGTCAGGCTGATGCTCTGGCCGCCGTACTGGTTGGATGCTACCTGCGCAATGATCTGGGTGGCAATGTTGCAGGCGGTAGAAAAGCTGTGGGGCTTTTCAATATAGGTGCCGGAGATCACGGTGCCGTTCTGCAGCATATCCTCCAGGTTGACCAGATCGCAGTTGTGCATGTGCTGCGCAAAGTAGTCGGAATCGTGGAAGTGGATCAGGCCCTCGTTGTGGGCCTTGACGATCTCCGGGTCCAGCAGCAGGCGGGCGGTCAGGTCTTTGGAGATCTCACCGGCCATATAGTCACGCTGGACGCTGTTCACGGTGGGGTTCTTGTTGGCGTTCTCCTGCTTGACTTCCTCGTTCTGGCACTCGATCAGGCTGAGGATGCGCTCGTCGGTGGTGTTGGTCTGGCGCTTCAGGCTCTGCACATAACGGTAGGTGATATAATGGCGGGCTACATCGTGGGCCTGAATGTCCATCAGCTTGTTCTCCACCATGTCCTGGATCTCTTCCACGCTCACGGCACGGTTCAGTGCCTGGCACTGCTCCGTGACATCGTTGGCGATGGACAGGATCTGCTCCTGGGTCAGGCTGCTCTTGCGGCTGACCGAATCGCTGGCCTTGGTGACCGCAGTGATGATCTTGGTGATATCAAATGGAACTTCCGAACCGTTGCGCTTGATGATCTTCATAGTGTTCCTCCGTCGTTCTATCTGTGTACAGTTCAAGCGGGTGCCTCTTGCGAAAGAGGCACCCGCAAAGCAGTCTTGGGATGCGTTCAATTGATGTGATTCTATGATATCACTATTTAGTGATATGTCAATGGAGAAACCACTACATTTTGTGTTTTGGCGGTTTCGCCAAAATTGAGCCGAGAATCTTGGAGCAAAATTTGAGGCCAAAGCTCTTGACAAACTGTGCAAGGAAAGTGTTTGCATTCCGGGGCGTAATATCCACGACGGTGTATACTTCTCTGGAAGTTTGGATAGAACAATACCTTATTATATAGAGAAAAAAGACCTCTGAGACCACCGCAGCCTCTGCGTCAAGGAACGTGTAAATTACAGTTAAAAAACTAGTCAAAAAGTCAAAGACGCAAAAAGAAACGAAAAAAGTGAAAAAAGGGGTTGCCAAACGTGTCGGGATATGGTATTATACTTGAGCGCCAAGGGCCGCCGGAAAGAATGACTTCTGAAAGCGGCAGAAGCAAAGCGAAAGAACCAATATGGATACGTTGAAAAACGAACCACAAGTTTAGTAAAATCGAAAAGCTTCCGAAAAAAGTGCTTGACAAAAAATCACTTCTGTGGTAAAATAATCAAGTCGTCAGCCGCAAGGCTGAGGCGCACAGGACCTTGAAAATTGAACAATATCGAAAAACTTGTAACGGAACCTATTTTCGTGTTGGAAAAACACGTTAAACAATTCCAAACAAAGTAATTCACACAGGACGCAAGCGATTGCGTGCTGAGC
>OOAI01000184.1_pt1 | contig 50740 bp, 46 predicted proteins | sample 1671191 | NCBI WGS metagenome assembly OOAI01 (sample SAMN06348131, study PRJEB24527) | human gut metagenome | biome: human gut; feature: ankylosing spondylitis patient; material: feces | host: Homo sapiens | place: China | collected 2015-10 | reverse complement strand
TCCTCCATTATCACTGTGGAGGATACCCCTTTATTGCGGGAAGGGGTGAACAAGGTGGCATTGCGTCTGTTTGAGCACAACGAGAAAGCATATCATGCGGCAGTCCGGATGATGAACCAGTATGGCAAAGCTGCCATTGTTCATCCCACCGGCACCGGAAAGAGCTATATTGCGTTCAAGCTGATCGAGGACAACCCGGAGAAGGTCGTGATCTGGCTTTCTCCCAGTGAATATATCTTCAAGACCCAGCTGGAGAGCCTGAAAAGGAACGACCCGGATTTTCCGCTGGCAAACGTTCACTTTTATACCTATGCCAAACTGATGTGCTGCACGCAGGCGCAGCTGGACGAAATAGCAGCGCAGAAGCCTGCCTATATTATACTCGATGAATTTCACCGTGCCGGTGCGGAATGTTGGGGCGAAAGCACAGTGGCTTTATTAAAGTTGTGCCCGGATGCAAAGCTTCTGGGGCTGACGGCGACAAACATTCGGTATCTGGATAATAACCGCGATATGGCTGAAGAGCTTTTTGATAGCCGTGTTGCGAGCAACATGACCCTTGGCGAAGCAGTCGTCAGGGGTATTTTGCCTGCCCCGAAATATGTGACCACGGTCTACCAGTACCAGAAAGCGCTTGCAAAGTATCAGGCACGAGTGGACAACCTGCGGGCACCGGGCATTCAGGATGTGAATCAGAAATATCTGGACGCGCTGCGCCGCGCACTGGAGCAGGCAGACGGTCTGGATAGGGTCTTTGCCCATCATATCACGGATAAGGCTGGCAAGTACATCGTGTTCTGCGCCAACAAGGAGCACATGGACGAGATGGTGTCCCATGTGCCGGAGTGGTTTGCCGGGGTCAACCCGGACGTTGTGGTGTATCAGGCCTATTCAGATGACCCGAATACGGACAAGGCGTTTGCGGACTTCAAGACGGATACGACCAACCGGCTGAAGCTGCTGTTCTGCATCGATATGCTCAACGAGGGCGTCCATGTGGAGGGCATTTCCGGCGTCATTCTATTCCGACCAACGATTTCGCCCATCATCTACAAGCAGCAGATCGGACGTGCCCTGACCGCCGGGGACACCGCAGCCCCGCTGATCTTGGATGTGGTCAACAATTTCGAGGGTCTGACCAGTATTTCCGGCCTGCAAAGCGAGATGCAGGAGGCAGTTCACCGGCTCTATGCCAACGGTGAGGGCGATAAGATCGTCACCGAGCGGTTCGAGGTCATCGAGCAAGTGCACGACTGCCGGGTGCTGTTCGAGCAGTTGCAGGCCAGCCTTTCTTCTGGCTGGGAGCACTATTTCTCTGAGGCGAGCATCTACTATGCAGAGCACGGCAACCTGAACGTTCCGAAACTGTACACCACGCCCGGCGGTCTGAGCCTTGGGGTGTGGCTGGTCACCCAGCGCCGGGTGCGTGAGGGACAAATTCAAGGCAATCTGACCGAGCAGCAGATCGCACGGCTGGACAGCATCGGGATGGTCTGGGGCAACCGGAAGGAAATTGCGTGGCAGCATGGATTTGAGGTTGCAAAGAAATACCACGACACCTATGGGAACCTGATGGTGCCCGGAAAGTATGTGGATCCGGACGGCTATCCCTTAGGACAGTGGATCATCAAGACCCGGCAGCAAAAGCTGAACGGCCGACTGAAGGAAGAACGCATCGCACAGCTTGATGAGATCGGCATGGTGTGGAACATTTTCGATGCCAAGTGGGAAAAGGCTTATGCATTGGCTGCAGCCTACTATGAGGAAAACGGCAACCTGAATATCCCACGTTCCTATGTGACAGCGGCTGGTGAACGGCTGGGGCAATGGGTCGCAAGCCAGCAATGGGCGTACCCAAAAGGAAAGCTGACGGACGAACAGGTCGAACGGCTCAACCGTATCGGAATGTACTGGGGCAACCGCAATGACCGCCAGTGGAACGAAGGATATCAGGAAGCCAAACGCTACTTTGATGCCCACGGCGACCTGAATGTCCCGGCAGAATATGTGTCACCGAATGGATATAACCTTGGAAATTGGGTCAAGCGGCAGCGGTATACCCGCCAGAATCCTGAAAAAAGCTGCGCTGTTCTGACAGAGGAGCGTATTGCAAAGCTGGATGAGATCGGGATGCGGTGGGAGAAAGCGGATTCGAGACCGCGCCGGTTGGAGTTGGCACAAGGACCTCATAGGGAAAGCGAAAAACTGAATGTTTCAGCTAACCACAAAACGGGGGAAGATATCGGTTTGTGTAGTTGATAGCGCGATCCAAAGCACTTGCTGCAATTTGGGTCGGAGAAGTTACGTGAGTCGTAAAAAGAAAATCTAAAGGAGTTATTGGAGAGGATTATGTCAAAGTTTCAGCATGATGTGATGTTGAGGGTCGTGAAGATCCTGAATGTTCTGATGATCGAGCTGCCGTTTGCGGCCTGCTGGTTCCTGTACTACTCGCACCAGACCTATGCAAATCTGGCATGGAAGGGTCATTTTGCGATTTTAGGCCTGTTTTTTATCCTGTACATTGTACTCGGTAAAATCTACGATGCGTTCTGGATGTCGATGCAGCGGGTCTCAGAGCTTGTGTATGGCCAGATCCTTGGCGCTATGGCAACCGATGGTATTTTGTACATCGTGATCTGCTTGATGTCCGCAAAGCTCTGCAACCTGTTGCCGGGTATTGCGGCAATCGTGGGACAGCTGGTGATGGCCGCGATCTGGGCATCCTGCGCACATAAATGGTACTACAAGACCTTCCCGCCGCAGAAGACCGCGGTGGTCTACGATGTGCGACACGGTATGGAAAAGCTCATCAACGAGTATGGCCTGAGCCAGAAATACGATGTGCAGGTCACCCTGAGCGTGTCGGAGTGCTTGGCAGACCTGAGCATTCTGGACGGCATGGAGACTGTTTTTGTCAGTGGTGTTCACAGCCATGAACGAAACATTATCCTGAAGCACTGCGTAGGGAAGGGCATCAATATGTTCGTCATCCCCCGTGTGGGCGACGTTATTATGAGTGGCGCTTGGCCGATGCATATGTTCCATCTGCCGATGCTGCGTGTCGGTCGTTACATGGCAAGCCCGGAGTTCTTGTTCATCAAGCGCGCGATGGACATTGTGATCTCACTGCTGGCACTGATCATCTTGAGCCCGCTGTTCCTGATTACAGCCATTGCGGTCAAATCCGATGGTGGTCCCGCCTTTTATAAGCAGGTGCGCCTGACCAAGGACGGCAAGCAGTTCGAAATCTTGAAGTTCCGCTCCATGCGTGTGGATGCAGAAAAGGATGGCGTGGCACGTCTTTCCACCGGCGACAAGGATGACCGTATTACAAAGGTCGGTCACATTATCCGTGCCTGCCGTCTGGACGAGCTGCCGCAGCTGCTGAACATCCTAAAGGGTGATCTGTCTGTTGTTGGTCCCCGCCCGGAGCGCCCGGAGATTGCTGCCCAGTACTGCGAGGAGATGCCCGAGTTTGCGCTGCGGCTTCAGGCAAAGGCTGGTTTGACCGGTTATGCGCAGGTGTATGGCAAGTATAACACCACCCCCTACGATAAGCTGCAGATGGATCTGATGTATATTGCCCATCCCAGCTTGATTGAGGATTTGAAAATTATGCTGGCAACCGTGAAGATTCTGTTTATGCCGGAAAGCACCGAGGGAGTTTCCGAGGGTCAAACTACTGCAATGAGTGGAGAAAACGACTGATTCATCAAGTCTTTTATTGCGTTTAGGAGTAAAAACTAAAGCTTTTTTGAGCACCCCGTTGAAAATAAATATGAAAGATATGACAACATTACATGCTAGCCCTTCAGTGTAGTAATGAAAATGCTACAAAGTCAGAACATGTGTGAAGTTGAGCAAAAAGCACATAGTAATAAAAGCTATGTTAATGCGAAACTAGATTATTTGAAAGGAGGCAACGGACTTGATGGTGAAAGATCGAAAACAAGCGGGTAGACAAGGATTTAACGATAAAGCAACGATGGCTTGTCGGACTGGTACGATTGTTGAACTTGCGATTATCTTGGGGCATCGGAGCAGTGCCTATTTGTCGCAACAATTCAATATTGGAGCAATTAGAACTTTAAACATTATCTTCACGGGGCTTTATGGCTTCATGGATAGCATTTGGTTTGCTGGTTCGATTGCACTGTGCATATATATTATTGCATTAGTAAAATACTTGTCTGATACACATAATAAAGGATCTAAGATTGCACTGGCGTTTTGTATGCTTGGCATGCTATTGGGAGTGTATAGTATCAATGTCGTTGAGAAGCATTTGGCAGATTTATCAATAGGAACACGATTGATTTTAAATGCTTTAAAGAATGTAGATTCGGGAGTTCTTGCGGGGGAAACGCTTCTTTTGATTGCAGTATGTGGGATTGTCTACGTTGGTTATAAGACTTACATCTCAGTTAAGGAGTCAACGTTTTTAGAAAACAAAGTGCCACATCAAACAAGGCAGAGTAAGAAAAATTTAAAAGCAGAAATTCTAGAAGAAAATGACGAAGACAAGTTTGAGAACACACAAGTCGATGTAAATGAGGGCACAGCTGAGATTACTACAATAACGGACATAGGGGAGAAAACTAAACAAGAAGCGAATACCACTAAAGAAACAGTCGTTGTATCTGCTAGAAGCCCAGACGGAAAGTTTGTTTTGGGCGTAATTTTCTTGCTGTTGCTTCCGATTTTGACGGTGTTTGTTTTCACTATTTTACAAAGCAGTTGGCTATCTGAAATCGAGATTTTTGAAAAGTATAAAAATGAGTTTCAAAATAATCAAACGATTGACTTGATTGTTGAATGGGCTATCCCGTGGGCGATGGTTTGTACTGCAATTCTTGTTGCAGCAGGCATAGCATTTGTAATTGTAACGATTTATCAGTGTATAAAGAATGAAAAACTTGTTCATCCGCAGGCCCTATTTGCGGTGATATTGGAAGCAACTCTCATAGCGGCCTCGCCAATTTTGAAGAAAATCGATGCATTTAATTACCTGTTGGAAATGATGGTTGATGGTGGCGTAATAAATACATTGATAGCTCTTGCGGTTTTCTATTTTGCTATTCTAACATTTTTGGTTTTACTTTTTGTACCCAAGGCGGATGGAAAGGAATCGTTTGAAAAAGAGTTAAGAACGAAATGTACAGAATTGTTTGGACGAATTCAAAATGTGGCAGTTGGACTTTTGGACTCAAGCGTCAGAATCATTGAATTTGCTACAACAGATTCTTTAAAAGCAATCTTGGGTATGTTTGATATCCGAGACAGAAGGGAGTCGTCCAACCAGAAGAAAAACTAGGAACAGACAAAGGAAATGTGATGATGTTAGGATTTGTTGCTTTTTGGACAGGTATAGCATTAGTTGCTTACATTGTAATAGTGCTAATTCTATTGATATTGCATGAAATGCAAATAGAGAAGCCACTTCTAACAACCGGGTTGCTTTTTGTTGTTATTCTGCTACTGGTTTACATCGGCAGAAGGAGTCTCTTTGCAGCGGTAGAACTCTCGGTAGCAACAATTCTTTTTGTAATCGTCTTAGGGGTGTTTAAATCTAGTCTTTTAAGCGACCCAAAGAAGAAAATAGAAGCGCTCTTGATGGATCGGAATATTCTGGATAATGCAAAGAAAACTCTGACCAGTGGTGCGGCAATGTTGTCAGTTATCTCTTGTTATACAACAGCATGTGGAATGCATGATGTAGTGTTCGGAGGCTGGCTCGCGTACCCAGCATCCATCGCAGTGCAGGTTACATTGGCCTTTTTAAGTTTCTTTCTCCTAAGATTTGTTCTCTCTGTGCGAAATTTAAACTGGCCAAGGATTGCAGAAAAAGTTGTTAGTTATGTATTGATCTTAGTAGCAGCAGGATATTTAACAATATCATCATTATTTAGTTACTCGTTTATTGCTACAAAAGCGTATGAAAGGACAAAAAACGAGAATAATGAGGCAATTGCGCGGACTTATTTTATTGAAACTGTGAATTTGTTAGAGAGTGAAAATGAACAGCGAGGCACAGCACTTTATTCCGAACTATCTGGAGCAATAAACGATTCGAATGGCCTATCTTTGGCTATTCAAATCCAGCAGGCTGTTGAAAACGAGCAGCTGAATGCGCAGATTATATCTGCGTTAGCGGGAGTATCAAATATGAGCGTTACCGTAACAATTGAGCAAGATGATGACCTTAATGACGTACCTGAATATGCTCTGACGCAGAGCGCAAAGAACACATTGATTCAAAGCAACTCCATTTTACGAGGATGGATTGGCAAGTTAACTACTGCATTGTCTGATTTAAATGCCATTGCTGCAAAAGAGGATCAATTATTATCAAGTGATGATTACAACAAGATAAAAAGTCACTATAACAGTTTATATGGGAGTAGTGGCAATAATGCATCCGACGCATTAAATCAAATGATTATAACAACAAGTGAAATCAATAGTGTAAATGGCATAATGAGGAATCATATCCAAAGTACTCAAAATGCAATAACTGAATTAAAAGCTGAGATTGACCAATTAAAGCCGTTTCTGGAATCAGCAAACAGCACGATCAATCAAATATCGCAGTCTATACAAAATAACTCAAACAATACATCGATTCAAACAGCAGAGGAAATTTTGAAAAGAATCAACGAAATCCAACTCGAAGCGGAAATTAGTGGCACACAAGACGCGGCAAAAAATGATTTAGATGATTTACTGTTGGAAATTGATGCTTGGACTTTATCCAAAAATCTGTCATCTCAATCAATTGAAAAAATCAGGGAATTCTGTGAGCACTTAAAAGAATATCGAAAATATATTGAGCTGAAACAGACACTTGAAAAATTCAATGAAGACGCAATTAAGAAGGTTTATATCGTTGTTTCAAGTGAGGAAGACGAGAAAACTGTCGGCAATCTTTTGTACACCACCAAAGCAAAGTGGTTATCTTCACGAAACGAGGCGTTCTATACGCTTGAAAGCAGCATCACACTCTTGCCGAATATTTCAGATATTGAAGTCAGCACGTCAAAGGATAATTCGAAGATAAGTGCAATTCCTGGCGAAGCTATTCGGATGCAACGGATACTGTTTTCTGAACTTACAAATGTTGAGCAAGCTATTAATTACTTTGGAAGTGAGTATGCTGGATATCGCAAGATGGCATTCTTTTCTGTGGCAATGGCGGTTTTCTTTGATTTGGGGGCTTTCATTTCAGGAAATCTAGTTATGCTTATTCAATATTTTGAAAAAGATTTACCAGGAGATGAAGATACTGATAACGATGATTAAAAGATGTGCATGAGAAATGAAAACTAAAAACCGGCGCAGACTCTTTGAGATGAGTCTGGGCTGTAATCTTTGATATGCGGAGAGGGACTATGAGTGTTGTGGGATACAGAGGATACTCCGTTCTTATGTCGGTTTATCACAAAGAGAAGCCGGAGTATCTGAAGCAGGCAATAGAGAGCATACAAGCGCAGACGCTCTCCACAAATGATTTCGTGCTGGTATGTGATGGACCTCTGAACGAACCATTGGATAGCGTAATCGCAGCGAAGCAACAGGAGATGGGTGAATCCCTGCATGTTGTCCGACTTGCAAAGAACGGTGGACTTGGCAATGCGCTAAATGAGGGAATCAAGCATTGCAAAAATGAACTGGTTGCCCGGATGGACAGCGATGACATCGCTTATCCAGATCGATGTGAAAAACAGATCGCTGTGTTTAACACACATTCGGAAGTGAGCATTTGCTCTGGCATCGTGGAGGAGTTCACAACTGATCCGAATACCGTTGATACGAAGCGTGTGCCGCCGGAGACGAATGCGGAAATCGTAGAGTTTGCAAAGAAGCGGAATCCGTTCAATCACCCCTGCGTGATGTATAAAAAATCCGCAGTTGAGGCGGTTGGCTCCTATCAGGATTTTTATTTACTGGAGGATTATTACCTCTGGCTCCGGATGCTGATGGCAGGATATCAGGGTTACAACATTCAAAAGCCGCTGCTCCATATGAGGGCTGGCTCGGATATGTATTTAAGGAGAGCTGGCTGGAAATACGCCAAGACGCAGGCAAGACTGTTCAAGTTTATGAAACAGCAAGGCTTTATTGGAGAATGGCAGTACATAAAGAGCTGTGTGATTCGTAGTGGATCGGCGTTGGCCCCGAACTGGCTGCGGAAGTTTATGTTTGAGAGGGTATTGAGAGATGCAGGCTAAGGCAGAAAACAGAAATCAATTTGTGGATATCATGCGTGGCATAGCGATGCTTCTGGTTGTTTTTGGGGCATATCATGACTGGATGTACTGTTGATTCGCAGAAGAGTTTTCTTTTCGACATCATCTGGTCATTGCAAATGCCATTGTTCATCTTAATCAGTGAATTTGTAACGAAATATAGTCGCCCAATCTCTGATGGTAAGGGGCTGTGGAAATATGTGAATCGTAGAACGGTTGCTTATATGCTACCGTGAGCTGTATGGAGTTTTTTAGTTAGAGGTATGTCGGATAGCGGTTTTGCGATTATCTTGCGTGCGGCAACATCGTTGGCTGGGTGTATTGCAGTATGTGGTCTCTGCAAGGGAATCTTCTCCAGTAAAATCGGGGGGGGACTCTTGCGTGGGTCGGAGAGCACTCGCTGGAAGTGTACCTCACACACTACCTGCTTCTCAGCTTGATCAAGCTGGACAAGGCACCAATTCTATAACAGTCCAGTGGGGCTAGGTATGGTTTTGGCCAATTATATGATTACGGTGGCACTTACTGTGATGGCAATAGTGATGGTAACCCAAAATGCGGTGCTGAGATTTGTGTTAACCGGAAAGAAAAAGTAAGCAAATTTTTTCTTTGGGCAGGAAAACAAAGCTTGGAAATTTACATGATGCACGGACTGCTTCTCAATATCTTCAAAAGCAGTGTTGCAATCCAATTTAGCAGTATTGAAGGGTATTTACTGACTGCCGGAAACTTCGCCCTGACAGTAGGGCTGTGTGCAGTAGTTATCCGTCTGCTCAATCAAAATGCTGTACTCAAGAAAGTATTAAATATTCGATAAAAGTTCAAAGGAGAAACGATATGCATCCGAGAGTGCTGATCGTAGGAACAGTTCCATATAACACAAAATCAACGTCACGCGCATTTGATGCGTACTTTCACTATTGGGAGAAAGAGAATATTGCACAGATATTCTCCAATACAAAGAAGCCGTGCAAGGGGCATTGCGAAACGCTTTTCCAAATTACGGATCATCGTGTGTTGCAGCGGTGGATGGGGAAGAAAGTCGATACCGGCGTAATTTATCATTATGATGAGCTTGACACCGAGTGGAAAGACAATGATTTGGAACTCGGAAATGCAAAAGCAGAAGCGGCCTACAAGTTTGGTGGAAAGCATACGCCCCTTACGCATTTGCTCAGGGGAATCCTCTGGCGTAAGAGATTCTGGTGCACGGAGAAGCTAAATGATTGGCTAGATGACTTCAAACCAGAATGCGTTTTTCTGGCTTTTTCGGACGACTATTTTATCCCGCAGATTGCAATGTATGTCGCCAAGAGATATAACGTGCCAATTGTCTCCTGCATTGGCGATGACTACTATTTCAATGTGGAAAAAACGCTGAATCCGATCTATCACCTTTATAAATCGACCTACAAGAAATTGATTGACAAGGTTCTGGCTTGGCCGGGTAGTGCGATTTACATCAGCGACAAGATTCGGGATAAGTATAATTCGGAATTTGGACTGGACGGCGAAACGGTTTATTTGACTTCTACGGTTCAGCGTAAACCGTTCAGCGTAATTAACAAAGATTGCCCGGTTATTACTTACTTCGGAAATATCGGTATGGGACGCAACAACTCCCTGAACGATATTGGCTACGCCCTTGGAAAAATCAATCCAGAATATATGCTGGAGGTTTATTCCAACGAAAAGGACGAGCAGGTCTATTCTGTATTTAAGGACAATCAAAATGTCAAATATATGGGTTCTGTGCCGTACACGCAGGTTCAAAAGCGCATGGCAGAAAGCGACATAACTGTTATTGTAGAGGGATTTGAGGAAAAGGACATCAACCTTTCACGGTATTCACTCTCTACGAAGGCAGCGGACGCATTGGCGAGTGGCGCATCCATTCTAACATATGGCTCGCTAGAAAGCGGCATCATTGAGTATATGCAGTCAACGGATGCGGCAATGGTTTGTACGGATAAAGCTAAATTGGTGGATTTAATTACACAGCTGATTTCTAATCAGGAAATTCAAAAGAAATACTACGAACAGGCGATTGTGATGACAAGAGAGCATCATAATCTGCAGGCTAGCTGCAAGACCTCAGAAAATGTGGTTGCAAAGGCAATCCAACATATGAAATAAGTGGCAGAGGATACATGGTGATGGAGAACAACTTTTCAATTATTATTTCGACGTGCGACAAGTTTTCGGATTTGTGGGATGCACATATTTTGCTTTTGAATCAGAATTGGGCAGACCGAAACGTGGCGACGTTTTTAGTAACCGATAAACCCACTGATCGTACTTTTGAGAATGTAACAGTGGTGGCGGCAGGCGAAGGCACGGAAATAACGGAACGTCTGAGAGCAGTGATGCCGCTGATTAAGACAGAGTATGTTCTCTTTACCTTGGATGACTATTTCTTGACGGAAAGGATTTCTACTCAAGCGCTTAACGAAGATGTTCAGATCATGGAGAAACATCAGATCGATTATCTGCGTCTGTTTGTTATGACCATGAAGAGCCTGAAAAACAGGAAGGCCGAGGAACTGGAATCAGGCATTTTTTTGCTGGACAATCATGCAGGTGACTACATTGTCAGTCTGTATGCAGGCATCTGGCGTAAGGATTTTATGGAAAAAACGCTGACGAAAACGCTGAATGCCTGGCAGTATGAGGTTGCGTTGACGAATATGGCACGGCAGTTGAATGCCCGTTGCGCAGATAGCCGCCGAGGTGAATTCCCAATTCTCGATGTGATCCGTAAAGGAAAGGTGCTGACGAAGGCACGCAAATATTTCGATGGAAATCCTATTTATAAAGGTGACCGAGAGGATATGCGAGCTAAAGATGAATGGATGCTTGAATTCCGGACATGGCTGCGTGAGTGGCTTCCGAAGCCGCTGTTCAATCTCTCAAAGGCAATCATGAGGCGTAGAGGATATAAGTTCTTTAGTGATAATCAGTGAGGAGTACGAGTGATGCGTATTGTGCAGATCAATGGTGGAGCGAAAGGTAGCACCGGAAAAATCATGATGGGGATTGCCGATGTAGCAAGAGCGCAGGGACACGAGGTGATGTGCGCATCGCCTATCACCACAACAAATCGTGATGCGGGTGAGGATTGCGGCTATTACCGAATCGGAACATTCAATAGTCGCCGAGTAAATGTTGCTCTTGCTCGAATTACAGGTTTTAATGGTTGCTTCGCATGGTTCGAGACGTATAAGCTTTTGAAGAAGATAGATGAATTTAAGCCCGATATCATTCATTTTCATAATTTGCACGATTCATATATCAATTTACCGATGCTCTTTTCATATATAAAAAAGCATAGTGTCCCGACAGTATGGACATTGCATGATTGCTGGTCATTCACTGGGCAATGCCCGCACTTTACTATAGTAAGGTGCGACAAGTGGAAGACTGGTTGTCATAATTGCCCACAGTATAAGGAATATCCTGCCTCGTTTTACGATAATACGAAAAGAATGTGGAAGCTGAAGAAAAAATGGTTTACCGGCATTGGGAATATGACAATTGTAACACCATCAAAGTGGTTGGCGGAACTGGCAAAGGAATCGTATTTGAAAGGGTATCCAATTGAAGTAATAAATAACGGAATCGATTTGGACGTTTTTAAGCCAACTCCGAGCAATTTTAGAGAACGCTATGGGATACCGGCAGAAAAACACATTGTTTTGGGAGTTTCTTTTGCATGGGGGTATCGTAAGGGACTGGACTGTTTTGTTGAAATGGCGGAAAAATTAGGTGAGCAATATCAAATTGTCCTTGTCGGTACAGATGATGAGATTGACAAGAATCTGCCGCAAAATATTATTTCAATTCATCGAACACAAAATCAAAAAGAACTTGCCGAGATTTATAGCGCAGCGGATGTGTTTGCAATGCCGACAAGAGAGGAAAACTATCCAACAGTCAATATGGAAGCTATTGCATGCGGAACGCCGGTTGTGACTTTTGATACAGGTGGAAGTCCGGAGATGTTAAATGAAAAGGTTGGCAGGGTTGTTCCAGTGGATGATGTTGATGAGATGATAAATGCAATCCAAGATATGTGCGTAAGACGGGAGAAGAAAAACGACTGTGAAAATCTGGCAGGCATTGCTATGAAAACTAGATTCAACGAATATGTCACACTGTATAGTAAGAGGTGCAGTAAGTGAAAATAGTCTTGTGGGTGTCTATTGCGTATATTTTTTTATATGCAATGTATTTGAATTTGTCCTTTGCATTTGGAGTAAAGAGAAATCAAAAAAGAGATAACAGATATTTAATTATACTTGTTATTGCAATGGCTGTGTTTGGGAGTAGTATTAATCCTCCCTTGCATGGGTGGGACTTATATAGACATTATCAATATATCAATAGCCTACGAGCCGCTAATTATGATTTTTTTGACTACATGTTTAATTTTAATAATCTGTTAGGTGGTGGCACTAGAAGCGGATTATATGGGTATAAATTAGTTTGCTTTATTGTGAGCAGATTTGATAGTAACAGGATACTGCCGTTCTTCACGCTTATTATAGTGTATGGAATATGGAGTTATATTACACAGGACTGGTTAAGGAAAAATAATAAGGCAGAATTGTTGGCTCCATCCTTTATGCTCTGCTTGGCTACGATGCCGTATGTGTATGTTAATACAGGAATCCGCAATGGACTTGCGGCAAGCTTAGTGGCGTGGGCATTATATCAGGAGTTTGAAAAAAAGGGATCGCCAATTATTACGATATCGATTCTACTTTTCTCATGTACGATTCATAATGCGGTTATTATCGTCATTCCTTGTTGGATGCTTGCACATTTTGCGGTTAAGATGAAAACAATACTGCTGATAGCAATTGGATTGGCTTTATTAGAGCCAGTAGCGCAGTTCGTGTATGCTCAATCTATCCCGGGAATTTCACAGGCTGCTAATTTATATTTGGTATATATAAGGTCAGATGCGTACTTCTTTTCGTATGGATACCTCGTTGTAGATATTGTTTTTATATTATTGATTGTATATGCGTTTTATTATACCAACAAGAGCGATGATGGAATGTTATATAAATTCATTTTTATATATGCGATTGTTATTGTGGCGCAGATTGGACACTATGATCTGGTTCTACGCCCTATGTACGTTTTAGCAATGTTTTCTGGAATTACGGTTTATAATCTGTACTCGTTCTTTCACACCAGGATGGGGCAAGCTTTGATGTCGATACTTATATTCTGTGCATGGGGAACTGCGGTAATCCTGCATGGACCGGCATATTTGTTGATGGAGTACTTATAATGGAAAACACATTGAAGAGACAGGCAAACATTGAATTGTTGAGAGTTGTAGCAATGTTAATGATTATAGGGAGTCATTTGGCTCTCCATGGTATTCAGGCTGATATGGGCACATGGAGCGCAGGAAATCGAATCAACCGCATTTTCACGAGCATGTTAAAGCCGGGGGGGGGTAGGTGTAGCGGTCTTTTTTATAATAACTGGCTGGTTTAATGGAAATAAAGAAAAAGTATCCGTTAAACGTACGACATTGACAACTGCTTTTTACGGATTTGTCTGTGGATTGATTGGAATCTTGGGACTTGTTAAAGGCCTGAATCCGGTTTCCGCTGACAGCGCCAAGAATCTCATGCGGTGCTTTTTATCACCTGTAATGGGAGGAGGCTGGTGGTTTGTAACAGCGTATATTTTGCTAGCCCTAATAGCTCCAACAATCAACAGATACGTGGCTAAAATGAATAACAGAGAAGCTGCCTTGTTGGTTGCCGGATTTTGGTTCTTCGAGTATACAGTTGGAAACATAATCTCCAATCAGTATTTTCCGATACAACGAGCCATCATGTTCTATTTGATAGGGACCTGCCTGAAAAAGTACAATAAATATCCGAATAAGAGAGGGCTTTTTTTATTAGGAAGTGGCATGGCATATTGCTTACATGGAATGATTCAATATGTGAGTGATTCCGTGATTGCCAGAGGAAAAAGCGGAATTTTGGATGAAATTATTATTATTGTAACAAGTTGCTTGTCTAACTCGGTGCTGATTATAGTTGAAGCTGTCCTTTTGTTTTTGTTCTTTTTGCAGATTACTATTGATTCGAGAAGAATTTTAGAGGTTGGAAAAAGTGTGTTTGGAGTGTATTTGTTACACGACTCGATTTTCACAAGAAACCTCATATGGCATAACGTTGTAAAAACTGAAAAGATATACGAAATGAGGGCGTATCCGGCCATAACAATTCTTGTGATTGGGGGAGTGTTTTTATCGTGTTATATAGTTGAAAGAATTCGAATCAAGTATTTTGAGGGCATTATGGAGGGAACGGCAAACAGGTGCGTGCAGTTTATAAGATGTTTTGGAAATAAGATTTTGTGAAGGTGAAAGTACCGAACGGATTTGGAGGGAAATTCAAAACCTATAAAGGACGGTATATAAAACCAGCTGGAAGAAAGGATGCCATTGTAGAAAATGAACAGAGTTGCAAAAAATGCTGTCTGGATTATTGGGATTAGGATTGTACAGGCTATCGTAGCATTGCTGATAAATATGCTTACAGCAAGATATTTAGGACCGTCTGGATTTGGATTGATTACATATGCATCCTCTCTTGTGGCTTTTGTGCTGCCCATTATGCAATTGGGATTATGCAATGTTCTGGTACAGGAAATAGTCAATAATCCAAATGATGAAGGAAAGATACTGGGAACATCCATTACTTTGAGCTTCATCTCATCAATTTGCTGCATTGTAGGAGTCACAGCGTTTGCATTTGTTGCGAATCCGGATGAGCCTACGACAATTTTGGTTTGTTTTTTGTACAGCCTTATTTTGATTTTCCAGGCATTTGATTATGTGGAATACTGGTATCAGGCCAAATTGATGTCAAAATACACATCAATGATTAGCTTGGTGGCGTATATTGTCGTATCAATCTATAAAATTTTTCTGCTTGTAAATGGAAAAAGTGTGTACTGGTTTGCAATCTCTAATGCATTGGACTATGTCCTAATATCTTCGGGAGGGTTACTGCTTTATCGAAAACTAGGTGGAAGTAAATTGAAATTTTCAATTGAGACAGGAAGGATGATGTTTGAAAAGAGCAAGCATTATATTCTGTCATCCATGATGGTTACGGTTTTTGCTCAAACAGATAAGATAATGCTAAAGATGATGCTGAACGAATCCGCAACTGGATATTACGGGGCGGCTGTCACATGTGCGGGTATGACGGGCTTTGTTTTTACAGCGATTATAGATTCTTTTCGACCGTCAATTTTTGAAGGTCTAAAAGATGGAAAGGATGTCTTTCGCCATCGGTTGACGATGCTATATTCGATTGTTATATATCTTTCATTGGCGCAGAGTGTCGTCATGACGCTGTTTTCAAGATGGATTATTTTCATTCTATACGGGACGGCATATAATCCAGCAATAAGCGCACTTCAAATTATAGTATGGTATACAACTTTTTCCTACATGGGATCGGTTCGTAATATATGGATTCTTGCGAATGACAAACAAAAGTATTTATGGCAAATCAATATGTTCGGTGCGATTGCTAATGTGATTATAAACGTGCTTTTAATTCCGCGAATGGGGATCAATGGAGCGGCGGTGGCGTCTCTAATTACGCAATTCTTCACTAATGTTGTAGTGGGCTATATTATAAAGCCCATAAGAGGGAACAATAAAATAATCGAGGAAGCGTTGAAGCCAAAATATCTTCTGGATGCAGCGAAAAAACTTAGAAAGAGTTCTTAAAATGAATTTGAATGTTAGGAATGAAAATAAGCTCAGAGGTCAATGAACTGAATTTTATTAGTGATTTGACTCAACTTCAAGTCTAACGATTAAATATATAGATCCATCGAATCTATATGGATGTGTATCATGAAACTGCTGATGTGTTTTTGAACATGAAAAATGAGTTGAAGAGAATTAGTCGAAGAGAACAGACGAAAGCTGTTCTTCAAGTATAAACACTATTTTTTGAAATAACAGGAGGAAAACTAAAATGTCTGCATTTGATAACGCAACCCTTATGATCACTGGTGGTACTGGTTCTTTTGGTTCTACCGTTCTGAAGCACTTCTTGGATTCTGACCTGAAGGAAATCCGCATCTTCTCCCGTGACGAAAAGAAGCAGGACGATATGCGCCACGAGCTTCAGGCCAAGCACCCGGAGAACGCCAAGAAGGTCAAGTTCTACATCGGTGATGTCCGCAATCCTCAGTCCATCCGTGACGCAATGCCCGGTGTTGACTACATCTTCCACGCTGCTGCCTTGAAGCAGGTTCCTTCCTGCGAGTTCTTCCCCATGCAGGCCGTCCAGACCAACATCATCGGTACCGATAACGTCCTGCACGCTGCTATTGATGCCGGTGTCAAGCGTGTCGTCTGCCTGTCCACCGATAAAGCCGCTTATCCCATCAACGCTATGGGTATCTCCAAGGCCATGATGGAGCATGTCATCTACGCTAACGCCCGTGTGGCTGCTGAGCGTGGCGGTACCACCATCTGCTGCACCCGCTACGGCAACGTTATGTGCAGCCGCGGTTCCGTCATTCCGCTGTTCATTGACCAGATCAAGGCTGGCAACCCCATCACCATCACCGACCCCAACATGACCCGCTTTCTGATGAACCTGGACGAGGCTGTGGATCTGGTCTTGTTCGCTTTCCAACATGCAAATCCCGGTGATTTGTTCATCCAGAAGTCTGATGCTTCCACCATCGGCGATCTGGCTAAGGCTGTCCAGCAATTGTTCGGCGATACCGGCACGAACATCATCGGCACCCGTCACGGCGAGAAGCTGTTCGAGACCCTGATGACTCGTGAGGAGCGTCTGCGCAGCCAGGATATGGGTCATTACTTCCGTGTTGCTGCGGATAATCGCGACCTGAACTATGATAAGTTCGTGGTCAAGGGCGAAGTACATACCATGGCAGATGAATCTTACACCAGCCACAACACCGAGCGTCTGGATGTGGAAGGCACAGTCAAGAAGATTCTCACCACCGAGTATGTTCAGAATGCGCTGAAGGGCATCCCGAATGTCTAAGGAAAAGCTACTGCTGGTTGGTGCCGGTGGCTTCGGACGCATGGTAGCGGAGCAGGCAATGCTTCAATACGACTGTGCCTTTGTAGACGATGGGCAACCTGTGGGCACTGACATCTGTGGCATTCCGGTGGTTGGCAGTCTTGCTGATTTGCCGGAGCTGCGGAAGGAGTGCGGCTTGCTGGTGGTGGGTATCGGCAACAATCGGTTCCGGGCACAGGTGTATGAGAAGGCGAAAGCCCTTGGCTTTGCTTTTCCCAATATCGTTGCGCCCAGCGCCTACATCAGTCCATACGCAAAGCTGGGCTGTGGCTGCGTGGTGCTGCAAAATGCCTGTGTCCAGAATGGTACGTCCGTTGGCAACGGTGTCCTGCTGAATGCCGGAACGGAAGTTCACTGTGATGCAGCGGTAGGGGATTACGCCTTGATCTATACTAACAGTGTGATTCGCACCGGTGCCACTGTGGGCAGCTTTGCCCGCATTGGAAGCAACTGCACCATCTGTAACAATGCAGCCGTGCCGGATGGCGCAGATATTCCGGACTGCACCGCAGTACATTAAGAGGTGAGAGAATGAACATTCTAGTCACAGGTGCCAAGGGCATGGTAGGAACCGCCCTGTGCAACAACCTGAAAAACATCCGGGATGGGAAAAATAAGACCCGCCCGGCATTGAATATTGAAGAAATCTTCGAGTATGATCTGAACTCTACCCCGGCGGAGCTGGACGAATACTGCCAGAAAGCAGACTTCGTGTTCAATCTGGCAGGCGTGAATCGTCCGGAAAACCCAGAGGATTTCATGAAGGGCAACTTCGGCTTTGCAAACGACTTGTTGAACTGCTTGAAAAATCACAACAACAAGGCAACCATTATGCTGTCCTCCTCCATTCAAGCAACGCTGGCAGGTCGCTTCGGCAATAGTGAATACGGACGCAGCAAGAAGGCGGGCGAGGAGCTGTTCTTCCAGTATGCTCAGGAGACCGGTGCGAAGGTAGCGGTCTACCGTTTTGTCAACCTGATGGGTCACAGCCGCCCCAAGTACAACAGCGCTGTCAGCACCTTCTGTTGGGCGGTTGCCAATGACGAGCCCTTTACCGTCAACGACCGCAGCACCGAGCTGGAACTGCTGTACATTGACGATCTCGTAGAAGGAATGTTTGACCTGCTGGAGGGCAAGGAACAGCACTGTGAATTTGACGGTGTGGAAACCGTTCTGAAAGCAGACGGTCGCTACTGCTGCGTTCCCGTGACTCACAAGGTCACGCTGGGCGAGATTGTAGACTTGCTGCAGGAGTTCAAAGCACAGCCTACCACTCTGATGATGCCGAAAATGCCGGACGGCTCTTTTGCCAAAAAGCTGTACTCCCTGTATCTGACCTATCTGCCCACCGACAAGTTCAAGTACGCCCTGAAGATGAACGTGGACAACCGTGGCTCCTTCACCGAGTTGGTCCATACCGCCGACTGCGGACAGGTAAGCATCAATATCTCGAAGCCCGGCATTACCAAAGGGCAGCACTGGCACAACTCCAAGTGGGAGCTGTTCATCGTGGTGGCAGGTCACGGACTGATTCAGGAGCGAAACATCAACACCGGCGAAACGGTGGAGTTTGAGGTTTCCGGGGATAAGATCGAGGCTGTCCACATGGTTCCCGGCTGGACCCACAATATCATTAACCTGTCGGAGACAGAGAATCTGGTGACGGTGATGACCTGCAACGAGATCTTCAACCCGAATCACCCGGACACATTCTTCGAGCCAGTGTAAGAGAAGGTACTGGTTGACGTTAGGAGATTTTTATGGAACACAATTTTAATTGGAAAAATGATGGGCGCACCAAGGTCATGATCGGCTGCGGCACCCGTCCGGAGATTATCCGACTGGCTGCGGTTATCAAGCGTTGCCGGGAATACTTTGACTGCTGCGTGGTCTACTACAATCAGAACTGGGACAGAAACCTTTCCACCGTGTTCTGGGAGGATTTCGAACTGAAGAACACCTTCGGGGAATATGGCCCGGACATTCTTGTGCCTGTGGTTGGCGAGAATCTGGGTGTGACCTGCGGTAACATTCTGGGACGTAGCTATGAGCTGCTCAGCGAATTGCAGCCGGAGGGCTATCTGGTGCTGGGCGATACCAACTCCTGCCTGTCTGCCATCTCTGCGAAGCGGCTACACATTCCTCTGTTTCACATGGAGGCCGGCAACCGCTGCAAGGATGAGTGCCTGCCTGAGGAGACTAATCGCCGCATCGTGGATGTGATTTCTGACGTGAATATGTGCTATTCCGAGTTTGCCCGGAAGTATCTGGCGGACACCGGACTGCCCAAGGAACGCACCTACCAGACCGGCTCTCCCATGGCGGAAGTCCTGCACATGAATCTGGAGAAGATCCAGAAAAGCGACGTGCTGGAGCGTCTGGGACTGGAGAAGGACAAGTACATTCTGCTGTCTGCCCACCGTGAGGAGAACATCGACTCTGAAAAGAACTTCCTGAGCCTGTTTACTGCCATCAATGCGCTGGCAGAAAAATACGATATGCCCATCCTGTACTCCTGCCATCCCCGCAGCAAGCATCGTTTGGAGAAGAGTGGCTTCCAGCTGGACCCTCGCGTCCGGGTCAACGAGCCGCTGGGCTTCAACGACTATAACAAGCTGCAAATGAACGCTCTGGCAATCGTCTCCGACTCCGGCACCCTGCCCGAGGAGAGCAGCTTCTATCTGTCTATTGGTCATCCCATCGCCGCTGTGTGCATCCGCACCAGTACGGAACGCCCTGAGGCGCTGGAGGCCGGTGATTTCATCCTGGCTGGCATCACTACCCGGGAACTGCTCAACGCCACCGATATGGCCATTAAGATGAAGCAGAAGGGCGTTTTGGGCAAACCCTGTCCTGATTATGTGGACGAGACTGTGTCCATGAAGGTGGTTCGCATCATTCAGGGGTATGTGAATGTAGTTAATAAGATGGTGTGGAGGAAGACCTGATGAACGGTGGTATTAATGATATTGCCACATGGAAGGAGCTTTCGGTTGAGGAACACAAGCAAAGAGCGCTTCATATATTATTGGAAGTGGCCTCCTTTTGTGATGAAAACGGAATTAAATATTATCTTGCTTATGGAACGTTGATTGGGGCGGTAAGACACAAAGGGTTTATACCGTGGGATGATGATGTCGACATTCAGATGCCAAGACCTGATTATGAGAAATTTGCAGCCCTTTTTAACAGCAGAAACCGAAGTGATAACATTGTAGCAATTATGCCGAATAGTCCTAATGCAAAACATACCTTTATGAAGGTGTGCGACTTGGATACAGTCAAGATAGAAAATGGCGTAAAGTGCAAACAGGGTGAAGAATTAGGAATTGACATTGACGTTTTTCCCATTGACGGACTTTATGAGGATGATCAAAGGTATTCTGCTGCGTATAATGCAAAGAAGAAACTGTATCATAAATATCAAGTAATTGGATTGCAATTATACACGGCTGATCTTCATTTTGATTTGAGGAGCGTTTTAAAGCTGATTAAGCGTGCCTCAACAATTGCATACGGAAAAGTTTGCAACACCTTTTTCAGAAGCTGGAAGAAGGAATGGCTACTCGAGCAAATGCATTTGAAAGAGACGGAGGTGAATTATGAATCCGCAAGAGTTGTTGGAAGCAATTGCTCTAAGGACGACATTTTTGATGATCGATATCCCAAAGAATGCTATGCATCACAGGTTCCGGTTGAATTTGAGGGCTATCTATTAAGTGCACCTGTAGGATATGATATGATTCTAACGAAGCAGTATGGTGACTACATGACTCCGCCTCCAACTTCAAAACAGATTGCACATCATGGAAATAAAGTGTATGCAAAAATAACAGAAGAACATTAAAGATAATTTGATAGAAGTGAAGCCATAACAGAGGGTTGTGGTTTCACGCTAGCACTGCGTTCACAAAAAGCGATGGAGGAGTGTACATGAATAAACAAGAAAGCGATATTCTGAACGCTCTGCTGCTTGAGCCGTTTATCAATCAACGCATTTTAGCTGAAGTGTCAGGACATTCATTGGGAGTAGTAAACCGTTCCCTAAAGGAACTCATTAAGGCAGGGTATCTGAACGAAGCAATTTGCCCCACAGCAAAGGCTGTTGCGGAATACAAGAATAAGACTCCAAAACGTGCAATTATTCTGGCAGCCGGTTTTGGTATGCGGATGGTCCCCATCAACACAGAAATGCCCAAGGGGCTTTTGGAAGTCAATGGGGAACCCTTGATTGAACGGATCATCAAGCAGCTTCACGAAGTGGGGATTCATGAAATCTACGTTATTGTAGGTTTCATGAAGGAAAAATATGAATACCTGATAGATGAGTACGGCGTGGAACTGGTGGTCAACCCGGACTATGCGGCAAAGAATAATCTGCATTCTCTCAAACTGGTAAAAGAGCATCTGGAGAATGCGTACATTGTCCCTTGTGATATCTGGTGTGACCGCAATCCGTTTCACCGTCATGAGCTGTACTCATGGTATATGGTCAGCGATCTTGTGGAAAACGAAAGTAATGTCCGTGTGAACCGCAAGATGGAGCTGGTAACTGTGCCGGAAAATGTCGGTGGTAATGCGATGATCGGTATCAGCTACCTTACAAAAGAGGACTCCGATACGGTTTCTGCACGCATCGAGGAACTCTGCAAAAACCCACAGTATGATGGTTCGTTTTGGGAAGAAGCACTCTATAATAAGGATCGCATGATCGTCACAGCCCGGGTAGTGCATTCGGCAGATGTTGTGGAGATCAACACCTATGAGCAGCTTCGTGAGATCGACAGCGATTCTAACCAACTGAAAACGGATGCGATTCGTTTAATCTGCAAGGCATTGTGCGCAAAACCGGAGGAAGTCACGGATATTACAGTCCTGAAAAAGGGAATGACCAACCGTTCGTTTCTGTTTACCTGTAAGGACAAAAAGTACATTATGCGCATTCCGGGAGAGGGTACAGACCAGCTTATCAATCGCCGTCAGGAAGCGGCAGTGTATCATGCCATCGCTGATAAAAACATCTGTGACGATATCGCCTATATTAACCCGGAGAACGGCTATAAGATCACAGAATTTCTGGAGGACGCCCGGGTATGCGACCCTACCGACTATGAGGATGTCAAGAAGTGCATGAACCGTTTGCGTGACTTCCATGCGTTGAAGCTGAAGGTGGCGCATGAATTTGATATTTTCGGGCAGATGGAGTTCTACGAAACGCTGTGGAATGGTACTCCTTCTGTTTACAAGGATTATGAGAAAACCAAGGCGAATGTCTGGTCCTTGAAGCCTTATATTGATGCTCACACTGGTGAGAAGATTTTGACGCATATTGATGCAGTTCCGGACAATTTCCTGTTTGTCCAGAAGGATGGAAAAGAGGAAATTCGGCTAATCGACTGGGAGTATGCAGGTATGCAGGATCCCCATGTGGATATCGCAATGTTCTGCATTTATTCGCTTTACAATAAGCGGCAGGTGGATCGCTTGATTGCAGCATATTTTACAGACGGTTGCGATGATACGACACGGATTAAGATTTACTGCTACATCGCTGCCTGTGGTCTGCTATGGAGCAACTGGTGTGAGTATAAGCGGAATCTGGGCGTGGAATTTGGCGAATATTCTCTGCGGCAGTATCGCTATGCTAAGGACTACTATCGCATTGTTCAGGATGAACTGAAAAAATTAGGGGAAAGTGGGACACAAAAAAATGCCTAAAGTAGAAAGAGCCATTATTATGGCGGCAGGGCTGGGAAACCGGATGCACCCGGTCACGCTGACAACGCCGAAGCCGCTGGTCAAAGTAAATGGCGTGCGGATGATCGATACGGTAATTGAGGGGCTGCACAAAAACGGCATTTCGGAGATATACATCGTGGTGGGCTATCTGAAAGAGCAGTTCGTTCCAATGACGACAGAATATCCCGGTGTTCGACTGATTGAAAACCCCTACTTTGATACCTGCAACAATATCGCATCCCTGTATGTAGCAAGAGATTATATCGAAAATGCTATTATTCTGGACGGTGATCAAATCATCTATAACCCGGATATTCTGGCACCGGAGTTTGAGCGCTCTGGCTATAACAGCGTATGGACGGACGAGGAAACGGACGAGTGGTTGCAAACCGTGGTGGATGGCATCGTGACCTCCTGCAGTCGTACAGGCGGCAAAGGTGGATGGCAGTTATATAGCATTTCTCGCTGGACAGCCGAGGATGGAAAAAAGCTGAAGCGCCATCTGGAAATCGAGTTTGAGCAGAAGCAGAATCGTCAGATTTACTGGGATGATGTGGCACTGTTCTGCTATCCGGAAGAATATCGACTGGGAATTCGCCCGATGAATCAGGGCGATATTATTGAGGTGGACAACTTCAGTGAACTGGTTGCGCTGGATTCCAGTTATAAAAAATATGCGGAGGAAGGTTAAATGAATCAAAAGAGAGAGCGTGGGAAAATTGATTGGATGATAACGCTGCTCCCACTGACCATTATCATTGCCCTGTGCATTCTGTTCTTCTTTGCACCGGAACAGTCCAATGCCGTGCTGAGCCAGATTCGGTTCTTTTTCGGGGATACCTTTGGCACCTACTATCTGGTAATCGGACTGGGTATTTTTATCCTGTCACTGTACATTGCGTGCTCGAAATATGGGGACATTGTTCTGGGCGAACCCAACGAAAAGCCTCAGTATTCCTTCTTTGCATGGGGCTCCATGATGTTTACTTGCGGTCTTGCTGCGGATATCCTGTTCTACTCTTTTTCGGAATGGGTGCTGTATGCAACCGACCCCCATCTGGCAGAGATGGGCAGCATTCAGGACTGGGCAGGGGTATATCCCTTGTTCCATTGGAGCTTTATCCCGTGGGGCTTCTATCTGGTGCTGGCGGTAGCATTCGGCTTTATGCTGCACGTAAGAAAAAGAACCCGCCAGAAATACTCGGAAGCCTGCCGCCCGATTCTGGGCAAGTACACCGATGGCTGGGCAGGTCGCATCATTGACCTGCTGGCGGTGTTCGCTTTGCTGGCGGGTACAGCCACTACTTTCAGCGTAGCAACACCGCTGATGGCAACCATCATCGGAGAGCTATTCCACGTTGCTGTCAGTCGCACGGTCATCAATATTATCATCCTGTTGATCACTTGCGCCGTGTATACTTACTCTTTGCTGCATGGCTTCAAGGGTATCAGCAAATTGGCCAATGTCTGCATCTATCTTTTCTTTGGGTTGCTTGCCTTTGTCCTCCTGTTTGGCGGCGAGACCCGGTATATTATCGAAACCGGTTTTTCCTCGCTGGGACGGATGATGCAGAATTTCATCGACCTTTCCACCTTTACCGACCCGCTGCGTACCTCCAACTTCCCCCAAAACTGGACCATTTATTACTGGGCCTACTGGATGGTTTGGTGTGTGGCAGCACCGTTCTTTATTGGCAGCATTTCCCGTGGCAGAACGGTACGCCAGACAATTCTGGGCGGCTATGTGTTTGGCGTGGGCTCTACACTGACCAGCTTCATTGTGCTGGGTAACTACTCCATGGGACTGCAAATGACTGACAAGGCGGATTTTATCGCGAAGTATCTGGAAAACGGCGATATGTACGGCATGATCGTGGATATGATCAAGACTATGCCCGGCGCACCGGTCGTTATGGTGGCTGTTCTGATTACGATGATCGCCTTCTACGCAACATCCTTTGATTCTATCGCACTGACGGCATCCTGCTACAGCTACCACACCCTCAAGGATGATGAACAGCCCAATAAGGGCATCCAGTTGATGTGGTGCATCCTGCTGATTCTGTTGCCCATTGCATTGCTGTTTGCGGAAAGTTCCATGAACAACTTGCAGTCGGTCAGCATCGTGGCAGCATTCCCCATTGGCGCAGTCATCGTGATGATTGCGGCGAGCTTTTTGAAGGATGCCAAAAAGTATCAATCAGAGCTGGAAACATATCAAAACGAATAAATTGATAAGATAAGACAATGAAGCCATGCTCAAAGCATGGCTACGCCATCCTAATATGCTGCCTCTACGTGGCGGATGGCAGGCAACGAGATTCTCTCTCGGCTAAAGCATATATTCGTCAATTCACTCTTTGGATGAGGAAACACTATAATGGGAAAGTATTTTGGGACCGATGGCTTCCGTGGTGAAGCTGGTATTGATCTGACCGCCGACCACGCCTACAAGGTTGGCCGCTTCCTCGGCTGGTATTATAACGCCCTGCGCGAGCGCAACGGCAACAACGAGCCTGCCCGTATCGTCATTGGTAAGGATACCCGCCGCAGCTCCTATATGTTCGAGTACAGTCTGGTCGCTGGTCTGACCGCTTCCGGCGCAGACGCCTACCTGCTGCACGTCACTACTACGCCGTCTGTGGCTTACATCGCTCGTGTGGATGACTTTGATTGCGGTATCATGATCTCTGCCAGCCACAACCCCTACTACGATAACGGCATCAAGCTGATCGACTGCTATGGCGAGAAAATGCCCGAGGAAATCCTGTTGCTGGTAGAGGACTACATCGACGGAAAGCTCCATGTGTTCGACAAGGACTGGCCGGAGCTGCCCTTTGCTCACCGTGAGCACATTGGCTGCACTGTGGACTATGTTTCTGGTCGTAACCGCTACATGGGCTATCTGATCAGCCTCGGTATCTACTCCTTTAAGGGTGTCAAGGTCGGTCTGGACTGTGCCAACGGCTCCAGCTGGAACATTGCCAAGTCTGTGTTTGATGCTCTGGGAGCAGATACCTACGTCATCAATGCACAGCCCAACGGCACCAACATCAACAACAATGCGGGCTCCACCCACATTGAGGGTCTGCAGAAGTTCGTGGTAGAGAAGGGGCTGGACATCGGTTTTGCCTATGATGGCGATGCTGATCGTTGCCTGTGTGTGGATGAAAAGGGCAATGTCATCACTGGCGACCATATTCTGTACATCTACGGCTGCTACATGAAGGAGCGTGGCAAGCTGCTGACCAATACCGTCGTTACCACGGTCATGTCCAACTTTGGCCTGTATAAGGCCTTTGATGAGAAGGGCATCGGCTACGCCAAGACCGCAGTGGGTGACAAGTACGTCTATGAGTATATGGCTAAGAACGGCTGCCGTATCGGCGGTGAGCAGAGTGGTCATATTATCTTCAGCAAGTACGCCAGCACGGGTGATGGTATCCTGACTAGCCTGAAGATGATGGAAGTAATGCTGGCGAAGAAAATGCCCATGAGCAAGCTGGCTGAACCCCTGAAGATCTACCCGCAGGTGCTGGAGAACGTCCGTGTGACCGACAAGAAGGCCGCACAGAACGACCCGGCGGTGCAGGAAGCAGTTAAGGCTGTGGCAGAAGCGCTGGGCGATAGCGGTCGTATTCTGGTGCGTGAATCCGGTACTGAGCCGGTCGTGCGTGTGATGGTGGAAGCACCTGACCATGATACCTGCCAGAAGTATGTGGACGAAGTAGCCAATGTGATTTGCGAAAAGGGATATAAGGTTTAACCTTGCGGATTTTATCACAGCGGAGTAAAATAAAAGTACCAGAAATCAATCTTCAGCCTCTTCAACCCCATCCCACCCTATGTACCGTACTTCTACATCATCAAACCCACTCCAGCTCAGTCTTTGACCACAGTGGTTGCAGAAGAGCTGGTACTCACGCTCTATGGTGGTTCCGCATCGTGGACACTTTGGAAACTCAGCCCCCACCTATACGAGCATACAATTTTTACTTTCCAAGGCCATCGGTAAGTAGGGGAGAGCAGAAGCTCATATAGCATCCGTGTGGGCAGTACATCCCACTTCCAGTCATCATCGAACCAATCTAATTTATTCTTCATGTGATTTACACCTCCAAGATTATTGTAAGATGTATCACATGATGATGTGAATGAACTCATAACTTCTTGCTTTTTTGATAAGTTGGAGAAAAATATGCAAACGACAAAACTGTATGTTGAATACATTGTAATTGGTATGGAGTCGTTAGTTTGGATAGTTTTATTGGTTTTGATGTGTTTAGGAAAATCGTCACTTGTGTTTTTTGATTACTGTATTCAAAATTTGTTGACGTCCATATTTATGATTGGAGCTTGCTATGTTCTGGGATTGTTGACGGATCGTGTTGCTGATAGATTGACAGATAAAAAGAAAAGGCGAATAAAGAATCGTTATCCGATTAAAGCGAGCACAAGCATTTTGGTGTGGGAAAAAGTCAAGCAGGACACATTTGCAGCATTTACATTGTCCCGGATTAGAATTCTAAGATCAACTATGGTAAATTTTGCAGTAATTGGTGTCGCTGGAATGCTAGTGTCGTTTTGTGTGTATTGCAATGGGATACTGGGAATATTGTCGTTAGTTTTTTTTGAAATAATGGCCTTAATTGCGTGGCAAGCGCATACAAGTCTTCTGATTAACTATTATAGAAAAACGCAGAATCTTGAACGGGACATGGCAAACGAAGAAGAAAAAATATAGAGGCATTGTAGTGACACTTGAGGAATAGGCATTAAAAATTTGAAGTGTGGGAGTGTGAACTCCCATTGCTGCTTGAAGCTTTGCACACCTCTCCGTGGTGAGCAGCAGGCAACACGGTAAAAAGTATTGTGACTAAGAATGTGAAGGACAATTTTATGATGGAGGGATTATTTGTGAATTTAGTGGAGCAATTTCAAAATTTATTTGACCCATCTACGGCACTGGGAGCATTCCTAATTAGTCTTGCTTCTGGAATTGTTGTTTCTTTTTTGGGCGGATTTTTCAGCGGTAGAAGTTACCAAAAGAAAATCGACAAGGAAAATAGCATAGAAGTACAAAAAGCAGGTGAGATACTACAGGATATCCGTAAAGAAAGTACGCCGAATGTAGGTGATGAAAAAATTAAAAAAACAAATAGTATAAAAGCAGGAACGGTAACAGGTGCAATTAAACAGGATGTCGAAGAATAAGGAAGTACATTATGCTGAAATATGCATTTGAGACAATAAGAAAATTACTCCACAAAAATGTGAAGCAGAATAGTATTCGGGTTGGTACTGTGGAAAATGGAAATATATATCAAGATTCGGTAGTAAAAATTGAAAATCCAGCGACCGCAATTAATCATATAAAAGATAATCCGGAGGATTTGAAGATAACATTTGATTCAATCTCTAATGTTTTACTAAAGGAAAATAGGGCTTTGCCACAAGGATATCAAGTGGCTGTAAGCATGAAAGATGGCAAAGCGGATTTATGTAGTGAACCGATAAATGAAGAAGCACGGAAGAAATATCCTCAGAGAGTAAAAGCAAAAGCTAAAATTGATATTCCAACAGGTATGTCATTTCAAGAGGCGTTAAACAGGGCAAGAATCTCACAAAGACCCATTAATGTTGAAATGCTCGATATGCAAAAGATGATTGGAGATAAAATTGATCCATATCAGGACCGATTTCAAAGGGAGTGGAGAAGTAGTACATATAGGATTGTTCCAGAGGCTCTACCGGCAGGAATGAAGTGTGTAATAGGTATTGAAAACAGCCCATACCAATACAATACTGTTATGAGAATTCAACCGGTTGACCCGGATGCTAAAATAGTAAAAGTATCAAATAAAGAGCATGCAGAGGATTTTATATTGACCTTGACCTATCATACCGATACTGAAATTACAGATTTTTCTTATGAGTTTACTGCGAAAACGTGGAAAAATATATATATTTTTTTGAATTTTATGAAGGCGGCAACTCCAGAAAATAGGCTATATGTCCATGTGACAGAGCAAAATCAAGATTTATTTAGCGTTAAGCTTGACCGTGTTTTGCTTGGGGATGAATATGACAGTATAGACTTCAATCTTGATATTGCCAAAAGATTAGTTATGATCGAAAATCAATACGGAATTCAATTTCCGATTGATCAAGCACTATCCAATGAAGATACTGAGTTGGTGTGGTTCTTGTCTGATAGCATAATGGGAAAACCAAGTGGATTTACATGGGAAAACTTTAATATGACTGCGAATTTTTGCTTGGAGAATCCGGAAGGATTGGATGTGGATACTTGCTTAGAATTCAAAGAAACTGCAAGCATTACTATATTAGGGAAAAAAATTGCTGATCTGATTATAAAAGTTGAGCTTGAAGCTGTAAAAATTGCTAACATATATGAAGTGAAAGAGGCGGTTAGGGCACATAAAACTGAGCAGATACTGATTTCTCTGATTCCGGGTAGTAGGGGAAATCATGGAACAAGAATTGTAGAAATATAAGATATGTATATTATCTTCATATATACACGGCACTATACTTAAACTACTAGAAAGAAAAGAGATTCCTAAAATGAACCGCGCCGCGCGTGCGCAAACCCGGCGGTGGGCGAAAACCATCAAAGCCAGAGTACAGTGCAGCCAAGAACTTAACACAGCAGATGAAAGTAGCTACTGAACTTTATACGGAAAAAATGAGCCTGCAAGCCATTGCAGACGCCCTGTCCCTCAACCCTATCAAGGCTCGCAAGCTGCTCATCACAGCCGGGGTCTACGAGTCGGACACAGCAAAGCTCGTCCAGCAGACGTTCGGTTCTTTTAGAAGCACGCAAAGTTATTCCGCTGCTGTCACCTCTACCATGGCTGCCTTGCAGTTATCCCATCCCTCTGTGACCTCTTATCTGCCGTATGAGAAAGGCGTGTACTTCCCGGAGGAGGCTGACGCTTCCAATATCAGCACCGGTGCAGAGAGACAGCGTCATTATCGAGCTGTGGTTGCGCTGAGGAAGGATCCCTGCGAAGAAAACCTCTGGAAGTGTGTGGTGGCTTTTCGGGGATACAAGTTCAAGACGATGTCAGGCTTGCCCTTTACCTATACGCTGAAGAAGGGCAGGGGCGATGAGTTCACCAAGGAGCTGTGGATCGACCGCAGAGAGGACAGCAAGAGCCTTGCGTGGAGCTCCGTGATGCTGGCGTATCACAATATCGGTAAAATCGGAGAGGTAGTGGACAGACCTAAGGCTCTGGGAGATATCCGGGGTGTGTCGTATATCTATGGGCTGTTCTACCGATTTGGCCTGATCGACGTGCCGGACAAGGTTAAGGAAAAGATGGAGGAGCAATAAGAAAACGAGACATATTTTGTTTTAAGGTGGAATGTGATATAATAAAACTGGCGGTTTACCGTACTACATGAAAAGGGCAGGTGAATGTGCTAATGTACATCATTTGTCAAGATTCAATCCTTTCATCAGCTATCGAGGCGATTACTGAGGCAGTAAGTCTATTGGAGCTGAAGCAAGAAAAGAACAGAATCAATAAGCGGATTCAGTCATTGCTTCATATTGCTGATGATCTGGCACCGGATTCTGTGGAGTATCAGTGCGTTTATGAAAGAATTCTCGAATTGGAAAGGATGCGAGAACTGATCAGACGCATTAGAAAGGCTAAGTGTGCACAGATTTATGCGCAGTTGCATATGCTATGGGTTAATAGAGCCCAAAAGGCCAGTCGCGCGACTGCGGGTTTGACTACTGATCCAATGAGCATCGCTATGCCCATTCCTCCCACGTTTGAGGCTACCTTGAGTAGTTTCGGACGTGGGAGGGATTTGGATGCCCTCGCATGCTGAAAAAAATCAAACAGAGATCGAAAACTACTATCATATTATAGACCCGGAAGGAAGGCTGTCTAAGTACGAGAAGGCTGAAGAAGAACGCAAGGTGTTAGCGAATATGCCTGCTTGCTTCCCGGAAGCACTACGATATGTGATGACACGCTTCGGATTTACGCAAGAGGCTCTGGCCTTTGAATCAAAGGTGTCGGAGTCAACGATCGGTCGCTACAGAAATGGAAAGGTTGAAAGTTTTTCTGAGAAAAACGTGGTTGCACTATGCGTTGCTATGCACCTTCCTCCATGGCTTTCGTTTGCGCTCATAGCAAAAGCGGGTTTTAGCTTGACTGCAACCAGAGAACAGCTAGCACATTTGATGATTCTAAACTGTATGTATATGAGGTCGATTGATGAGGTGAACGAGTACTTAAGGGAAAGAGGAAATGCTTCACTGTCCCGAGAGACGGCACAGGATTGTCGAGCTTCTTGAGATTCTGAACCTAAAATGATGAGCCGTGTGTTCAACTCCCTGCCGGAGAAGGATACACGGCTCATTTGCACTGTTTGAGGACAAGGACAAGAAGAGCCAGATGCGAATCTGCACACTTGGCTTATCGGGAGACCGTGTGAGCCAGTTTAAAACTGAATTGCTGCCTGTTTGGTGCTGCTCAGAACGCGTAGTAAGCCGGGGTGGACTTCAAAAAATCTGAAATTATTTCGGATTTTAGGAGTCTATTCCGGCTTTTTTGCGTTTATAGGGGTGCACAAGTGAACTTGCACAAAAATGGGAGGTCGACTTTGGGACTCTGTCCAAAGATGTCGAAAAGGTATTTACGCTGGATAATTTTGGTGCTATAATCACCATGGGATTTGAGCCCAAAGGAGGCTTTGACCCATCATTTCGATTCCATAAGCGTTCTTGACAAGGGTACAATGCAAAGTGAAAAGTTTTAGATCTTCCATTCAATAGCAAGTTCGGTGCGAGTGGCCTCAACTTTTGAAACCAGCGTGTCAAGAACGCGCCGCCTGTCATCGAAGCTCACATCTTCCCAATGGCTTAAATATCCCGTTATGCTATCGACCTGTGAGGAAGAAACAGAGTTAGCGGTGAGGTCGGCCACCAGCTTTAACTGCTTTTGCCGTTCCGCGTCCAGTTCTTCAATCCGGCTGTTTGCGTATTGCAACAAAAGCGGGTTTGCCCCGGTCAGCGTGTCAATGAGCTTTTCAATCTCGCCCTCGATTTTGGCAAGTTTAGCGCGGGCGGCGGTCAGTTTGGGATTGTACCCCTCCGCCTTACTGCCTTTCAGCGTTTGAAATTCCCGCATCTTCTTAACCATTTCCTCATAGACCGATTTTTCCAAGTCGTGCTTTGTGAGAGTGCCGGGCCCTTGACAGCTTTTGTTTTCCATGCGTTGCTTGCACCGCATATAAGTGACACCGTTTGGAGCGTTCAGACTGGCCAGCGCATACCCACAGCATCCACACTTGATTTTCCCGGCCAGCCATGTATTGTGGCATTTGCGGCCATTCTGGAACGTGGTATTTTGGGACAGCTTGTGCTGGACGGCCAGCCAGAGGGACGAGGGGATGCGGCCCTTGTGGGGCGCAATCACCAGAATGTTTTCCTCCCCCTCGCGGCCCTGGTACAAGTAACAGCTAAATTCACCTGTGAACAGTTCCGGCGGGCTTTCGATTTTCGCGCCCTGGGCCTTGAAATATTCGTAAATATCCATATCGGCCTGGACGTAAACCGGATTTCTCAAAAGCTGGCCCACAAAGCCGCGCTTCAATGTCTTTCCATACACCATGATTTCATTCTCGGTAAAATACCGGGTAATGTCGCCGTAGGAGTTCTCCGGCTCGGCATACATTTCATACATAAGCTCGGCGTAGTCCATCTCAGCGTTTTCAACCAGCCGCTTTGTTTTGATACCGTCCATGACGATGGGCTCCGTATCAAAACCGTATGGAGCCCGGCCCCTCATATAGTAGCCCTTGGCACACCGGGAATAAAAGGCGTCCTGCACACGCATCTGGATGCTTTCCCGTTCCAGTTGGGCGAACACGATGCAGATATTGAGCATCGCCCGGCCCATCGGGGTTGACGTATCAAATTTTTCGGTGCAGGAGACAAATTCCACGTTGTACTGCTTGAACAGTTCCATGAGCTTTGCGAAGTCCACAATGGAGCGGCTAATCCGATCCAGTTTGTAAACAATCACCCGCCGGATCAGTCCGGCCCGGATGTCTTTCAGAAGCCGCTGGAAGTCGGGGCGTTCTATGTTCTTCCCGGAATATCCCTTGTCTTTGTATTCTTTCGCTTCACCGCCTTTTAGTTCATACCGGCAAAATTCAAATTGACTTTCAATGCTGATACTATCCTTTTTGTCAATCGACTGCCGCCCGTAAATTGCATCTATTCTATTATCCATAATTAGCTCCCTTCCGTTTATACGGGAGCCAACCTACAATTATATTATACCTCTGCCGCCCCCATTCAACAAGGATGCCTTTGACTACCCCCGCTGTCCGGCATATTTGCGGAACACGTCAAAAAGCTGTTGTTCCACCTCGCGCCTGCGCTTTTCCCGTTCCTGCGGGGGCAGAATGGGAGTAAGATTTTTAATAGTAATTGTCCGATCACCAAGTACAGCCGTTTTCATTTCGCTTTTGTATTTGGTCTGTGCGTGCATAGAATACCTCCCATTTCAGAAATGACAAAGGCCAGCACCGCGAAAGTGCTGGCCCTTGTTTTGACCGGGACTTCGGGACAAAATGTCTCGAAGCCAGCCGGAGCCCTGCTCATAAAGCAGGCCCCGCTTTCATAAGATAGAGGGAGGCCGCGCCCGTTTCCTTGACCTGTCCAAAGACAACCATACTCGGCGCAGCACTCCCACACAGCAGGAGACAGCGGCCCGGAGGGACAGGCGGCCAGCCTGTCCTGTGGCGGATCGTGGCCGTGGGATGGCCCGGCCCACCTGCGGCGCAGGTGTTGGTCGCTCGTTCTCTTGTGGAGAAGTCACCGCGCACCCGCCGCCTGGCTCCCCGCGCTATGCTCGGAGCCGCCGCCGTCCTGCTGTGGAGAGGTAGGCAACCTACCTCTCATATACCACCAGAAAAACAGGGGGTAATGGAGATGCTTTTTAGAAATTTTCCCGCAAATATTTTTTCATGCGTTTGATCCCGCAGAGGACGGAGCACCTAACGGCGCTTTTATCCACGCCCTCCTCGCGGGCGATCTCCCGATAGCTTTTACCGAGAATGAGGTGGGCATCCACCCGGCGGCCCTGGAGCTCCGGCAGGGAGTTGAGCGCGTTCCAGAGCCGGAAAAACATTTCCTTGCGATCCAGGAGCTCCTGGGGGCTGGGCTCATGCTGGCAGGCGGAATATTCGATCCCGTCATCACAGTCCAGGGAATAATATGCCTTGTTGTACCGGGCCCGCTCCACATAGGCGGCCTCCTGGCGTCTGCTGGCGGTGAGAGCCTCGGCCACCTCGTCAGCAACCTCGATAAATTGATCCTGTATGTACCAATAATAAAAATCTTTCAGATTGATGGTTGTCATAGCTTGTCCTCCATTTCGTTTTGTTCGGGTTGAGGGGAAACGAAATGGAGGGCCGGCGGGGAGCGGCACCTGGGAGGGCCGTCCCGCACCTTGGGACACTTTGTCTCAAAGTACGGATAACAAAATGCGCCTGCACGACATAAAGCCGCGCAAGCGCATAAATTGAGATATTCACCTACATTATAACAATTTTCGCAACTACGGTTAAAATATCCTTGTCCGGGGCCCTGGCTTTTTTTGATAAGTTAGAGGGGCGGGTAAGGATTGTGCGGGACACGACGTACCTCCTTTGTTACCGCCGTGTGATATAAAAAGGCGGCGGCCTTGAAATGGTTAATTTCAAAACCGCCGCTTAACTTTAGTTTAGGCGTGCATCAACACAGCCGCCAAGCCAACGGTTTTTTTATATGCCGTTTCCGTTGGCGGCTGATGAATAGCAACAAATTTTCAAAAAGATTTATAATGTGAAACCAATTTTTCTCTGTGCAGGCCAAGGGCAATCACGCCATTGTCCGTTATCCTGCTCTGCTTTTCCAGTCAATAGGTCTGTGGCGGCGTCTGCAAGATAACCCAGGTAACTTCCTGCGGAGCTGTCACCGCATAGCAATTTCCACATCAGACCGCCAAAAAGATAAGATTGCGCAAATTCGCGCCAGCTATGCAGTTCCTCAACAACCTTTTGGGAGAGATCCCACAGAATACCAACAGCCTCGCTTTCTGTGATCCAGCCTAAATAGCATCCCCAGCGTGTCAGCATCGCCGCCCGGCCAATATCCCATCCAGCCATAAAACCGGGAGCATATTGACCTTTATACCGTTGTGCAAACCTCCATGCCCGGCAGGTAGACTCACGGTCATCCTCGTCCATAGTTTCGTCCATGAGTTCCTCCGGCGAAGATGCCTCACTATAAAGCTGATACCGCAGGATATAACCCTCCTGCGCCAGATAACGGATCATGTCCAGCAGATCACTCCGGCCATCTATCCCCCAGGAGCGGCGCACAAGGGACACGATTTTCTGCTCCATAACAGGAATATGTTCCTCCACATCCATACTATCCAGATCGTGACTGTTAAGGGTCGATAAAATACCGGACAGCAGGATGCCAAAGCGTTCCCATTTTACATCGTCTTTTTGATATGGGATCGCTTCTGGCTCAGGCATGGCCTCAAGCCGGGCCATTGTTTCTTCCAAGGTAGTATAGAGCTTTTCTTCCAGTTCCAGATCGAATGAGAGTTCTTCCTCATCGTCCGCATCTTCCATTTCCAGCGTTTCCAGAGCAGCCGCAAGTATGCCCATATCTTCTCCGAAAAGCTGTCCCATCAAGTCCCCAGCAGTAGCTGAAGTTGCCTCAGCAACTTTATCATTTACCATCTTTTGCAGCAATTCCTCATTAACAGCCATTTGAGCCATACTATCTGGCCCAAACATCTGTCCAAGAATTTCTACTTGACGTTGAGTATTAGCGGCAATCTGTTCTTCCACTTCGGCGGCAGACACAGATGCGCCTTTTTCAGAGCTGGGAACCTCAATTTTGCTAATTCGTTCCTCGTTCTTTTCCATGGTTTCTCTCATAGAAGCGAGTGCCTGTTTCCTAATCTCGTCTATATCGAACATTTTCAATCCTCCTTGTCCGGGGGGAGCGGATGCCATGCCGGAGGTTTTTTGTGACGTGTAAATAGCTTTTTAATCTGCCGCAGAATTGCTTCTACGAAATGAAACCATAGATTTCCAACTATAAACACGATCACAAGAAACAGCAGGAACGCTCCGATTTCTCCAATAGGCATCTTTTACCTCACTTTGTTGCAAAGCGATTCATAAAGAAGTCGGTAAAAGCGGCCAATTCATCATCCTGTGATACATAAACATACAGCTTTTCATCTTCCAGCCAGTCATAGGCATTGATGCCAATGTATCCTTTTTTGTCTGGATAAATGATAAAAGCATCGGTAGGGTATTTGTTCCGATAGGCTTTCAAAATTTCAGAACGGCGATAGTAGGTCGGATCGCCACAGCCGGAAAGATCGGGTACTGTGGGAACAACCACAATCGTCTGGCTGGCTTCGTTCCAGCCGACAATTAAATTTCCGATCTTTGTTTTGCTCCCATGAACAAAGCCATAGTTAAACCGGCTCACATCCTCGGTATATCCGAAAATCAGTCTGTAATTGTCCCCGTTCTCTACAACCTGATTAAATAGAGCACGCATTTTCTTTGCATTTGCGTTGCTCTTTTCCATGTCAATTTCAGGGCCCTTAAATAACTTGCTAAAAAATCCCATGACTTTTCCTCCTAAATGTTTGAATGTGTTTATATGAAACTGGATGGGGCAATACCCACAGCATCATAAATGAAATAATTTTGATAGTAGCTATATCACTTCGGGACACTTTGTCCCAAAGTAGCGGTAAAGCAAATTTATTGCTTTGCCAGAATATGCTCCATCTCTGCCAAACTCAGGCCGCGAACTAATATGTGATCTCCTCTCGTTTCCACAATGTAGGGTTGTAATTGTTTCAAAGCCTTGTGGTACTCCAAAAAGCCAAGGTTTTCCTCTTTTGTTAGACTAACGAAAGTCAGCGCCCATAGAGAAATAGTCTCTCCCTCAATCTCATATAGCGTTTCTGGTGCTACTGGCAGGATGGTATCCACAGTTTCCGAAAAGGTGAAGCTAACCATAAGCCCGCCATTATCCAATTCAAACACATGGGGATTTGCTTCATAGGCTTGCGACCACATATCATCCGGTTCTGTATCATCGGAATGATCCGCCCCCATTTCAAACAACAAGTGCTGATGAACAACGGCATTTCCCTTTTCGACATATTGAATGGACTCAGTTCCCCCAAAAGCCAAAGCCGGAGCAAAGAAGAAAATCTCGTTTTCTGAAAGGCCGCCATGTTTAGCAAATGCTTCTTGAAATAGACCCACTCTCAGAAACTGCGCCGCAAAATTTTCGGCAGGAATAATACGCTCAAAAAAATCGGAAAAGCTGGTAGAGAAACTGCCCGATCTGCGGTTGTGAATATCAAGCAGGCACATATCATCGGCTGTATCAGACAGCTTGCGGTAAATAAAAAGCGTTCCAAATCCAGTCATTAGAATGGGAAGGCACCCCTCCTGTTCGCCCAGCCAAAGAGTGAGCGTATCAATATAATCGGTTGGATCAATAATTTTTAGCAAACCTCCGCCATAATTTCCGAAACCATATTCCTGCCAAAAGTTCAGAAGCTCCGCTGGCACTTTCCCTTGAAATTGCTCCAGCGTTTCCGCAGTAGGTTTTCTCAAATCATTACCCGGTGGATATTTGCTTACGAACAGATCAAATACTTTCATCGCGTGTTCTCCTTTGCGTTTTATTTTAGGTTTTATCTCTCAAAAATAAGAGCAAAAAACCAAATTTGTTTTTATCCTGGCTAAAAAGAAATCCGTCTGAATATATGGCCGAAACATGATATTCGGACGGATTATCTCATTTCAATCACTCAAGCGGTAGGTGTTGCTTTTAATTTCTCCAGGGCATCCACAATAGCGTTTATTTGAAAGTCAACTGTTTCATCGGCAACTTCGGGAACAAACAGAGGTAACGTATCAGGAATTGCCTTGCGTACAACCATCGCTGTCAGACTCAAATTCGTAAATAAATTGATCCTTGCCGCGTCCGCCTTTATACCAAAGTTTTCTAAAATTTCTCCAAAAAGACGGAGCTGCTTTTGACGGAATATTTGATAGCTTTCCTTTGACAAACGTTTGAAAATGAGTTGCTGTTCTTCAATCGTTAAAACAGCGATGCCATTTTTCTCTCCGTAACAACAGGCATAGAGAAATTGTTTCACGGCATCACGCCAGCTTAAAGCAGGATCGGCCATCAGTCTTTGCACTTGCTCAATAATTTTAGGCTGTTGCAAGTACAGCGTTTCAACGATCAAATCTTCTTTCGTTGCAAAGAAAGAGTAAAAGAAAGTTCGTGAAATACCAACCTTTTTATATATTTGCTCCACAGTAGTATGCTGTATGCCCTGTTTTGCCATCAGTTCAAGACCAACTGCAACGAGTTCCGTTCTGATGCGCTCTCTATCCTCCTCAGAATAAGCTACCTTTGGCATCCCGTCACCTCTTCCCTGCAAAATAAAAACAAATTCTAAAAATCAACTTTATTTTAGCACATCCAATAGAACAATACAAGAGTGAAATGACATAAGTCCGATGTTTTAACGCGGGTACTTCCGAGGCCCGCACGTTTTGGCAAGCAATTCGAGTGTGTCCACACTCCGAAATTTTTGCCGGGCCGCAGGCCCGCAAAAATGCTTGTTGGGGAGCTCCCCAAACCCGCAGGACTTCGGGACAAAGTGTCCCAAAGTCCCGGCGCTATGCGCCTGTTGTCTGCGGCCTGTCGCTACCGCTCCTGGGCCTTATTTTCCCGCCCGTCCGTCACGCCGAGCAGGTGGTCAATATTCGCCTTGACCGCCACGGCCTCCCGCATATCCGCCTGGGCCTGGCGGTACTCGGCATAGAGGGCCTTTTTCTTTTCCGCCAGCTCCCGGCGGGATTTTTTCAGCGTGTCTATTTTGGGGAGCTTTGCCCCGTCCAGGATTTCATTCATGGCCGCCTTTGCCGCCCGATAAGCGGCCAGCTCCGCCTCATGCTGGGCCAGGTATTTTTTACTGTACCGGGCCGCCTTGTAACCATCGAACACAGGCCGGGTCTTGGCATAGTCCACCGTGGCCTCCATAAGCCGGGCCGTTTTGGAGAGGGCGGCCTCCGTGTCCCGCAGCTCCCCGGCCAACTTGTGAAAGCGATCCACCGCCGTCTCGGTGCTGGCCTCCAGCGCGGCATAGTCGGCCAGTTCTTGCTCCCGCAGATACTGGAGCGCGGCGGCCATCTGCTTTAGATTGTAGACCTTGGCCCACCGCGCATAGGCCGGGCCCTTGCCCTGGGCCATGCGCTGTTGAATGTCAATCACAAGATCAACGCGCCGGGGCGGGGCCGGAGCGTCCTGGGGGAGTTCCGGGATGGGCCGCTCCCCGGCAATCACCGCCCGGATGTCCTCCGGGTCAAAGCCCGCGCCCAGGGTAGAAGCCCGGAGCCGGGTCGGTTTATCCTGGCCGGGAGCCAGGAACGAGATCACGCCGCCCCGCCCATGCTTGACGGCAAAGCCGGACTCCTCCATGAGCCGCAGGAACGCCGCAAAGTCGGCGGGCTTTTTCTCCAGGGCCGCGATGACAGCCAGCCGCACCCTCTGCTGGGCAGAGGGCGGCTTTTCCCCGATCCATTGACCGTAATGGAGAAAACGGCCCTTGCTGTGCAGTTTGGGATTTTGGATATAGGACAACTCGTGCTCAATGCACACCCGGTCAGACAGCCGCCGCAGGGCAAAGGACGAGCCGATGAAATTATGGAATTTCCGGGAGCGGTCAAAGGCCGTGGAGTTGTAATAAATGTGATTGTGAATGTGGCCCTTGTCGGTATGTGTGCAGACAAAAAACTGGTATTTGCCTTTCGTCCAGCGCATCGCCGTTTCATAGCCGATTTTATTTGCCTCCTCCGCCGTCACCTCGCCGGGCGGGAACGCCTGCCGGATCTGGAAGAACAGGGCCCCGCGCTCCACGGGCCGGGCCGTTTCCGCCTGGTACTGGCTTTTTACCAGCAGGAACTCGGCGGGAGCTGTGGACGGGTCGCAGAGATAAGCGGACACGGCCCCCAGCTTTTTGGGATTGAGCCCATAATCAAACCGCTCCTCCATCGTCTGGATTGCGCTTTTTCCAGCCGCTACCTTGTAAGGCCGGATGTAGGTTGTGGCCGTGAATACCCCTCCTCTCTGTATGCGGCTTTCGCCACCTCGGGACAAAGTGTCCCAAAGTCGTGAAAACCGGGGAGCGGTAAAACACCGCTCCCCGGAGGGTCAAAGCTCCACCACGGCGGAGAGCCTTTCCAGTAAATCAGACAGCGGCCCCCATAAGGCCGCATAGTCCCTTTGCAGAGCGGCGATCTCCTCCGGGTAGATGCCGCCGTAGGTGTTGGCCTGGATCGCCACCTGGTTTAGATTGTTTGAGCACCGCCGCTGGAGCGACACCAGCTCCCGGACGGGCGAGAGGTCAACGTGGAGCACATAGCCGTTAAGGGCCATTTTCCGCATATAGGCCCCCATGTTGCGGATGCCAGCCTCGGCCATGCGCTCCCGGATCAGCGCCTGCTCCTCCTCAGACACCATGACATGAAGATGGACAGGGCGGCGGCGTTTCTTTGTCACCGCTCCTCCCGTTCCCGACTCCGATAGGGGCGGGGCGGCTCCTTGACCTTATCCACGGGCTTTTCCTCCACAGGGGGCAGGGGCGCGCCGAACACGCCGCAAAGACGTTTGACCTCCAGATGTGCAAATTCCTGGTCTTTCTGTTTTTCCATAGACACCTCCTCAAGCATAACAGCCTGGGACTTCGGGACACTTTGTCCCAAAGTCCCGTTTTTCCATGTTGACAACATTTCGGCCATTCCAGGGCCGGGCATATAAAACTACGGCCCGCCCCAAAAGCGGCCCCAAAAAGCCTTGAAATCAGCGGGTTTTCCGGGGGCTAATTGTCAACAGATCACCCCCGTTTCCGGCGCATATATTCCCGCTGTTGGCGGCGGTGGGCTTTTAAGGCGCAAGCCTCTGAACAATATGCCTGCCGCCTGTCCGGGGCCACGGCCCCGCCGCAGATGGGGCAGGGCTTGAAATCCGGCCTGGGGCCCACAGTAGTAAGGGCGGCCTCCAGAGCTGGATCAAGGGGCAGGACGGCCTCCCGGAAGTAGCGGCAATAGGCACCTGTCCAGCACTTTCCCAGCATATAGCACTCACAGTCCAGGGGCAGGCATCCACAGGCCCGGTCATAGTTGGCGCACCATTTCACCACCAGGGAGCGGATGGCCGCCTTTTCCTCCCGTGTCAGTTCGCGGGCCAAAGCGTCACCTCCCGCCGCCCGGCCTGGGAGAAAGTTTCTGATAACAGCAGACACAGCGCAGGCCCCGCCAGTAGGGACAGCCGGAGCAGGCGGAGCCTCTGGGCGGTTTGGCCGGGCCGGGAGCCTGGGGCCGGGGCTTTTGTTTCATCATCCGTTCAAAAGAGCTTGCTGTGAAATTCATTCCCCGTCCTCCGTATCCTCGTTTTCGTCCTCGTCCTCATCCCAGGGCGGGCCGTCCTCCTCGCCGTCATAGTCCTCCAGTTCCTCGCCGTAGTCCTCCTCCGGCTCTGTTGCCGCCTGCTGTTTGGGGCGGTACACCTTGAAATAGAACGCGGCCCCGCCGCCCAGCACCGCCACGGCCAGCACCAGCAGGAGCATCCCGGCGTTGCCTTTTTCTGTTTCCGGCTCGGCGTCGGGCTCGGCCACAGGCTCCGGTTCTGGTTCCGGCTTTTGCTCCACACCTGCGCACTCGGTCATGTTGACGGCGCACACCGCGCAGTCGGTATTGACGGCCCCCGCCGCGCATTTGTCCGAGCAGGAGCAGGAGGCCAGCTCTACGCCAGCGGCCTCGGCAGCGGCCAGCAGGTCGGCCTCGTCCACCGTATTCAGAAAATAGGTCTGGTACTGTTCGCCGTCCTCGTCCACGGGCTTGTCGTAGTCAATGACAATGTAAAAGGTGGCCCCGCCGCTGGTCTGGACGGTAATAAACTGCTTGTTGGTATGCTTGTCATAGAGCAGATCACGGGTCACAAGATTGCCGTCCTCAGAAAAGCCCTCGCCGGGCTCAATCACCGGCTCCTCCGTGACAGCGGGCTCCACGGGGTCAAGCCCCTCCCAGTCCTCGCCGCCCCCGGCGTAGGCCGTTGCGGGGGTAAAGCCGCATAAAAGAACAGCGGCGCAAAGCGCCGCCGTCAAGACTCGAAAGCGTTTCATATTCAGTTGTCCTCCTTTCCCTCGGTAACAGGCGCGGGCTCGGACTTCGGGACACTTTGTCCCAAAGTGCCATCGTCCCGGAGCTTCTGGAGCACCAGGGGGAGCTCCGCAAGGGGGATGCTCATGCCCCGCACGATGTCCACGATCTCGCTGTTTTCGGCCTCCAGTTTCTTCTGCTCCAATTCTTTCAGCCGGGCCTGCTGTTCGCTGATTTTGGCCTTGACCTTATCAATCTCGGCCTGGATTTTCATACTTTTTGCTGTTGCCATTCAAAACCTCCATTCAAGGCAAACGCCCGTAGGCGTAGAAATGAGACTGCCAGTAGCTGGTATTTAAGTTTGCATAGCTGATGGGATCGCCACAATGGATCATCATTCCGTCCCCAACGTAGATGCCCACATGGGAAACGCCCGGCGTGTCATAGGTGCCCTTGAAAAAGACCAGATCACCGGGACGCGGGGAGCTGGTGCGGGTACAGATGTTATAGAGCCCCTGGGCCCCCAGGCGGCCCACATTCCAGCCGGAGTGATTGATTACCCAGGACACAAAGCCGGAGCAGTCAAAGGACGTGGCCGGGGAGCTCCCGCCCCATACATAGGGATAGCCCAGGTATTTTTCCGCCTCGGAGAGCATAGCGGCGAATGTTTCATCGTCCAGATATTCCCCCGGCACCTCATATCCGGCGGGCGGGTTTGTCACATAGCGATCCACATAGGCGGAGCCGGGGAACAGGTCGGGGCGGTTTCCCAGGGTAGACATATAGAGGGAGTACCGGGCCAACTGCTCCTCGCCCATGAAATACACAGGCAGATGGGACAGGTCAAAATTCTCCAGCGTTACATAACAGATATACCAGGAATAGGGCTCGTCGTCGCTGTCATACCGTGTCTCCACCACCACGCGCTCTGTGAGAATATACTGGCGGTCAAAGAGCATCCCCAGCGTACCCTGCACCTGGGCCGCCGTCCATTCCCCCTCGTGGAGCACACAGAGAATGGAGATCAGCACATAGGGATCGTGTTCGATTTCATCCAGATCAAAATGGTACTCGTCATAGTTGTGGGTGCTGGTGTAGGTATCAAGATAGTTTTGGAGCTCCGCCTCCAGATTGAGGTAGGCCGCCTCCGCCGCCAGGATTTCCCCGTCCGGGGATGGGTAGGTGGTAGCCCCAACAGCCCCGGCCCCGGCGTTGCCGAGCAAAACCAATGCGGACGAACAGGACTGCATAGACAGAATGAGCAGGACACAGGCCAGGGCCAGGAGCACGCCCAGGGGATGCCGCTTCACAAAGCCCACCGCCTGGGCCGACAGCTTTTCGGTGGCGGCGGCGGTCTTTTCAGCGGCCACGGCCCCCTGGCGGGCGGCCTCCTTTGCCCGCTTTTGGTACTGCTTGCGGAGCCGCCGTTTCTGCCAGTAGCGGGACAGGGCATTTTTCGAGAGCTCCGGGTGTTCCTGGGCGGCGGTGTAAAATTGATAGTCCGCCGCAGCCTTGCCATACCGGGCCTCGGCCCTCCGGACGGCCCGCGCCGGGTGCTCCCGTATGCGCCGCCCCACGAAGCGGGAGCCCTGGCGGAACGCGGACTCGCCCAAAAGCTCGGAGTGATGGGCCCCCTCGGTGCCTACATTTTCCTGCTCTACCTCGTAAATCTTCCCATGCACAAAGCCGTGGACGGAGCCCCCCAGGGCCCCGCCCGCCCGTTTGACGGGGCCGGGTTTCTTTTGGGGTTTCTGCTTTGCCAGCTTGCCCTTTGCCGCCTCCAGCTTCTCCCCGCGCTTTTCCATACGGAGCTTGGACGCGGCGGCCTGTTCCTGCCTGCTCTTTTGCCGGAATTTGGACTTTGGGACACTTTGTCCCGAAGTGCCCCCGGCCTGTTCTTTCGTGCCAGCCCCGGCCTCCGGGCCCGGAGCCCCCTGGGGCGCGGCCTGCTCCGGGCGCACACGGGGCCCAGGGCCAGCCTTATCCCGCCGCGCCATCTTTCAAATCCTCCGGGCGGGTGGTCAGAAGATCGTAAATCTCCCCACGGGGGAAACGATCCATAAAGGGGATGGTCACATTCCCATAGAACAGCAGGCCCTCGCCGGAATTGCTGTGTGTGATATAGGAAAGCTGATGCTCGGAAATGCCGAGCTGTTTTGCCAGAATTGCCCGGTCACTCTGCGCCTGGGACAGCAGGATCATAAAATCCGTGTTGTCCAGAATATTCTGGATTTCCGGGCTGGCCAGCAGGTGCTTGACGTTCTGCGTCAACGCGCTGGGCACACAGCCCCGTTTGCGGAGCATCTGCCAGATGGAAACAAAATAGCTGGCGGTGAGCTGATCTCGGAGCAGAACATGGAACTCGTCAAAGTAGCACCAAGTCGAGATGCCGCTCTGATAGTTGGTATTGACCGAGGAATTGACAAACTCATTTGTGACGTGCATCGCAATTTTTCGGAGATTGTCTCCCATGCCCTTGAGCACGATGCACACCACACGGCAGTCGGTTTTGACATTCGTGGGATGGTTGAACAGGTTAAGGGAGCCTGTACAGTAGAGCTCCAGGGCCGTCGCCACGCGCCGGGCCTCCGGCTCCGGCTGTTTCAAAAGTTCCTCGTACAAGTCCTGGAGCAAGGGCATCCTGCCGTCCCCCACGCCCAGGGCCAGATCCCGGTAGACCAACCGCACACAGCGGTCTATGACGGTTTTCTCAATCGGTTGTAAGCCCTCCTTGCCGCCCACCACCAGCTCGCACAGGGACAGCAGAAAATCAGCTTTCATGGAAAGGGGGCTGTCCTCGTCGTTGCCGCCCATCTGGATGTCCATAGGGTTAATGTGATTAGGGCTGTCCGGGGCAATCTCAATCACCTGGCCGCCCAGCCGCCGCACCAGCGGGGCATATTCGCCCATCGGGTCTACAATGATAATCCGATCCTGGGGAATGGTAAGAAAGACGTTGAGCAGCTCCCGCTTTGCCGCGAAGCTCTTGCCGGAGCCAGTAGAGCCCAGGTAGAGCCCATTCGCGGATTTCAGCTTTTTCCTGTCCGCCATAATGACGTTGTGGGAAAGTGCGTTCATGCCGTAATAGAGGGACGGCCCGGCCATGCGGAGCTCCCTGGTCATAAAGGGAATGAAGACCGCCGTGGAGCTGGTAGTCATGCCCCGCTGGATTTCCACCTCATTCCCGCCCAGGGCCAGGGAGGAAACAAAGCCCTGCTCCTGTTGCCAGTCCAGCCGCTTCAATGTGCAGTTGTATTTCTGCGCGATACCGCCCACCGTGAAAATATCATTTTCCAGCCGCTGGCGGGTGGGGGCCAGATTTACCACGGTAAAGGTCAAGAGGAACATCCGCTCGTTGCGGGACTGGAGGTCGGCCAGAAGCTCCGCCGCGTCCTTGGAAAATGTGATAAGGTCGGGCGGCAGAATGTCGGGGTCATATCCGGCCCGGACAGCTTTGCGCTGTTCCTCCACTTTCATTTTTCCAATGTCAGAAATTTTCCCCTTGATGGTTTTAATCGCCTTTAGCTGATCCACGGTCTGGATATGGAGGGTCACGGTCATTTCCGCGTCAAGCTCCAAAATTTCCGCCAGGAGCTTGTCAGAGAGCTCCGACGCCAAAATCTGCAAGTAGGAGGCCGCGCCCCAATACTGGCCCATGCGGAACAGCCGGGGCTGGCGGAAGTCAAAGCTGTCGGGGGCAATAAAGTCCTTTGTGCCGAGCCCCGTCTTTGCAATATCCCCCCAGGAGAAGCGGAACGGCTCCCGGCTCCCAGGATGCATCTGGCCGTGAAGCAGGGCCAGACGCGCCCGCCCGTCCATAGGCTCGGAGGGCACGCCCAGCCGCTTAAAGTTGCTCATAACGTCCGCCTCCACGCGCTCCAGCCGGGGCCGCGCCTCGTCCAGACTTTCCGCCGGGATGCCAAAGGTAATATATTTTGAGCGTTCAATCCCATTGTTTGACCGGGCAATCTGATTTTTCAGCATCCCGGTAAACTCGGCCCGGACGCTGTTAAAGTCATCCTCGGCCTGGGGAATGTTCACCTTGTAGCGGCTCCGGGAGTGGGAACGGCGGTTAATGAAAGAAAGCTGGAACGGCAGAGAGCTGTCAAAGTAATTGAGGAATGAGCTCCAGCCGCTAAAGATAGCCGTCTGATCCTCGGTGCTTGCCACAGAATAATTGATGTCCTCATATTCCACGGTTTTTGTATAGAGCCCGCCGGGGAGCTGGCACACGCCGTCCGGGAGCATCCGCACATAGGGGATTGTCTGCTGGGCGGACAGGGCCGCCCGTTTTTTACCCTTTGCGGCGGGGCCGCGCCTGGGTGTTTGCTTTTTTGCTTGTTGCAATCGCATCCTCCTTTCCCACGGAGCCCCGCAGGGTAAACGGGGCGTATAAATTCTGCGTCTGATAGAGCCTCGCGCCGGGCCGCAGGAAACGGGCCCGGATGATATTTCTAATCACCTTTTCAAAGGGGAGCCCGTCACGCTCATACATCGCCAGCAAAAACGCCGGGAGCATAACGGCCAGCATAAGGAACATGGCCCCGGTGTTGCCGATAGAGCTGCGGGCCAGCAGATAGGAGGGGATACCCACCGCCGCCGCGCCGCCAAAGCAGACAAGCTGGCGTTTGGTTAGGTTAAAGGCCATTTTCGTTTTGATTTTGGATAAGTCGTTGGGTACATTTACATAGGGCATGAAAGACCTCCTTTCGGGCCGCCCACCTTGGGACAAAGTGTCCCGAAGTCCGGGACGGTGCTCTCCACCTCGTTTCCCCACACGTCCCAGCCGGGCGGGGTCTGTCTCGCAAAGAGCTCCACGCGGGGCAGGTCGCCCAGGAGGGAAACAATCTTGTCGCGGGCCTCGTCCGGCTTTTTGCTGTGGGCTTCAACGGGGGAAATGATAAACTGATGGATATTCGTGGCCTGCCGTTTGGGATGGCCCCTGGTCGCCAGCAGGCAGATTTCCGCGTTGCCCCGCGTCCAGAAGCCCAGGCCGTAAAACCAACTGTCCGCCTTTTTGTTTTTCTTCAGCCAGACAAAAGCCACGGTTTTATAAGTGAAGCCCCACGCCTTAATGAGCCGCAGGGCCTCCGGCAACTGCGGGAACGTGGCCCACAAAAAAAGTGCGCTGTCCGGGGCCGCCAGATCAGCCACCGGGAGCGCACATAGCTCCTCGATCCCCATTGTGGGGTAGTGATTTTCCGCCGCCCCCTGTACGTTCTTTGCAGAATACCGCCAGGGCGGATCGGCGTAGATGATAGAATAGTTTCCGATAGTCAGACTCCTTTCTCCCCGGCCTCCGCAGCCGCCTGCGCCAGCCGGATGCGCTCCGTGGCCGGGGCGTAAAAGGCCGGGGCGGTTTCAAAGCAGATAAAGCGGCGGCCCGTGTTGACGGCGGCCACGGCAGTTGTGCCGGAGCCCGCGCATTGGAGGCCCCCAACACCTTATCATAGGGGCATTGAGCAAAGAACAGCACCGCACCCTCCGGCTTGACCGCCCAGCGCACCGCCTCCCAAAGCTCCGGGAGCGGCAGGGGCACATCCCAAAAGTTGCGGGTCGTGCCATAGGGCGGATCGGTCAAGAGCATATCAACCGAGTGTTGGGGCAGGGAGCGCAGGCCCTCGATGCCGTCCATAAGGAACAGCCCCTCCGGGGGAGCCGGGGACTTCGGGACATTTTGTCCCAAGGTTGAATGTTCTGCCATACGCGCCTCCCCTCTAATGCGCGCCGAAAATGCGCTGGGAGATACTGCCCGTTTTGAACAGCATATAGCAAAGCAATACCGTATAGCCAACGGTGCCCCATATCGCCCCGATGGGATCTCCGCCTGTGGCGATCCCCTGGACAAGCACCGCGTAAATTGCCACGCACACCAGAATGAGCATCCCCTGGAATCCCACGGCGAACAGCGAGCGCAGATAGTTCTGGCCCGTGTGTCCCAATTCCCGGTTGGCAAGGGTCGCCACAGGGATGGGGGACAGGCTGGTGAGCAGATATATTTCAATCATGCGGCCATAGACCAGCACGAAAATAATGATATTCAGCGCCCACATGGTAACGCCGATAATGGAGGACTGGAGCCACAGGCCCAACAGCGGCCCTAAATCCATACCCTCCAGCGTCGTTTCAAGCTGGGTCAGCATATCCGGCGTAATGTCCGTGGAACCCTGGATCAGCCCCGCCGATTGTGCAATCACGCTCTGGGACACGTCAAACACGGCCATTACGATATTGAATGTGTTTGACAGAATAAGGATGGCACAGGACGTTTTGAACATCCATTTGTAGATATTCGCCACATCAAACTCGTGCATATTGTTTTTTTCCAAAAGCATCTGGATCAGTTCATAGGTCGCAACAAAGGTCAGCACCATTCCGGCAATCGGCAAAATTACCGTTTCGGAAAGCTGGCGGATCAGGGAGAACACCCCGGCGTGCCATGCCGCCGGGGTTGTTCCCACTTGTACCGCAATCTCTCCGACTTGGGCGTTTACGTTATCAAAGAGCCCCGAAAGGTTCCCCATGATCCCGCTGATTAAAAGCTCCTTGAGCCAATCCGTGAGCCAGTCGGTGAGAAAATCCATAAGCCGCTACCTTAAAACAGGCCAGAGAGCAGGGGGATCAGCGTTGTGCCCAGCAGGATGATGCCGCCGCCCGCCATGAGCTGTTTCATGCCCTGGCTTTTGGAGCCCGGATTGTCTGAACCGTAACCCTCCAGCAGATTGACTACGCCCCACACGCCCAGGCCAGCGCCGAGGGCCACAACAAGGGTCTGTAAAGTGTCGATAGCAGATGCGAAAAACTGCATAGAGCCTCCTTTTCTCCGGGGAGATGCCCCGGCCATGAAAAAAGCCGCCATTCCTGGCGGCAGGTTGCCACTTCGGGACACTTTGTCCCGAAGCGATATTTATACAAAAGCGTCCGGATCGTCCACATCGTCATAGTTGAGGATGTCCTCGTCCTCGTCTGTGAGCGAAGTTTCCGACACGGCCACCTTGTACACCTCACAAGCCTCGTTCAGCCCAGGCCGCCTGCGGCGGTTTATGAGTTTATCAAGGTCAAAGGCGTTTTTCTTTTTATCGGCTTCCGCCGTTTGCTTATAGTTGGGATGCTGCTTCAAATCGTATTTGGGCGAGAAAAACGGGGGCAGGCCCCGCAACTGCAAAATGCACTTGTCGCCCGGCATGGTCGCCAGTTCGCTGGGGGTCATCAGTTCCCGGCCCAGCCGCAGGGTATTCTGGTTGTAGCTTTCCGACTGGCCGCGGGAGCGGCCCTCGGTCTGCATGGAGATTGTGGCCTTTCCCAGCCAGTTCTCGGAAATTTCCTTGATTGTGCTGGCCTCCCGGCCACCCAGGAAGATCACGCTGTCCATATTTCCGAGAATGGTCTCCGCGTGCTTATCATAGATGGCCTTGCATTGTGCCAACTGCTGATAGAACAGGCACAGGCTCACCTCGCGGGAGCGGATCACCGCCACCAGCTTTTCCAGGTTTGGCACCTGGCCCGTGTTGGCCGCCTCGTCCCACAGCACCCGCACATGATGGGGCAGACGGCCCCCGTGTACGTTGTCCGCCCTCTCGCAAAGAAGATTAAACATCTGCGAAAAGGCCAGGGCCACAATAAAGTTATAGGTGGGCGTGGTATCGGAAATAGTAAAGAAAACCGCCGTTTTCCGATCTCCGATGCGGTCAAGCTCCAGCTCGTCATAACTCATAATTTCCCGGAGCTGGGGGATGTCAAACGGAGCCAGACGAGCTCCGCAGGAAATCAAAATGCTTTTTGCGGTTTTGCCGCTGGCCAGCTTGTATTTTTTGTATTGCTTGACAGCAAAGCAATTCGGCTTGCGTTTTTCCAGGCCCTTAAACATATAGTCCACGGTGTTTAGGAAGTTTTCATCATCCTCCTTGACCTCCATGCCGGAAATCATATCCACCAGCGTATTCATGTTCCGATCCTCGGCGGGGCCCTCGAAAATGATATAGGACAGCAGGGCGCAATACAAAAGCGTTTCCGATTTTGTCCAGAACGGATCGCCCTCCTTGCCGTCCCCCTTTGTGTTGGCTATGAGCGTATCCACAAATTTGAGAATGTCCGCCTCGTTTTTGAGATAGGCCAGCGGGTTATAGTGCATGGATTTAGAAAAATCAATGCTGTTAAAAATCTTGATCTTATACCCCCGCCGCTGTAAAAAGCGGCCTACCTGGGAGAGCACCCCGCCCTTGGGATCAACCACCACGAAAGAGGAATGAGCCTGGAGAAGCTGGGGCGTGAGCCAAAACCGGGTTTTGCCGGAGCCGGACGAGCCGATGACACAGCAATTCAAGTTCCGGAGATCGGAAGAGCACACGTCTGAACTCCAGTCACGTT
>OOAI01000163.1_pt1 | contig 54271 bp, 32 predicted proteins | sample 1671191 | NCBI WGS metagenome assembly OOAI01 (sample SAMN06348131, study PRJEB24527) | human gut metagenome | biome: human gut; feature: ankylosing spondylitis patient; material: feces | host: Homo sapiens | place: China | collected 2015-10 | reverse complement strand
ATAAATGATAATTTAGAGGCGATGGCAAAACAACTCTACGATTATTGGTTTGTGCAGTTTGACTTTCCGAATGAGGAGGGCAAGCCGTACAAATCGAGCGGTGGTGCTATGGTTTGGAATGAGAAGTTGAAACGAGAGATACCAGAAGGATGGAATGTTGCCAATGTATTTGACGAACTATCCGTTCAATACGGCTTTCCATTTTCTACGGAATTATTCACAGAAGAGCCAACAAGCATTCCTGTTGTACGTATTCGTGATATATTGGAGAATAGTGTTTCTGCATATTCAGAAGAGGAAGTTGACGAAAAGTATAAATTACAGAAGCAAGATTTACTGGTAGGAATGGACGGCAACTTTCACATGAATTATTGGAATGACAATGTTTCTTATTTGAATCAACGAAGTGTAAGACTAAGGGCAAAATCCAAGTCGACAGTTTCTATTATGCAAGCAAAATATGATATTGCACCATACATTAAGGCTAAAGAGTTGAGAGCAAAAGGTTCTACTGTCGGACACCTTTCAGACAAAGATTTGAAGGAGTTATTTGTATTGGTTTGTCCAAATATCGATTTTAGGAACAAGTTTGACTCTATATTGGCAGAAATCATAGAAAACCGTTGCGAAATGATAGAATTGACTAAACAGCGAGACGAACTCTTGCCTCTCTTGATGAACGGTCAAGCTTCGGTAAATTATCATTTATTGCAATAATCCGTCTATTATCTTATATTATATGTAGAAACAAGAAATAAAATTATGAAGAAAGAATTGATAAAAAATGTATTAGATGGTATGCGTAGTGTATTGTCTGAGGAGCACTTGAAGCTATTGCATGACACAATGGAAGTGGCTTTGGAGAATTTTGATGTTTGCCTGAAGTTGTCTGATGGTGAAAACCGTGAAAAGGAGAATGCAGAGTTGCTTGATGTGTTCATTTCTGCAAAGAAAATAGAGGGATGCTCTGACAAGACGATTCACTATTATAAGTCTTCTATAGAGAAGTTGATGGTGGCAGTAAGAAAAAAAGTGCAGGAGATAACGACTAATGATATTCGATGCTATCTTGCTGAACAACAAGAAAATCATCACCTTAGCAAGGTGACGATCGATAATTTGCGACGCATATTTTCCAGCTTCTTCTCATGGTTGGAGGATGAGGACTATATCGTGAAAAGTCCTGTGCGAAGAATACATAAAGTTCGTACTGATACATTGGTAAAGGAGGTGCTTTCAGATGAAAGTATGGAAATACTACGTGATAGTTGCCAAGAATTGCGTGACATCGCTATGATAGATTTGCTTGCCAGTACAGGTATGCGTGTTGGTGAGTTGGTAAAGATGAATCGTGAGGATATTGATTTTCACGAACGTCAATGTGTTGTGTTTGGTAAAGGAAACAAAGAGCGAGAGGTTTATTTCAATGCTCGCACAAAGATTCATCTAAAGAAATACTTGGATGAGCGAACAGATGATAATCCTGCGTTGTTTGTTAGCCTTGCCAAACCACATACTCGCCTCACTATCAGTGGGGTTGAGGTTCGTTTGCGTAATTTAGGAAATCGTGCATCCCTAAACAAGGTACATCCCCATAAATTCAGAAGGACTTTGGCTACGATGGCTATTGATAAGGGTATGCCAATAGAGCAAGTACAAAAGTTACTTGGACATGTAAAAATAGACACGACCTTGCATTATGCAATGGTAAATCAAGCAAATGTGAAGATGGCACATCGAAAATATCTTAATTAAGGTTTAGAAAATCGATATCCTGCTTGATTTTGATTATCTTTGTAATCTAAATTGTAGCAGAATATGAAAGAATATAAGTTGTCTCAATTATTAGAGATAAAGAATGGTAAAGATCATAAGGAACTACCAGATGGGGAATATCCTGTATTTGGTAGTGGGGGAGTTATGCGCTTTGTAAACGAGTATCTTTATGATAAACCAAGTATATTGTTACCTCGTAAAGGGTCTTTGGATAATATTCAGTATTGCGATGTTCCTTTTTGGACAGTTGATACATTATATTATACCGTTGTGAATGAAGAACTAGCTAATCCATATTTCTTGTATCGATACTTGAAGCTATTGGATTTGAGCCGCTTGGATTCTGGTACTGGTGTCCCAAGCATGACTTTTGATAGTTACTATGGCATAAAAGTTATGTTGCCAGAAATCGAAGAACAAAAGCGTATAGCTTCTGTTCTTCAAAAACTTGATGCCAAAATTAAACTCAATTGTCAGATAAATGATAATTTAGAGGCGATGGCAAAACAACTCTACGATTATTGGTTTGTGCAGTTTGACTTTCCGAATGAGGAGGGCAAGCCGTACAAATCGAGCGGTGGTGCTATGGTTTGGAATGAGAAGTTGAAACGAGAGATACCAGAAGGATGGAATGTTGCCAATGTATTTGACGAACTATCCGTTCAATACGGCTTTCCATTTTCTACGGAATTATTCACAGAAGAGCCAACAAGCATTCCTGTTGTACGTATTCGTGATATATTGGAGAATAGTGTTTCTGCATATTCAGAAGAGGAAGTTGACGAAAAGTATAAATTACAGAAGCAAGATTTACTGGTAGGAATGGACGGCAACTTTCACATGAATTATTGGAATGACAATGTTTCTTATTTGAATCAACGAAGTGTAAGACTAAGGGCAAAATCCAAGTCGACAGTTTCTATTATGCAAGCAAAATATGATATTGCACCATACATTAAGGCTAAAGAGTTGAGAGCAAAAGGTTCTACTGTCGGACACCTTTCAGACAAAGATTTGAAGGAGTTATTTGTATTGGTTTGTCCAAATATCGATTTTAGGAACAAGTTTGACTCTATATTGGCAGAAATCATAGAAAACCGTTGCGAAATGATAGAATTGACTAAACAGCGAGACGAACTCTTGCCTCTCTTGATGAACGGTCAAGCTTCGGTAAATTATCATTTATCTGCTTGTTAAGTTCAATCTTGCGATCGATATCAGCAAGCACCTTTCCAATGGTATGTTGTTCTGTCAAAGACGGAAGTAATACTGGTATAGTATTGATGGTACTATTGGAAAGAGTGTATCGCTGGCCACTTCCCGAAGCATTGTTTTCAAAATACTTCTGGATATATTTGGTATGCATGAAGGCATTTAAATATTTGCCATCCACGATAGTCGGGTCTGGCGTAATCAAGGCACAGTGATAGCCGAGGACGACATTGTCGAAATCATCAGCAAAATAAGTTGCTATTCCTATATCATCCCTTGTTTCACTATCTTTGGTGATTGCTACCTGTCCTTTAGCGATAGAGCATTTGTTTATTTCTGCTTGTTTTGCAGATGCAAGCATAAAATGCTCGGCTTTATCCTTTGTGATAGCCCAATTGTGGTAAACGTCCACGAAATTGCACAGACGAACAGGTATTTCTCCCTCAATGGTTTTCTTGTCGACACTGCTAATTTCAATTTTAGCGATGTCGGCAAGCTTATATTTCTTTAGTTCCATTTATTCTATTATTAAAATCAACTATACACTTCTCACTCACTTTTCCAAATCTTCCATTGACTTTTCTATTTCCTCAATCTGTGGCAATGCCGATGCTACATCAGCAAAGAGTTTTTCTGTTTCGTATTGTGCAATTCCCATAGGTTGGGTAATGCCACGAAGCGAAAACTCAGCTTTCTTGTTACTCTTGGTTCGACAGAGAAGTAAGCCAATGGTAGGTTTGTCTTCTGGAGATTTTACAATGTCATCAACAGCAGAAATATAAAAGTTCAGTTTGCTAACGAACTCAGGTTTAAACTCCACGGCTTTCAACTCCACTACAACATAGCAATGTAGTTTGAGATGGTACATCAGCAAGTCGATATAATAATCATCCCCATCTACGGAAATATGGTATTGCCTGCCTATGTATGCAAAACCACGTCCCATCTCGAGGAGAAAATCAGTTATCTTGCTTGTCAAGGACTTTTCTATATCCAATTCTTTTTGTAATGCCATCGTTCCTATGAACGAAAAATTGTAAGGGTCTTTGAATATGTAACGAGCCAAGTCTGACTGAACAGGTGGCAAAGTCTGTTCAAAATTATTAATTGCATGCCCTTTTGCATGGATATATCCATTGTCTATTTGGAGGAGCATCACATCACGACTCCACCCATTCTGTGCTGTTTCTGTTATATAGTAGGCACGTTGTGCTTCGTCTTTTACCTTGGATAACAGTGAAATATGGTGATACCAAGATATTTGTGCAAGTGGTACTTGTACATGCTCTTTTCCTTCATTCTCTAATTCTGCAAGTGTCGCTTGCAGAATTGGCAATTTCTTTAATTCTGCAAGTGGGACTTGCAGAATTGGAAAGTCTGGATATTCAGATGCAAAGCGTTTCATATATCGCAGATTACGTATGGAATAGCCACGATCATCCGGATAGCGAGAAATCAAATCTTTCGATAGTTGCTCTATAACCTGTTTGCCCCAACCTTCCTGTTCTTGTTTCTGTAGGATACTTTTCCCTATATTCCAATATAGCGACAATGTTCCCATATTGACACTGATAGCTGTTTTCAACTTTGCAGTGTCAATCAGGTTTTCTATGTCTTTACGCCATTGATTATAGCCAGTAGGCAACAATGTATAGCCGTCTTTTGTTATATTGTTCATATTATTATTCCTTTCCTGCATTAGCATTGAAACCGATGCAGTCCAACTGTTTTATAATTTCCTCTTCCAAACGATGACTTTCTGTGAATTGTTGTGTAAGCGTAGTTTTATAATCGCTCATTCGCTTATTGAACTCTTCTTCCGTAATATCCACATAGTCTATCTTAATATCAAAATACTGTCCGGCAGAGAGGCTATATCCCTTCTCTTTGATTTCATCGTAGGTCACATTGACAGAGAAGTCATCCACTGCTTCCTTATTTTGAAAAGTGCGGACTATCTGGTCTATCTCCTCGTCACGAAGACGAACCTTTTTCAATCCATTGCTATCTTTGTATTCCTCACCAAGTTTGCTGGCATCAATCAATACCACTTTATCACTCTTCTTAGAATCATCGAAGAAGAGCACAGAAACATTGGTTCCTGTGTTGGCAAAGACATTACTTGGCATGGATACGCAGCCATAAACTATCTTGTTGTCAACGATATGCTTCAGGATTTTGTTCTCAATGCCACTCTTGGCGGTGATGAATCCTGTTGGAATAACAATGGCTCCCTTGCCTGAGTTTTTCTTCAAAGAATTGATAACATGCTGGATGAAGCAGGTATAGATTGCCATGCTGTCTTTTTTCTTCGCTGGCACTTTTGGTACTCCTGCCCAGAAACGAGCGGGAAAGGCGGCAATTTTCTCTCTTGTATCGCTGAAATCCATCTTGAATGGTGGATTGCTTACCACAAAGTCGAACTGACGAAGGCTTTGTCCGTCATCGCTTTTATGGTAAGGTGCAACGAGTGTATCGCCTTGAATGGCATGATCAAGTGAAGATACCAAACCATTGAGCAACAGGTTGAGCTTGAGCATCTTGTTGCTTCGTTGAGAAATATCTTGAGCAAAAATAGTACAGCGGTCTTCGCCGATTTGATGTGACAATGCCATCAGCAAAGTACCTGTGCCTGCTGATGGGTCGTAGCATTCTATATTATGGAGATCGGCATGGTCGCCCACTAATAATCTGGCCATAATGGTAGCGATGGCATGAGGAGTGTAATATTCTGCATATTTTCCGCCTCCAGCCGTATTGTAGTCTTTGATGAGATATTCAAAGATATTGGCGAAGAAGTCGTAATGTTCAGAAAAAGCTTCTTCGAATGAGAAGTTTGCCAACTTATCGACCATGGCACGAGCGAAAGGTGCACGTTGTGCCACATCGGTTACGTATTGTGTCAATGGCTCAAAGAGTGGTATCTTGGTGTTCTGAGTGGTCTGTGTAGAGAAAATTGCCAAGTTTTGTTCGGCAATATCACTCATGGTATTGTCGAAGATGAAGTCGAAATCTCCCTTTGCCTGTTGGTTCCAAAGATTGGCTATTAGATGCTCTGGTTTAAGACGTGGAAGGTCTGGTGAGAGTGAAGCCCACAGCATCTTTCGTTCCATGTCACTCAACTCGCTGTATGCTACCTCCCATTTCTCTGCCGTACGAATCTTTTCAGCATATTTGCTATTGGAGTTTTTGATGGCGTAGCCAAACTTATCGTTCAAGAACTTATACAAGAAAACCTGTGTGATAATCTTGTACTCATTGCCATCATTGCCCATTCCGTATGTCTTGCAAGTAGCCTTTAGGGCATCAATGAGGGCTACTGTCTTTTCTCTTATTGTCATATTGTCTTAATTTCTTGGATATGTTGCGTTGTATTGATTGATATATTGACGAGCTATGCGAGACTGAATGAAGGTGTAGTCATCGAAGTTTCCCTCCATCGTAGGATAGTGATCCAGAGTTTGGGCTATCTCTGACAATACTGTCATCTCGAAGTAATCGTCTTTCTTCAGAATGTCGTTTCTGTCGTACACTTTTTGGTCTATTTCAGTCTTGATATCAGTGAGAATAGTCACGATGTCATTGTCATAATAGCTGAAGATAAACGGCTTATGTTCAGACAACCTGCGCTTGTTCTCCTCACGAATTCGTTTGTGGACATTGGCAAACTTAGTGTCACCATTGTATTTTTTCAGCAATCGATTGTTGCTTTCCTGCAATTTGATGAGTCGCTCTATGATTTCATCGAGTTCCTTGCTTTCTTGGTTGAATTTTGCGATACTATCCACCACAAATCCGTGTTCCTTGAATCGCAGCATGAAGGCATCACGTAAGGTAATGTATTCAGGGTCGTCAGGGTCGGTGTTTTCTGTGAATTTCCGTATCGCTGTTGACCATTTGTCTTGCAACTCTCGTCCGCCTGCTATCATTTTCATCTCTTCCTCACCTATTTTGGAGAAATTAAATCGAATGTCTAGCATAGCTTCATTGATCAGTTGCTTGGTTTCATCTGATACAGAGAATGCTTCCTTTTGGTTGATGATGTCTATGTGGTGTTGCACTTCTTTCAGCATGTCTGGCAACTTGGTTATCTCCAGTTTGCTAAATGCTTCTTTCAACTTATCATCACCAAAGGTGCGAACGATATTGGCGCAATCCTTGGCAGAAATCAGCGTTTTCTTGAGATTGAGCAATACTTGCTTGTCTTCTATAGAAGAAATCTCCGAGGAGAATTCCTCCACATTGTTGGTTGTATAATCAAATAATGTTTGACGTACATCCTGCATTTGATGGATCAATTCCTCTGGACTTTCCAAGACAGCCGAGAATGTATCTGTAGTGTGGTCTCCATCAACTTCGTCTGGATTGTTGAAGCGATTCAACTCTTTAAGATAAGCTTCGTTGGTCTCCTCAAAATTCTGCTTGATATTGGCAAAGTCGATGACATAGCCATATCTATTATCCTTATATGGACGATTAACACGAGTGAGTGCTTGCAGAAGATTATGGTCTTTCAACTTTCTACCAAAATAAAGTCGCTTTAAGCGTGGCGCATCAAATCCTGTCAAGAGCATGTTGAAAACAATGAGCAAATCAATGGTCATGTTCTTCTTGAATTCCTTGATAATCTGCTTGCGAGTCTCCTTATCGTCACTATCATGCAAGATGAGACCTACACGAAGCGGATGCTTTTGGTATCCAGTCATAGGGATAGCATTAGCAACCATCCATTCTTTGCCATCCAACTTTATCTGTATAGTCTTTGCCTCACCTCCATCATTTAGATTTTGGAAAGCTTCGTATAGTTTTCTGGCTTGTTCGCTGGTTTCGCAGATAACCATTCCGCCCAAAGTTTCATCTCCTTGGATTTTACGAAATTGGGTAAGATCGGCAGCGATATAGCGAGCCAATTCACCTACGTAACTATCGTGCTCGATGATTTGTGAGCGTTTGATGTCTTTTTTCTGTACAAGTGTTTCCAACTTGTCATATACTTCGGAGAGTCTTTCTTTATACGAAGTCTCAATGTCCTCTCGTATGATCTTTAGGGTATATCCATCCGCAATGGAGCGATCATAATAATAGGTGTGAAAATATCGTTGAAAGACAACACTCGAAGCGCAATCTGCCTTTAGCAAAGGTGTGCCAGTAAGTGCAATTTTAATGGAGTTGGGGTCTGCATCAAACAGATTCGCCAAAAAACATCCACCAGGCTTGTAGCCTCTATGAGCCTCATCCATGATGAATATTCGCTGTAAGTTGGTAGCGTATGCAGGTAAGTCAACCTTTTCTTTATCTTCTGCAAAACGCTGAATGTTGACCACGGTAATCTCTTGATGTCCACTTGTACCTTGTTGAGCTTGGTTATTGCGGAATTGTGCCATTAACTCAGCCTTGGTATTTGCAGTGGAAACAACCAACCCTCTTGCCTCAAACTCTTGCTTAGCTTGTTCCAAAAGGTCTATTCTGTCAACAATGAAATAGAACTTGGCAACCATGTTCTTCTTAGAGTAATAATCAGACAATACGTATGTGAGGTAAAACGACAATGCCGTTTTACCACTACCTTGCGTATGCCAAACTACTCCAGAGGTGGCTCCTTCTGAAATTTGCTGACGAATTGCCAGTGAAGCAAACATTTGCTGATAGCGCATGATGTGCTTTTGGTCAGTGCTTTCAATCTTGCCATCCACTTCTTTTTCCATTTTCACGTAAGCTATACCATATTTAATAAGGAATAGCAAACGTTCTGGGCTACACATAGATGTTAAGATACGATTGGTCGGCGTGTTGATTCCTAAATTTGTTTGGTATTCTGGCGTATGGTGTATGACTTGACAGTTAAAGTCTGCCAGAATATTCTTTTCATCCTCCTTGTTGATTTCTTTATAAGGATATTCTTTGTTATATGGTGCTATAGAGAGATTGTTGGGATTCTCCTCTCGAAAGCAGTTGAATGGTGCGTTTTCTCTTGCAGCAGTGCAATAGAAAGCTCCTTGGATGGGCACTATGCCCCCCATGGTGTCATATTCCATATTGTTGGAGAATATCATCAACTGGGTGATGTTGATAAATCTACGATATTTCTTGTTGGGAAAACGCTCGAAGTTCATTCGCTTACTTTCAGCCACAATACCACCATGATTGTTTGGCTTCTTGACCTCCACGAAGCAAAGAGGCAATCCATTGACAAACAACGTGATGTCAGGGCGGAACTCATCTTGACCATTCTTGCAAGTAAATTCTGCCGTAAAATGAAATTTGTTGTTCTGAGGATTCTCGAAATCAATTAATTTGATGGGAGAAACAGTCGTAAGTCGTCTATAGAAAGATTTTCCTAAATCGTCATTGTCCAATTCTTGACGAATGGAGCGCATGATATTGTTAAACTCACCTTTTGATGATGGGTTTAAATATTCAAACTGTTTCTTAAATACATCAATCAAGATGTTTGTATCTGGGTCATACACCTTACCAGCCATGTCTTCACTAATCTTCCCGAAATAGGAATAACCTAATCGGGTTAAGTGAATCATGGCAGGCATTTGTACCCTTGTCGCTTCGTTGAATTTTCCCATATTGTTCTAAATTTAGTCGAAATTAATAATCTCACTAACACTCTTCTTTGTATTTTAAAATTCTGAATGCAAAGATACGGATAATTTTCGAAAAATGATATTAGAAGGATGAAAAAAGTGCCGGGCGCATCTTGAAAAAGATGGCTCGGCATAGTTTTTGAGGGAAGGTCTCCAGCTCTTGGTGGGGATCAAGCGATGGAATCACTTGGAATGGGGGCTGGCTTTCTTCTTAGTTTCTTAGCTTTTTGCTTTCTTACTTCACGCTCCACTCAAACAAACCGCAGGACAGAGTTTCTGGCTGCTTTAGCTCGAGCTTCACTGCCTTGGTCTTCACTGGGTCGAAATTCACGATGCAGGCTACACCACGCTTGCATGGATAAGCATTGGCTCCTGGAACTTCCTTCCAGTTGCCTGCCTCGTCCTGATAGTAGAGCTTCCAGCTGTCTGGCACCTTGCAACCGCCCCATGGCTGGTCGTCGTACCAATATACGGTGCTGGTCTTGATCTCCTTGCTCTCAGGGAAGGTGTAGGTAATCCACTCTGTGGTGTTCTTCTTTGGCCACCAGTGGATGTATGGGATAGAACGGTCGTTCTCATCGGCTGGCACCAAACCATCTGTAATACTGCTCTTGGCTGGCACTGGAGAAGAGAATTCTACCTTAGCCTGTGCTGCGAGAGTTGCAGGAGCTGATGGCTTTGCAGCCTTGACATCCTGTGGCAACCATACCTTCATATTGCCGTTGCCACGATGAGCCCAGGCGAAGTATGGGATGAGAGTCAGGGTCTGGTCCTTGGTGCTCAGCTTGCCGCTCTTGTCGTAGGCGAGGGTCTGCACGTTCTCGGTCAAGGTCTCCATGTTCTGACCCTTGTAGAGTGTCAGCACATTCTTATATTTAGGGTCGATGAAGTCATCGTACGAGAGCTTGCCCTCAGCGAACTGAGGTTCGCGGTTCTCCAGAATGCTCATGATGTCGAAGCCCTTGTTGTCTGGCCACTCTGCGCAATATACAATAGGACCACGCTCGATGCTGATGCAGCCACGGTCGGCCTCTACCTTGTTGTTGGCACGTACGGTGCGTGCCTCCATATCGAAGTGAACGCGAACCACATCGCCCTTCTTCCACTTGCGGTTGATGGTATAATAGCCATCCTCTGTTACCTTAGCCTCTACCTTCTTGCCGTTAACGGTGATGGTATAGCCCAGACGCTTGCCGTCGCTGTAGTAGTAGAGATCGGATGGTACAGGCTGCCCCTTCACCCATCCAGGGATGCGGATCTTCATGCCAAACTGACCAGCCTTGTTGTCATCCACCTTGATGGCGATATCTCCGTTCCAAGGGTACTGTGTATTCTGGCTCAGGGAAACCTTCTTGCCGGCTACCTTCAGAGAAGAAGAGTTGCTGAGGAAGAGGTTGACATATACATTCTTATCCTTTACGGCATATACATAGCCCGGGAGGGATGGCAGGAAACGGCAGATGTTGCTAGGGCAGCAGGCACAGCCGAACCAAGCCTGTCGCTGATGCTGACCCATGCTCTCCAATGGGTTAGGGTAGAAGAAGCCGCCGCCGTCCATGCTCACACCACTGATGAGACCATTGTAGAGGGTACGCTCCAATACATCGTAATACTTGCTCTCGCCATGGAGGAGGAAGAGTCGGTAGTTGACATAAACATTGCCGATGGCAGCACAAGTCTCGCAGTAGGCACTCATGTTAGGCAACTCGTAGTTCTTGCCGAAAGCCTCACCATTGTTGGTGGCTCCGATACCGCCAGTGATATAGAGTTTCTTGCTCACGATGTTGTCCCAGATGCGGTCGATGGCGTGGATATAGGCAGTATCGCCGGTGAGGGCTGCTACATCTGCCATGCCGGCATACATATAGGTGGCACGTACGGCATGACCTACTGCTTCGTCCTGCTCTAATACTGGTTTGTGACTCTGTGAATATTCCTGTTTGATAGATGTCTTTCCACGGTAGTCGAGGAAGAACTTAGCCTCTTCGAGATATTTCTTGTTGCCTGTAGCGAGATAGAGCTTGCAGAGCGCCATTTCGGCAATCTGATGTCCCGGTACCACGCAAGCCTGTCCTGGGTTAGGACCAACCTCGCGAACCACGCAGTCGGCATAGCGGATGGCGATATCTAGGAACTTGCGGCTACCAGTAGCCTGCCAATGAGCTACAGCACCTTCTACCATGTGTCCAAGGTTGTAGAGCTCATGGCTCAGATCCTCTTCCTTGCTCCAGCGCTTGTCGCCAGCCCAGAAATGAGGATGCTTCGGGTTCTGTGTACGGGCGGTATAGAGATATCCGTCAGCCTCCTGAGCCGGAGCGATGATGTCGAGCACGCTGTCGATATACGCCTTGAGTTTCTTGTCAGGGTAGGTCTGGAGCACGTAGCTGGCACCTTCAATCGTTTTGTATGGGTCGGTATCATCGAAGCTCAGCGGCATCAGTTTACCTACATCATACTTTTCGCTAGGATGTGCAGCGCGCTCAAAGTTCTTGTATCTTCCCTCTGTTTCGCACTTGCTGAAAGCCAGTGGGATGGTTACTTTGCGAGAGGTTTCGATACGCTGTCCCCAGAACGTATTGTTCCAAACCTTTACTGAGGTGAAAGGCACTGGAGTGATAGGATAACCACCCGAGCTCTTGTTCACCTTCTGTGCCGAGGCAGGCATCAATGCCAATGCTGCCAAGGCTGATGTTACTAAAATCTTCTTCATGTATTGCTAGTTTATTTTGTTTGGTTTTTTGTAAGGAATGTATTCATCCCAGAGTTTCAATGAGTGCAGATAACCCGAGAAAGGCCATGCCTCTTCTGCATTCTTGCCCAGAAGCATAAACTGCGATGGCTTGACGAGGAGCTGGATATCCTTCTGGCTGATGAGTTTGTCGTTGATGTAGATGCTCTCGATTCTGCCATCGAAGCAGACATATACGTGCTGCCACTTGCCTTCCAGGGTCTTCATCTCCTTGTAGCCGGCATCCTCGTACCATCCATAGTGATTCATCACACCACAGCGTGGTTCGATGCCGTTTACCAGCATCAGTTTCTCCAGTTCGTCATGTGAAGAGGTGAAATCGGCTACGCATTCATTCTCGGCAATCTCCGGATTCAGAATCCATGCCTCGATGGTGTATGGAGCGTTGTCGCGGATAGTGGCTGGGAGCATGAAGTTGCTTCTGTAACTCTCCTTGCCGGTAAAGGCGAATGCCTTTTTGCCCTCTATGGTCTTGATGATGGCAGCTGTATCGTGCTGCGTCTCAAACTCGCCCTTGAGGTGAACATCCAGCGGACTGCCGTTCTTGATGTAAGGCACGGTATCGCCCTCGTTGTAGTAGTCAGCGCTGATATCTACCACCAGTCCCTGACTGTTCTTATCGGCTACAGCCTCACGCATGATGTTGCTCTGGGCATCGAAAGCCTTTTCTGCCGCCTCCTGTTCCCAGTTATAGTAACGGAGATTGGTGAGGGTAAATTGTTTTTCGCCTGCACTAATTTCCAGTTTTCCTTCAGAAAGATTCAGTCGAGGATCGTTTTCATCTATCTGATGCCAGCTTCCGTTGTCGAAAGCTTGGGCGGTGAGGGTGTGTTTGCGTGCCTTGTCAAGCTGCGGATGAGTCATCACCAGATGGGCGCCCGGTTGCAGGGTGACGGCATCTTTGCCAGCCATACGCTCTCTGAGAGCGGTGCCCTGAAGGAGCGAAAACTTGCCGGCGAGCATTCCCTCGTTGTTATGCCAGGTAGTGCCATCGAAATCAGCTGCTGTCAGACCGAGCCACTGCTGTGGGGCTGAATCTTCTACAGAACCGTAAACCTTGATGTTCCAGATGGCGCCACCGAAACCGTTCTTCTGTCCGCCGGTATAGGTGAGACGGATGTACTGTGCCTTGGCATTTCCGAAATCTACCATCGGCGAACCAGCCAGACGGTTCTGTCGCTTGTCGGAGAAGGTCTGCCAGTGCTTGCCGTCATTCGAAGTCTCGATGAGATACTGATAGAACTGTGTTCCGTATTCAAACTGAGTCCAGATGCTCTTGATGCTCTGCTTCTTGCCCAGGTCAATCTGAATCCAGGCTGGTCCGGTGGTGCGAGGGCGCCAGAGTGTGCCGTTGTTGTCATCAACCGCATATTCCGGACGGAAATCGTTGTCGTAATAAGAGGAAGCTGTAACCTTGGCACCGAAGGCGAGGTTCTTAGCCACCTTCATCTCCGGTTTTAGATCGAGACCTTTGTGGGTTGGAATGACCTCCTTGATGGTACCGTCTGCATTGAATTCGAGTTTATCGATTGCCACCTGACGATGGAATCCACGGTTGGAATGCGGATTGTCGTGGCGATGATATACGATGTAGTAGTTGTCGCCTTCCTGCAGCACGCTGTTGTGTCCCGGACCGTGAACGCTTCCGTCGGCATTGGTCTTGAGGATAGTGCCGTGGTAGGTGTAAGGACCGAGCGGACTCTTGGCTGTGGCGTAATCTACGCGGTAGCTGGCATCCTCGCAATGCTCGCAGGAGTAGAGGAAGTAGTAGATGCCGTTGCGCTTGAAGACGAAAGGAGCTTCGAAAAAGTGAGTAACCTCGGTGTTCGGGATGAGCTTGGTTTCGCTGAATGATTTCATGTCAGGATTCAGCTTACCTGCTCCGCAACCGAAGCCCTTGTAGATGCCCCAGGTGCCCCAATACATATAGACCGAACCATCATCATCTCGGAAGGTCTGGCCATCCAGGGTGATGGCATTCTTTACGAATCTATCCGATACGAGCACGGCTTCGCTCTCGCCCAGCACATTCTTCCAAGGACCGCGAGGTGTATCACCCACACCCAGATGGAGCTTGCAAGGCTGGCAGTAGAGATAGTAATACTTGCCGTCGGCTTCGTTCTTCATCACGTCTGGTGCCCAGATCCAGTGGCTGTCCGGCCAGTTCATCGGCATCAGGGTCCAGTTCTTGAAATCCTTGCTGCACCAGAGCTGTGCCGGTCCGAAACCGGCTCCGCTACCATCGGTAGTAGCATATATATAATAGGTGTCACCAAACTTCTTGATGGTTGGGTCGGCAAAATAGCCAGGCAGGATTGGGTTGCCTGCTCCCGGAGTGTTGTAAGCAGCTTTCTGGGCAGCACCTGTCTCAGGTGCTGCCGCAGCTGCAGTTACGAATAGTGTTACAATTATATTTTTACTAACCATATGAACTTCTTTTCTAAATATTTATTTCTTAATGAGTTTAATGACGAATCCTCCGCCAGAAGCAAGATGAATCTTCATTTCCGATTTCTGATTGATAATGGAGTCCTCTATCTTGTAATCCTCGGCATCGTGGTTGGCATTGATGCCATCCTTCAATACGATTGCTTCGTAATCTCCATTTGGGAGAAAATCAAACTTTAGGGTGAGCGTGCGCTCATCCCAGTTGCTCTGACCGCCTACATACCAGTCGTTGCCCTTCTTCCTGGCGGTAACGATATACTTTCCGATTTCGCCCTGTGGCACGATGGTCTTGTCGAAGACTACTGGCAATGAAGCAATGTATCGGGTGTATGGCTCATCAGCCTCATAGTTGGTAGGGGTGTCGGCGAGCATCGTAAACGGACTGTCCTGTACGATGTAGCAGGCAGCCTGGTGGCATCGGGTTCCCATCGAAATCGGTTTGGTGTAGATAGCCTTCCAGTTGTCGCGGGTTCCGTTTCTCATCGCTCCCGGTGTGAAATCCACCTGTCCTGCCATCATTCGGATGTATGGGAAGGTGACGTCGTAGAGTGGCATGTCATTCTTAGCCTCTGTCCAGCGGCATTCTTCCATACCGAAAACACTCTCGTAGTTGAGGATGTTAGGATAGGTGCGGTTCAGGCCTACCGGTTTGTAGATGCCGTGCAGGTCGAGGATGAGATGATGCTTGGCGGTGCAGGCAGCCAGGCGTTCCACCATTTCGATGGCGGTCTGGTCGTCGCGGTCCATAAAATCCACCTTGAAACCCTTGATGCCCATATCTGCATAGGTCTTGCAGATGGTTTCCAGATTCTCGTCCATCACGTTGAAGACTGCCCAAAGCACGATATCCACGCCCTTGCTCTTACCATATTCTATGAGCTTAGGCAACTGGATATCGTCTATTGGTTTCAGAATGCTTCCCTCTTTCGAGTTGTACCATCCTTCATCAAGGATGATGTATTCCAAACCGTGATTATGAGCAAAATCTATGTAATATTTGTAAGTATCGAAGTTGATGCCTGCCTTGAAATCCACACCTTTCAGATTCCAGTCGTTCCACCAGTCCCAGGCCACCTTGCCCGGTTTGATCCAGGAAGTATCGCCTATTTTGTTGGGAGCAGCCAGGGCGTACACCAGATTGTTGGTTGGCATCTGGGTATCGTGCTCTGTGATGGCGAAGATGCGCCAAGGATAATTGCGTTTGCCGGTGCTGGTTGCGATGTAATCGCAGGTGCTCTTTACGTGGCTCATGTGTCGCCAAGGGTGGTACGCCATCTCCTTAGGGTAGGGAGCAAAGGCGGCTCTCAGAATTCCCTTCTCTTTATCCTGTTCGCTGCTGTTAGCCTTCAGCCACATGCCCGGATACTTCTCCAGGTCGCTCTCCAGGATAGTGACTTTCGCCTTTCCGCAATCTATGGTTGCCGGGAGAAAAGTCAAATCCTGCTTAGCGGTATCGAGCCGTGTTTCGTGATAGATATTCTGGAAAGCCATGGCAAAAGGCTTTTCTGGAGTCGTGGTGTATGGCAACCATGCCTTCTTGTCCTTGCCAAACTGGTAGGCGGCGGTTTCATTCAGTATGATGGTCTTGCCTTTTCGCTGGGTATAGAATCGGTAAGCCACTCCCTCATCGTAAGCTCTCAGGATGATGCCGAAACCATTCTTCAGTTTCAGATTCAGTTCCTGATAAGCTGTTTCAAAGTTTTGCTGACGATAGAATGGCGCATGGATGGTTTCCTTATGGTTGCTAAGCTTGTGACTTGCTACCTTCGGATTCTTACCCATGTCCGTTCCATCGTTCAGCGTTACACCTATTGAAGACTCCTGTAAAAGAATGGAGCCATTGTATTTAAATTGAAGAGAGAGAGACTTGTTGGTGTTGAGTTCTGCTACGATTTTACCATCTGGTGATTTCACCAGATAGTTCTCTGCCGATACTGTTGCCCCTATATATAATAAGGTGGCGATGAAAAAGAGTTTCTTAACCATAACTTTCTAGGTTTATTGTTGTTTTGTCCGTTTTGTTGTTCGCTTGGTGGCAATGCCTGTATTACCGGATTGCCACAAGTTTTTATTTCTGCTGCAAATTTACGAATAGAATTGTTTATGTAATGCAAAGAAAGTCCAAAATGATGAAAATATCGTATCACAAATATCCTGTTAGACGATAATTGTATCTTTATGTACGATATTTTTAGGACTTCGTTGATTTTTTCTGTTATTTTGCAGCCAGAAAAATAAATGAAACAATAATAAACCTAGAAGATATGGATTTAAAGCAGTTTACATTATTGATAGGTGTAGCCAGTTTGCCATCCATAACAACGGCAGCCACTGTTTATCGCACCATCTCTAAGGTGGAGGCAATATCAGTGGATTGTCCGGTGGGCACAACTCCCCGACTTCCTAATCTCGTATGGGTAACCTATTCTGATGGTTATTCAGAGTATCGCCAGATACGCTGGGCTAACGCTCCGCTTGCTGATGAGCAGGCTGAGGCTGATGCGCAGAAACATCCTGCCGGGAGCCAATATGAGATAGGTGGTTTTGTGATTGGTGATGAGACTACCGACAATGGTTATCCTGTCAAGGCACAAATCAAGGTGGTGGCTGAAGGCTATCAGACTCCAGAAAAGGAAGTGGCTCATACCTTCTCACTCGCTGATGTGAGCATAGATGGTGACAACCGACTCACCCACAACCGTGATGAGGCACTCCGTGAGATCTGTTCCTGGGATGTTACCCAGCAGCTCTACAACTATCGCGATACCTACGGACTCAGTACCGAGGGTTATACCAAGAGCGATGGCTGGGATTCGCCGGATACCAAGCTCAAGGGTCATGGATCTGGTCACTATATGTCGGCAATCGCACAGGCATACGCCGTGGCAACTAACCCAGAGCAGAAAGCCATCCTCCGCAAGAACATCACCCGAATGGTGAATGAGCTCCGAGAATGCCAGAAACGCACCTTTGTATATAATAAGGAACTGAAGCGCAACTGGGAGGCTCGTGATTTCGCTCCTGAAGCAGAACTCAGAGAGATGAAGGGCACCTGGGCTGCTTTTGATGAGTATAAGAAGCACCCAGAACTGTATGGTTACGGCTATATCAATGCCATTCCGGCTCAGCATTGCGCCCTGATAGAAATGTATCGTGCCTACAACAACTCCGATTGGGTTTGGGCACCTTATTACAGCGTACATAAGCAGCTTGCCGGTCTGATAGACATCGCAACCTACTTTGATGATAAGGAAATCTGCGACAAGGCACTTCTCATCGCCAAGGATATGGGACTCTGGGTATGGAACCGCATGCACTACCGCACTTACGTAAAGCAGGACGGCACCCAGGATGAGCGCAGAGCCAAGCCGGGCAACCGCTACGAGATGTGGGACATGTACATAGCCGGTGAGGTGGGAGGTATGAGTGAATCGCTCTCCCGTCTTTCTGAGATGGTTTCCAATCCGGATGAAAAGGCAAAACTCCTCGAGGCAGCCAACTGTTTCGACGCACCTAAGTTCTATGATCCGCTGAGTAAAGACATCGATGATATCCGTACCCGCCATGCTAACCAGCATATTCCGATGATTATCGGAGCGCTGCGCAGCTACAAGAGCAATCAGAAGCCATACTATTACAATCTGGCTGAGAACTTCTGGAGACTGGTGCAGGGCAGATACATGTATGCGATGGGTGGTGTAGGAAATGGAGAGATGTTCCGCCAGCCATATACCCAGATTCTGAGTATGGCAACCAATGGACTGCAGGAAGGCGAATCGGAGGCTTATCCGGATATCAACGAAACCTGCTGCGCGTATAACCTCATCAAGTTGAGCAAGGATTTGAACTGTTATAACCCTGATAATGCGCAGTATCTCGACTATATCGAGCGCACGCTGTACAATCAGATTATCGGTTCCCTCAATCCGGACCAGTATCAGACCTGCTATCAGTATGCTGTAGGTCTGAATGCCACCAAGCCGTTCGGCAACGAGACTCCTCAGAGCACCTGCTGCGGCGGTACAGGTTCTGAAAACCATACCAAGTACCAGCAGTCGGCTTATTTTGCCAACGATCATACCCTCTGGGTGGGACTCTATATGCCAACCACCCTCCACTGGAAGGAGAAGGGTGTGACCATCAAGCAGGATTGCCTGTGGCCGGCACAACATTCAGCCATCAAGATAACGGAAGGCGAGGGTAATTTCACCCTGAAACTCCGTGTGCCATACTGGGCAACTCAAGGTTTCTCCATCAAGGTGAACGGCAAGGAAGTGGCAAAGAGCTATCAGCCTAGCACCTATGTAGAACTGGAGCAGAAGCACTGGAAGGTGGGCGATGTCGTGGAAATCGACATGCCGTTCAGCAAGCATATCGAATATGGTGCCGACAAGCTTTCGAGCGATGTGGCAAGTATGGACGGTACTCCACTGAAGACATCCTGGGTAGGAACCCTGATGTACGGACCATTGGTGATGGCAGGTACAGGCGCACAGACCTGGAATCAGGCTACGCTGAACATAGACTCCAGGTTGAGTAATATCACCGTGGGCGAATCAAACGGCGTGACAACAGGTGCGGGAGCCAATCTCCTTACCCTGAAGCTGGATGGCAAGGAATTCCAGCCTGATTATTACCGCAATGCCAACAGTACCCACTACTACCGCATCAACCTGACCGATGCCAAGAGCAAGAAGAGCAAGAAGGTGAAGATAGATTTCACCGAATTGAATTCTCTCCTGAATCTTGCCGCAGAGCGCAAGGCTGACCAGGAGAAGTGGAATGCCCTCTCTCAGAAGGTTCCGGAGTATGCTCCATGGGCACCGTTCGGCTATGAGCGCATGCAAAAGGTGATGGCTCAGGCACAGGAACTGGTGGCAAAGGGCAAGAAGAAGGTAACCCAGGACGAACTGGAAGGTACTACTGCCATCCTGAACCGTGCCATCAACACGATGCGCCCTGGCAACCTTGCCGAGATGGAAGACCTCCGAGAACTCTCCGGTCTGCTTCGCCGTGCCGGCTGGCCGGATGACAACACCAGCGAGGAACTCAAGGAAGCCATCAGTTATGGCAGAATGGTTCAGAAATACGTGACCGACGGAAGTGGAACCCACGACATGATTCATGCCGCTGTGGGAAAACTGAAGAAGGCGATGAAACAATAAAAAAGATATAGAAACAACAAAACAATAAAACATTAAAGACAACAAAGACATCATTCAGAATAAACAACATTTAAGAGTAACAAAATCGGCTTAAAAGACGAAAATATCGTCTAAATCGCCAGATTTGGACGATATTTTCACTTTTTTAGACGATAATGTAGCATAATATGCAAAATATTGTGTTACTTTGCAATCGAAATTTAAACAATAATAAACCTAACAAAAAATAGAAAATGAGACAGACACAAAAAATCTCAGGCTTTGTACATAGTCAAGCTTATGTAAAAGCCATCGCGTGTTTGGTCCTTGCATGTGGGGGGGGCATTACCTACTCTAGCAGCAAGTGAGACCTTATCAAACCCTAAGGTAGAGGAAGCTCAGCAGAGTGAAATTACCGTAAAGGGTACAGTTGTTGACGATGCCGGTGAGCCAGTCATCGGAGCTACCATTATGGAAAAAGGAACCCGTAATGGTACGGTTACTGATATTGATGGTAACTATGTTATTAAGGTAAAGCGTAATGCTCAGTTGACTATTTCGTACTTGGGATATGCTACTCAGGTAGTTCCTGCCGGAACTTCAAAAGTGGTTTTGAAATCTAACGATACCAAACTGAATGAAGTGGTGGTCGTAGGTTTCGGTACCCAGAAAAAGGTAAACCTTACGGGTGCGGTGACCGCTGTTTCGGGTGAGGAATTGGATAGCCGTCCTGTAAGTAATGCAACCCAGGCTCTGCAGGGTATGGTGGCTGGTTTGCAGATTACCCAGGCTGCAGGTAGTTTGGATGATACTCCAAGCTTGAATGTACGTGGAACAACTACAATCGGACAGGGTTCCAGCGGAAGTCCGTTGGTCTTGATCGATGGTATGGAGGGTGATATCAATACCATCAATCCTCAGGATATTGCCAGCGTATCAGTATTGAAGGATGCAGCTGCATCATCTATTTATGGTTCCCGTGCACCTTTCGGTGTCATATTGATTACTACAAAGACGGGTGGCAAGCGTGACAAGGTAAGTGTAAACTACAACAATAATTTCCGCTTCAGTACCCCAATTCGTATGAAGCATAGTATGAATTCTGTCGATTTTGCTTGTATGCAGAATGATGCGAATACGAACATTGGTGGTGGTCAGCTTTTTACACCAGACCATGTTCAGCGTATGAAGGATTGGATAGAGGGCGAATATGTTAATGCTGGTACCCGTAAGGATAAAAATGGCAATTTGATTTATTCTTTGGATGCGGATGCTAATGGCTATTGGTTGAGTGGATTTACCGATGGTTATGCCTCTACCGATTTCTATGATGCAATATACAAAAAGCATACATTCTCTCAGGAGCACAATGTAAGTGCAACAGGTGGTGATGACAAACTCAACTACTATGCTTCATTTGGCTATTTAGGTCAGGATGGTTTGATCAAGGTTGCTGATGAAGGTAGTAGCCGATATACTGCTACTGCCAAGATTTCTTCACAGTGGACGAATTGGATGAAGTTTAACTACTCTCTCCGTTTTGTTCGCAAGGATTATCATCGTCCTCAGTCTTTGGGTCAGGGTGTTTATGAATATCTTGGTGGACAGTGGCCATGTGTTCCTTTGTATGATAGAAATGGTAATCTCTATAATGAGATGGTAAATACCATGACTAATGGTGGTACGTATCGTTATCAGAATGATGAGTATAATCATCAAGTAGGTTTGGACATTGAACCAATCAAGAATTGGGTTACCCATGCTATCTTCAACTATCGTACATCCCATAATGAGAGTCATACAGATATGCAGCATACTTATCTGTATAATCTGAATGGTGAGGCTTACGACCAGAATAATTTTACCTATGTAGGTGAAGATTACTATAAGGAAAATTATACAAATTTCCAACTCTATTCTGAGTATTCGTTCAATTTGCAGAAGAAGCATAACTTCCATATTATGGCTGGTTTCCAGTCTGAGGATGAGCGTATGAAGTACAAATATGCAGATAGAGCTGGTCTCATCGTTGGTAATAAGCCTCAAATTGATGGTACAACTGGTATTGATGCTTATGGTAATCCTGTGGATCCATCTGTGTCTGGCAACATGAGCCGTTGGACAACTTGTGGTTTCTTTGGTCGTTTGAATTATGATTATCAGGGCAAGTATCTCTTTGAGGTTAATGGTCGATATGATGGTTCTTCAAGATTCCGCCCGGGAAATCAGTGGAAGTTCTTCCCATCAGTATCTGCAGGTTGGAATATTGCACAAGAGAACTTCATGCAGCCAATCAATGATTGGATTGGTCAGTTGAAACTTCGTGTATCTTATGGTAACTTGGGTAACCAGAATGTTGGTACTTACCAGACTTATCAGACGATTGGTGTATATGCCAACAATGGTACATGGCTGCAGGATGGTTTGAAACCGATGACAGCTTGGGCACCAGGCCTGGTTTCTCAGAATTTGACATGGGAAACCATCCAGAGTTTTAATGTCGGTCTTGACTTTGCATTTTTGAAGGATCGCTTGCATGGATCATTTGACTGGTATGTGCGTAAGACAAAAAATATGATAGGTAATGCCCCTGAGCTTCCAAGCATCTTGGGTACAGCTGTACCTGTTACTAACAATACCGACTTGCGCACCAATGGTTGGGAGTTGACTATCGGTTGGAACGACCGCTTGTCTAATGGTTTGCAGTATGGAATCAACTTCAATCTCTCTGATGCCTATGCTACTATCACAAGGTATCCTAATAACCCTTCTCATTCATTGGGTAACTATATTGAGGGACAGCGTATTGGTGATATCTACGGTTATGAGACCATCGGTATAGCTAAGAGCCAAGAAGAGATGGATGCTCATATAGCAAAGGTTGATCAGAGTACTATTGACAATAACAAGTGGGGTGCTGGTGATATCATGTATCGTGACCTCAATAATGATGGTAAGATTTCCCCGGGTGCCAATACGTTGGAAGATCATGGAGATCTTAAGAAGATAGGTAATTCCACACCACGTTATCTCTTCGGTATCGACTTGAATGCTGCTTGGAAAGGCTTCGATGTACGTTGTTTCTTCCAGGGAGTCATGAAACGTGAGTATTGGGCTAGTACACGTTACTTCTTTGGTACTTTCGAATATGGTCGTTGGTATCAGGTCTGCCTGGATGGTTTGCAAGACTATTATCGTGACGAGAACTCTTGGTCTGTTGTCAATGGCTTCCAGGAGCCAAACAAGGACGCTTACTTGCCACGTGCAGCCTATAGCGCCAAGAATGAGCAGATTCAGACAAAGTATCTGCAGGATGCTTCTTACATTCGCTTGAAGAATCTTCAGATTGGTTATACCTTGCCACAGGATTTGACACGTAAGATTTCTATTGAGAAACTTCGTGTTTACTTCTCGGGTGAGAATCTCTGGACAGGAACATCTCTCCGCAAGCAGTATGACCCAGAGACCATTGGTACATGGTATGGCAATGGATATCCATTGAACACAACCTTCTCTTTTGGTTTAAGTTTAACATTATAAATATTAGAATGATATGAAATTCAATATATCTTTAAAGGTACTTCCTTTGTTGGCATGCGGTATGTTGATGGCTTCTTGTAATGATTTCCTGAAGCAAGAGCCTCTTACAGATATTACTCCTACCGACTATTACAAGGACGCTACTCAGCTTCAAGCTGTAGCTAATGCTTTCTATCAGACTGTATTGCCATATCATAGTGGTGCAGGCTATGGTACATTCGCATACGATAATGGTACAGATAATCAGACCGGTTCTGATGGCGATTCTAAGTATAAGAAAGGTAGTTGGAAGACAAGTAACGACAACTCTTCATGGAGCTGGAACAATATTCGTGATATCAACTATCAGTTGAATATAGCACAGTCTAACTATGAGAATGGATTGATTGCGGGTAATGAAAATAAGATTCGTCAATATATCGGTGAGTTACACTTCTTCCGTGCCTATGCCTATTTCAGTTTGTACAAGAGCTTCGGTGACTTACCTATTGTGACAGAGGCCATGCCTGACAATGAGGCTATCCTTGTAGCAGCTAATAAGCGTAGTCCTCGCAACGAGGTTGCTCGTTTCATTCTTGCCGACCTGGATTCTGCTGTAACCTATATGGAGCCTGATGGTTGGGAAGCAACCACACGTATCTCTCCTGCAGTTGCTCATCTGTTTGCATCACGTGTAGCCTTGTTTGAAGGTTCTTGGTTGACCAACTTCGCTGGTACTCCGTTCGTTCCTAATGGTGAGGGATGGCCAGGAAAGGCAAAAGACTATAATGCAAATTATCAGTATCCTACAGGTAGCGTTGAGGCTGAAGCTAAGTACTTCTTCCAGAAGGCGGTTGATGAGGCTGCCATTGTAGGTGATGCTTATGTAGGCAAATTGGATAAGAATACAGGTATCGTACCTCAGTCTTTGTCTGATACCAATCCTTATTTCTATAAGTTTGGTAATACCGATATGTCTGCCTATCCTGAGGTTCTTCTCTGGAAGGCCTATAATAAGGGTAAAGGTGTGACTGATAACATTGAGGTGGCTGTAAACCGTGGTAATACCTATACTGGTTTTACCCGTGGTATGATTGATGCCTTTCTGATGAAGGATGGTAAGCCTACTTATGCACACCATGATGGATATGTATATGAAGATACAACGACTCATGCAGTAGTTCGCAATCGTGACCCACGTTTGTTTATCTTCTTGAAGCGTCCTGGTCAGAAGAACGTTCTTCAGGGTGAGGATAATAATATTGCTGCTGAGCAGGTTCGTCCAATAGAGCCAGTTCCTCAAGTGTTTACTCGCTCATTTGACGTAACTTATACTACTGGTTATGCTATTCGAAAGGGTGGTACGTTTAATCAGAACCTGGCAGAAAACCAGGCTGGTTATACTGCATCTATCACATTCCGTGCAACAGAGGCTTTGCTCAACTATATTGAAGCTCAATATATGCTCGACCACAATTTAAATGCGAAGAGCATTTCATATTGGAAGGCAATCCGTGAGGCTGCTGGCTTTACAGGTGAGGCTGCTGACCCTCAGACAACTATTGCTGCCACAGATATGGCACAGGAGTTAAAGGGTTATACCGATGGTTCTGGTACACAATATGATTGGGGCGCATTTTCTGCTGGCAAGGCATTGACTGATCCTACTTTGTATAGTATTCGTCGTGAACGTCGTACAGAGTTGATGGCTGAAGGTCTTCGTTGGATGGATTTGATTCGCTGGCGTTCACTCGATCAGTTGATGAAACAGCCTTATCAGCTTGAGGGCTTCCATCTTTGGAATACTCCAATGGAAAAATGGTATACAGAAGACCAGTTGGTAGATGATGGTTCTGTTACAGCTACAGTATCTTCTCGTAAGTTGACTGAGTATTTCCGTCCTTACCAGATTGTTTCTACCAATATGCTTTACAATGGTATGACCTGGTCTATGGCTCAGTACCTACAGCCAATGCCTTTGCGTCAGTTTATGCTTACAGCTCCTGACCATAAGACATACGGTGATTCTCCGTTGTACCAGAATCCATACTGGCCAATGGAACCAGATGAAGCTGCAGAGCAGTAATGCGATTCCTTTGAAATAACGAATAATTCGCCCAATAGCAAAACATATAAGCTATTGGGCGATTTTTTTCCAGCTCTTTTGATTTCTGTATCTAATCAAAATCAACTTAAAACATAAATCATGAAACAAATTAAACTGAAAACGGGGATAGTGACAGTATTGTCAATGTTCTTTTTATTATCATTCTGTAGTTGCAGTTCCGGTAATGATTCCATGGAAACTGATACTCCTGTAAATCCCAAACCATCGGATGTGAAGCTGATGAATAAATCAAAGATAGCCAACTATGGTAAGTACTATTGTCCTGGTACATGGAATGAAGGATTTGAAAAGGGACCTGACTACATGCTCCGCAGCGATGCCAGATGGTCGTGGTGGAGAATGAAGCAGAGCGAGCACTTCTTTGTGTTCTGGGAGCCTGGCTTTGGAGATAATCCTAATGCGGAATCTGTACCGGAGGCTTTGCGTGTGGATATTGATGACTTGTTGCAGAAGGCTGAGCAGTTCTATAAGACCAATGTAGAGAAACTCGGTATGGCAACTGTCGGATAGGGAAAATCGGTCCTTGACAATCATAAGATGCAGATTTATCTCCTTTATCAGACAGAATGGCTTGCTACTGGTTCTGGCTATGATGACAAGATAGGTGCCCTTTGGGTAAATCCATCTACCTGCAAGCCGGTTGGTTCAACCATCGGTCATGAGATAGGGCACTCTTTCCAATATCAGGTTTCTGCCGACAAGCTCTTCACGGGTGAGGCTACGCCAATAGATAAGGCTGATGGTTCTCAGTTGGTGCCTGCAGGTTTCCGTTATGGCTTTGGTGAAAATGGTGCTGGCGGTTGTGCTTATTGGGAGCAATGTGCTCAGTGGCAGTCGTTCCAGGATTATCCTAACGAGTGTTTCGACCAGGATGCTCATTATGCTGTTTGGCTCAAGAATCATCATCGCCACTTCAACCATGAGTTTATGCGTTACGCAAGCTACTGGTTCCAGTATTGGTTTACTGAAAAACATGGCATCGACTCATACGCCCGTATCTGGAAAGAGAGCAAATATCCAGAGGATCCGCTCCAGACTTATATGCGCATCTATTGCAACAATAGTCTTGATGCACTCTACAAGGATTTGTATGCGTATAGTGCTCATTGTGCTGACTATGATTTCAAGGCTGCACATCAGTATAAGAAGGAGGCTGCCATCAACTATTCTACCAAACTGTATAAGAACGATGGCTATTATCAGGTGGCTTATACTAACTGCCCGGGTACAACAGGTTTCAATCTCATCCCGCTGAATGTTCCTGCTTCGGGCAAGGTAAGTGCAATGCTTGAAGGTTTGGCTCCTGGCTCTGCTTTGGCAGCTGCTGATCCTGGTACTGTGGTAGATGGAGATGGTAATGCCAAAAGTAATGTGACTAAGTATAATTCACAGAGCAATACTCAGCAAAATTATCGTTATGGTTTTGTGGCAATCACCAAGGATGGCAAGTCTCATTATGGAGAGATGCATACAGGCAAGAAGGGCACAGCAACCTACGAAGTTCCTGCCAATACAGAGCGATTGTACCTCTGTGTACTGGCTGCTCCTGATAAGTATAATCGTAATGCCTGGGATGATGATGAGACCAATGATGAGCAATGGCCTTATCGTGTGAAGTTCTCGGGTACCGACTTGCTGGGCAACGTGACGATACCGGAAGGCGACCCTACTGATTTGGAGACTTCACTTGAGGTAAGTCTTGACGCAAGCAGCGAAAGCTATCCTCTGCATACCTTCAATCTCTTGAATAATGGTGTCATGGAGAAGATAGCCAAGGCATTCAAACTTCAGCCTTCAGAGATAGCTGGTACGACGTTGGATGCTGGAACAGTTAAGGCTGATGGATTCTCTGGTCCTGCCGATGGCAAGGTGGCTGTGGGCTTGACCAATCCTGATGGCAAGGTGTCGTATGCTTACTCTGCCAATGGCATTGGTTTCTGGATTGCAGCCGATGGCACAGCCAGTTCTTGGGGCGATGCTCCTATCTACTATGAGTATGATGCCGGTGGATATGGCTTGACCGTAGGGCATAATCCTGGTCACTCCGAAAAGGGCAAGACTTATATCATCAAACCAACGATGGTATATAATAAAGGTGGCAAGCTCCATAAGGCTGTTATTACCATCAAAATGAAATTCGCATAGTTAATATAGTTAGTTCCGTTGCTGACGTAAAACTGTTGTTTTGCGGAATGCAACGGAACTTTTTTCTTTCTCCACTTATATTGATAACACTCTCGTTTCTCCTTTTAATACGTACATATCCGAAGCGTAAGGTGTGTTGTCTTAATACTCTATAATTCATAGTTTAAACAGTCATACATCCACGTTTATTTGGTTTGAACATCTTGATTTGTGAGGTTGCTGCCATATGCCGGCAGCAATCACATACATCTAATTCTTTAAGGTGATAGATAGGTCTTCTCTCATTATATCAGCTATGTGTTTTAGCCTTTTAAGAATACTAAAGAAAGTATCCTTTCATCAAAATAATAAAGAAATACGATATTTATATCATTTTAGACGATATTGCGAGCGTTTTTGCAAGATTATCAGTACTTTTGTGGCGAAATATCAATAACGAAAATAATAAATAACGCAAAAATCATAACCGAAATGAAACGAATCTTTTTATCGCTGATACTCACAGCGGCAACCTTGCCTTGGGCTACTGCAGTCCTGGCACAGCAGGACCCATCTGAGGCTCCTGCCACCAGACCCGTAAATCCTGTTTCTGCACCACAGAAACTCATCTTCGTACCGGACTCTCTGAAACCCTATGATTTCAACAAGGATAATGAGAGATGGTGCTGGCGACATAGTGCACAGACCCAGAATATCGTGTATTTCTGGGAAAATCCATTCGGAGACAATCCGCAGAATCCTCCTTCGCTCGAAGGTAAACCGATGAAATTCGACCTGGGCAATCTGCAGACTCAGGTAGAACGGTTCTACCGTTTCTTCCGCGATACCCTGAAGTTTTCTCTGCCGGGAAGTATCTGCGACAAGTATAAGATGATGGTGATGGTGAACTATTCGCTGGAAGGAACTGCTTACGGCGGAACTTACGATGACTTTATCGGCGCGCTCTGGGTAACCCCTAACCGTATTCAAGATAAGAAACTCAACTGTCTGGCTCATGAGTTGGGACATAGTTTCCAGCTTCAAATCATGGCAGACAAAACGGGCGAAGCCTGGGGAGGAAGTGGCTTCTTCGAGATGACATCCCAATGGATGCTCTGGAGAGTGAATCCCGACTGGATAACAGATGAAAAGTATCATTTCGATGCCTTCAGACAGCTTACCCATAAGGGTTATCTGCATCTGGACAACATCTATCATTCGCCATACGTGATAGAGTGGTGGGCTGAGAAGCATGGTTTGGAAAGCATTGCCCAGCTCTATCGGGAGGGAAAAGTAGGAGAGGACCCGGTTGTTACCTACAAGCGGAAGTATAAGATGACTCAGAAGCAGTTTAATGATGAGATGTTCGACTGCTACCGCCATCTTGTGAACTTCGATTTCGGTTATGCTCGCAAGGAGACCCGTCCTTATGCTTGCACCTTTGATACCAGGATGCTGAAGCAGAAGAATGGTTATCTCCGTCCGGATACAGCTTCGGTTCCTGAGAACTATGGTTTCAATGCCATCAAGTTGGAAATCCCGAAGGCTGGCAAGAAGGTTACTGTAGATTTCAGAGCCCTTGATGCCGAGGGTAAGGTGTTCAAGGCATCCAAGGACAAGATGGCACGAACCATAAGTTATCGTTATGGATTGGTGGGAGTAACCGCCGATACCGATGAATGCATCTACAGTCAGATGGGCGAAGCGATGAACGGAAAGGTTTCGCTTGTGGCTCCAAAGTCCCAGCCTCTCAAGGCGCTCTATCTCGTGGTGATGGGAGCTCCTTCGAATCATTCGCTCGATCCATCTTCCCGCCGTTTCCCTTATGAGGTAAGAGTGAAATATGAGTGAAGTACGATTCGGATAAGAATCAAGTACGAATCGAATAAAAATCATCTACATAAAAAAATATCATAGCTTATGAAGAATAAGACTTTATTATCGGCATCTCTTGCCCTGGTGATGGCGATGCCGGCAGCTACAGCTTCAGCACAGGGCACATTAGAAGATTACAACAGAGCCTATGCGCTGCGTCATCAGTTTTCAGCCGATTCCGTGTTCCATTGGGCACGCTCATCAGCTTGGTGCGATTCCACCCACGTACTGCATTATCAGATTTCTACTCCTCAGGGCAAGAAGTTTGTTTCCTATGATGCCGACAAGGATGAGATGAAGACCTATGATTCGCAGGAAGCGATGGAGAAGGCGCTGGGCATCAAGCCTCGTCCTGCCAACAAACCTCAGTTTGGCAGACGCCATGAGCGCCATTGGATGGAGGTAGATGAGGAGAAGGAGGCCTATCCGGTACTTTCGCCCGACGGCAAGATGGAAGCCTACATCGAAGGTTACAACGTGGTGGTTCATGAGGCAGGAAAACCTTATACCGAAGCCAAGCGAATCCTTACTCAAGATGGTACCATCGGCTGCTATTACAGCAACCGCATCCAATGGAGTCCAGACGGCAAGCACATCTTCGTATGCAAGCGTGTTCCGGTAGAGAAACGCTATGCCTACTACGTAGAATCTTCGCCTGCCGACCAGCTGCAGCCTATCCTCCACAAGCAGGAGTATGCCAAGCCGGGCGATGCCCTGCCACAGCACTATCCGGTCATCATCGATGTGGCTACCGGAAAGAAGGTGGAGGCTGACAAGCATCAGATAGAAAACCAGTATGAACTGGAGTGGATGCAATGGACACCAGACAGCAAGGAGGTGACAATGGAGTATAACCAGCGTGGTCATCATCTCTATCAGATGCTGGCGATGAATGCTGAAACCGGTAAACTTCGTACCGTGGTAGAAGAGCGTGCCAATACCTTCGTGAACTATGGTCGTCTGTGGCGCCAGTTTATCAAGGATGGCAAGCAACTGCTCTGGATGAGCGAGCGCGACAACTGGAATCATCTCTATCTCTACGATGTGCAGAAGTCGAAGGTTATCCGACAGATTACAACGGGCGACTGGTTTGTTCGCAGTATCCAGCGTGTGGATGAAGAGAAGGGAGAAATCTATTTCTCGGCTAGTGGCGTGAACAAGAATGAGGACCCATATCTGGTACATTATTATAAAATAGGTATCGACGGCAAGAATATGGTGGCGCTCACTCCTGAAGAGGGAAATCATAGTGCCCAATATACCTATGATTACCATTATCTCCTGGATACCTATTCTAAGGTGGATGCCGCTCCTGTTACCGTGCTCAGAGATGCGCAGACCGGTAAGCTCGTCAAGACTCTGGAAACGGCTAATATTACTACTTTGAAGAAGCACGGATGGGTTGCTCCTGAGGTGTTTGTGGCTAAGGGGCGTGATGGCAAGACCGATATGTGGGGCATCATCCAGCGCCCTACCAATTTCGATCCTAATAAGAAATATCCGGTCATCGAATACATCTATGCGGGTCCGGGCGATGCCTATACTCCGAAGAGTTTCATGCCATACAACTGGTACACCACTTCGCTTGCCGAACTCGGTTTCATCGTAGTCCAGCTCGATGCGATGGGCACTTCCTATCGCGGCAAGAAGTTTGAGGAGGTTTGCTACAAGAATCTGAAGGATGCCGGATTCCCAGACCGTGAACTCTGGATCAAGGCTGCAGCCAAGAAGTATCCTTATATGGATGCAGATAATGTAGCGATCTACGGCTGTTCGGCAGGCGGACAGGAGAGTACTACCGCCGTATTGCTGCATGGCGATTTCTACAAGGCTGCCTATAGTGCCTGCGGCTGTCACGACAACCGGATGGATAAGATTTGGTGGAACGAGCAATGGATGAGCTGGCCTGTCGATTCCAGCTACGTAGAGTGCAGCAACGTGGAGAACGCCCACAAACTGGAGCGCCCGTTGATGCTGGTGGTAGGCGAGATAGACGACAACGTAGATCCATCCAGTACCTATCAAGTGGTGAATGCCCTGCAGAAAGCCAACAAGGATTTTGAACTTGTGGTGATTCCGGGAGCCCATCATACCATGGGCGAACTCTATGGCGAGCACAAGCGTTACGATTTCTTCGTGAAGAATCTGCTGGGTGTGAAACCGCCTAAATGGAGCGATGTAAAGAGCAAGTAATTCAGGTTTCAATCTTTTGATAGTGAAACTTCTCACTTGAATCATTATTTAAGTTTTGCCCTGAAGCAAACGGATAGTCTTACTTTAAAAAAGTAGCTATTTGTTTGTTTCAGGACTTTTTTTGTTCTTTTTGTTGTATTTCTCGTTATATTTTTGTAATTTTGCGGCATTATTTTATCTAACAACAGAAAATAAAGACCCATATAATGAGAAAGATATCTACTCTAATGGTTTCTGTGCTCTGCATGATGATGCCTGTAGGGGCTGAGGCGCAGGTGCCAACAGCCTTTGTCTCGAAAGGGGCTACGGATATTCAGGCGCAGCCACATACGGTAACGCAAACCAACTCGGGTGCACAATGGGCTCCTATCGACCCTATGGTGCGCTCTATCACGATGGATGATGGTTTGCCGAGTAATGCTGTGCGTAGCGTGGTTCAGGGTTCCAAGGGATACATGTGGTTTGGTACAGACAACGGATTGTGCCGTTTTGACGGATACGATGTCAAAACCTATTATAATCCCTTTACGACTGTAGACCAGTTTGTGAGCGCCCTTACTGCTTGCGAAGAAGGCCTGCTGGTAGGTTGCAATAATGGAGCCTATCTGTTCTGTAATGCAACCGACCGATTCCAGAAACTGAGTGATAAGATTACGGCACCTGTCCTTAATTTTTCGCTTGACGGCGATCAGAATATTTGGATTTCTACCAACGGACAGGGTGTGTTCAGATACAATCGGACAACTCACGAACTGCATCAGTATCCGATGAAGAATATTCAGGGTAAAGTGCAAAGTACGCTGGTTGATGCCAACAACCAGGTATGGATGCTCTGTAACCATGGTGGAGCCAGCATCTATCATCTCAACAAGTCGACCGACCAGTTTGAAGCATTCCCTCTGAAGGGCGATGCAACCATGTTTTACGGCATGGCGATGCTGGCTGCTCCCGATGGCAATCTTTATGTCGGAACCTGGGAAAACGGACTTTACAAGCTCAACGCCGATGGTAGTGCCGAACAGCTCATCAGCGGAACCTTGAGTAATTCTGTTCATCATATCCACCAGCTTTACAACAACGGCAACAAGTATATTCTCATAGCCAGCGATGATGGATTGGTGCAGTATGACATCCAGAACCGCTCTTGGAGTATGCTGTCGGAAGTAAACGATCCGAGCCGGAGTACCAACGAGCGTTTTGTTTATGGTATTGCTGGCGATAATGAGGGCGGCATCTGGGTAACTACTTTCTATGGTGGCGTAAGTTATCTTCCTTCTACGAGTGTTGAAGAACGTTTCCGTGCTTACTCAGCTCGACAGGGGGGATTGCGCGGTAATGTGGTAGGAAGATTCTTCGAAGACCAGCAGCATCGCATCTGGATAGCTACCGATGATGCCGGACTTGACTGCTTCAATCCCCAGACCAACAGTTTTGTTTCTTATCCGGGCAAGGCGGCTATGGGCAAGTATAATGTTCATGCGCTCTTTGCTGATGAAAATGATCTGTGGGTGGGAACCTATGGTAATGGTGTCATCAGAATGAACATGGCTACCGGAGCGCAGCAGATTTTCCAGACCGATGGAATGGTTTCGGGAAGTAATGCCTATTGTATTTATCGCGACCGGAAGAACCGGCTGTGGGCGGCTTCGATGGATGGAGCCAGCCTTTTCGATGAAGGGCAGCAGAAGTTTAGTAAAATCAAGTCGTTCAAGTCGCTTACCATCGATATCAAGGAAGATCCTCAGGGCAACGTATGGTTTGCTACCCAGGGAGGTGGCTTGTGGCGCTTGGACAAGAATAATGCCTGGAAACAGTATAAGCATGTTGAGAATGATTCTACTTCGCTGGTAAGTGATCAGGTAAACTGTCTGGTTATTGGAGAAAAGGGGCAGCTCTATGCCGCAACCGGCGATGGGCTTTGCGAATTTCTGCCTTCAAAAGGTATATTCCGACGCATCTCCATCGATGCGCCTAGCCTGGATTTCGCGAGTCTTGTCATTTCGCAGGGAGTAATGTGGATTTCTACCAGCAAGGGTATTGTGAAATATACGCCGGGTGAACCTGTCCAGCTGTTCAATAAATATGACGGACTTACCTGTGACCAGTTTATGCCAAACGCCGGACTCCTGGCCTCTGATGGCAGAATCTATTTCGGTTCTACAAGAGGTTTCAACTGCTTTTATCCATATCTCGTCAAGATCAACCAGGTAGCTCCTCCTGTAGCAATCACCTCGGTAGAACTCTTCGGTCAGCCGATAGAGGCGGGGAGCGACCAGCTGGAGAAATCTCTGAGTCATGCAGCAGAACTCAATCTGTCTCATAACGAGAATACCATCAATATCTCGTTTGCCGCCCTGAGCTATGTATCGCCTGAGAAGAACCAGTATGCTTACAAACTTGAGGGAGTAGACAAGGATTGGGTTTATACCCACGAGCATCGTGCCAACTATACCAATCTTCCTGCCGGAACCTATACCTTCCTGGTTAAGGCAACCAATAATGATGGTGTATGGTCGAAGAATGAGGCAAGACTGCAGATTGTGGTTCATCCGCCGTTCTGGTGGTCTTTGCCTGCCAAGATTCTGTATCTTCTGCTCATCGGTTACGCAATCTACTGGTTCATGCAGAGCCGGTTGAAGCGTGAAAAGCGCCGTCATCAGGAAGAACTCGACCAGTTGGAACTCAAGCAGGATCAGGAGATGAGAGATGCCCGCCTGCAGTTCTTCACGATGATAGCCCATGAAATCCGTACGCCGGTAACGCTTATCATCGGACCTTTGGAGAGTCTGAAAGAGCATTGGAAACAGGTTTCCGAAAAACTTACCGATGGTGAGACTATCACGCAGACGCTTTCTGTTATCGACCGTAACGCCCAGCGTTTGCTCCTGCTCGTCAATCAGCTGCTCGATTTCAACAAGGTGCAGCAGAAGGGCATGCAGGTTCATTTCCGCTTGAATAACATTTCAAAACTGATGCATGCTGTGGCTGAGCGTTTTGCTCCTACCTTCGAGCAGAAAAGCATCCGTTTCAAGGTAGATTATCCAGCAGATGATCTCGTGGCGATGATAGACCAGGAGGCGGTTACCAAGGTAATCAGCAATCTGATGACCAACGCCTTGAAATATACGGAGGATTATGTGCGCCTGTCCTGCCGCCTGCTGGAGGATGGAATCCATTTCCGCATCGAGGTAGAAGACAACGGATTGGGAATCAGTCCTGACGAGAAGGAGAAAATCTTCGGAGCCTTCTATCAGGCACGAGATAACAAGCCGGGAACCGGAATCGGTCTCAATATCGTGAAGAATCTCGTTGAGGCTCATCATGGTATGGTAAATGTAGAATCGGAAGTAGGCAAGGGCTCTACCTTTATCGTAACCCTGCCGCTCAACCAGCTGGATGCTGTGGTAGAGAAGGCGGATGAAATGGTGAAGGAAGAAGAGGCTGCCGCAGAGGAAAGTCTGCTGACAGATGCATCTCTGGCTGAACAGGGTTCTGAAAAGGCAGGCGAGGCTGTTGTCAGTCCACTTCGTGAACCGGTAAAACCGGCGATGCTGATTGTGGATGATGATGAAGACATGCGCCAGTTTGTGAAGGCTCATTTCGAGAAAATGTATACGGTTTATACAGCCGACAACGGAAAGGATGCACTCCGAAAACTGGAGAAGCATCCGGTTTCGCTCATCATAAGTGACTGGATGATGCCTGAGATGGACGGTCCGGAGTTCTGCCGTAGGGTGCGTGAGAATTCAGAATACTCTCATCTCCCATTCGTAATGCTCACGGCAAAGACCGATGATGCGTCAAAGACGGAGAGTATGAACTGTGGAGCTGATGTTTACATAGAAAAGCCGTTCTCGATGAAGTATCTTGAGGCGAGCGTAAGACAGCTTCTTGAGATGCGCCGTCTGTTGAGGAGTAAGTTCTCTCATACTCCGCTTGAGCCGATAGCAGAGATTGCTTCAACTCAGGTTGATAATGCGTTCCTGGAACGAATGTCTCGCATCATCGAAGAGAATGTGGCGAATCCGGAACTCAACGTGGCGTTCCTTGCCGAAAAGATGGGCATGAGCCGCTCTTCGCTCTTTAATAAGATTCGTGGTCTTGCCGATGTTACGCCAAACGAGATGATCCAGCTCGTGAAACTGAAGAAGGGCGCACAGCTCCTGAAAGAAGGAAACTACCGCATCAGCGAAATCAGCTATATGGTAGGTTTCAGCAGTCCTAGCTATTTTGCCAAGTGCTTCCAGAAGCAGTTTGGCGTCAAGCCGATGGATTTCGTAGCTGCGGAATCGTAGGATAGAAAAACTATTCGGATAGAATAAAAAATCGCCTGGGTGCTCAGATGCATCCAGGCGATTGTCTTATTTGTAAAAAGCCTATTCTTTATTTCTTTGTGGCTCTGATAAAGAAACTGATGAGGCAGATGTAAGCCAGGAGCGAACAAACCTCAGACATCGGATTAACCCACCAGCTGTCGGCGATACTTACCTCGATGCCGCCAAACTTCAGAAGGGCGCTAACCACACCCATCAGGGCTCCACCGGCGATGAAGCCGCTGGCGATGAGCGTTCCCTTCTCACCACGTTCGCTGTTCACCTTGGCATCCTTGCTGCGCGAAGTAACATACCAGTTGATTGCTCCACCCACGAGCAGAGGAACGTTCAGTTCCAGCGGAATAAACATACCCAGAGCGAAAGCCAGGGCAGGAATCTTGAAATAAGTCAGCACGATGGCTATTACGGCTCCGATGCCATAGAGCACCCAAGGAGCTCCCACGCCATTCATCAAAGGGTCGATAACCGCAGCCATCGCATTAGCCTGAGGAGCTGCAAGCGAACCCGATGCGAACCCGTAAGTCTCGTTCAGCAGCATCATCACGCCGCCCACGGTAGCCGCACTCACCAGGGTACCGAGGAATTTCCATCCCTCCTGTTTCTTAGGAGTTGTTCCCAGCCAGTAACCAATCTTCAGGTCGGTAATAAACGAACCTGCTACCGAGAGGGCTGTACAAACCACACCACCCATAATCAGGGCAGCCAGCATGCCGCCAGGACCTTTCAGGCCTACAGCCACCATCACCACAGAGGCGAAGATGAGCGTCATCAGGGTCATTCCCGAAACAGGGTTTGAACCCACGATAGCGATGGCATTAGCCGCTACGGTAGTAAAGAGGAAGGCGATGGCAGCCACGAGCAGAATGGCGATAATGGCGAAGAGAAGGTTGCCCTCCATCACGCCAAACCAGAAGAAGAGGAAGGTTACGAGGATAGTAACAAGCGAACCGATAGCGATAATCTTGAAAGAGATGTCGCGCTGGGTACGCTTCACGTTCTCATCCACATCGCTCTTGCCCTTCAGCTCCTTGGCAGCCAGACCTACGGCACTCTTGATGATGCCCCAGCTCTTGATGATGCCGATGATACCTGCCATGGCGATACCGCCGATACCGATGCTGCGGGCGTAGGCACGGAAGATTTCCTCCGGACTCATCGCACCCACGGTCTTCACGATGCTAGGATCCCAGGCGCTCAGCACGCTATCATGGAAGATAACGCTCATGCCCGGAACAATCAGCCACCATACTACGAGCGAACCCAGGCAGGTGAAGAAGGCATACTTCAGACCGATGATGTAACCCAGACCTAATACGGCAGCACCTGTGTTTACCTTGAATACGAGTTTAGCCTTGTCAGCCAGGTCGCATCCCAGACTTACCACACGCGATGTGAAATTCTCGTTCCACCATCCAAGACTGGCTACGATAAAGTCGTAAAGACCACCCACCAGTCCGGCTATGAGCAGCGGCTTAGCCTGGTCGCCACCCTTGGCTCCGCTCACCAGTACCTGCGTGGTAGCCGTAGCCTCAGGGAACGGATACTTGCCGTGCATATCGCTTACGAAGTACTTGCGGAAAGGAATAAGGAAAAGGATTCCCAAGACTCCTCCCAGGGCTGAAGCCATGAAGATCTTCATAAACGAAGTCGTCATCTCCGGATATTTAGCCTGCAGGATGTAGATGGCTGGCAGGGTAAAGATGGCTCCTGCCACCACAGCACCCGAACAGGCTCCGATGCTCTGGATGATGACATTCTCGCCCAGCGCCTTGCTACGCTTGGTAGCGGTACTTACGCCCACGGCGATGATGGCGATTGGGATGGCTGCTTCGAACACCTGACCCACCTTCAAGCCCAGATAAGCTGCGGCAGCAGAGAAGATGACTGCCATCACGATTCCCCATGTAACTGACCATCCGTTCACCTCAGGATAAACCTTGTCAGGCGACATCAGCGGCTTATATTCCTCCCCGTCTTTCAGTTCGCGGAATGCGTTCTCGGGGAGTTGCAAATTGTCTTTTTCTTCCATTATTTCTCAATTCTGATGATATACTCACTCATGAAACTTGCACCTGGCTGCAGACGGTTCATCAGATACTTGTCCTTAAACTCGCCATCATATTCAGCCCAGTCGCTCAAACCATACCATGGTTCGATGCAGATGAATGGAGCGTGCTTGCCTGTTGGGTTCCAGATACCTACGGCTGGAGTCTTGAACTCGAGGGTTACATGAGGTTCGCTCTGCTCGTTGAGAATGCTCACCTGCTTAACCTGACTCTTGTCGAAGATAACAGCATCTTCTGCGAAAGTCTCCTCGTTTACTTCCCAGATACCCTTGTCGGTTTCTACGGTTTCCTTAGCCTGACGGTCGATGCATCCGCCTACGTTACCATAGAGACGAACAGGAGCCTCGTTGTCGAGTTTCAGGGTCGCCTTCATTTCTTCGCCCTTCTTGCAGCCAGGAACCATGAAGGCTGGGTGACCGCCAATCTGGAAGAAGATTTCCTTGTCGTCGGTATTCTCTACGTGCCAGATGACATGAATCTCGTTGCCCTGCAGGCGGTAAGAGATGGCAAGGTTGAAGTGGTAAGGATAGTTCTTCTGAGTCTCTTCGTTGTCGATGAGCGCGAAGGTGAGGCGGTCGGCAGTCTTGCCAACGAGTTTGAACTCTGTATCGCGTGCGAAACCATGGCGAGGAAGGTGATACTCCTTGCCCTCTGTGCGATAAGTGTCTTTCCACAATCCGCATACTATAGGGAAGAGGATAGGAGAGTGGCGGTTCCAGTATTTCTCGTCGCCATTCCAGAGATATTCATTACCATTAGCATCCTTGATGCTCTGAAGTTCTGCTCCGAGAGATGAAATCTCAAGTGTGAGCTGATCATTCTTAATCTGTTCCATTGTTATTAATTCTTTTGTTTAGTTTTTAATGTTTCATCTGATTATCTTTTTTCAAAGATATTGCAAAGGTACAATTTATTTTCGTAAAGCACAAGAAAAGAGCGTTTTTTCTCAGATATTACAATATATTTATACGATTTTGTTAGCTTATCTCGAATATTTGCTGTAACTTTGTAGCCCGAAATAGATAGATAACAAGAAGTATAAGAAAAAAATAGTATTTAATCTAATGACAAGCAGTAATAAAGTTAAAGGCTTTGCGGCGGGTATTGTTGCCGCAGTATGTTATGGTACCAATCCTTTGGGCACGCTCGAACTCTATGGCGACGGATTCAATTCCAGTTCTGTACTCATCTATCGTTATCTCTTGGCGGTACTGATGTTTGCCGTGGTGATGCTGTTCCGCAAGGAGAGTTTCAAGGTGAAGTGGGGACATCTGGTTCGTCTTGGCGTGCTGGGCTGCATGTTTTCGCTCTCATCAGCTACGCTTTATGTCAGTTTCCATTATATGGCGGCAGGTATTGCCAGCACCATCCTCTTCGTTTATCCTATTATGACAGCCATCCTGATGACGGTCTTCTTCCACGAGAAGGTAACGTGGTCTACCTCGCTTGCCATTCTTCTGGCGGTATCGGGAGTAGGATTGCTCTATCAGGGCGATGGAAACGATAAGTTGAGCACGGCGGGTTTTGCCCTCGTCATGTGTTCATCCCTGCTCTATGCCCTTTACATCATCTCCATCAACCAATGGAAGAATCCGGGCATGTCGAACATCAAGTTTACCTTTTATATATTAGTCTTCGGACTGCTTACGATGTTTGTCTATTCGTTTATTGCAGGCGAGCCGATACAGATTCTTCAAACACCTAAACAATGGCTCTGTGCTGCCCAGCTGGCTTTGTTGCCAACGGTATTGTCGCTTTTCTTCATGACCATCTCCATCAATCTCATCGGCAGCACGCCAGCCGCCATCATGGGAGCCCTGGAGCCTGTAACGGCGGTAATCATCGGCGTCTGCATTTTCGGCGAGAGTTTCTCCCTTCAGCTTGCCTTCGGCATCCTCGCCATCCTGGCAGGTGTAACGATTATCATCGCAAGAAAGAAAGGGTAAAAAGGTAAAAAAGTAAAAGGGTAAAAAGCCCCCTTGCGTCCCCCGTTCCCAGCGATTCCATCGCTGGTCCCCATAAAGGTAAAAAGAAGAAAAAATCCTCGTTCGAAAAAGAACTCGAACGAGGATTTTTTTATCTGTTCTAGCCGCAAGCAAATAGGCTCGCAAGCCGCCAGGCGTTAAGATGATTATCTCAGGATATCCTTCAGCGCAAAGTTGGCGAGGATGCTGGTGCTTTGGCTCAGCATGCGGATGAACTCCTGGGCTGAGTTTTTCATGTAAGCATCTTTCAGAATGTGGATGCAGCCATCCATTTCGTTGTCGGCAGCATCGATAGGAATCGCCTTCATGCCGTTCTGCAGAATGGTGGTCGATTCGGAGAGAATGGTCACCAGATTGCTGCGGCTCAGAAGGTCGAAGATGATGTTTACATTATTCACCTCTACCATAATCTTGTAGTTCAAATCTTTGCCCTCTACCATGTGATCAAAGGCGTTGCGTGCCTGCAGACCCTTGCAAGGAAGGATGAGGTCGTAGCGCTCCAGATCGGAAAGCTTGACCGATGAAAGGCGCGCCAGCGGATGATTCACGTTCACGATAGCGGCAAGACGGTTGCTGAAAATAGCTCGGCTGTCTACCGCCTTCTCGTTCTTCAGAGGCTTGAAAGCCAGAACGAGGTCGAGTTCGCGTTTCTTCAGTCCGTCCATCAGTTCCTGCATGGTGCGGTATTGGATGTTGAGCTTTACATGAGGATAGGCGTGGAGAAAGGCGATGAGCGTCTCGGACATGATGTTGCTGAAGGAGAACGTTACGCCGATGTTCAGTTCGCCTGTAAGCATTTCCTTCAGATCGTTCATGTGGTCTACACAGGCTTCGGCAGAATTGACCGCGTTTTGGGCGTAAGGTCTTAATTCCTTGCCCGCCTCTGTGAGGTAAACCTCATGAGAATTGCGCTCGAAGAGAGGCAGACCTATCTCCTGTTCCAGATGCGAAATCTGCTGTGAGAGGGTGCTCTGGGTGATGTATAACTTGCGCGAAGCTTCTGAGAAGTTGAGCGTCTCGGCTACCTTCAAGAAATATTTCAGTTGTCGTATTTCCATATTGTTCCTTTATTGAAGCTATCGGCTATAGAAATAACCGATAGCTAAATTTGGGTGCAAAGATAAAACATTTATTTTAATATCCTCCTTTTTTGAAGAATAAAATGATGTTTTATCGCATCTCTACTTCTTTTTATCCGGTTATCATCCGATGAAAAACCGGTTAACATCGGATGAATTTCTGATTATCATCCGATGAAAATCAGATTTCCAACCAGATGATTATTTGATTTCTACTTCGTGCAAATCTACGAATTCGCCATTCTTCTTCTTTCTTTCTACCAGCATGGCAAGCAGCTTGCGCTTGCGGTTGTCGGCGATGAAACGGCGGAAGAATACGTTTGGAATTGCCACACCAAGGGCGATGCAGATGATGGCGAGCGAAGCCTTGATGAGGTTGTTCATACCTACGGTTACTTCGCCTACCACGCCATGCATGTCGATGAAGGCGAACAGGGCGCGATACATCAGAACTCCCGGTACCATTGGGATAACGCTAGGAATGGTGATGCATTGGTGAGGGGTATGGAACCAATGGCGCGCCTTGATCACGATGATGCTGATGAGCGCAGAACCGGCAAGCGAACCGATGCTCAGACCCATGTCGAGACCGATGTTGCCGTTAGATGGACCCAGATTGACGAAATTGCGGAAGCATACGGCGATGATACCGCCCACAGCTACAACCGGCAACAGACGGCGAGGTATGCTGAAGATGGTAGAGAAGCCCATGGCCGATACGGCAGCTGCGATGGCAAACTCCCAGTATTCGTGATGAGGAGTCATCGTAAGATCCTTCACGAAGTTGTCGATGTGGCAAACCTGGATGGCGAAGGCGATACCGAACGCCATCGCAAAGAGCATCAGCAGGGTGTTCAGGGCACGAACCATTCCCACCTCAATATATCCGTCGAGCATATCGCACACAAAGTTGATGAGTGGAACTCCCGGCACGATGAAGAGGGCACACGCCATCAGCGGATGCCAAGGGGTATCTGAATGCATGAAGGCTGGAAGCGCTTCGGCAATCGATGGGTTGAGCGAAAGGAATGAGGTCAACCAGGCTATCAGAGTGGCTACGAAAGCCGAAATACCGATGGCTACATAGTTGTTGCAGCCCTTGGTTGGCAAAAACATTCTCAGGCGGAAACCCAATATGGCTGCAAGCGAACAGAAGAAGAAGGCTGGCCAGTCGCAACCGAACTGGATGCAGAATCCGCCGCAGGCAAAACCGCCGCCGATGGCTACCTGCCAAGGGGTGAAGCTGCGTGGGGTGGCCTTGATGTCGTTCAGAGCCTGCTCATACTGTTCGAGTGAATAGTTTTCCTTGATGGCCTTCCAGGTGAGCTTACTTACCTGGGAAATAGAGGTGAGGTTGATACCGTGCTTCTCGCATCTCTGGAACTTGGAGAAGGAATGCTCCTCGTCGCTATAGTTTACCATCAGCACGTTCCAGTTGATGTAAAGGTGCATGTATCGCTCGTCAAGACCGAGGAAAGCTGCTGCACGCTTCATGGTTCGCATGATGCGGGATGTGTCGGCAGCACTCTCCATGAGAATGCTACCGGTACGTAATAATAAGTCGAGTTTTCTTCTGAGTTCTGATTCTGCTATTTCCTTGCAGTTGCAGTTGTCCTCTACGCAAGCGCAGGTTTTCAATTCTTTTTCTGTCATATATGTTTATCCGAATACAAAAATAATAATCTGAATGGTTACAATTCTGAGGAACATGGCGAATGGATATACATTCGCATAGCCTACTGTTGGCGCATCTGCCGAAGTCTGCTCACGTACGTAAGCCAGGGCAGAAGGGTTGGTGTTGGCACCTGCCAATACGCCGAGTAATGTATAATAATTGATGTGGAACACGAGCTTGCCGATGATGCCGCCCAGAATGATTGGTATCATGGTGATGGCGATGCCGTAGAGTATCCAGGTCAGTCCGCTTTCTGATGCTACGGTCTGGATAAACTGTTCGCCTGTGCCGAGACCCACGCAAGCCAGGAAGATGCAGATGCCGATTTCGCGCAGCATCAGGTTGGCTGAAATGGTATTGTAGGTAACGAGGTTGTATTTCGGTCCGAAATAACCTATCAGGATGGCTACTACCAGAGGTCCGCCGGTAAGTCCGAGACGCAGATTCTCGTTGATGCCTGGGATGAAGAACGGAATGTTGGCTACGATACAACCCAGCATGATGCCCAGGAAGATTGGGATAAGGTTAGGGTAGTTCAGACGCTTCATCTGGTTACCCAGCACCTTCTCGGTATGAGCGATGGCGAGTTCCTTGCCCACTACGGTTACGCGGTCGCCCAACTGGAGTTTCAGGTCTGGGGTTGCGATGAGATCTACACCATTTCTGTTCACGCGGGTAATGTTGGCGCCAAGGTTGCTTCTAATCTGCAACTGGCTGATGCTCTTTCCGTTGATGGCCGGCTTGGTAATCAGAATTCGGCGGTTGATGAGTTCGCTGCTGAATTCCTCGTCCTTTACGTCAACCTTCTCGCCGAGCAGGGCGATGATAGGTTCTTCTACGGTAGGATGAGCCACAATCTGCAGAATGTCGCCCTCTTCTATCACGGTCTGTCCGTTAACCACCTCGTCCTGGCGTTCGCCGTTATTACGGATAATCTTGGAAACCATGAAGTCGCGCTTCAGGAGATAGCGAATCTGCTTGACGGTATCTTTGAAAACCATCTGGTTAGAAACCTTTACGGCGAAGGTGTTCAGGGTCATCGCTTCAAGATGTCCCTTGCCTCGCTTAGCTTCATCCTCTTCCTTCTGCTTGTCTATGCGTAGCGCGAACCTTAATATAATGAAGCTGAGGATAACGCCGAGCACACCCATAGGATAGGCGATGGCATAGCCGGCTGCGATGGATGGGGCGTCGATGTGGCGCAGGTCGCTGAATGCCTGCTGGGCTGCACCCAATCCTGGAGTGTTGGTTACGGCACCCGAAAGGATACCTGCCATAGAGGTGATGGATGTTCCCGAAAATGAGAAGATAACTAAGGTAGTAATGATACTCAGGGCCACAACAATCATGCTGAGCAGGTTGAGACTCTTGCCGCCGTTCTTGAACGAAGCGAAGAAGCCCGGACCTACCTCCAGACCGATAGAGTAGACAAAGAGAATCAAGCCAAATTCCTTGAGAAAGTGGAGCAGATGCTCGTCAAGGTTGAGAGAGAAATGTCCAAAGATAAGACCGATGAACAGAATCCAAGCCAAGCCCAGGGAAACACCTTTTACTCTGAGCTTACCTAAACACAAACCCAAGGCGATGACCAGCGAAAGAATCATCACAGAGTGGGCTACTCCGCCTCCCCAAAGGTCTGGGAAGCCATAAAATAGATTTTTTAAAATCTCCATTTTTCTTTATCTATTAATGTAAATACTGAATTTCCAAAAACATTCTTTCTTATCGATTTCTGAAATCGATTGCAAAGGTATAGATAAAAACGAAAGCAAAACTCGTTTTGTGTTTAAAAGCTATGAATGTGGCTATAAGCGTTTTCTATAGTAAAAATAGGCTCTACGGGCTTTTCTTTTCTCTTTCCCATGCATTTCTAGCCCTTTCTTTGCTCATTATATCAGTTTTTTTTCGTAATTTTGCAACCGGATTATTATAAACAGGAAAGAATATGCTGAATATTGACGAAATAAAAGATAAGAGAATTGCCGTGCTCCTTTCGGGAGGCGTCGACAGTTCGGTTGTGGTTTGGGAGTTTGCCCAGCTGGGCCTGCATCCTGATTGCTTCTACATCAAGATTGGTCCTGAGGAGAAAGAGGAGTGGGACTGCTCTTCGGAGGAGGACCTGGAGATGGCTACGGCTGTGGCTAGAAAGTATGGGTGCAAGCTGCAAGTGGTTGACTGCCATCATGAATATTGGAACGAGGTAACCCGTTATACGGTGGAGAAGGTGAAGGCTGGTTTTACGCCTAATCCGGACGTGATGTGCAACCGCCTGATTAAGTTTGGCGCCTTCGATGAGAAGATGGGTCACAACTACGACCTCATCGCCACGGGGCATTATGCGCAGACCGAAACGGATGAAAATGGCGATAAATGGCTTGTCACGAGTCCTGATCCTGTGAAAGACCAGACCGATTTCCTGGCTCAGATAGAGAGTTGGCAATTGAAAAAAGCGATTTTCCCTATCGGCCATCATATCAAGAATGAGGTTCGCGAGATAGCCGAAGAGGAGCATCTGATAAATGCCAAGCGCAAGGACAGTCAGGGAATCTGCTTCCTGGGACAGATAAATTATAATGATTATATCCGCCGTTATCTGGGCGAGAAACCGGGCGATGTCATAGAGATGGAAACGGGCAAGCGCATAGGCGAGCACAAGGGTTTGTGGTTTCATACCATCGGCCAGCGCAAGGGCTTGGGCTTTGGCGGCGGTCCCTGGTTCGTGATTAAGAAGGATGTAGAGAACAATATCCTGTATGTGAGTCATGGTTACGATCCGCAGTCGGCATACAAGAAGGATTTTCCTCTCCATGATTTCCATTTCCTTACGCGCGAGGTGGCGATGCAGAAGGTAACTTTCAAGATTCGTCATACGCCGGAGTATCATCCTGCTACGATAGAAAAGCTGGAAGACGGCCGCTGGATGATTCATTCAGAAGAGGCGATTCATGGTGTGGCTCCCGGCCAGTTCTGTGTAGTTTATGATGAGCATCATCATCGTTGCTATGGCTCGGGCGAGATTACGGTATAAATATTTTAAATTGAAAAAAGGGATGAGTCATCAATCTGATATTTTGATGATTCATCCCTTTTTGTTTTATCTGTTTTTACCCTTCCCCGATAATGCTGTCCAGTAATTCCTGGCAGGCATCTTCGAGAAGCGTGATGACGAGCTCGAAGTCGCTATAGTCGCCATAATACGGATCGGGAACGGTGGTGTATTCGCGATGATGGGTCAGAAAATCGGCCATGCGCACCACTTTTTTCCTATCAGACTCTGAAGAAGCCATGGAGGTAATGGCACGGTAGTTTTCGTTGTCCATTACCACGATGGTTTCGAAACGGGCGAAGTCTGACTTCTGGAACTGGCGGGCATGGCTGTTGAAATTGTAGCCATGCTCGGCGCCACATTTGCGCATGCGGCTGTCGGGCAACTGACCTACGTGCCAGCCCCCGATGCCCGCAGAATCGATTTCAAACTCATCCTGAAGCCCCGCTTTTTCTACAAGACTCTTCATGATTCCCTCGGCTGCCGGAGAGCGGCAGATGTTGCCCAGGCAGATGAATAATATGGTATGTTTACCTTTCTTTGTCATGTTGCTAACTTTTTTTGTTTGCAAAGTTAGCATAAATCTCTGTATTATGCAAGATTTTTCTTCATTTTTCTTCCCACAAATTCTTAATTCTCACTTTATTTCCGTATATTTGCAGCCAAAAAAAGCACATGACAACAACACTTATCATATTGGTTATTACGGTAGCCCTATTCATCTGGGGCAGGGTGAGGGCCGACATCGTGGCACTTACCGCCCTGGCTGTACTCCTGGTTCTGGGGATCCTGACACCTGCCGAGGCGCTGGCGGGCTTCTCTTCGCCCATCGTCATCATGATGATAGGACTCTTCGTGGTGGGTGGAGCTATCATGCAGACCGGACTTGCCAAGCTTACGGGCAATAAGCTCATGGCGCTCTCGCGCGGCAACGAAACCATCACTTTCCTGCTCGTAATGCTTGTTACCTCGTTTATCGGCGCCTTCGTGAGCAATACCGGAACGGTGGCCCTCATGATGCCTATCATCATGAGCATAGCTGCTGGCTCGGGCATGCAGTCGTCGCGTTTCCTCATGCCGCTCGCCTTTGCCGGAAGTCTGGGCGGAATGCTCACCCTCATCGGTACGCCGCCCAACCTGGTTATCGATGAAGTATTGACCGAGAGCGGTTATCAGCCGCTTGCCTTCTTCAGCTTCTTCCCTGTGGGCATCATCGTCATCGCCATCGGCATCATCGTGCTCATGCCGCTCAGCAAAATCTTCCTCAGTAAAAAGCAGAGCGGTAAGAAAAAGAAGCAGGGCAAATCGCTTGATGACCTGGTAGACGAATATCAGCTGCTCGATAATCTGCATCGCTACATCGTGCCTAGCCGCCGCCCTTCTGCCGCCCTCGACGAGAATGGCGAGCAGATGGATATCGTGGGCAAAACCCTGAAGGATCTGAGCATCCAGAAGAAATATGGCGTGAGTATCATCGAGATAAGAAACGAGAAGAAATCGCGACTGGGACTGGTGAAGGATGTGAGCCAGAACATGGCGAAGAGCAGCAGCACCATTCAGGTTCACGATACCTTATATATAATAGGTGAGGAGGAGAAGATGAAACGCTTTGCCAGCGATTACGGCCTCAGGAAGATGAAGGATGTGAAGATTGATTTCTACGACCTGGGACTGACCGAAATCGTGGTGATGCCTACGTCTAATTTTGCCGGTCTGCGCATAGGCGATGCCAACCTGCGCAAGCGTTTCGGCATCAACGTGCTGGGCGTAAAGCGGGGCGATGAATATATTACCGACAATCTGATAGCCACCAAACTGCATGTGGGCGATATGCTCCTGGTGCAGGGCGAATGGACCAATCTGGCTCATCTGGCAACCGATACGAGCAACTGGGTGGTTATCGACCAGCCAGAGAAGATTGCCGACAAGGTGCTCTTGGATTATAAGGCGCCTGTGGCGGCTGCCATCATGCTGCTGATGATAGCGATGATGGTGTTCGATTTCATTCCTGTGGCTCCGGTCACGGCGGTCATCATCGCCGGACTGCTGACCGTCTTTGCCGGTTGTTTCCGGAATGTGGAGGCGGCTTACAAGACCATCAACTGGGAGAGCATCGTGCTGATAGCCGCCATGATGCCGATGTCTACGGCGCTTGAGAAGACGGGTGCTTCTGCCTTGGTTTCTCAGGGGCTGGTAGAGAGTTTGGGTTCGATGGGACCTACGGCTCTCTTGGCAGGTATCTACTTCACCACTTCTCTGATGACGATGTTTATCAGCAATACTGCCACGGCTGTGTTGATGGCTCCTATCGCCCTGGTGGCGGCCCAGCAGGTAGGTGTGAGTCCTTATTCCTTCCTCTTTGCGGTTACGTTGGGTGCCAGCATGTGCTTTGCCTCTCCGTTCTCCACGCCTCCTAATGCGCTGGTGATGAAGGCGGGTGGCTATACGTTTATGGATTACGTGAAGGTAGGTTTGCCTCTGCAGATTATCATCGGCGTTGTGATGACCTTCGTTCTTCCGCTCCTTTTTCCTTACTAAGGATTTTTGATATCAAAATAAAAGCCCCCGATGTTTTTCCCGCATTGGGGGCTCTTTTTTTATCGGGTTAAATCAGGCCTTTTTATTTTCCCAATTAGGGAGATTTTTTTCTCCAACTGGGCAAGTAATTTTGCGCGCTTTCTGAATCACGATGCAAAGATACGGAATCCTGTTTTATCAGTTGTGCGATAGCGTGCGATGCCGTGCGATATCGGAACATTTTTCTCCAATCTCTTTTCTTCGTGTTCACGGAAGTTGGGACAGATAGTTTCAGCGATGTTGGACAGTTGTTACTTATGATAGCCCGAATCGGCAACAAGATAGGTCTTCATACGGCATGATTTCTCCTAATTGAGGGCGGAATACTGAAAAATAGCCCCATTTATCTCCACTTCGAGTATTGGGAAGAGCATCGGAAATAAGGTTTCCTGCATGTCTTTTGATGCCTGAGAGAGCAAAAGTTGCACCTATTCGATGCATTTTCCCAGCTTTTTCATCGTCGGAGCGGTTGAAATGGGGATATTGTACTTCAAATTCTTAGTCTCTATTTCTACATAATTTATTGATTATGAGCCTTTTAGAGAGAAGTGGGGTTGGGCGGAGCGTTCCAGTTCCAGTTGTTCCAATTAATTTTTTGAGCGTTCCATTCTACCTTCTTATATATATAACTATCTATATATTAAGTAGTTATAGAGTCTCTATAAAGGGATATTGTCCTATGAAAACCTATTTGGAACAATTGGAACAACTGGAACAACTGGAACGCTTGCCCGAAAATCATTTCTGTTTTGATCCTGTTACCGGCACCCCCGAAGTCCCCATTTCCTCTAGAAAGCCTCAACTCCGTTTTATCAGTTTTTACCCCTGCCGCTGAATGATTTCCTATCTTTGCTGCGTGTTTGAAAAATAACCTTTTCTTATGCCTTTGCAGAGTACCCGGCAAGCATGGACCTACCTTTATGCCATAAAGTTAAGATTATTATTTGGAATAAGCAAAGTTTTTGGGGCTTTTTCTTGGTGGTTTATCAAAAAATGAGTAGTTTTGTGCTCCAGACTTCCAGCACTCTGATGCTGGTGGATGCGGGCGGAGGAAACGGAATACTGGCGCAGCTGAAGAAGGTGAATGTTCAGATTTCTGATATTCGTCACCTCTTCGTTACCCATGCGCATACCGACCATGTGCTGGGCGTAATCTGGGTAATCCGAATGGTGGCACAATGTAAGGGTTACGAGGGATTGCTCCATGTGTATGGAAACGACAAGGTGATGAAGGTGATCAAGACCATCATCGACATGATTCTTGCCAAGAAGCAACTGGCTAAGGTGGCTGAAAGGGTGGTGTTCCATCAGCTGGAAGATGGCGATTGTTTCGAAGTGGGGGATATGAAGCTGGAATGCTTTGATATTCAGTCTACTAAGGAAAAACAGTTCGGATTCCGAGCTGAGCTGCCTTCTCCTGATGAATCGGATAAGCCTTTGGTCTTGGCGTGCCTGGGCGATGAGCCTTATAACGAGCAGAACCGACGCTACATAGTAGGGGCTGACTGGATGATGTGTGAGGCGTTCTGCCTCTATGCCGACCGCGATACGTTCAAGCCTTATGAGAAATGCCACAGTACGGCGCTTGATGCCGGAAAACTGGCGGAGGAACTGGGCGTGAAGAATCTTATCCTGTATCATACGGAGGAGAAAACGCTCGCAAATCATAAAGAAAATTACACCCGTGAAGCTGCCGAGAACTTCAAGGGTAGAATCTTCGTTCCAGATGATTTGGAGGTAATCGAGCTGTAGGATTTTCTTTGTCCCACAGATTTCTTTGTCCCACAGATTTCACAGATTTACACAGATTCTTGACCTGTTCGGTCTTTGGATAAAAAGGCACGCAGATTTCGCAGATTTTTTGTTTGGATATTTGGGGAATTTCCCTCCCGATTATGGCAAGAATGAATCTGTGTAAATCTGTGGAATCTGTGGGACTTTTGAAGAGACTCACTTTTTCAGTCTTTTTTTATACGCTTCTCCCTGCCTTTTTAATACGCTTCTCCCTGCTCTATTTCTTCCTGCGTAATGCGCTTGCGATCGATGGCGCGCCAGGCAAAGACGATGTAGGCGAGCACGAACGGGATGAGGAGGGAGACTATCGCCATGGTGCGGAGCGTGAACTCGCTGCTACAGCTGTTGGCGAGAGTGAGCGAACTCTGAAGGTCGATGTTCGACGGATAGTAGGCGGTATTGTTCCAGCCGGCTATCAGCAGCAGAACCAGCACGGTAAGCACGGTTCCGATGCCCGTAAACCAGATTCCCTTTCTATACTGCACGCTCCTCGATGACTTGAAAATGCCGAAAAGAACGAGTACTACACCTATTAATAATATTACAAGCAAGATTGGCATCTCCAGGAGATTGTGAAGATACTTCATACTCTCAATCGTAATGCCGGAAGAAGTGCTGAATCCATCTTTTACCAGCAATCTGATGAGGAATGGCAGGAAGAACAATAGGAAGAGGAGGGCATTCCATGGCAACTGGCGGGTGCAGCGCTCCTGAATCTGCTGGTGCTCGATGTTGTTCTTGATGTAGAGCATGCCCAGAATACGGGCTAGCATCAGTACGGCAAGTCCCAGCACTACGTTCCATGGGTCGAGCAGGGCATCAAGACCATGGCTGGCATTTGCCCAGCGGCTGATGACGGGTTGCAGACTGTTGGTAATATTGCCCTTGTCTATCAGGAAATTGCTGCCGTTGAAGAAGGTGGCTACGGCTCCGCCAAGAAGCAGCGGACCCACGATGCCGTTGATAATGAGGCAGATCTGAAAGGGCTTCGGTCCAAGAAAATTACCTATCTTGTTCTGGAATTCATAGCTCACGGCTTGAATCACAAACGAGAACAGGATAATCATCCACAGCCAGTAGGCTCCGCCGAAACTGGTGCTGTAGAACAATGGAAACGAGGCGAAGAAGGCTCCGCCGAAGGTGACGAGCGTGGTGAAGGTGAACTCCCATTTTCGTCCCGTAGAGTTGATGATGAGGCGACGCTCTTCTTCCGTTTTTCCCAAACAGAATATCAAGGTGTTGGCTCCCTGTACAAACATAAGAAACACCAGTAGGGCTCCTAATAATGATACGAGGAACCACCAGTATGATTGCAAAAATTCGTATGTCATAATACTAATGTCATAAAGTTAATTCATAATCTTAAGTTTATCATCTTAAGTTTTTATTCATATTCCGGTCCTTTCTTAATCTGCTTCACCAGGATGCTGATTTCTACGGCAAGCATGGTGGTGAAAAGTGCCAGGAAGATGAAGAAGGTGGTGGCCACGCTGCCTGCCTCGATGTCGGAGATGGCGGCACTTACTGGCAGCAGGTCTTGGATGGTCCAAGGCTGGCGACCGATTTCTGCTACTATCCAGCCCGATTCTGAGGCGATGTAAGCCAGCGGAATCATGATGATGGCGGAAATGAGGAACCATCGGTATTGGGCGATTTCCTTCTTGTAGACGAGGAAGAGGCTGAGGGTGAAGAAGAGAATGAGCAGGCAGCCTACTCCCACCATCAGGCGGAAGGCGTAGAAGCAGATCGGGATGCTCGGTACCAGTTCTTTGGCGTCCTTGATGTAACCATATCCGAAGTATTTCATATTCTCCCTGAGGATAGGGATCTGGTCTTTCGCCTTCGTTTCGCGATAGGTTTTCAGGGCAACTATCGCCTTCTTGCCCCGGGCTATCTTTTCCTGCACGGATGGTTCCCGGGTGCCATCCTCTTTAGTGTAACCCTTGATAATATCGTTTACGCCAGGCACGTAGCCATCGGCTGTGCGGGTGGCTAAGAACGAGAGCATGTTGGGGATGGCGATGCGCATGGCTGGCTCCTGCTCGTTTTCGTAATCGGGCTGCCGGAAGGGATGAACGGCTGCTATCGCCGTGAGGCTTTCGCCGTTTCCACCATTATATAATGCTTCCATCGCAGCCAGTTTCATCGGCTGCACCTGTGCCACCTGGTAGGCAGAGTTGTCGCCGGTCATCGCAGCCAGCAGGGTGGCGATGAGTCCTACTCCGGCACCCATCTTGATGCTCGCCTTCGCCAGTTGGGTTTCTCTCTTCTTCAGGAGATACCAGCAGCTTACGGCTACTACGAAGGTGGCGCCGATGATCCAGGAGGAAGTAACGGTATGGGTGAACTTGTTGATGGCGAATGGCGAGAGTGCCACATCCATAAACGAAGTCATCTCGAAGCGCATGGTATCGGGATTAAATTCCTGTCCCACCGGATACTGCATCCAGGCGTTGGCTACGAGAATCCACCAGGCAGAAATGGTGGCGCCAAGTCCCGTGAGCCAGGTGGAGGCAAGGTGGAAGCCCCGGCTCACCTTATCCCAGCCGAAGAACATTACGGCTACGAAGGTGCTCTCCATGAAGAATGCCAGGATGCCTTCGATGGCTAGGGGAGCGCCGAATACGTCGCCCACGAACCAGGAGTAGTTGCTCCAGTTGGTGCCGAATTCAAATTCCAGGATGATGCCTGTGGCAACGCCCATGGCGAAGTTCACGCCAAAGAGTTTTTGCCAGAAACGGGTTACGTATTTCCAGAACGGCTTGTTGGTGCGGTAGTAACATGTTTCGGCGATGCCCATGATTACTGCCAGTCCCAGGGTGAGCGGCACGAACAGCCAATGGTAAATGGCCGTGAGTGCGAATTGCGCCCTCGACCAGTCGATGGTCGCTGATGTAATGTCTAACAATAGATTTGTCATCATAGTTGAATGGTTTTAGAATTGTTATTATATAATGTTTTTGTATTTCTTTCGATGTGAAGGTTGCGGGGATTCAGAGTCTTATCTGTTCAGAATTTCCTTGGAAACGAAGCCAGCCTTGTCTCCGTTCTTGGCATTCGTATTGATAAAATCTGGAAAGAAAAAGAGCTTGAGCACCAGGAAGATGATGGCAAGCTTGATGAGGATGACAGCCCAGAGCGTCTTGCCCAGGGTCATCGTCCTGAAACCATCGTAATAGAGATGGAAAATCCGGGACAGCAGTCCTTGTTTCATCGGTTTTACATCCGTTTTCATCAGGTTTTTATCCTTTTTCTTCTGCATAAGCACTCCTTCTTAAAAAAATCTGCTGCAAATCTACAATAAAATTATGTAACTACCAAATATTTTCTTGAAAAAGTTACAAAAAGATTGCTTTCAGGTATCCCATAAGGGAGTTATTTTAAAGTTTTTCTTTTTTTTATGGAATAAGGTTTGCCGTTTCATCAGAATTTATTATCTTTGTCCCCTAAAACATAGAAACATTTTAATCAGAAATAATCAGAAGAAATGATGAATATAGAATCAGTTAGAGAGTATTGCCTCTCGCTTCCCCTCGTAGCCGAGGCTTTTCCTTTTGATGAGCAGACCTTGGTGTTTCGCATTTTGGGCAAGATCTTTGCCTGTGTTGACCTGGAGCGCCCCGAGTGGGTTACGATGAAATGTAATGCCGATTACGCCCTCGAACTCCGGGAAGTGCATCCCGAAATAGAAGGCGCATGGCATTGGAATAAGAAATACTGGAATCAGGTAAACCTTTATGGCACGCTGGAAGATGATTTCATCCAGGCCCTGATTCGCCACAGTTATTCTGAAGTGGTGAAGAAACTCAAGAAACAGGAGCGGATGGAGCATCCGGAAATGCTGGATGTGAAGGAATAGGGAGAATTATTCATCTTTTCTGTAGTTTGGGTAATGCGTGTTTTCAAGATTCTTCGTATCTTTGCACCCAGAAATCATAATTAAAACTATAA
>OOAI01000154.1_pt1 | contig 55564 bp, 45 predicted proteins | sample 1671191 | NCBI WGS metagenome assembly OOAI01 (sample SAMN06348131, study PRJEB24527) | human gut metagenome | biome: human gut; feature: ankylosing spondylitis patient; material: feces | host: Homo sapiens | place: China | collected 2015-10 | reverse complement strand
CTCGCCCACAGAAAGTGTGAGGTCATGGCGCAGTATCTCGTTCAGACGGCTTATGAAGAATTCAAGGTGCAGCTTCCCAAAAGAAAAATACCGCCCTGCAAGACAGGCGAAAAATTTTGTCGGGTGAAACGGCGGCAAAACAAATCGGGTGTGTTGCGGGGCGGTAAAAATCTTCATAGGGAATAAATCCTCGCCGTTCTGTACTTTTCGACGAGACCGCGTTTGCATAGCAATGAAAGCCCCAGTGGGGCTTTTAAGCGGCAGAGCGGTCTTGCGCAGCAAGATGGAGGGGCATTGCCCCGACAAGCTCGGTGGGATTTTCGATAAAGGGTATCACGGATTGCGGCGAGCGTCAAGATGGTTTTGTAAAATTTATCGTGATAAAGCGGTGATAGTAGGACTTATAAGACGGAAGGTCTGCACGCTGGAGGCTTTACTGGAAAATCAATAAATGCTTTTACAGGTCTTTGCCCAAAACTTTTTGAAACACTTGAATTTTTACTGCGAAATCGTTATCCTTCTATTATACACATTTATACACAAAGACGAATCGGAATGGAGCAGCGTATGACCAAAAAAGAGGAAGTGTTGGCTTGCGTGCGGTGGCTGATCACCACGGTGCCGGACAAACAGGAGAAAGGTGCGACTACACAGGAAATTGCCGAAAAGATGCAGATGCAGCGTTCCAATATCAGCACGCTGTTGAATGAACTGGTGCAGGAAGGAAAATTGGAAAAGTTGTCGGGGCGGCCTGTCTGCTATCGACCTTGCAATCTGCCACATACAGTGCAAAAGGAAACCTCCTGCTTCAAGGTGCTGGCGGGCTGTGAGGGCTGCCTGAAACCAATGATTCAGCTTGCTAAGGCGGCAATCCTGTACCCGGAGCACAGCCTGAACACCCTCATCGTGGGCGCGGCCGGCGTGGGAAAAACGACCTTTGCCTATTTGATGTACCAGTTTGCACAGGAAAACGACGTGATCGCGCAACAGGCACCATTTGAGCGGTTTTCCTGCCACCTTTCGGAAGGGCAGGAGAAAGAGGTCGGGCGGCGGCTATTCGGCCCGGATGGAGCGATGCAGCATGCAGCGGGAGGGGTGCTGTTCATTGACAGTGTAGACAACCTTTCCTCCAGCCTGCGGGAACGGCTGCTGGATATGATCGAAAGCGATGGCCAGGAACTGCAAAAGGTCGTTCTGATCTGCTCAGCCAGCGAAAAAGCCCGCCCGGTGATCCTGGATTCCCTGACGGCGCATTTTTCAGCCAGAGTCGAGCTGCCATCCCTGCAGGCGCATTCCATTGCGGAACGCTTTGCGCTGGTGCGGCAGTTTTTGACCGATGAGGCTGTGCGGATGAAACGGGGCATCCGGGTCAATGCGGAGCTGCTCCATAGTCTGTGCCTGTACCGGTGCGAGAACAACATCAAACAGCTGCGGAATGATATCCGGCTTGGCTGCGCCAATGCGTACGTCCATGCGTTCAACAGCGCAGAAAAGGAGCTGATCCTCTACCTCAATGATTTCCCGGCGGGGGTAAGCCATGGCCTGCTCTACTACAAAAAATACCGGGACGAGCTGGAGGCACTGATCCCGCAGGAGTACGTCTATACCTTCTCAGAAGATACGATGCGCAAGGAAAATCTTCGGGAACCTTCCCTGCCGGAGATCGGGCACCAGATGCTGAATGCATCCGTCTATGATACGATCGACCGCAAAGCAGAGGAGCTGCGCGGGCGCGGTATCGGGGATGAGGACATCGGGCACATCATCAACGCAGAACTGGAATATGATATGAAACAGTTCGCCAACCGGATCACCCAGAGCAAGGTCAGCCGGGAGTCTCTGTGCAAGGTGATGGATCGCCGGATCGTGGATATGGTGGATGCCATGCTGAAGGAGGCAGCGGCCAGATTCAACAAGGTATACCCGGAAACCACGTTTTACGGGCTGTGCCTGCATCTGTCCTCTACCATCGAACGCGGAGCTTCTTCCCGGCACAATCTGTCCAATGAGCGCATCTTGGATGTGGTTGAAAAGTGCAGGGAAGAGTACGCCCTGTGTATGCGTTTTGCGTCGGCGATCGAACAGGAGTTTGATATCCGGCTTTCCATCGACGAGGCTGTGTTCATGACGATGTTCCTGTGCGACCCCAGCCTGTACCGTAAAAGTGAGAACGGCCCGGTCGTGCTGGTCGCCATGCATGGCGATTCCACGGCGTCCTCCATGGTGGACGTGGTCAATTCGTTGGCAGGTTGCGGGAATGCATATGCCTATGACATGCCGCTGGATAAGGACATGCAGCAAGCTTACGACGAGCTGAAGGCGGCAGTGCAGGAGCTGAACCGCGGGCAGGGCATCCTGCTGGTGTACGACATGGGCTCCCTGCGCACCATGGCCGAGATCATAACCAAAGAAACCGGTGTGCCGATCCGCACGGTGGCACTGCCCGGCACGCTCATTGCGGTGGACTGTGCTCGCAAGGCCAACAGCTGCAGTTCGCTGGATGAACTGCAGGAAGGCGCTATGGAGAGCTGCCGCGATTTCTATACACAAATCGCCGAGCCGTCCGGCCGTGCGCACCGTAGCAAGGTCATCATTACCTTGTGCATGACTGGCGAGGGCGGTGCGATGCAGATGAAGCACTATCTGGAAAAGAACGCTGCCATGAACGATACGGACATCATCCCATTGGCAGTGGATGACCGCAAGGCACTGTTGACCGAAATCAACCATCTGAAGGAAAATCATGAGATCGGCTGCGTGGTGGGAACCTATGATCCGGGGCTGTATAATATCCCGTTCATCTCGGTCGTGCAGCTGTTTGAGACCCCGGTGGACAAGCTGGATATCCTGTTGACGATGCCGGAGGAAGAGCGCACCAAGGTCAATTATGAGATGATCTATGCGTACCTGGCGGAGCAGATGCCCGGCTTTGATGTCAAAAAGCTGCGCAGGTGTCTGCCAAAGGCAATGGCACAGCTGAAAAAGGCGGTGCAGGGGTTGACGCAGGACCAGGAGTTGGGATTGTTTCTGCACATATCCTGCGCGGTGGAGCGCATCCGAAAAGGGGAGAACATGCCGGAGAAAACGAACCGGCAGGCAATCATCAGCCGGAACAAGCGGCTGTACAATGATCTGCATGATATCCTGCGGGGCGTGGAGGACACATTCGGGATCCAGTTCTCGGATGACGAACTGGCTTATATTATCGGAATCGTCAAAAAACTGTGAGGCTTTGTGTATACTCTGCCAAAACAGAAGAAACACGAAAAAAGGAGCTGTGCCGGGAGGTGTGGCTCCTTTTTTGTGCGATTTCTTCGTTTGACCACTCAGAATGAATAGAATATTATGCTTTTTTGACCGGAATTTGAATTTTTGTAAAAAACAGTTCCGGTATTCAGTGCGCGTAGTGTATGAAGAAAAAGAAAATCTGAAAGTATGATTTTTACCGGAACTGGGGATTTTGGACAAAAAAAGGAGCAAAAACTACAAATATAGGCCTTGCCCCGGAAAAATGAAAGGACGAAGTGTCTAAAATCCGCGACGAGCGTATAAATTTCGGCACCGGAGGCCATTTAGAACGGGTTTGACACCGGACGGCGGGCATCTGTATAATCGGGCCAAGAAGAGCGGCTCCGGCTGTATACGGCGCTGCAAAGAACATAAGGAGGAAAAACACTATGGCAATGACCCCTGACGAACTGATCGACACTTCCATGATGCTGATCGTTCACTCTGGTGATGCCCGCGCAGCGGCGTTCCACGCTTTGCAGGAGGCAAAGGCCGGCAACTTTGAAGAAGCAAAGAAGCTGATGGCTGAGTCCAAGGCAAAGGCACTGGAAGCACACCACATCCAGACTGGTCTGCTGGCGGATGAAGGGAACGGCGAAGGCCCGCAGGTCACCCTGCTGCTGGTCCATGCACAGGATCACCTGATGACCAGCATGCTGGCACAGGAACTGATCGAAGAGCTGATCGATCTGCACGAAAAGAAGGCAGACAAAGAGTAACCCTTGACCGAACATCCACCCCATCACACACATTTAAAGGAGGATTTTCTCATGGCAAAAGAGAAAAGCGCGATCGAGCGTTTTGCCGAAAGCAAGTTTATGAGAAAACTGCAGGAAGGCAGCCAGAAGCTGGCTTCCAACGAGATCTTCTCGACCATTTCCGGCGGCATGGGCGCTACCATGGGTCTGATCATGGTTGGTGCCGTCATCCAGATCGTCTGTGCTGTTGGCGCAATGTTCGGCTGGGATACTTCCAGTGCATCCTATCAGGCATTCTATATGCCCTATAAGCTGACCATGGGTCTGATGGGCTTCTTCATGTGCTTCTCCATGGCATATAACTATGCCAAGCGCAAGAAGATGAACCAGATGCAGTCGGTCGTTACCGCTCTGGTCTGCTACATCCTGGTCGTTTCTCCCCCGGTCTCTGCTTCCGTGGTCGCCGCAGACGGCACCATCGGCAGAGCATTTGATGCCCTGAATCTGAGCAGCCTAGGCACCGGCGGCATGTTCGTGGCCATCATCGTGGGTCTGTGCTCTGTAGCCATCAGCAAGTTCGTCATCGACCATAACTGGACCATCAAGCTGCCCGACGTTGTGCCCGAAGGCATTGCACACTCCTTCAACGCCATCATCCCCATGAGCGTGAACATCATCGTCTGGTACGGTATTTCCCTGATCATCTCCGCTGTTTCCGGCGGCGCTCTGACCCTGTCCAGTCTGATCACCCTGATCCTGTCCGTGCCGGTCAATTTCCTGACCTCCACTCCGGGTATGTTCGTGGTCATTGCTCTGGCTCAGCTGTGCTGGTTCTTCGGCATCCACGGCACCGGCGTGATTTTCACCGTTCTGATGGTGCCCTACATCACCGCTTACACCACCAACGCTGCACTGGCCGCTGCCGGTCAGCCTCTGCAGTTCTTCCCCGTCTTCCTGATGGGCGCCAACGGCATCATGGGCGGTGCAGGCAATACCATGCCCTTCTCTCTGATGGGTCTCAAGAGCAAGTCCAAGCGCATCCAGGCCGTGTCCAAGGCATCTTTTGTTCCCGGTCTGTTCGGCATCAACGAGCCTGCCATCTTCGGCTATCCCATTATGTATAACGGCCTCCTGCTGATCCCCTTCATGCTGTGCCCGATGGTCTGCTCCGCTCTGCTGCTGGTGGCATGGAACCTGCACTGGATCGCTTATCCGCAGGTGCTGATCATGACCACCCTGCCGGTCGTGTTCCAGACCTTCCTTACTACACTGGACTGGCGCAACGTCATCTTCGCGATCCTGATGTTCCCGGTCTGCTGGCTGATCTGGCGCCCCTTCTACAAGATTTATGAGAAGCAGTGCATCGTGGAAGAGGCTGCTGCCGAAGCTGCTGAACTGGCTGCCCAGAACAAGTGATCTTGCAAGAACCGGGCAACCCTTACAACTGTAAATTTACCACTTTGGAACCCAAAGCCGGTTGAAAAAAAGCGGGCCGGTCGGCATGGATCGGCTCGCTTTTTCGGTTTTTATCACACAGAATAAACATTTAAGGAGAAACTGAAATGCAAAAGAGAAGACTGGGCATCTCCCTGTACCCTGAGCGCAGCACCTTTGAGCAGGATGTGGCTTATATGGAAAAGGCTGCAAAGCTGGGCTTTGACCTGCTGTTCATCGCACTGCTGGGCGCAGGTGACCGCCAGCAGACCATCGACCGCTACAAGCCCCTGCTGGCCAAGGCCAAGGAGCTGGGTTTTGAGATCGAAGCCGATGTGAACCCCATGATGTTTGAACGCATGGGCATCAACGCCAGCTTCTTCCACGGTCCGCTGGATCTGTCTTTCTTCACCGAGCTGCAGGTGGATATCCTGCGTCTGGATCTGGGCCTGAACGATATGGAAGAAGCCTTCCTCTCCAAGAACAAAGAGGGGATCAAGATCTGCGTGAACGGCTGCAACACGCAGGATCATGTGGGTCATGTGCTGGCTGCCGGCGGTGACCGTGATATGATCCTGGGCTGCCACAACTACTATCCGCACCGCTACACCGGCGTTTCTCTGGAGCACTTTGAAAAGGGATCTGCACCCATGGTCAAGCACAACCTGCGTCTGCAGTCCTTCGTTACCTCCCAAAACCCGGAGGCCTTTGGCCCCTGGCCCGTCACCGAGGGTCTGCCCACGCTGGAAATGCACCGTGACTGGCCCATTGAGATCCAGGTGGGGCACTATGTGATGATGGGGTATGTCAACGATATCATCATCGCCAACGCCTACGCCACCGATGCCGAGCTGGAAGCCATGGCCGCCGCCAACAGCACCAAGATCATGTTCCACATGACCCCGGCCGAAGGCCTGCCCGAGAGCATGAAGAAGCGCCTGCGGATGAACCTGTCCGTTCGTGGCGACAGCGGCGAGTGGATCATCCGCACCCTGGAGAGCCGTATGCTGCGAGAGGCGACCGAGCCCTTCAACACCGTGGACATCCAGCCCGGTGACGTGCTGATCGACAACAACCTCTATGGCCAGTACGCCGGTGAGGTGCAGATCGCTCGTAAGCCCATGAAAAACTACGGCAAGACCAACGTGGTGGGTCACATCGACCCCCGTGAGGTCGAACTGCTGCCCTACATGAAGGGCTCCACCCCGTTTGGTTTCAACTTCTGAAAACTAGAAAGGAAGGTGCGTCCCCATGTCTTTCCCGAAGGATTTCCTCTGGGGCGGTGCTACCGCTGCCAACCAGTGTGAAGGCGGCTGGAACGAGGGCGGCAAGGGCCTTGCCGCTTCGGACGTGCAGACCGCCGGCTCCCTGACCGAGCCGCGCTATGTGACCTATCTCGACAAGGACGGCAACCCCGGCAAGGTGATGGGCTTCCAACCCCTGCCGGAGGGTGCACACCGTGCCGTGCTGCCGGGTTACTACTATCCGTATCATGAGGCTATCGATTTCTACCACCACTACAAAGAGGACATTGCCTTGTTTGCCGAGATGGGCTTCAAGGTGTTCCGCATGTCCATCGCCTGGACGCGCATTTACCCCAACGGCGTGGAGGAAACGCCCAATCAGGCTGGTCTGGATTTTTACCGGAACGTATTTCTGGAATTGAAGAAGTACGGCATCGAGCCGCTGGTCACCATCCAGCATTACGATGTGCCGCTGTATCTGGAAGAAACGTTTGGCGGCTGGAAGAACCGCAGGCTGATCGAGCTGTTTGACCGCTATACCGAGACGCTCTTCCGGGAGTACAAGGGCCTGGTGAAATACTGGCTGACCTTCAATGAAATCAACTGCCCCATCATGATTAAAGACTTGCTCCCCGGCTACCCGGCACAGAACATCCGGGAAGATTTCCAGCTGCTGCACAACCAGTATGTGGCCAGTGCCCGTGCCGTGAAACGTGCTCATGAGATCGATCCTGAAAATGTGGTGGGCTGCATGATCGGCGGCGGGCCGGGCACCTACCCGCTGACCTGTGACCCCAAGGACGTGCTGCTGGTGCAGGAAAAATTGCAGGAAGGCATCTACTACACTGCCGACGTGATGGCCAAGGGTGCGTACCCATACTTTGCACCAAGGATCTGGAAAAAGTACGGCGTGAATCTGGACATAACGCCTGAAGATGTGGTAGACTTGCAGCAGGGTACGGTGGATATGATCACCTACTCCTATTACTCTACCAGCTGTGCTACCACCCACCCGGTCACTGAGACGGCAGGCGGCAACCTGAACATGGGCCCCAAGAACCCCTACCTCATGTACAGCGAGTGGGGCTGGAGCCTGGACCCGGACGGCCTGCGCTACTCTCTGAACGAGTACTACGCTCGGTATCATCTGCCGCTCATGGTCGTGGAGAACGGTCTCGGCGCTTCCGACACACTGGAAGCAGACGGCACTGTGCACGACCCCTACCGCATCGCCTATGTCAAGGCGCATGTGCAGGCCATGGAGGCTGCTATGGCAGACGGCGTAGACCTGCGTGGCTATACCCCCTGGGGCTGCATCGATCTGGTAAGCGCTTCCACCGGTGAGATGAAAAAGCGCTACGGTTTTATCTATGTGGATAAAAACAACGATGGCACTGGTACGCTCAAGCGTTACCGCAAGGATTCTTTCTACTGGTACAAAAAGTGCATCGCCACAAATGGCGAGGATCTGACCTAAAATGTTTTTCACCGCACCTCTGTGTGCGGTGAGATGATTTGAAAGGAGCTTTTTATTATGAAAGTTTTGCTCTGCTGCGCTGGCGGTCTGTCCAGCAGCATCCTGATGAAGAAGATGAAGACCTGGGCTGACGCACACGGTGAGGATCTGGAGATTCAGGCTATGGGGACTGGCGAGGCTGTGGAAACCTGGCAGAATGGCTACGAGTGCGTGCTTCTGGCTCCCCAGGTGAGCTACCGCCTGAAGCAGCTGCAGGAGGAAATCAAGCTGCCCATCGCAGAAGTTCCCTCTCTGGATTATGCCATCGGTAATGCCGAAAACGTGATGAAGCTGGCCCACAAGCTGTGCGATAATAAGTAAGCGAAGTCGTTTGCAGTGAAGATCATTCGTGCAAAAGATTATGCGGACATGTCCCGCAAGGCGGCCAATATCATTTCCGCACAGGTCATCATGAAACCGAACTGCGTGCTAGGCCTGGCCACCGGAGGCACCCCTGTGGGCGCATACAAGCAGCTGGTGGAGTGGTACAACAAGGGCGACATCAATTTTTTCGAGGTGACCACCGTCAACCTGGACGAGTAACGCGGACTGCCCAAGGAGCACCCGGAAAGCTACTGGAGCTTCATGCACCGTAACCTGTTCGACTGTGTGAACATCGACCCCGCAAAGACCAACCTGCCGGATGGCACGAACCCCGATGCTGCCGATGCCTGTGCAAAGTACAATGCCATCATCCACAGTGTAGGCGGCATCAATCTGCAGCTGCTGGGCCTTGGCCTCAACGGGCACATCGGTTTCAACGAGCCGGGCGAGGCTTTTGAGCTGGAGACCCATTGCGTGGACCTGACCCAGGAGACCATTGAGGCCAACAAGCGCTTCTTTGACGGCAACGTGGATCTGGTGCCCAAGCAGGCTTATACCATGGGCATCCGCACCATCATGCAGGCACGCAAGGTGCTGATGGTGGTCAACGGCGCAGGCAAGGCCGAGATCGTCAAGAAGGCCTTCTTCGGCCCGGTCACTCCCGAAGTGCCCGCCAGCATCCTGCAGATGCACCCCGACTTCACCCTCGTGGGTGACGAAGATGCTTTGAGCCTGCTATAAAATTTCAAGGACCAATTGCTTTGTCTGATTTATAAGGTCAAACGGAGCACAGGCTAACGAACATGCCCACCGGCTTATGGAAACCATAGGCCGGTGGGCATCGTGTTCTTTATGAGGCGTGCTTAATCTTCCAGTCTGCCGTGATTGCAGCCAAGGAAAAGATAGTACGCCATCTCGCTACTCAACACGAGTTGTGCATACTCCAAGGGCTTGTTGTACAGCAGCCAATCCAGTTCTGCCCGCTGAGCCGGGGTATTGCCGTATTCATCCTCAATGGCGATGCAGTCGATGGCAACGGCAGAATCATCTGCGAATCGGGCTTCTACCCGGTCAGTGTCCATGTTGTAGTGGCAAGAAAGCAGTTTGTTCATAGTGAACCTCATTTCTATGTAAAACGGTGTCTGTTCGGATGTCCTAAACCCTGCCAAAGAACCGGTGTGTCATGTAAGATTGTTGTCTGGACGAAATTGGAAATTTTTGCGCTTCCAATGCCCCAAAAAATCCAGCAGGAAAGCCGTTGATTTTGAGGTCGTCTTGCCGGGCTGATTTTGGCTCTGCACACTTTTGCACATTTTCTGCACATCGCAAGGATGGATAACAGGTGCAAGGGAGTGCAAACAATGCAAAGGATACAATAGAATAATGACGGAAAAATAACTGCAATTCGATTAAAATAACGATTTCACGTCGAATGATGAAATGGACAAAATGTGCTGTTTGGTTTCTACGAATCAGTAGGCCGGGGGTTCGAGTCCCTTCCATCGCACCAAGAAAAACCAGTACACATTGTGTACTGGTTTTTCTTTTTGTCTGCACGATGGAAGGGGCTCGAACAAGGCGGCGGCGCACAGCGCCGCAAGCAATCAGCCCAGTGCAACAACGACGACCGCAGCCTGCGGCTGAAACAGGGAGGAGTTGTTGGGGCCGCGTTCTGATTTTTCAAAGCCCTGCCAAGGGGCTGCGGAAAAATCAGCTAACGCAACCCGTTGCTGTTGCTTAGCCTGCGGGTCCCAATGGTTAGGAATGTCTACCGTGGAAGCTGTGGATCGAAAGATTTCATGGCTTTTTTATTTTGTGAGCCATGAGTGCACGGTTTCTGCACGGTTTTTGCACGGTGGGTGTTATCCATGTCCGATTATGTAGGGCGCTGTATTGCATTGCAATCAGTGCCCTTTTTTGCATCAGGTGAGCAGTGCTAAGCGCAGCTTTGCCTTCATTTCCGGGTCGGCATCCTTGAGCAATTCCAAAAGAGCCGTCATGGAGATGGTGGGTTCGCCACCGACCTGCTGCGGGATTTCCTGCGCAGGGCACAGCTCCTGCATCACGATCTCCAATCTGGGGCAGGTCTCCTTCCCGGATGCGGTCCGGCGGGAGCTCGTGCGGCTGGATTTTCTGCTGACACCCCGGGCGCACTCCCCCTACAACTGCGGCATCGCATCGGTGGGCGATACCCTGAGCCTGACCATCACCCGGCGGGGAAAGGAAGCCGGGGTGGAGAAACGATTCGTGACCGGTCTGGTGCGGCGGGGCATCGTCCCGGCGGTCGTGAAAGACGAAACCCTTACAGCCGGCCTTCTTCCAGCATCCGGCGCACCTCGTGCAGGCTGGCGCACTCGGCGGTGTACAGGCGGCGCATCTCGTCGTCCGGCTGGGCAAGGTCCGGAACCATCACGGTCACAAAACCGCCGGCGGCCCCGGCGCGCACGCCGTTGTAGCTGTCCTCCAGCACCAGGGTGTGCTCCGGCTTTGTGCCCAGCATCTCGGCGGCCCGGTAGAAGATCTCCGGGTCCGGCTTGGAGCTGGTGAACTGCTCCCCGCTGATGACGGCCTTGAAGTAGTGGGTCAGGCCCCAGCCGTCCAGATGATGCCGGATGGAGGCCATACGGCTGGAAGAGGCCACCACCATGGGGATGTGCCGCTCGTCCAGCCAGGCCAGGATCTCGTCGAGGCCGGGCTTTTTGGGCGGCGGGGCCAGAAAGGCCGTCTCACCCTGCTTGTGCAGGGCCTCGATGATGCGGTCGGGGTCGCAGTCCGGCCCATAGAACCGGCGCAGCACCGCCCGCATGGAGTCGCCTGCGGTGCCGCGGGCGGCTTCGTCCAGCCCCTCCTTATAAGAAAGGCCCAGCCCGGCCAGTGCGGGTTCCCACAGGGTGGCCCAGATGCGCTCGGTGTCGAACATCAGGCCATCCATATCAAAAATGACGCCCTGGATCATAAAACAAAACTCCTTTCCGGGTCAAAAACACGGTTTGTACCCCTATTGTATCATTTTTTTAGCAGTTTGCACATACATCTGCTCATAATTTGGCGCAACTTACCCGGCCCAAAGATGAAAGATTTTGCGATTCCTTGCAAAAGCTGGTCATCCTATTATAATAGAAAACAACATTCGGCGTTTCGGGCGCAGGAACTGTGCAGCGCCCGTGATCAGGAAAGAGGGAAATTTATCATGTTGGATATCAAGATCACCCGTACCACTTCTCCCAAGGAGAAGCCGGACGAGAACAACCTGGGCTTTGGCAAGAAGTTCACCGACCATATGTTCGTGATGGACTACACCGAGGGCGAGGGCTGGCACGATGCCCGCATCGTCCCCTACGGCCCCTTTGAGCTGGACCCGGCTACCGTCGTGTTCCACTATGCTCAGGAGATCTTCGAGGGCATGAAGGCTTACCGGACTGCGGATGACACCGTCCAACTGTTCCGCCCGGACTGCAACGCAAAGCGTTTCCAGGATTCTGCCGACCGTCTGTGCATCCCCAAGATCCCCGTGGAAGATTACATCCAGGCTGTGGAGACTCTGGTGGATGTGGACCGTGACTGGGTGCCCCACTCTGACGGCGCTTCCCTGTACATCCGTCCCTTCGTGTTTGCAAACGATGTGGGTCTGGGCGTGCACGCTTCCAAGCACTATATCTTCTGCATCATCTGTGCTCCCTCCGGCGCTTACTACGCCGAGGGCATCAACCCCGTCCGCATCTACGTTGAGGATGAATACATCCGTGCCGCTCCCGGCCTGACCGGCTTCACCAAGTGCGGCGGCAACTACGCTGCTTCCATCAAGGCCGGTGAGCTGGCCGAGGAGCAGGGCTACGCACAGGTGCTGTGGCTGGACGGCGTCGAGAAGAAGTACGTCGAGGAAGTCGGCAGCATGAACATCATGTTCAAGATCGACGGCAAGGTCTACACCGCCGCTACCGTCGGCACCGTCCTGCCCGGCGTCACCCGCCGCAGCTGCATCGAGCTGCTGAAGGACTGGGGCTATGAGGTCGTTGAGGGCAAGATCGCCATTGCCGACATCATGGCCGCTGCCCGCGAAGGCAAGCTGGAAGAGGTGTTCGGCACCGGCACCGCTGCTGTTGTGTCCCCCGTCAAGGAGCTGGTCTGGAAGGGCGAGCACGCTTACATCGGCGACGGCAAGATCGGCCCTGTCACCCAGAAGCTGTACGACACCATGACCGGGATGCAGTGGGGCAAGATCCCCGACACCAAGGGCTGGATCGTTCCGGTCGAGAAGAAGTATTGATATCCTCAATTCTCCATTCAGAATTTAGCAAGCGCCGCCAGGCATCCGCTCGGCGGCGTTTGCTGTATCATGGCGGCAGCCCTTCCGTCAAATTTCCGAAATTTTCCGGCGCAATTGCTTTCTTTCCTGCACAGTGTTAAACTGATTCCAGACAAAGGGCAGCCCTGCATGGCGGCAGGCGCCCGTGCAGGAGAAAGATTGAGAGGGAAAAGCACCATGATCAAAAAATGGAGCGTGAGCTACCCGGCCGTCAACGGCACCGAGCAGCGCAGAGCGTACGTTTATCTGCCCACCATGTATGAGGCCGAGCCGGACCGCCGGTTCCCGGTGCTGTACATGTTCGACGGCCAGAACGTGTTTTTTGACGAGGATGCCACCTACGGCAAGAGCTGGGGCGTGGCCGATTATCTGGACTACACCGACACGCCGCTGATCGTGGCGGCGGTGGAGTGCAACGCAGGCCCCAACAATGAGCGTCTGGTGGAGTATTCGCCCTACCGCTTCGACGACCCCACCTACGGCCACTTCGACGGCAAGGGTCAGGCCACCATGAGCTGGTACATCCACCGGTTCAAACCCTTCATCGACCGCAGCTTCCGCACCCTGCCCGACCGGGAGCACACCTTCATCGGTGGCAGCAGCATGGGCGGCCTGATGAGCCTGTACGCCCTGTTGCAGTACAACGACACCTTCAGCCGGGCGGCGGCCCTGTCGCCCTCCATCTGGGTGGCTCCGGACAAGCTGGCGGGCCTTGTGGGCCGGGCAAAGCTGGAGCCGGGCACCGTGCTGTACATGGATTACGGCTCCCGCGAGATGGGCAACCACGACGGCATGCGCTGCGGCTTTGCGGAGATGTGCAGCAAGGTGCTCACCCGCGGCATCCACCTCACCAGCCGCATCGTGCCCGGCGGCACCCACAGCGAAGCCAGCTGGGAAAAGCAGCTGCCCTTCGTGTTCCATACGCTGATGTACGAGCTGGAGGAAGCGTAAAAGCCTTCCCCCAAGGGGAAAGCCTGAATCAAGAAGGAGGAACCACTATGGAAATGCAGTATTTCAAGGATTACAGCCCCGCCCTTGGCCGGGATATGGAGTGCAAGATCTACGGCCATGCAGGCCGCCCCATGCTGTACATCCCCTGTCAGGACGGCCGGTTCTTTGACTTTGAGGACTTCCACATGGCCGACACCCTGGCCCCGTGGATCGAGTCCGGCCAGATCATGGTGCTTTCCATCGACACGCTGGACAAGGAGACCTGGTCCGACACCAACGGCGACCCCTACTGGCGCATCCGCCGCTATGAGCAGTGGCTGCACTACATCGTGGACGAGGCCGTGCCCAAGATCCGCTGCCTGTCCCAGGAGCGCAACGGCTGGGACGACCTGCCCGGCGTCATCGCCTTTGGCTGCAGTCTGGGTGCCACCCACGCGGTCAACCTGTATCTGCGCCGACCGGACATCTTCTGCGGCTGTCTGGCGCTCAGCGGCATCTACACCGCCCACTATGGCTTCGGCGACTACATGGACGAGCTGGTGTACCAGAACTCTCCCGTGGACTATATGCGGAACTTCCCCACCGACCACCCCTATATGGAGCTGTACCGGAACCAGAAGGCGGTCATCTGCTGCGGTCAGGGCGCCTGGGAGCAGCCGGACACCACCTGGTACCTCAAGCGCATCTTCGAGGCCAAGGGCATCCCCGTGTGGGTGGACCTGTGGGGCCACGATGTCAAGCACGACTGGAACTGGTGGTATAAACAGGTCGTGTATTACATGCCGTATATCCTGGGACAGCAGTAAAGCGAAATGGGACGAACCCTCTCAGGCGCTTCGCACCAGCTCCCCCGAAAGGGGGAGCTTTTTGCAGTACCTTCCGGTAAAGCGTCAGAAGCTCGCCCTTCGGGAGAGCTGGCAGCGCCGCAGGCGTTGACTGAGAGGGTTTCGTTTTTATAGAGGAAAGAGGAAAATCATGAAGAATTTTATTTTTATCTCGCCGAACTTCCCCACCAACTACTGGCAGTTCTGCCGGGAGCTGAAGAACGACGGCATGAACGTGCTGGGCATCGGCGATCAGCCCTACGACGAGCTGAAACCGGAGCTGAAGGACAGCCTGAACGAATACTACAAGGTGGGCAGTCTGGAAAATTACGATGAGGTCTACCGCGCCGTGGCCTTCCTCACCTTCAAGCATGGCCGCATCGACTGGCTGGAGTCCAACAATGAATACTGGCTGGAGCGGGACGCCGCCCTGCGCACCGATTTCCACATCACTTCCGGCTTCCAGACCTCGGATATGCCCCGCATCAAGTACAAGAGCAAGATGAAGGAGTGTTACCAGAAGGCCGGCATCGCCACCGCCCGCTATCACATGGTGGACGACCTGGCAGGCTGCAAGAAGTTCGTGGAGGAAGTGGGCTACCCGGTGGTGGTCAAGCCGGACAACGGTGTGGGCGCTTCCGATACCCACAGGCTGGCCAGCGACGCCGAGCTGGAGGCCTTCCTGGCCTACAGGGCCAAGGAGCACCCGGATGTTGCCTACATCATGGAAGAGTTCGTGCGCGCCGAGGTGAACAGCTACGACGCCATCATCGACGGCAGCGGCAACCCCATCTTTGAGGCGGGCAACGTCAGCCCCATGTCCATCATGGATATCGTGAACAACGACGACAACTCCATCTACTACATCATCAAGGATCTGCCCGAGGACACCCGCGCCGCCGGCCGTGCCGCCGTCAAGAGCTTTGGGGTGAAGAGCCGCTTTGTCCACTTTGAGTTCTTCCGCATGACCGAGGATCAGGCCAGCATGGGCAAAAAGGGCCAGATCGTGGCACTGGAAGTCAACATGCGCCCCTGCGGCGGCTTTACCCCGGATATGATCAACTTTGCCCGCTCCACCAACGTGTACAAGATCTGGGCCGATATGATCGCCTTTGGCGGTACCGATCTGCCGGTGGGCGAGCACTTCTACTGCGCCTTTGCCGGCCGCCGCGACGGCAAACACTTTGTGTACAGCCACGAGCAGATCATGCAGAAGTATCAGGACAACATGCGCATGGTGGACCGCATCCCCGACGCACTGTCCGGTGCCATGGGCAACCAGATGTATGTGGCGAACTTCTCCACCCGCGAGGGGATGGAGCAGTTCTACTCGGACGTGCTGGCCGTGACCGACGACACCAACGCCGCCGCACAGGCCGAGCTGGCACAGGTGCTGGCTCTGGGGGAGCCCGACGCCGCCCCAGCTGCTCCTGCCGCAAAGCCCACCGCCGCCAAGCCCGCCCGCAAGGCACGCAAGTAATTCCCGCATAAACGGCAAAAAGCAGCCCGCCTCCGGGGAAACTCCGGCGGCGGGCTTTGTTGTCCCCTGCGCCAAAGTGTGGTATACTGGACCGGAAAAAACAAAAAATGAGGTATCATCTATGAAAATTCCTGCAAACGGCTTTACCCATGCCGGCAAGTTCCACGCCGACGATGTGTTTGCCACGGCCCTGCTGCAGATCCTGCGGCCGGACATCAAGATCACCCGCGGCTTTACCGTGCCCGATGACTTTGACGGCATCGTGTACGACATCGGCTTTGGCATGTTCGACCACCATCAGGAGCCGCGGGAGTACCGCGCCAACGGCGTGCCCTACGCGGCCTTCGGCCTGCTGTGGCGGGTGCTGGGCCCCGGCCTTGTGGGTGAGCGGCAGGCCCGGCTCATCGACGAGAACTTCATCCAGCCGCTGGATCTGAACGACAACACCGGCGAGCAGAACAGTCTGTGTGACGCCATCGGCTTCTTCAACCCCGTGTGGGACTCCAAGGAGGATCAGGACGCCTGCTTTTTCCAGGCTGTGGCGGTGGCAAAGCAGATCCTGGAACACCAGATCGACGCCGCCAACGCCGTGAACCGTGCCGACGAAAAGGTGCAGCAGGCCTACCGGAACTCCCGCGACGGCATCGTGGTGCTGCCCTGCTATCTGCCGTGGAAAAACGGCCTGTACAAGACCGACGCCCTGTTTGTGGTGTACCCCAGCCAGCGCGGCGGGTGGAGCGCCCAGTGCGTGACCGACCACAAGACCAAGCGCTCCAAGCTGCCCTTCCCCCAGAGCTGGGCCGGCCAGCCGCAGGAGGTCATCGAGCAGAAGAGCGGCATCCCCGGCATCAGCTTCTGCCACGCAAGCCGCTTCCTCATCACGGCCAAGGACAAGGAGACCGCCATTGCCGCCTGCCGTCAGGTGCTGCGCAACAATGGCCGCATCTGACCGCACGGCGCGGCCCAAGGCCGCGTTTGTGTATATGGTGCGCTGCACCGGCGGCCAGCTGTACACCGGCTGGACCAACGACCCCGCCGCCCGCCTGCGGGCCCACCGCAGCGGCAGGGGCGCGCGCTACACCCGCGCCCACGGGGCCGAGGGCTTTGCCTATCTGGAACGCTGCGCCGACCGCTGTGCCGCCCTGCGCCGGGAAGCCGCCCTCAAAAAGCTGCCCAAGGCGCAAAAGGAGCTTTTGTGCACGGCGTGGCAGGCCGCCGGACGCCCCTTTGCGGAGCACGGCGCGGGCAGTGCCGGTTAAATCCCGTCCAAAATTGTAAATTCTGGACGCAATATTGCCTTTTGGCTTGATTTATGTTGCAGTTTTGTTAGAATTGTGATAGACATAAAGTGTGAACGTGTCTGTTTTCAGGGGCGGCAGGCAAAGCCTGACACCCTGCAACAATTAAAGGAGGATGGAACGTGAGAAAAATCAACAAACTGGGCAGACGTGCGGCCGCTCTGGTGCTGGCCGTTGGCCTTGCCCTGTCCACGGCGGCTCCCGTGCTGGCGGCGGACGCCGACGAGGTGCAGACCCCGGCGGCCCAGACCGAGCAGCAGGAAACCGACACGGAGGCTGACGAAGCTGCTGCCCTGCCGGAACTGTCTGAGGACCGGGAGGTGGCAGAGGAGGACGAGGCTGTTGCCCTGCCGGAGCTGTCTGAGGACCGGGAAGTAGCAGAGGAGGACGAGGCCGTTGCCCTGCCGGAGCTGTCTGAGGACCGGGAGGTGGCAGAGGAGGACGAGGCCGCTGCTCTGCCGGAACTGGACGAGGATTGGGCTGTAGACGAGGCTGCCTTGTTAAAGGGACATAAGCATAAATGGAAGAAAGAAAAAACAGTTGCCCCTACTTGCACGGAGCAGGGATATACCGTTTACAAGTGTGAGTATAACATCTTCGGGATCGGCTGCACGGCAACAAAAAAAGATGATTTCGTCTCTGCCCTGGGCCACGATATGAGCGACTGGATCGTGGTGAAGGCTACCTGCACCACTGCCGGAGAAAAGTACAAGGTCTGCCAGCGCAGCGGCTGCAACCACAAGGTGGTAGAGGAAGGCTATGCAGAAGCCTACCCTGCCCTGGGCCATGATTTTGAGGGCGCAGAGTGGGTCATTGAAGCTCCCACCTGCACCACCCCTGGCCAGCGGTATCAGGTCTGCAAACGGGATGGCTGCGGCCAGAAGAACTTTGACGAGACCTATGCAAAAGAGCATCCTGCCCTGGGCCATGTCTGGGGCAAGTATGTAGACGACGACAAGCCCGGCTGCCAGCAGCAGACCGAGACGGCCCACTGCACCCGGGAGGGCTGCACCGCTACGGACACGGAAGACCGGGCCAACTTTGGCCCCGGCGGCAACCCCCTGCCCCACAAGTACACCACTTATAAGGGCCTCGATGAGATTCTGGGCGTTCCCACCAAGTACAAGAGCACCTGCGACTATGGCTGCGGCACTACCAAGGAATTTGGCGCACTCGACAAGGACGTGGTGGTAGATAAGACTACCCAGGGGGCCATGGACACTGTGAAGGTGGACGACATGACCGCTGACGAGCGTGCCAACCAGATCATCGACGACGCCCTGAAGGCTGCCCAGGAGGCAGTAAAGCAGGCCAAGACCAAGAAAGAAGCCATTGCGGCCCTGGACCAGATCTCTGCTACGGTAAAGAGCGAGCTGTCCAGTATGAAGATCAGTGTAGGCAAGCTGAACAAGGATGTGAGTATCGACCCGAAGGACCTGGAAAACATCCTGAAGCCTCTGGATACTACCATTGACAGCCTGAAGGGTAGCCTGGACGACAGCTTCCTGTCCCAGGAGACCATTACCAGCCTGGTGAACAAGCTGGCTACCGATGTGCCTGCCAGCACCGCACCGGAGACCGGCATCAAAAAGCTGATCTACAATACGGTGTACGATGCCATTTATAACCTCACCGCAAAGGACGACGAGAAAAAGACCACCGACAGTATGCCGGATGTGAAGAACATGGTGCTGCAGCTGGTCAGCGACGTGGCGAAAAGTGACGAGGGCTGGAATACCCTGACCGACGCCCTGGTGGACGACGCTGTGGAGCTGGCCCTGGACGAGGTCATGAAGGATAAGAAATACGCCATGCTGCTGAAGACCAAGCTGGGTGCCTCCACCGTGGAGGAGGTCCGGGCCGAGGTCAAAAAGCAGCTGGTCAACGACCCCACCTTTATGAACAGCGTCCGTGCCCAGGTCAAGACGGCTGCCGACGAGGCCTCTAAGGGGGTCAGCCAGGGCTGGTCCGACCAGAAGGTGCTGGACCGTCTGCAGGCCAACCTGCTGCCCATCAGCGGCCTGGTGGCCAATAAGATCGACGAGCTGGGCAGCAGTGCCGGCAATATCGCCGATAACAAGGTGGACGATACCGTCCACAAGTTCCTGCCCGGCAAGCTGGGAGACTGGGTCAGCGATAAGGTGGGCAACAAGGTCAACAACATTGTCCAGAACAAGGTCAATGATTTGGGCGGCCAGGTCACCGACCTCATTGATTCCTTTATCAAGCAGTTCACCTGCGGTAAGCACGAGTATGGTGATTTCGAGATCCTGAAGAACCCCACCTGCACCGAGAAGGGCCAGAAGGGCAAGATCTGCAAGAAGTGCGGTAAGATCACCGAAAAGGCGGACATCGACGCAACCGGCCATGCTCCGGTGACCGACCCCGCTGTGGCTCCCACCGAGACCACCGACGGCCTGACCGAGGGCAGCCACTGCGGCGTCTGCGGTGTCGTGCTCCAGGCTCAGGAAGTCATCCCCATGCTGGACCCCACCATTGATACCTGGTTCAGCCGTGCCGCTACCACCGAGGCCGACGCCAAGGCTGCCGGTTTTGACAGCGTGGACGCTGCCAATGCCGCCCTGGATGCTGCCCTGGTAAAGGCTGGCTTCAGCCCCATCCAGGCCGAGCACTTTACGGTGCAGGTCAACAGCAGCATCGGCGTGCTGCCCAACGACCGCTACCCGGAGGATGGCGTTACCTGCAAGCTCACCCTGCCCCAGGCCACCAAGGGCCAGATGGCACAGGAGTACTACCTGGTGCAGATGTGCACTGCCGATGGCCGGTTCCGCAAGGCTGGTGACATCATCGTCACCCCGGTGCGGATGGATACCTACGATAAGAACGGCCTGGAGTTCACCGCTTACAGCCAGTCCATCGTGGCTCTGGCCTGGAAGCCCCTGTACTAAGGCCCTGTGCAACAAATACCCCTGATATGACCGCAAGGAGCGGCTCCCAAAAACGGGAGCCGCTCCCTTTTTGTGTGCTGAAGAAACTCCTTCCGTCAAAGCCTGACGGCTTTGCCAGCTCCCTCAATGAGGGAGCCTTGCCCTCTCCGTCACGCCGACGGCGGCACCGACCCCTGAAACGGAACTTACCCTGAGCGCCGCCCGGCACACTGCCCGGCGGCGCTCGTCTGCGTTTTGGGCGGCCTGCCCAAAAGGCCCGGCAGGGACCCCCGGCAGACTGCATGAGAATATACACCTGCATTGCATAATATGCGAATATATTCTCTTAAAGCTGCATAAAAATGCAAATTGAACCAAAACGCCGTGCAAAGCCGCCCAAGGTTTGGCGGTTTTTGTCATTGACGAAAAAGCAGCACGGCGTATAATAAAACCATCCAAAGCAAACCGCAGATAGAGGGTGCAGGAAGGATGCTTGCATCAGGGAACAAAAGTGTATTTTTATAAAGGAGCAATCATCATGAAAAAGGAAAACATCAAAAAAGTCGTTCTGGCATACTCCGGCGGTCTGGACACCTCCATCATCATTCCCTGGCTGAAGGAAAACTACAACAACTGCGAGGTCATCGCCGTTTCCGGTGATGTGGGCCAGGGCACCGAGCTGGACGGTCTGGAAGAGAAGGCCAAGGCCACCGGCGCTTCCAAGCTGTATGTGCTGGACCTGAAGAAGGACTTTGTGGAGAACTACATCTTCCCCACCCTGAAGTTCGGCGCCAAGTACGAGGATTACCTGCTGGGCACCAGCTTTGCACGTCCCTGCATCGCCAAGGCTCTGGCCGACATCGCCATCAAGGAAGGCGCGGACGCCATCTGCCACGGCTGCACCGGCAAGGGCAACGACCAGGTGCGTTTTGAGCTCACCCTGAAGGCCCTGTGCCCCGATATGGCCATCATTGCTCCGTGGCGTGAGTGGGACATCAAGAGCCGTGACGAAGAGATCGACTACGCTGAGGCTCACCACATCCCCCTGAAGATCAACCGTGAGACCAACTACTCCAAGGACAAGAACCTGTGGCACCTGAGCCACGAGGGCCTGGATCTGGAGTGCCCCGCCAACGAGCCCCAGTACAACAAGCCCGGCTTCCTGGAGCTGGGTGTCAGCCCGGAGCAGGCTCCCGACACCCCGACTTATGTGACCATCCACTTTGAAAAGGGCATCCCCACCGCCGTGGACGGCAAGGAAATGGGCGCTGTGGAGCTGGTGAAGTACCTGAACAAGCTGGGCGGCGCCAACGGCATCGGCCTGCTGGACATCGTTGAGAACCGTCTGGTGGGCATGAAGAGCCGCGGCGTGTACGAGACTCCCGGCGGTGCCATCCTGTACAAGGCCATCAACGTGCTGGAGACCATCACCCTGGACAAGGAGAGCTCTCACTTCAAGGCACAGCTGGCCCAGAAGTACGCCGACATCGTCTACAACGGCCAGTGGTTCACCCCGCTGCGTGAGGCTCTGGACGCTTTCGCCGACAGCCTGGAAAAGACCGTGACCGGCGATGTGAAGCTGAAGCTGTACAAGGGCAACATGATCAACGCCGGCGTCACCTCTCCGTACACCCTGTACGACGAGCAGACCGCTTCCTTCGGCGAGGATGATGATTACAACCAGGCAGATTCCGCCGGCTTCATCAACCTGTTCGGCCTGTCCATCAAGGAGCGCGCAAAGCTGAGCAAGAACTGGCCGGAGGTCAAGTAAGTTTTAACATCTTCCCTTTCGTGTGTTTTCACACTTTCACACGAAAGTTAACCGGCATCGTTGCCGGCGGCACCGCCGCAGGAGCGTTTTCCCCTGCGGCGGCTTTGCCGTTTTTATAAGGAATTAACCCTCTCAGTCAAAACCTGACGGTTTTGCCAGCTCTCCCGAAGGGCGAGCTTTGTGCATGGTACGGAAAAGCTGAAAAAGCTCCCCCTTTCGGGGGAGCTGGCGAGCGAATGCGAGACTGAGAGGGTTCGGATAATCAAGGAGCAAACTATGGCAGAACAACTCTGGAAGGGCCGCTTTTCCAAGGCGGTGGACTCCCGCGTGAACGACTTCAACTCCTCCATCCGGTTCGACCAGCGCATGATCGCGCAGGATATGCGCGGCAGCGGTGTGCACGCCGCCATGCTGGCTAAGCAGGGCATTATCTCGGAGAAGGATTGTGAGGATATCCTCAACGGTCTGGCCTCCATCGCGGATGACCTGGCCTCCGGCAAGCTGGAGATCGACCCCAATGCCGAGGATGTGCACACCTTTGTGGAGCAGACCCTCACCGCCCGCATCGGCGATGCCGGCAAGCGCCTGCACACCGGCCGCAGCCGCAACGATCAGGTGGCCCTGGACATCCGCCTGACCCTGCGGGACTACAGCCACACCCTGCAGGCCTACATCGTGGAGCTCATCAAGGTCATCTGCAGGAAGGCCAGCGAGAACACCACCGCCGTCATGCCCGGCTATACCCACCTGCAGCGCGCCCAGCCCATCACCTTCGGCCATGCGCTCATGGCCTACGCCTCCATGCTGCTGCGGGACCTGCAGCGTTTTGAGGATGCCACCGCCCGCATGGACGCCCAGTGCCCGCTGGGCTCCGGTGCCCTGGCTGGCACCACCTACCCGCTGGACCGCCAGTTCACTGCCGAAAAGCTGGGCTTTGCAGCCCCCTGCGCCAACAGTCTGGACGGCGTGTCCGACCGGGATTTCTGCATCGAGCTGGCCAACGCCATCTCCATCTGCATGATGCACCTGTCCCGGCTGTCGGAGGAAATTATCCTGTGGTGCAGCTGGGAGTTCAAGTTCATCGAGCTGGATGACGCGTTCACCACCGGTTCGTCCATCATGCCCCAGAAGAAGAACCCCGACGTTACCGAGCTCATCCGCGGCAAGACCGGCCGCGTCTACGGCGACCTGAACACCCTGCTGGTCATGATGAAGGGCATCCCGCTGGCTTACAACAAGGACATGCAGGAAGACAAGGAAGCCATCTTTGACGCCGTGGACACGCTGGAACTGTGCTTGAAAACGGTGACCCCCATGCTGGACACCATGAAAACCATCCCGGCCAACATGCGCCGCGCCGCGGCCAAGGGCTTTATCAACGCCACCGACTGCGCCGACTACCTCACCAAGAAGGGCATGCCCTTCCGGGATGCCTACAAGCTCACCGGCTGCATGGTGTCGGACTGCATTGCCAAGGACAAGACGCTGGAAGAACTGACCCTCGACGAGTTCAAGGGCTACAGCGGCCTGTTCGAGGGCGATATTTACGAAGCCATTGATCTGGTCAAGTGCTGCGAGGGCCGCACCAGCTACGGCGGCCCCAGCGAAGCCAGCGTGAAGAACCAGATCGCACTGGCGGCCGCACAGCTGACCGCCTGGGAGGAAAAGAACGCATGAGCGTAAAAGTATTCATTGACGGCTCCTCCGGCACCACCGGCCTGCGCATCGCCGACCGGCTGGCTGCACGCCCGGAGATCGAGCTGCTGTCCATCTCGGCCGAGGGCCGTAAGGACGTGAACGAGCGGGCAAAGGTCATCAATTCGGCAGACCTTGCCTTCCTCTGCCTGCCGGATGCAGCTTCCAGAGAGGTCATGCCTCTGCTGCGCCCGGACGTGAAGGTGCTGGACACCTCCACCGCCTTCCGCACCGATGCCGCCTGGGACTACGGCTTCCCGGAGCTGAAGGGCCAGAAAGAGAAGATCAAGAATTCCGATCGTGTGGCGGTGCCCGGCTGCTATGCCAGCGGCTTTATCAGCATCGCCCGCCCGCTGGTGGAGCTGGGTCTGGCCCCGAAGGACTATCCCTTCAGCTGCACCGGCATTTCCGGCTACTCCGGCGGCGGCAAGAAGATGATCGCCGAGTATGAGAGCGCCGACCGCCCGGCCCACAGCAAGCTGGATGCCCCCAAGAGCTACGGCCTGAGCCTTGCCCACAAGCATCTGCCGGAGATGAAGGAGATCAGCGGGCTGGCTCATACGCCCATGTTCGTGCCGGTGGTGTGCGATTACTACTGCGGCATGCAGGTGCTGGTGCCGCTGGACCTGACCGTGGCCGGTACCACCGCCGAAGCCGTGGCCGCCGGTCTGGCAGACTACTATAAGGATGCCGCCACCGTGAAGGTGCACGCCCTGAACGAACCTCTGCCGGAAAACGGCCTGTACTCCAACGCCATGGCCGGCACCGACCGCATGGAGCTGTACCTGACCGTGAACGCCGCAGGTGACCAGATGATGCTGGTGTCCCTGTTCGACAATCTGGGCAAGGGCTCTTCCGGCGCAGCGGTCCAGTGCATGAACCTGATGCTGGGCCTGCCGGAGACCGAAGGACTGGAATAAAAAACTCCCTTCGTCTGCTCACGGTGTTCGCATCCACCTCCCTCAAAGAGGGAGGCTTTTGCAGCTGATGGTTACGCAAAGGCTCCCTCCATGAGGGAGCTGGCACGGCGAATGCCGTGACTGAGGGAGTGTTTGTGGGAAAGGAGAATCTTTATGCAGTATAAAGAAGTCACGGGCGGCATCTGTGCGCCCAAGGGGTTTGCAGCGGCTGGCGTGCACTGCGGCATCCGCGCAAACCATAGCGAAAAATACGACCTGGCACTCATCAAGGCCGATGTGCGCTGTGCCGCCGCCGGTGTGTACACCACCAATAAGGTGTGCGGCGCACCCATCAAGGTGGACCGCGCCCATCTGGCCGACGGCTATGCCCAGGCCATCGTGGTGAACAGCGGCAACGCCAACACCTGCGCCGCCAACGGCGTGGCGCTGGCCGAGGAATGCTGTGAGCTGGTGGGCAAGGCGCTGGACATCGACGCCATGGACGTTCTGCCCGCTTCCACCGGCGTCATCGGCCAGCCCATGGTCATCGACCCGTTTGCCCGGGGCATCCCTGCCGCCGCCGCCAAGCTGGCCGCCACCGAGCAGGGCAGCACCGATGCCGCTACCGCCATCATGACCACCGATACCCATAAAAAGGAGTATGCCATCCAGTTTGAGCTGGGCGGCAAGATGTGCACCGTGGGTGCCATCGGCAAGGGCAGCGGCATGATCGCCCCCAACATGGCCACCATGCTGGCCTTCTACACCACCGATGCCGCCGTTTCCCCCGCTCTGCTGGAAAAGGCCCTCAAGACCGTGGTGCCCGGCACCTACAACCAGATGAGCGTGGATCTGGACACCTCCACGAATGATACCCTCATCATCATGGCATCCGGCTTAGCCGGGAACCCGGAGATCTGCGAGGAAAACGAGGATTACCATGCCTTTGTGGCGGCTCTGACCGCCATTGCAGAGCACATGTGCGCGGAGCACGCCGGTGACGGTGAGGGCGCTACCCACCTCATCACCTGCGAGGTGACCCGCGCTCCCGACCTGAAAACTGCCCGTGCGGTGAGCCGCAGCGTGGTGTGCTCCAACCTGTTCAAGGCGGCGGTCTTTGGCCGCGACGCCAACTGGGGCCGCATCCTGTGTGCCATCGGCTACACCCCCGGCGATTTCTCCATCGACAAGGTGTGTGTCTGGCTGTCCAGCGCCGCCGGTGAGGTGTATGTGTGCGAGAATGCTGCCTACCACCCCTACAGCGAGGAGGACGCCGCCAAGGTGCTGGCTGAACACGACGTGCTGGTCAAGGTGGATATGGGCACCGGCGACGCCAGCGCCAAGGCCTGGGGCTGCGACCTGACCTACGATTACGTCAAGATCAACGGCGATTACCGCACCTGATAGGAGCAGACACAGATGAAAAATGAAGAAATGGCGCGGTTGTTTTCCGAGGCCACCCCTTACATCCAGAAATATCACGGAAAGACCATGGTGGTGAAGTACGGCGGCAATGCCATGATCAACGAAGAACTCAAGAACGCCGTCATGAACGATTTGGTCACCCTTACCCTGCTGGGCGTGCGGGTGGTGCTGGTGCACGGCGGCGGCCCGGCCATCAATGAGATGCTCAAGAAGGTGGGCGTGGAGAGCCATTTCGCCAACGGTCTGCGCGTCACGGATGACGCCACCATGGAGATCGTGCAGCAGGTGCTGGCCGGTAAGGTGAATAAGGATCTGGTGGCAAAGCTGCGCGGCCGCGGCGTCGGCCTGTGCGGCATGGACGGCCAGATGCTGCGCTGCACCGAGCTGGACCCCCAGCTGGGCCATGTGGGCGAGATCGTCCATGTGGATGCCACCCTGATCGCCAGCCTGCTGGACGGCGGCTTCATCCCGGTGATCGCAACCGTCGGCATGGATGACCTGGGCCAGGCCTACAACGTCAACGCCGATACCGCAGCGGCTCAGATCGCCATTGCCCTCAAGGCCGAAAAGCTGGTGTCCATGACCGATATTGCGGGCCTGCTGCGGGACAAGGACGACGAGAGCACCCTCATCCCCGAGGTGGAAGTGTCCGAGATCGAGGGCTACAAGTCCGCCGGGATCATCGCAGGCGGCATGATCCCCAAGATCGGCGGCATGGCCGATGCCATCTATCAGGGCGTGCACGAGGCGGTCATCATCGACGGCCGCGTGCCCCATTCCATCCTGCTGGAGCTGTTCTCCGACCGGGGCTCCGGCACCCGCTTCTACCGCCGCAGCCACCGGGAATAAGCATTGCGGAAAACCGGAGATGGGCTTATAATAAGAGCATGAAAAGACTTCCCCCAAGGGGGGAAGTCTGACTCCACCCGACAGGAGGTACACCAACATGGATTCTGAAAAAGTCATCAAGCGGGACAATGCCTACGTCCTGCACACCTATAACCGCAGCCCCGTGGTGCTGGAAAAAGGCCACGGCCTGTATGCCGAGGGCCCCGAGGGCCAGAAGTATCTGGACTTCACCAGCGGCATCGGCGTCAACAGCCTGGGCTACTGTGACCTGGCCTGGGCCGAGGCCGTGTCCGACCAGGCCCACAAGCTGCAGCACACCTCCAACCTGTACTATACTGCCCCCTGCGGCAAGCTGGCCAAAAAGCTGTGCAAGCGCACCGGACAGAGCCGAGTGTTCTTCGGCAACTCCGGTGCCGAGGCCAACGAGGGTGCCATCAAGGCCGCCCGCAAGTACAGCGTGGACCACTACGGCAAGGACCGCACCACGGTCATCACGCTGGTCAACAGCTTCCATGGCCGCACCATCGCCACCCTGACCGCCACCGGTCAGGAGGTGTTCCACAACTATTTCGGCCCCTTCAATGAGGGGTTCCTGTACGCCCCGGCGGGGGATATCGAGGCGCTGCAGGAGCTGGTGGACCGCAACACCTGCGCCGTTATGCTGGAACTCATCCAGGGCGAGGGCGGCGTCATGGCGCTGGACCCCGACTATGTGCAGGCTGTGCGCAAGCTCTGCGATGAAAAAGATCTGGTGCTCATCGTGGACGAGGTGCAGACCGGCGTGGGCCGCACCGGCACCTTCCTGTGCTGCGAGCACTACAACCTCAAGCCGGATATCGTTACCCTGGCCAAGGGCCTGGGCGGCGGTTTGCCCATCGGTGCCGTGCTGCTGAACGAAAAGGTGGCCGGCGGCATGGGCCCCGGCACCCACGGCTCTACCTTCGGCGGCAACCCGGTGGTCTGCGCCGGTGCCAACGTGGTGGTGGACCGCATGGACACCAGCTTCCTGGCCAATGTCAACGACCGCGCCGTGCAGCTGCGTGCCGGCATCGCCAAGCTGCCCCATGTCAAGAGCATTTCCGGCATCGGCCTGATGGTGGGCATCGAGTTCTACGATGTGGCCGCCGCCGATGTGCTGGCCGCCTGCCGCGAAAAGGGCCTGCTGGTGCTTACCGCCAAGACCCGCCTGCGCCTGCTGCCCCCGCTCACCCTCACCGCCCACGATGTGGACATGGCACTGGAGGTCCTGGCCGAGGTGCTGGGTGCAATGGAGCCGACGGCTCCGAAGGAGCAGGCATGAAAAATCTGCTGAAAATGAGCGATCTGACCCCCGGCGAGCTGACCCACATCCTGGATGTGGCCGACCAGCTCAAGGCACAGCAGAAACTGGGCGGCACCGCCCCCCTGCTGGCCGGTAAAACGGTGGCCATGCTGTTCTCCAAGGCGTCCACCCGCACCCGCACCAGCTTTGAGGTGGGTGTGTACCAGCTGGGCGGCCTGGGCAATTACATGAACACGTCCGAGCTGCAGGCCGGCCGGGGCGAGCCCCTCAAGGACACCGCCCGCGTGCTGGGCCGCTACTACGACTGCGTGGTCTGGCGCACCTACCGCCAGCGGGATCTGGAAGAATTTGCCGAGCAGGCCGGTGTGCCGGTGATCAACGGCCTGACCGACTACGCGCATCCCTGCCAGGTGCTGGCCGACCTGATGACCATCCGGGAGCGCCGGGGCACCCTGGCCGGGCGGAAGCTCTGCTTTGTGGGCGACGGCGGCAGCATGGCCAACAGCCTCATCGTGGGCGGCCTGCTGGCCGGGATGCAGGTCACCTGCGTCTGCCCGGAGGCTTACCGCCCCGCCGCCGACGTACTGATGCTTGCCCACAAGTACGGCAGTCAGTTCCACTTCACCTCCGACCCCGTCGAGGGCGTGCGGGACGCGGATGTGGTGGCCACCGCCGTGTGGAACACTGCCGCCCCCGGCACCGCCGAGAGCGAGCAGCGCCTGCGGGATTTTGTGGGCTTCCAGCTCACCGGCAAGCTGCTGGAAGCCGCCAAGCCCGACGCCATGGTGCTGCACTGCCTGCCCGCCCACCGGGGCGAGGAGATCTCCACCGCCGTGTTCGAGCAGCACGCCGACGAGATCTTTGACGAAGCCGAGAACCGCCTGCATGTGCAGAAAGCCGTGCTGGCCATTCTGCTGGCGGGCAAGTAAGATCTGCAAGGGTGCATCTGCCGCAGAGCAGATGCGCCTTTTTGTTTTTCAAAGATTGCGCAACCTGTCTGAAAAGAGAAGAAAATTCTTGTGCGCTTTGCTGCTTGACGGAAACCGGTAAAATTTGCTATACTGTCCACGGTCAATCATGTAAGGTTTGTTACTCTCCGGAGGCTTTCCCTTATCCGTTGCAGATAGGGGTGAACTTTCGGTTTTTTTATTGTTGCGGAAATGGAGGACTCAGGCAGATGAAGGTCATCAAGAACATCAACAACAATATCTCCCTGTGTCTGGACAGCCGCAATAATGAGGTGGTGGCCTTCGGCAAGGGCATCGGATTCACAAAGCCGCCCTACGATGTGCCGCTTTCCAAAATCGACCGCACCTTTTACGATGTGGACGAAGAACAGCTGGCGGTGCTCAAACGCATCCCGGAAGATGTGCTGGAAGCAGCGGCCGAGATCGTGGATCTGGCCAATGAGAAAATGGACAATCAGTTCCGGGAGAACGTGGTGTTCACCCTGGCGGACCACATTGACTTTGCCATCCAGCGCTACCGCAAGAACATCAACATCAAGCTGCCGCTGCTCTACGAGGTGCGGCAGCTCTACCCCGGAGAATCCGAGCTGGGCAGGCAGGCGCTGGACATCCTGAAAAAGCGCCTGAAAGTCTCTCTCCCGCGGGAAGAAGCCGCCGCCATCGCCCTGCATTTCGTCAATTACAAGGCGCAGGCGGATACGGCACCGGATATCGACTACGGTTCCCTTATCGAGCAAGCCACGGACATCGTGGAGCAGGAACTGCACATCACGGTGGACCGGGACGGCTTCAATTACTACCGATTTGTCACCCATATGCACTACATGATGAAGCGCACCCTGGATGACACCATGATCGACAGCCAGAACCGGGAACTCTTTGAATCCATGAAAAAAGAGTACCCTGATATCTATTCCTGTGCGGTAAAGGTGGCGGCCCTGATCGACCAGAAGCTGCAAAAGCACCTTTCCGAAGAAGAAATCTTATATCTGATCCTACACATCAATCGTTTGTGTGCTCGTGAGGATTGTGACCGATAAAGGCTGACCGCCTTTTGAGGGCTTTACCCCAGAGTGCCGCAGAAAATGCACCAGACTGCCCGGTGGGCACCGTGTGCGTGTTTTGTGGTGCGCTGGGGCTTTTTATTGGAACAGAGCCGCCCGGGAGCGCGCCCCGGCCGGGTTTGTGATAGAAAATGTGGAACCGTTTGTAAAATCATGGAGGAAACAGACATGGCAGAGAAGATCAATAAATACGAAGCCATTGCGCCGCAGATTCTGGAACTGGTCGGCGGCAAGGACAACATCCGCTCTTTTGCACACTGCATGACCCGGCTGCGCTTCAACGTGAAGGATAAGGGGCTTGTGGATGCCGACAAGATCGGCAAACTGCCCGGCTGCATGGGCACACAGTGGGCCGGTGATCAGCTGCAGGTCATCATCGGTCAGGCAGTGGATAAGGCCTATGATGCGATCTGTGCAGCAGGTGGTCTGCAGAAGGAAGCAGCTGTGGCCGAAGATCTGGACAGCGATAAGAAGAAAAAATTCAGTCTGACCACAGTATGTGAGGCCATCAGCGGTTGCATCGTCCCGCTGATCCCGCTGTTCATGGCATCCGGCCTGATCAAGGTGGTGCTGGTGATGGCAAACCTCATCGGTATCCTGCCCGCAGATTCCTCCACCTACACGGTGCTGGGTTATGCCGCCGATGCTGCGCTGTACTTCATGCCCATCCTCATCGGCTATACTGCCGCCAAAAAGTTCGGTGCAGACCCCAGCCTGGCCATGGGCCTGTGTGCGCTGCTGGTGTACCCCAATCTGATGACTGCTCTGGGCGGCGAGACCCCGGTGACGATCTTCGGCCTGCCGGTGTATAATGCTACCTATACCAATATGATGTTCCCCTCTATCATGGTCGTGTTCGTCATGAACTATGTGGAGCGCTTCTTCAAAAAGTATGTGCCGGAGATCCTGCGCGTGATGCTGGTGCCGCTGGGTACCTTCCTTGTCATGCTGCCCCTGTCCCTGTGTCTGGTGGCACCGGCTGGCGTCTTCTTGGGCAATGGCATTACCTGGCTGGTGGAGACCATTTACAACAACATCGGCTTCCTGGGTGTCGGTGTGCTGTCCGGCCTGTATCCCCTGCTGATCCTCACCGGTATGCATTCCACTCTGGCTCCTGTCTGCATCTCCTACTTCACCAAGTTCCAGTATGATCCGCTGATCATTCCCGCCTGCTACATCGCAAACTTCGGTCAGGCTGCTGCCGCTGCTGCGGTCACCCTCAAGTCCAAGAACGCTGATGTCAAGGGCATTGCCGGTTCTTCTGCACTGACCGCTTTTCTGGCCGGCGTCACCGAGCCTGCTCTGTTCGGCGTCAACTTCCGTTACCGCAAGCCCCTGATCGCATCTGTGATCGGCGGTTTCGTGGGCGGCTGCTATGCCGGTCTGATGGGCTGCAAGCTGGTTGCCATGAGCGGCTTGGGCGTCTTTGCGCTGGCTGGCTTCTTGAGCAGCGATATCATGAACTTTGTCAACTACGTCATCGCTGTGGTCATCGCCATGGTCGTTACGTTTGCCATCACCTTCGTCACATTCAAGGACGAGGCCTGATTTTTACCGGATAAGAAGGGAATTGGAAGAATATGAGTTTTCCTGCAAATTTTCTGTGGGGCGGCGCTACCGCAGCCAACCAGTTTGAAGGCGGCTGGAACGAGGGCGGCCGCGGTGCCAGTGTGGCTGACCACATGACCAACGGCACCAACACCACGCCCCGCCAGATCACCCGCGAACTGAAAGATGACCTGTATTACCCCAACCACAAGGCCAGTGATTTCTATCACCACTATAAGGAAGATATCGCCCTGATGAAAGAGATGGGCTATAAGGTCTACCGGATGTCCATCAGCTGGAGCCGCATCTTCCCCACCGGCACTGAGCAGCAGCCCAATGAAGAGGGTCTGGCTTTTTATGATGCGGTGTTTGATGAACTGCACGCTGCCGGGATCGAACCGCTTGTCACCATCAGCCACTATGAAAATCCGTTTTATCTGACCGAGCACTTCAATGGCTGGGTGGATCGCCGCCTGATCGATTATTACCTGCATTACTGCGAGACGATTTTCAATCGCTACAAGGGCAAGGTGCATTACTGGCTCACCTTCAACGAGATCAATGCCGGAATGTATCCCTTTGGCATCTACTCCGGGCTGGGCATCCTGAACGAGGGCACCACCAACATGAACGATCAGGTGGATATCCCGCAGCAGCGCTATCAGGCCCTGCATCACCAGTTTGTGGCCAGCGCAAAGGCAGTGCAGCTGGGCCACAGCATCGACCCGGAAAATAAGATCGGCTGCATGGTGGCCATCACTCCTAACTATGCCTACTCTGCCAACCCGGAGGATCAGATCAAGAACCAACATTCCTGGCAGTACTGCAACCACTACTGCGGTGACGTGCAGGTGCGCGGTGCATATCCGGCCTTTGCAAAGCGCATCTGGGCCGAGAACAATGTGGAGATCAAAATGGAGCCCGGCGATGCCGAGACCCTGCGCAATGGCACGGTGGATTTCTTCTCCTTCTCCTACTACATGAGCGGCTGTGTGTCCACAGATGAGAACCTGCTGCGCACCAACGGCAACCTGTTTGGTGGAGTCAAGAATCCGTACTTGAAAGCTAGCGACTGGGGCTGGCAGATCGACCCGGTGGGTCTGCGCTATACTCTGAACGAGCTGTACAACCGCTACCAGATCCCCCTGATGGTGGTGGAGAACGGTCTGGGTGCGTTCGATAAACAGGAAGCAGACGGCTCAATCCATGATCCCTACCGCATCGATTATCTGCGGGCACATATCCAGCAGATGAAAAAGGCAGTAGAAGAGGACGGTGTGGATCTGATGGGTTATACCCCCTGGGGCTGCATCGACCTCGTCAGCGCTTCCACCGGCGAGATGGCAAAGCGCTACGGCTTTATCTATGTAGACGCCGATGACCATGGCAACGGCACCTTCAAACGCTATAAAAAGGACAGCTTTGCATGGTATAAAAAAGTCATCGCCTCCAACGGTGAAGAACTGTAACTCCTAAAAAATGAGGGCTGTTGCAAAAATAGCTCTCTGAAAAATATGCACAAAACCCGGAACCTTTTCAGGGCCAAAACGGCTCAAAAAGGGTTCCGGGTTTTGGTTTTTGCACGATTTCTTTGTGTAAGTTGCTATCGCGTTCTTGTTTTGCAACGGCCCCGTTCTGCTTTGTTTTACACCCGCGCCGCACCCTTTTCCAAAATGCGGTCGAACCGGGCAAAGAAGGTGATGGTTGTAATGGTGGCCGCCAGAATGTCGCTGACCGGCTCGGCCAGAAACACGCCGAACACCGGGTCTGCCACGAGATGCGGCAGAATAAAGATGAGCGGGATCAGCAGGATGATCTTGCGCAGGCAGGCCAACAGCAGGCTGACCTTGGCCTGCCCCAGTGCCATAAAGCTCTGCTGGCAGGCGATCTGGAAGCCCATGGCGAAGATGCCCGCCATGTAAATGCGCATGGCCCAGGTGGTGTAGGAAATGAGTGCGGAATCGGAGGTGAAGATGCCTGCCACGGCCCCGGGTGCCAGCATCATAGCCAGCCAGAACAGGCAGGTGTATGCGCCGCACAGGGTCAGCTGGAACCGGAAAGCCTCCTTTACGCGGGGCTTTTTGCCGGCCCCGAAGTTGAAGCTCATCACCGGCTGGCCGCCCTGACACACGCCCTGAATGGGCAGTGTGCACAGCTGGGAGGCGCTGGTGATCACGGTCATGGCACCCACAGCCACGTCGCCGCCGTAGCGGGCCAGACTGGAGCTGAAACTGATGGACAGCAGGCTTTCGGTGGAGAGCATCACAAAGGTGGAGATGCCCAGTGCCAGCACCGGCAGGATGACCTGCTTTTCCGGGCGCAGATAGTCCTTGCGCAGGCGCAGGATTGTCTTTTTGCCGGTGAGGAACCGCAGGATCCACGCCGCACCCACGGCCTGACTGAGCACCGTAGCAATGGCTGCGCCCCGCACGCCCAGCCCGAACCCGAAGATGAGGATGGGGTCCAGAATGATGTTGATCACGGCACCGATCACGGTGGTGAGCATGCTGGTCTTGGCAAAGCCTTGGGTGGTGATGAAGGGGTTCATGCCCATCACCAGCAGCACGAACACCGAGCCGAGAATGTAGATGCGGCTGTAGCTCAACGCATACGGCAGGGTGGCGTCGCTGGCACCGAACAGCCGCAGCAGCGCGGGTGCACCCGCATAAAAGCCGATGGTCAGCACCACTGCAAAGAGCATCAGCACCGTAAAGCTGTTGGAGATGATCTTTTCGGCCTGCTGCCGGTCCCCCTGCCCCAGTGCGATGGCGGTGCGCGGTGCACCGCCCGCGCCCACCAGCATGGCGAACGCGTTCAGCAGCATGAGGATGGGGGTGAACAGTCCCACGCCGGTGAGCGCGGCTGCGCCGATGCCCTCAATGTGCCCGATGTAAATGCGGTCTACGATGTTGTACAGCAGGTTCACCACCTGCGCCACCACGGCAGGGATCATCAGCTGCAGCATCAGCTTTTTCACGCTGCCGGACCCCATGTCCTGTTTTGCCTGTGCCATAGAACAAAAACTCCTTTTGCTTCAAATTTGAACGATATCCCTTTTATTATAATCGAAATCGGTCCAAAAGGATAGACCTTTTTCGCAAAGAAGTGCAAAAATTGGAAGCGTGCGGCGTCCGTTGGCACGCTGCAAAAAACGTGCAGAGAGCAAACTCCCTGCACGCAGACCCTATAAAAAACAGTTGACGGAAAATCGCTTTTTTGCTATACTGTAAAGGCTACAATATGGAGATGTATCGAAGTGGTCGTAACGAGAACGACTCGAAATCCAAGTGGATGCTTCGCCGGATGTCTCCATATCACACGAGGGGACGTCAATTTTGATGTCCTGACAGGCTTCAAAGCCTGTCTGAACGATGCGTTTTCTAACAATATTCTAACAGCTTTATCATTCGGAATCAAGATAATATTACAATACAAATTGTAGCATTATCTGATATGTATACGGAGAGGTACCCAAGAGGTCGAAGGGTCCGCACTCGAAATGCGGTAGCCGGTTAATCGCCGGGCAAGGGTTCGAATCCCTTTCTCTCCGCCAGAGCGCACTATCGGACATTTTTTGCTCGATAGTGCGCTTTCTTTTAGGCGTATTAGCTCAGTTGGATAGAGCGTAGCCTTCGCAAGGCTTAGGTCGCGGGTTCGACTCCCGCATACGGACATAATGACGGGAAAGAGCCGTTTGCATATAGATGTTATCTAAAGCCGCCATAAGATTTCATGGCGGCTTTCTTACTTTTTCATTTCTAACAGCTCTGCGATCACACCAGCAGAACCTTCCTTGCTCTTGTAATCAAGATGTGCATAGATGTCAGCGGTAGTTGAGAAAGTGCTGTGACCCAGCCACTCCTGAACCTGCTTCATCGGCACACCGTTCATGACCATCAGACTGGCACAGCTGTGGCGCAAATCGTGGAACCGGATGTGCGGCAGACCATACTGCCGGAGCAGCCATTCAAAGTGTTCCGTCACGAAGTTGGGCCGGAGCAGTTTGCCTTCCTGATCGGTGCAGACGAAGTCCAGATAATCGGTGCGGTAGCTTTTGCCGAACAGCTTGCGGTAAAGCTGTTGCTTTTCCTTCTGCTTGAGCAGTTCGGCTTCCACAGCCTGGATCAGCGGCAGGGTGCGGCAGCTGGTCTTGTTCTTCATCACGTCGCTGACGACCGGGACGTACTTTCCGTTCACCCGCTGTTCTGTGACTTTGTGGTTGATGGTCATGGACTTCCGCTCAAAGTCGATAGACGACCATTTCAGCCCCAGAACCTCACTGCGGCGCAGACCGTAGTAGGCCGTGATGAGGATGCACAGGTGGAGCGGGTCATCCTGCGACACTTCAAGCAACTGCTGGACCTCGTCCTTGGTGTAGAAGTTGGGCCGGAAGCTGTTCTTCTTGGGCCGGTCTACTTTCAGCATCGGGTTGACTTCCAGATAGTCCTTGCGCACAGCATCCTTGAACGCCTTGCCGAAGATGGCGTGATAGTGGATGACCGTGTTGGTGGTGCAACCATCCAACAGGATCTTCTCCTGAAACTCGTCCAGCACCTGCGGTGTGACCTCGCAGAGCTTCAAACCCAGTGGCTTGAAGTATTGTGTGATGCGGCCCTGAATCATCTGATTGTAGCTGATGAAGGTGGCGGTCTGGATGGATGCCTTGTGAATTTGAATCCACTCGTTGAGATAATCCAGAAACAGCATCTCCGACTTGCTGGCCGTTCTGACCGGCGCAGGGATAGGCTTGGCTGTCCGGGTGTCTACTTTTTCGTAAGCACCGCCCCGGCCTGTGGGCAGTTCGCCCGTTTCGTCATACCGGAGCAGGACTTCGTGGAGCATGGCTTCGGCCTTGCGCTTGTTGCCGCGCACGGTCAGACCAGTGGAAATCCACTTGATCTTCCGCTTGCCGTTGGCATCGTAAAGGTTGAGTACGAAATAGAAACGTCCATTTTTCTCTTGGACAGACCCTGTTGTTTTCATCATAAACCTCCTTGTGGTTTAACAGGCGTGCTGTCCGTTGCTGCAATCACAGCATACCACATCCAGCGGCGGATTTCCAGCCGGAAACGCACTCTGCCCGGTGAACAGGAACTCGATGACGCTCAGCTTCGGAATACGGTAAGTGCGCCCGATCCGCAGCGCAAACAGGCGGCGGGAGCGAATCAGCTCCCCTACCGTGTGGCGGTTCAGGTTGAGCATCTCGGATGCCTGTTGCAGGCTGAGGGCATCGGGGTAGCCGGGAAACATCTGGGAATAGGGATCGTTAAACTTCATAGGCGCTCCTTCGGTATAAGTAGTTTAAGGTCGGAAAGTGTGTCACCCGCGGTTATATCCTTTGCAGCAAAGCGGCGGTCAGGTGACAATGTAAAGAGAACTGGCAGCAATTCCAGCTCCCCCATCGCAGATGGTTTCAAACCCGTCTGCGTTAATAAGTTAAGGTCTCCCATATTGGTCCTCGACTTCCCTAGGAGTGGGGAATCGTCCGGCGGCGGGCTTGCACCGCACCATTGGCATTTCAGCCACCCCGTCTTCGTTATGACCGGGCTGCGAGTTACAGAAGTACCTTTTGTGAAGTACCGGACGATTGAACTATTCTGTTTTCAAAGAACGGAGTTTTATAGAAAATCTTCGGAATTTAAGGCTTCCGAAAAATTGTCCCTCTACTTACGAGCCATCGAAAACGGCCCCAAAGTAGCCTGAAAAAGAAATTTGTTGAAAAGTTTTTGGAAAATATAGTTGAAGTGGCTGCTTGATTAAAATAACATTGATCCATGGGCGACCGATGAAGGACGGAACTTTGCAACAGCGGCAGTGCCTGAAGTTGAGAGTGGTCTTGAAAAAGATGCCCTACACTTGGTAGGCGTCGAGAACGCCTGTTTCGTAGCATCGAAGGGGAAATTGTAATTGAATTGTAATTCTTGAGGCCGAATCTCCACTTTTGAAAAAGTCCTCTCACTTGGTAGGCATCGAGAAAGGCTCGTTGACACCCTTTATTTTGAAAATTAACAGAAAGTTAACAAAGCAAGATGCGCTGAACAAGAAACAACCGCCGCTCACTCCGGGAAAGAGTGAGTGGCGGTTGCAATATCAAATTTTTGATTCAGAAAATCAGATGCTCGCTAAAATATCTGTCAGTGTGGCGACAAATGCTTCATCCTGCTCCTTCGTCCGTTTCGCACTCCTCTTCGGGTGCTTTCCGGCACGGAGAAGTTTTTTGTTTTCATATCGCCGCAGCAGGAGGGTATCCATATTGTCGGCGGTGTACTCCAAGCCGTTTTGGTTCAGAACTTTGGCACACCGGGCAAGGCACATACTCGCCAATCCATAGTCCTGTGTCACGACAATATCTCCTGGCTTTACTCGGTTGACCAGCGCAAAGTCCACGCTGTCAGCCCCTTTATCGAACACCAATGTCTGCGCACCTTCCCGCTCGATTTGGTGAGCTGTGTCGCACAGGATGACGACCGGGATGCCGAACTGCTTTGCAATCTGCAAAGTCAGATTAACCACGGGACAGCCGTCTGCATCGATCAAAACATTCATCGAATATCCTCCATCATCCATCGAAACGCCCTTGCCGTGCGCAGGTCGGTATCCTTGAAATGCCCGCCGCTGTTCCATTCAAGCGTGCAGTCTGTGCCACGCTCTGCAAGTCGGCTGTGCAGGGGGCGGATATTATCACCTACTGTAGCCATGACGGTGTTTTTCGTGTGCTCTTCCTTGTCGCCAAGGCTCAGATAAACGCGCTGCGCCTGTATCGGGTGCTGCTGTTCAAACTTCATCCATCCCGGAAACCATACGGAAGGCGAAGCGGCCGCAACACCGGAAAACAGAGCTGTCTGCGTGGATGCCCACAGCGCGAACAATCCGGCCAGCGAGTAGCCGCCCAGAATGATTCTGACGTTTTCCGGCAGTGCAAACCGCTGCTTTAGCGTGGGGATCACCTGCTCTGTCAGAAAGTGCAGCGTGTCCGCTGCATCGCCGCCGAAACTCTCTTTGCCCCATACCGCAGGAGCTTCCCACGGGGAAAGTTCATCGTTCCAACTTTCCACCGGAACCGCAGCAAACAGAAACGGATGTGCTGCGCCCTGTGCAATGGCTGCAACTTCGTTGTCCATGCGCTGCAATTCGTGTTCATCCGTCATCTGAAGCAGAAGATATTCGGCGCAATCTGCGCCGTAAATACGGCAGGGTCTATCTCCGATTTGAACTTGCTTTGCGGTCACGGCAACTGCCTCCTGAAAAATTTTTGATGAGTCCAGTATAACAGCTGCGAGCGGAATTGACAATTCAGATGGATGCAATAGCTTCTGCAAGCAGTGCTTCGTGGTACCATTCTGGTACGCCGAAGCTCTCTTGCAAGCAATGTCTTTGTATATACAAAGCCCCTTGCCTTGCAAGAGCTTGTTGGGCACAGCCCAAACCTGTTGTTCTGCATCGTGCCGATGCAGGCTTCGCGTTTCTGCAAAACGCTCTTTCAGCACTCCGCAGGAGTGCGCGGCTATCACGGGACGTGATGTTCACAGGGATTGGGATTGCATCCCAACAAGCAGAACACGCACGGCAAATTTGCAATGCCATGCGTGTTTGAGCCTTTGTATATACAGAGGCACTGCTTGCAGATGCTAGAGCAATCAACAAATGCAAACTGGATTTTTTGTGAAAAGATACAGGAAAGACAATGAGATTGGTGTTTTGAGTCAAAACGCATTGCCTGCGAACGCGGCAGAGAGTATACTTTGATATAATAAATCATAAGTTGTCGAAGCACTACTTGTCCTTAGCAGAAAGAAGATGAGGAATCATGGCAAAACTGAAAGCGAACAAACCGACTGCGGATGTCCTGATGAATTCCATGCGTGCGATGGGATATTCCTTTGAGGCAGCGATTGCGGATATTGTGGACAACAGTGTCAGTGCACAGGCCCGGAACATTGTGCTGCGATTTCCGATAGACCCATCCGACTGCTGCGTTGCTGTCTGCGATGATGGTATCGGAATGAATAAGAAAGAACTGTTGGATGCTATGAAATATGGAAGCCAGCTGAAATCCGCCAATCGTTCTGAGGATGATCTTGGAAGATTCGGGCTCGGAATGAAAGCAGCTTCTCTGTCTCAGTGCCGCCGGTTGACTGTTGCGAGCAAAAAGGACGGTAAACTTTCGGCCTATATATGGGATCTGGACATCATTGAGGAAAAGAAAGATTGGTATATGGTTGACTGCTCAAAGGAGCAGATTGCGGAAATCCGATACGTTGACTTCCTGAGCGACAAAGAAAGCGGAACGATTGTTCTTTGGGAGAATTTTGATCTTATTGAGAAGTCGAGTGGAAATGTTTACGCAGAACTCGGAAAACACCAGAACGCAACAGCAGAGTATCTGTCCTTGATTTTCCACCGGTATCTGAATGGTGAGGGCCGGAATCCACTGACGATCATGGTGAACAATTATAAGCTGACTGGACTGGACCCTTTCCTTGAAAATCACAGAAAAACGAATGTCCGCAGAAAAATTGAAATTCCAATCAAGGATTCTGAAGGAAAGGAACAGATTGTAAGCGTTCAGCCATTTGTTCTGCCCTTCCAGAAAGACCTGAGTGCAGAAGACAAGAGATTGTCCGGAGGGATTGAAAATTATCGGGCAAAGCAGGGATTTTATATTTATCGGAACAAACGGTTGATAATCTGGGGAACATGGTTTGGCAGACATCGGGATGAGCTGACAAAGTATGCCCGGATCAAGGTTGATATTCCGAATTCACTGGATGACATCTGGGGAATTGATATCAAGAAGCAGCATGCCACAATTCCGGCGATTATCCGCAACCGCCTGACGAAAGCTGTTGACGAAGCAATGGATCTTGCAGTGAAGGCACAGACCTATCGCGGACGGGTTGAGAAAGTGGATGAAAAGGTTGACTACATCTGGGACCGCATAAAAGAACGGGATAACCAGTTCGTATACAGGATCAACCGGAATTCCCGGATTTTTGACCTTCTGAAAGAAAAAGTGGATGATGAAACATGGAACCGACTGGATATGGTGCTGGACGAAATCGAGAATTCGGTTCCCTATCAGCAGATTTATATTGACAAGTCGCAGAACCGCGTTGATGATACTGTGGATGATGAACGGGTTGCTGAAATTGAGAGCAAGGCCAGAATTCTGATAAAGATGTCCATGGATATGGGCGCAGCTGATCGCAATGCCGTGATCGGACGCTTGCTCCAGTCCGAACCGTTCTGCAAATATCCGGAGCTGGAGGAGAAACTCAAGGAGGCATGAAATGGGACTCGATATTGAGAAGGTCGCTATGCTGACAAGCATGGTTGATAAGCTGATACAGATGAAACGTGTGGATAATGCGCTGGATGAAAGTGTTGTGGAAGATCTCATCCAGAAATCGCTGTTTATCAGTGGTGTGCCTTACAGCGATGATGAGATTGCAGCAGTCAAACGGGACGTCGCTTATAAATACCAGATACAGGCACATCCTGGTGAAAGTATTCTGGCAGATTACGAACAGACCAACTGGTATGACGACAGGAAAGCGGAAATACAGCAGAACTTCTGGACACGGTACAAGAATTATCTGATTGATGAAAAGCATTTCAGCCCGAATGTGGTCAGCACGCTCGGTAATGATACGCTGGATCAGAAACTGATGAATTATATTCTGGACCCGAAGGCTGACTACGGAAAACCTGTACTGAAACGCGGCCTGATTATCGGCGACGTACAGTCTGGAAAGACTTCGACCTATATCGGCTTTATCTGCAAAGCGGCAGATGCAGGCTACAAAGTGTTCATTTTGCTGACCGGCACGATCGAATCCTTGAGGAAACAGACACAGGAGCGAGTGGAAGAAGGATTTATCGGCATTGATATGTCGGCCAATACCACCGGAGGAAAGCGCGTTGGCGTGGGTCTCGACAACAAGCCGATTCATGCAATGGCCTTGACCTCCCGTGCAAGTGATTTCCGTGGGAACTCGGATAAAATAGCGGTGTCGCTTGGCGCAGATAAGGATGCAGTTGTCTTTGTCATCAAGAAGAACACCACAACGCTCACCAAGCTGACGAAATGGCTGATTGACCTGAATGCAGATCCGCGGACACACAAGATTGATATGCCGATGCTGATGATCGACGATGAGGCGGACAACGCATCCATCAATACAAGTTCTGACAAAGAGGATCCGACCAAGATCAATAAGCTGATCCGGAAGCTGGCTGATGTGTTCACAAAGTCCAACTATGTCGGGTTCACGGGCACGCCGTTTGCCAACGTTTTCATCGATCCGGAAACGACGGAGAAAATGGAAACGCATGACCTTTTCCCGGAAGATTTCATTGTGGCGCTTCCGACACCCAGCAACTACATCGGACCAACAAGAATTTTTCCGAAGGACGCAGAATTCCATTCGCAATTGGTTTATATAACGGATGCAGGCCGGGAAGAAGAAGACGGCTATTCTTTCTATTTCAAGCACAAAAAGGACTGGAAAGGCAAACTCCCGGAAAGCATGACAGATGCCATCTATGCCTTTTATCTGGCGAATGCAATCCGAGATCTGCGGGGTGATCAAAGAGAGCATCGGTCTATGCTGATCAACATCTCCCGGTTTGTCAAGGTTCAGAAGTATATCAAGGAAGTCGTTGAGAAGATTCATGCGGAAGCATACCGGTCACTAAAGTATAATCTTTGCAGTGACTTTGAACTGTCCATGAAAGACCCGGTGCTGAACCGGATTTATAAGGTCTGGCAGACGCAGTATGAAAAATGCGGATTTACATGGAATGAAGTTGCAGCAGCACTTTTCGATGCGATGGAGAAAATCCAGATAAAAGTAGTAAACAGTTCCAAGTCTTCTGAGAAACTTGAATATCCGAAAAACGAATCCCTGCGTGTGATTGCAATCGGTGGTCTGGCACTATCCCGTGGTCTGACGCTGGAAGGACTCATCATCAGCTATTTTTATCGGAACACCTGTACCTACGATGTTCTGATGCAGATGGGACGATGGTTCGGATACCGGCGTGGATATGAAGACCTTTTCCGCATCTGGACACATAAGGCATCTGCGGATTGGTATGCGGAAATTGCGGATGCGACTGAAAAACTAAAGGAAGATATGGTGTTGATGCGGGATCTGGGGCAAAAACCGCGTGATTTTGGTATCCGTGTACGGAACAACTCGACAGACCTCAATATCACGGCCTATAACAAAATGCGCAATGCCACGGATGAGTTTGATGTGAGCAGCTACTTTGGAAGTATTGTTGAAACACCATATCTCCGGTTTGATGTGGAAGCCCAGAAAAATAACTTCCGGGCGGTGACAGATCTTGTAAGCGAGTGTCTCTCCAGAGGATATAGCTTTGAACGCAGGGCAACAGGTTCCGGAAGAAAAGGCCGGTATGTGTTGTCAGATGTTCCGAAGGAATTGATAGTAGAACTCATTGACAGACTCTCCATATCGAAGTACAGCTCGTATTTCAACACAAAGCAGATCTCGGAATTCCTGAGCGGATGCACAGACGCATCCATAGATGTCTTTGATGTTGCTTTTATGGACGGAGAAAGTCCGGATAAAGTGGCAGATGTCTGCGGTCAGAAAATCACCTGTGTCGAACGAAAAACCTGTATTATCGACAGTGAACTCGATAGATTGAGTATCGGAAGAAAAGGTAAATTGGGAGGCCCTGGAGATGGTTTGACGGGAATTGTTGATTTCAATGGGAAAACTGCAGAAGAAATCATTGAAAATGCCAAGGCTTCTTTCCGTAAATTCTATGAAAAGGAAAAAGGAGTACCATTTGATAAGACAAGGGTATATCCATCGGAGACATGGTTCCGCTTTGTTGAGGACAGAAAACCACTTCTGCTGATTTATCTGATTGATATTGGTGCAGCGGAGGAAAATCAGAAAAAACAGGAAGCAGAATTCAAAGCTGCAATGGGAAATACGCCGGCAGTAGGTCTGGCACTGGGTCTGCCACGCAATGATGAGGAAGCAGGGCTTACATCCACCCGTTATAAGGTCAACCGTGTCTATAACTGGTTTGATCGGGAGGAAATGGAAGATATCCTCGCAGAAGGAAGGGAAGAATAATGACAGGTGTCATGGAGGAACGTTTTGCGGCTTTTCTGAGACCCGGATATTTTTCGAGAGTGGACAATCAGCATCCGTTGGAATTGTACATTGGTCTGGACGAAAAAGGGCGCAAAGCCATTGAACTCCGGGCAAGGTTCACAGCACGAAAAGTGACGGGCACATCGGCTATTGATGTAAACCAGTATAAGAATGAAAAATATAATACAATCCGCTTTTCCTTGTGTGATGAAGAGATAAAAGGACTGTTCTTCAAATTTTGTGATGATCTGATAGAACAATCGCGTAGCATCGGAGACAAGGGACAAGGATATCAGACCATTGTCAACCGTTTTTTCCAGTGGAAGAAATTGTTTGTGGGTTCCAAACATGTATTCCTTACAGAACCCGAAATCATGGGTCTGATCGGAGAAATCCTGTTCCTGCGTGGGAAACTGGCAGAGCAGATCGGGCTGGACAATGCGCTGAAGAGCTGGAGCGGGCAGGAACTCACACATAAGGACTTTTCCTATGGAGATTCGTGGTATGAGGTAAAAACCATTCACCGTGGGATACCGGCAGTGAAGATATCCTCCATCGAGCAGCTTGAAAGCAGTACGGACGGAGAACTTGTGGTTTTCTTTCTGGAAAAGATGAGTGCCGCTTACAATGGTGTGAATCTCAACAAGCTGATTCTGGAGACAAGAAGCCTTTTTGCATCGGATGAAGACCGGAATGATTTTATGGCAAAGGTTGCCCTTCAGGGATATGTATACAATGACTACTACGATGACTTCATCTATGAGATAAGAAGCTGCAACCGGTATCGTGTGACAACCGGTTTTCCGAGATTGACGCATGAGTTGCTGCCGGAGGCAATCTGCAAGGCATCGTATGAAATTCTCCTTCAGAAAATTGAGCAGTACAAACTGAAAGATCAAGAGGCCGTATAATGGACTATCAGGAGTATAAAAAGGAATTTCTGGAATCCCTACGCAACGATTCGGCTATCAACGGGACGGATACGGAGGATGAATTCCTGAACAGGACATTGAGCCTTCTGGTTGACTATGATGAGGTTGACGATCCGGTCCGCTTTGGTATGGGCGATAAGAGAGGGCGCGGAAATCGCCTGATGCGTGCAGATGGGTACTGTTTTGATGAGACAGATCACAGTCTGATCCTGTTCATCAGTGACTTTCAGGATTCAGAAAATGCCGCCAACCTCACCAGAAGCAGGGTTGACGAATTGTATTGGAGATTGTATTATTTTCTGGATGAGGTCTGCAATGGTCGGATGGAGGACTACTTCGATGACTCGGATGACATCCTCCGGGTTGCAAGGATGTTCCGCAAGCGGATGACCTGCAATATCGACGACCCGCAGCTGATTCTGAAAATCAAGTTCTATGTCCTTACCAATAAGGAGCTGGACACAGCCTTGCTGGATGCCAATCTTCTGGAAACAACGATCCGGAAGAAAAAGGGAGCCGCAAAGAAAACCCGCACAACCAAAAAGATCAAGAAAGCTGACTTCAACGGGAAACCACTGGAAATCAACCTGTGGTATCCGGAACGTTTCTATGAAATGGAAATGACAAACAGCAATGAGCCGGTTGTCATTGATATTCAGAAGGATTTTTCTGAAGTCGGAGTCCACGGTATTCCGTGCATAAAGGGTGACATTGGTGAGAACCTTGGGTATGAAGCCTATATTGCAATCATTCCGGGAAAACTTCTGGCCGAGATATACATTGCCTACGGAAGTAAGGTACTGGAAGGAAATGTCCGCGCCTTTCTGGGAACCAGTGGAAGCAAGAGCGTCAACAACGGTATAAAAAGAACAATAAACAACGATGCAACAAAGTTCTTTACCTATAACAATGGAATTGCAACAACCGCAAAGGGCGTGGAAGTTGAGAATATCAATGGACAGAATCTGATTACCAAGATTGAAGATTTCCAGATCATCAATGGCGGACAGACGACTGCAACACTGGCGGATGCGGTTCTGAAAAAGACCAATGTCGGGCTTGAGGGAATTTACGTTCCGATGAAGCTGACTGTGATCGAGGATCGGGAAACGGAAAACGAGGATGGCATCCGTTTCTATGACAAGATGGTTCAGGATATTGCCCGCTATGCCAACAGCCAGAATAAGGTCACGGCGGCGGATCTGTTTTCCAATGACCCGTTCCATATCTGGATGGAAAAGATGTCGAAGAAGTGCCTTGCGCCCCCGGCGAGATATGCGATTCCGACAGGCTGGTATTACGAGCGTTCCCGCAAGAAATACCAACAGGAACAGGTGAAACTTCGTGGCGATGAACTGAAGCGTTTCCTGAAAAAATTCCCGAAAGATCAGGTCATCACAAAAGAGCAGCTGGGTATGTACCTGACAACGGTTGCATGCAAGCCACACATCGTTTCCAAAGGCAAGAACTGGGTCATGAAGGAATTCGGAAATGACATCAGCAAGGAATACCGTGGGAACAATGATTCCTTCAATGAATTCTACTTCAAAAAAGGAATCTGCGCAGCGATTATTTTCCGGACGGTTGATAATTACCTTGAAAGTCATAAGGACAGTGAAAAACGTCCGACGGGCTTCTGGTACAAAGTGGGTGGCTATAAGCTCAATATTGTACCCTATACGATTGCAAAGATCCTCAGCAAGATTCCGGATGGATATTCGCTGAACTGGAATGCAATCTGGCAGAAACAGGCATTGTCGCCTGCATTCATGCACGAAATTGAAATTGTGACCAAGCAGACCAATGACTTCATTTGTGACAGCCATGGTATGATTGTCACGGAATACTGTAAAAAAGAATCCACATGGGAAGATTATAAGGCCGATAAAACCTATACCCCTTCAGCAGCCTTTATGGACGAGCTGGTTCCTGTATCGCTTATCAAGGAGGAAGAAACTTCTGCGAAAAAAGAAGCCAAGGAATCCAATGACCTCAAGGTTGTGATGGGTGTGGTTGCGTTGGGTCCTGGATATTGGAGCAAATTGATGGATGCTGGTATCAGGCGTTCGATGCTGTCCTATCAGGAACAGACGTTGTTAAAGCAAGTCGTGCAGCTTTCATCGACGGGAAATATTCCTGTCTCCGCTTCAGGGAAGGTGCCGTACAAGACAATGAACATGATCAGGTCGGTGCTTTCTATCAAGGAAAAACTGGAGTCGGAAGGAATATCAGTCACAAATGGAGAAAACATATAATATTGTTGAATTGTTCAGTGGCATCGGAAGTCAGGCAGCTGCCCTGAAAAATCTTGGCGTAAAGATAAATACAGTCGGAACAAGCGAGTGGGATGTCCATGCAATCGTAGCCTATGATATGATTCATGGGGGAACAGACATTCCGACAGATATTGCGCGGATGTCCAAGGATGAACTCCTTGAAAAAATGAGCCACTATACATTCAGCAATTCAGGAAAGGCACCACTGGAATATGAAGCGCTGCGTACATATTCAGTGGAATCCCTGCGATACATCTATACCAGCATCAGGCGAAATCATAACTTTGTCGATATAAGTGCTTTGGAAGGAAAGGAAATGTCGGACGGAATAGATATTCTCACCTATTCTTTCCCCTGTCAGGATCTTTCCAACGTCGGTGCATTTCATGGCTATAACAAAGGGATAGACAAGGATTCGGGCAGCCGATCCAGCTTGCTATGGCAGGTAGGAAGAGTACTTACAGAGATGAAGGACGCCGGAAAAACGCTGCCCCGGTTTCTGTTGATGGAGAATGTCCCGACACTTCTCTCCCAGCGCCACAAGAAAAATTTTGAAACATGGATCGGTGATCTGAGCAAGTTGGGGTACGTCAGCAAATACTATCAGCTGAATGCCTCGTCTTTTGGTCTCCCCCAGAACCGCCCCCGCCTTCTGATGATCAGTGTATATGTCGGAGACGATGAAAACAAAAAATCGCTGACGGAAGATTATTTTGCAAGAAAAAGCAGTCCGGAGGATGTCGTGAACGATTTCCATGCATCCGGGCACTATAAAGCAATAAAAATCCGTGATCTGCTTCGGAATGACTATCGGAATCCGATCTGGTTTGAGGAGGCAGTGGAGTGCACTCCCAACGATACTGTATCCAGAAGGAAAATCTGGGAAGATAATCCGCAGATTGTTCTGGAAGGAAATATCATCAATCCGGAAATTGATACAATCCGAACGATCACTACCAAGCAGGACAGGAACCCGAACTCCGGTAATCTGTATTTTGACAGCGGAATTGAAGGAAAAGGAAAGTTCAGATATCTGACTCCCCGTGAATGTATGCTGTTTATGGGATTCAAGGATACGGATTATTGGAAGTTGAAAAACAATAATGTCGCATTTCATAAAGGTGACCAATTATTTTCAAGAGATAAGATAATCCGGATGGCAGGAAACAGCATTCCGGTGAAATTGCTGGAAGGCGTTTTCTGGCAGATTCTCCAGATTGATAAACTAATGGATAAAAACGATGGATGTTCACAGTAAGGCTGTCCGGAGCTATAATATGTCCTGCATACATGGCGAGGACACAAAGCCGGAAGAGATTGTAAGAAAATATTTATTTTCAAAGGGATTCCGTTACCGGAAAAATGACAAAAAACTTCCGGGAAGCCCGGATGTTGTGTTACCGAAGTACAGAACCGTTATATTCGTGAATGGATGTTTTTGGCATGGGCATGATGGGTGCAGATATTTTGTCTGGCCCAAAAACAATGCGGAATTCTGGCATCATAAGATAGAAACCAATATTGAACGGGATGCCCGGAAGAAAAAGCAGCTTGAAGATGCAGGCTGGAATGTGATAGTTGTCTGGGAATGCCAATTGCGTCCGGAAAAACGTGATAAAACATTGGAAGAATTGAAAAGCATGCTCAAAACAAGATTGGAAATGCGTCACAGAAAAGACAGCTGATAAGGAGGACAGTCATTATGCCAAGACCCAAAGGAAGCAAGAATAAAGCGAAAACTCCGGTGGTCATCATTGATTATGCAGCCGAGCTGGAGAAAAAAACCGCAGAGAAGAACACCTTGGAAGCAGATATTACAGCACTGGAGGCCGACATTGATGGGCTGAAGGTGCAGCTCAAGGAGAAGAAGACTGCACTGAAAGCACTTGACAAGGAGATTGCAGCATTGGAACGGAAAAAGTCCCGTCAGGATGCTGAAGCGTTGAGGAAAGCCCAGAAAGAAGAAATCGACAAGGTAATTCAGCAGCTTTTGGATGAAGGGATGAGCATGGAAGAAGTTTTGAGCAGGCTGAGAAAAAACTGACAATTTATGGGAAAGGAGTGAATTTTTGTGGCAAAGAAAATTGAGGAACTGATTGAAGATGTCGATAGCCAGATTGTGAATATCCGGACCAAAAGTTTGGATGTGTCCTTCAATGAATTGTATGATATGTATGAAAATGAAGAATTGATTATTGCTCCAGATTATCAACGATTGTTTCGTTGGGAACCGGAGAAGCAGTCGCGCTTTATTGAATCGCTTATTTTGGAAATGCCAGTTCCTCCGATTTTTGTAATTGAGACAGATAATGGTATTTACGAATTGATTGACGGTTTGCAAAGAATTTCAAGTTATCTTCATTTCCGGGGAATAAAATTTGGCGAAAAACAGGACGAATCAACGCCATTGGAATTGTCGGGGTGTGATATTGTTCCAGATTTGAATGGATATACCTTTGAAACACTTCCAAAAGCACTTCAAATCAAACTTAAGAGAAGTTTTGTACGAATGGAAGTGATAAAAAAGGAAAGCGAGCCTTCTTTGAAATACCACATGTTCAAGAGGTTGAACACAGGTGGTGAATTGCTATCCGCTCAAGAGATTAGAAATTGTACTATCAGACTTCTTGGTTCGAAGGGAATAGAATTTTTGGATAAGTGCAGCCAAAATGAGGACTTCAAGGCGGTAATCAAACGAATAGGTGAAGATAAATTCAAAAGCAAATATGATCAAGAATTGGTTCTTAGGTTTTTTGCAGTGAAAAACGATTTAGACGACTATCGTTATCCGGTGACGGAATATCTTACGCGGTATCTTGAAAAAATCACTATAAATGAAGAGATGTTTGATTATCAAAAGGAATATCAAATCTTCTGTGATACATTCCACTTCATAAATAGTGTAATCGGAGAAAATGCCTTTTCAGGAAAAACCGGAAATGGTACGATTAAACAAGAGTTTGTTCTGTACTATTTTGACGGAATTTCTGTTCCGGTAGCATCTTTTGCCGATCGTATTACTTCATATCCTGAACCCTTCAAAATCAAAGAAGCCATTGAAAAGATAAAGTACGGAAAAGAACTCAGATCTTATAAAACAGGTAGTGTGAATGGAATAAAAACTCGTATTGAATTGTTTAAAAAAGGGGTGCAAGAAGCTCTTGACGCCTGATGAATTTCGTGCGGAACTAGAAGAGGAATTAAGATGGAGACAAGAAGAACTGGTATTTTTCAAGAATCAACTTAGTAATATTGAATCGGAAATTGATGCAGATAGATATCGAAAAAGTTTAGTGCTCATTCTTTATTCCCATTTCGAAGGATATGTGAAAATTGCATTGCAGACGTATATCAAGTACATCAACAGTCTTTCTCTGCAAAGAAAGGATGTGATTCCGGCTTTAGCTGCGGCGGGAATGAACAGAGAATTTCTTGCGTACGAAAATCTTGATAGAAAATGTAGTGTTTTTAAAACAGAACTCCCGGATGATACTGCACTTCATAGGTTTTGTAGGAGAGTGGACTTTATTCAGCAGATGGAAGAATTTCAGAATAGCATACTACATCTTGATGATACGGCAGTCAATACGGAGTCGAATCTACGCTATGTTATACTGCAGAAAAATCTTTATAAGCTTGGAATTCCAATCGATTTGTTTGTGGAGCATAAAAAGGACATTGACGACCTCGTAAATCGGCGAAATGGGATTGCTCACGGAAATGCTCATGCCGGCATATCCAATATGGATTTTTCTAATTGGGAAAGTAAGGTTCAGAGAATATTATCTGATATCACACGTTTATTATATGATTATGCAAACCATCAAAGATATTTAAAAGATCTGTCTTCAAATGATGAGTGATTGTCATATGACGTGCTAAATGCTCCGGAAGGTAGAAATGAGAATCGGGGGCGCGGACACCTCTTAAATTTTAGAGTTCAAATACTCTACCAGTTCCCAAACCGTTGTCAACGGATTGCTCTGCCGTGAAATCGGTTCGAGAACCTGCTTTTGAACTTGGTCAGCACGAGCTTTCGCTCTCTGAATCGCAGTTGCCTGCAAAGGCTTTAAGGCATCAAAGTAATCCTTGTTTTTCTCATAATCAGGAAGTCTACCCGGTTGCTTCAGCAATCGAATCAATGCCTGACAATCTTCAACTTCAGCCTGCTGATTGGCGAAATGCAGCAAAAACCACAGCTCAAAGGACGGATTTGAATAGGCCAAGCGGTATCCCTCTTTAGTGGCTGATTGTTTGGCACGCAGAAGTACCTCGTTGGAATTATCGTCACGGTCAAAGACGCACCAGATGGAATCGCCTTCATCGGGATAGTAGGGATTATTGCCCATAGTGGCTTTGGCTTTCTGCACAAGCCTGTCAGCAGACTTATACTGGGAAGAAATCGGGATGATGTCGATATTGCAGCCCCGGCTGCGGAAACGTTTGAAATATCGAATCTCGGTTTCACTGCCTTCGCAGATGAGGTATACGACAGGATTCCGCTTTCTGGTTCGGGCAGGCTTGCGACTGAGTTCTTTTATTCTGCCCATGCTGCATCCCCTCCAATGAACGGAATCGCCCCATACCGGCCTTGCAGATAGCCTTTGGCGATATTCTCACCTTTCCGGGGAGAAAACTCGGTCAGGGCATAAATATCGGTCTGCATGGTCTTTTCGTTCTTCTCTGCAAACCAGATTTGATCCCGGCGCAGCAGGGTCAGGTCGAGAAGGCCAGTATCATGGGTGGTGAAGATAAGCTGGGCATGGTTTGTGTTGATGGTCGTATCCTGCACCATCTCGATCAGATGCCGGGTCAGAAGCGGGTGCATACTGGATTCGATCTCGTCTACGACCAGCACGGCCCCGGATTCCAGAGCGGCCAGCCACATCCCGATGCGAGAGAAGAACCGCTGTGTGCCGACCGATTCCAGCCCCAGAGGAAGCCAGAATCCCTTGGGAGCACCGTCCCCGGAATCCAGCGTGTGCAGGGCAGAGATGATGGGTTCGTCCTTGGAGCCGGTAATGCGGATGTCTTTGATGCCGAGGTCTGCATACAGCATTTCATGCAGGATACGGCTCTTTTCAGAGCCGCCCTGCCGGATAGCAGACAAGGTGGCATCCAGCCGCATTTCGGTTCCCATGAAACCGGTCAGCTTTTCAAAGAACCACAGATAGGCCTTCTCGGTCTGGGGGCAGTTCCACTCGTTGGAGCTGGACAGGTAAAGCCGGTTTTCTGCGGTGCGTCCGGCAAGGGTAAACTGCTCCTGAATATTCTCGCGGAACTGATAACCATTGTTATCTCTGGAAAAAACCAGAGCCTCCCGGCCGTTGGGCCAGTGATAGAGATATTCGGTCAGGACTTTGGACTTGTCAAACGAGAACCCATAGGCATACTTGATGCCGCCATAAAAATAGATGGCTTCAAAGCTGGTCGGCTGTGTGGGCTGGTCGGTGAAAGCAAACGGTTCCTGCGGCAGAGCTTCGCCCTTGAGCAGCTTGGCATACCGCCCGCAGACCATCTCGCGCATGAGCAGGAGTGCATGGAGGACATTGCTCTTTCCAGCTGCATTTGCGCCGTATAGCGCAAGGACAGGCACGAGCTGTTTTTTGTCGTCCGGTGAAATCAGGCAGTCGGACAGACTTTTATCTGTGGATGCCTTCATGCTGATGATGGCGGTATCCCTGATGGAACGGTGGTTCGTGACAGAAAATTGAAGCAGCATCGCAAAACCTCCCAAGTGTTTTCTGGGTTCAGTATACTCCATTCTTGGCAGAAAATCAAATTTTAATATTGATATTTGCGGAAAATATTCAAAACTAAGACATAAAATCTGGTTTTGATGTTTTTGATGCTGAAACAGAAACATGAGGAACAGTTGAAATCACTCTGCGTACACGATCTCCCTCACCACCACTTCCTCTGCCTGCGCTTTCAGCGTGTTCATATGGGCCGCCCAGAGGAGCTGTGAGCGTTCTTTGTCTGGCGCAGGGAACTTGTCTGCCAAAGCCGCGATCGTGCGTTCTGCCTGCTCTGAGGCGGCTCTCTGAACTTTCTGCAAATGCGGCCAGAGCGAACCGTTCAGAAGCATCCGGTTGTACAGTGTCGGCCGCTGGGTCTTGAGATAGGTCAGGCGCATCCGGGCGTACTTGCCCAGAGGTTCGTGGTTGTCAGTCTGCGGCAGGGTGAGCAGGGGCAGTTGATAGTCCCCGACCTGTGCATAGTGGATCTCGGTGCGGACAGTCGTTTCGTTTTTCATAGTAAATCTCCTTTTCGTTTGTTTTTCAACGTCTTTTGCGGCTGCGGTGGAAAACAGCGGTCACCTCTTCCGGTTCTGTGCGGTCAGCCAGTTGCCTTGCGCCTGATAGTAGTGCTCCATCGTGGTGGGGGCGTTCAGGATGGTGGTGCGCAGATAGGCCATGATGTTCTTGATGGGCTGGGTGGTGTTGGCCATCACGTCAAAGATGTATTCAACGTGCTGGCTGGTCAGCTTGTCCAGCCGCAGCCGGATGGCTTTGGTGGTCTGCGGCTGCTTGCCGACGTACTGGGTCTGCCGAGGACAGCAGTACATCTCCACAATGTTGTCCAGCAGTTCCTCCAGCTTGTCGGGGTCGTACCGCTGGGCAAGGGTGTCGATCTCCAAACGTTCCCGAAACTCCTCCCGTACCTGTGCTTCCATCTGGTCAAAATCTGCGGATTCGCCTGTCTGCCCTGATAGATTAGTACTTTGTTTTTTAGTATTTTGTTTATTAGTATTTTGTTGTGTTGGATTCTCCAACGTTGGAAAACCCGACATTGGATTTTCCGATGATGGTGAATTTGGCACTGGAGCAGGGCGTTTTTCAATCCGTTCTTTCTGTGGCAGTTCAAAGACTTCATAGTTGTAGTCAATAATGCGGCCACGGGCATCACGGACTTTGCTCCGACACAGATACCCGCCATCTTCCAGTTCGTGAACCGCACTTCTCACACTGTCGATGCCATCCCTGCACCCGGTTGTCAGCCCTTTCAGGCTGTAATCCCAATCGTCCGGCAGGGAGAGCATATAGGACAGCAGTCCCTTGGCTTTCAGGGATAGTCTCTTATCCTGCAGGTGGTGGTTGCTCATAACGGTGTAGTTGACATTTTTATTGACGCGGAATGTTGACATGGCGGCTTCCCTTTCAGCCCAATGTGGGCAAGAGAAAACGCAGCATTTCCCGGCTTTCGGGGAACGCTGCGTTCAGACAGGGAAGCCTGCTGTGAGCTGGCACAGCAACGGCAGCACTGCATATTTCTAACGGACATCTAACACAACTACACCTGAAATGCAGCCGCTGACGGCCTGTGTGAAAAAGGCTTTTTCTAACGTCGTATCGCAAAAAGTGGCTGATTTTTGCCTGCAAATTGCGGTGTGACGTGCCTTTTTGGAGGTTACAAAAATGCCCTCAGCTGCCAATGACAGCCGCGAGAAACCAGCTTCATCCAACAATTTCAAAGACTCGAAATGCGATAGGCCGGGAGACCGGTGCCAGGGTTCGACTCCCTGATGCTCCGCCAAATCGAATGGACAGATGAATTTTATTCGTCTGTCCATTCTTTTTTGCCGGAACATCGCCCGTCCACCCTGTCTTTGGGGCGTATGGCATCATGCTGACGCATTGCCATAGCCCAGCCCCTCCAGCATCGCCTGTGCAGACGAGAGTTTGGAAGCGTAATCGAGGTGGGCGTAAATATTGGCGGTGGTGGAGAAGTCGCTGTGACCCAGCCATTCCTGAATCTGCTTCATGGGAACGCCGTTTGCCAGAAGAAGGCTGGCGCAGCTGTGACGCAGATCGTGGAAGCGGATAGGACGCAGACCGTTTTTCTCCAACAGCTTCGGGAACTGCTCGGAAACGTAGTTGGGGCGGATGATGTTCCCGATCTCGTCCACACACAGATAGCCCAGATACTCCCGGTTGTAGCTTTTACCGCACAGGCGGCGGTAGGTGTCCTGCTGACCTTTCAGCATCAGAAGGCGGTCACGGATGGGCGGCACAAGGGGCAGCGTCCGCAGGCTGGACTTCGTTTTTGCACGGTCAGCCTGCACCAGAACCTTTTTGCCGTCGATGGATGCCTGCGTGACGATGTGCTTGATCTCCAACGTGTTGGCTTCAAAGTCGATGGCATCCCATTTCAGACCCAGTACCTCGCTGCGGCGCAGGCCGTAGAAGGATGCCAGCAGAACTGGGATCTCCAGCTTGGTTCCCTCTGCAATCTCTGTCAAAGCATGAATCTCATCGGCACTGTAATAGCTGCCTTTGAACTCATTCTTCTTTGGACGCTCGACCTTATCTGCCGGATTGGTGGGAATCAGGTCGATCTTTACCGCATACTTCAACGCCTTGTGGATGTTTGCATGATAATGGATCACCGAATTTGCCTTGACCCGTCCAAGCTGTTTGTTGTAGAAATCCTGCAAGTCGGTGGCTTTCAGGTCTACCAGCTT
>OOAI01000153.1_pt1 | contig 55628 bp, 55 predicted proteins | sample 1671191 | NCBI WGS metagenome assembly OOAI01 (sample SAMN06348131, study PRJEB24527) | human gut metagenome | biome: human gut; feature: ankylosing spondylitis patient; material: feces | host: Homo sapiens | place: China | collected 2015-10 | reverse complement strand
CAAAATTCTTGTTTCGGATGGTCTTTTCAAAGATTGCCATAATGGTTCCTCCGTTATGCCAACGAAATTCGGTTCCTTTATCTGGAATACGAGCGAAGCTGCCAAAAAATTGCAGAGAAGCTCCTCTCAATAACCGAAAGCCAATGCGCCGCCATCCACAGCAAAATCCTGTCCGGTGATATAAGCGGCACCATCGCCCACCAGGAACTCGGTCATCTTACCCAAGTCGCGGGTGTCACCGTAGGCGTGCAGCGGCATCCGGTTCAGAATTTTCTGCTCCCGGGCTGCGTCCACTACCTGCTCGTTCATTTTGCTGCGGAACCACCCCGGCGCAATGCTGTTGACGGTGATGTTGTCCTGCGCCCACTCCACGGCCAGAGCGCGGGTCATCGCCAACACAGCGCCCTTGCTGGCACAGTACGGCACCACCTCGCTGAAGCCCAGATGGGCGCTCATGCTGGTGATGTTGATGATGCGGCCCTTGTCCGCACTTTTCTTCAGATAGGGGTAGCAAATCACACTCATCTGGAACAGGTATTTGACATTCACATTCATGATATTGTCAAACTGCTCCATGGGAAAGTCCTCGGCCCGGCATTTATAGCTGACGCCTGCGTTGTTTACCAGAAAATCCAGACAGTCGTTATGCTTTGCGGCCAGCTCCGCCACCAGTGTTTTCATAGCTTCTGCATTGCCGATGTCCCCCTGCAGATGGACAACGCCCGGTGCACTTTCGCCTACTCCCTCTTTGGGCTTGCCGGTGCGGCTGATGACATAAACTGTCGCTCCGGCCTGAGCCAGCACATTTGCGATCTGGAAACCGATTCCGCTGCTGCCGCCGGTGACGATACCGGCCTTTCCCTTCAAACCTGCCATAAAAAGCACCTCTTATCTTTTATCTGCGACCCGAAAGCTGTCAGCTTCAGTATATCATACCTTTGCAGGATGCGAAAGCTCTTATGTACGCCGCCCGCAGGCGGCAAAAATCAGTTCATTGGAAATTCCAGTCCTGCAAACTCGGCATCCGTCAGCCGTTTCAGCTTTTCAATGACCTGCTCCGACAGTTCCCGCAGGGCGGTTTCATCGGGCATCAGGTAGCACTGCATCAGCCGCAGTTCGTGGATAAGCCCCAGCCGGGTGCCGGAGTTGTAGAGCATCATCAGCATGAGTTCTTCGTGGTTAAAGTTCATGGGCATCCCTCGCTTTCCGGCATCCAGTTGGGTTGCACTCCGGGGCATCGCACTTTTCCTTAAGATTCATCAGCACCGAAGGGCGTTCCGGCTGCTTGTCCAGAAACCCCTGTAAATCTTTGAAGCCGATGCTGTCCACATAATGCACAGACACCTCGCCATTGCGTTTAAGTGCGATCACATCGCTGACCGACAGGCTGTGCCCCTCAAAATCCTGCGGACGGGAGAGGTTGAACATCTGAAATAGTTCTTCCAAAACCTCGTTGTTCGGCACATCCTGCCACATGGCGGGCAGATCAGCATAGTAGGTGACCTCGTAATGCTCCGGGTCTGGCGTTTTGCCCCGACGATGCAGTTCCCGCATGGAAGCAAATGCCAAAACTTCAAATAGTCAAAAGCCTTTGGTTGACGATTGACTTGTAATATGGCGAAAGGTAGCTTTGGTGTGCTCCCCTAATGCTGGATGTCCACTGTTAGGGAGCATACTATCTGTACGCACACCGATTTCGTTACAAAATTTCTCTGTTTTGCTACAAAATTGTGGACTTTGATTGGTCTTTGTGCTTTGATGTTATCATAGTTGATCTAATCTGTGCATAAGAGGGGAGAAAATTAAATGAGAGGAGTAATAATAGTTTTAATGGCGATTTTAGGCGTGATATTCCCTAAATTTTTGGTGAAAGCAATTAAAAGCACTGATAGAAATGATGCTGATGGAGGTCTTTTGGGTTCACAAATCACTTTTGGAATGCTGATGCTGATAATTGGTATATTTCTCAATTCGGGTATTTAAGGCTGAGTGATTCACAAATCAATACAAAGATAATATGCCATAAAATCGTATTATCAGGTCATAGGAGAATAGAAATGAACAAGAAAAAAAACGATTTCTTTCTTATTGCGCCTTTACCATTTTGGGGATGTGTTTCAATATGGCTTAGCAATCTTGCGAGATTAACGCCTGAAAGTGCAGTGCCGTATGCGTGGGCTGCTTTGTTTTTCTCATATGGAATTGTAGCCTTGTATTATATTCAGATGGCAATATCTTTCAAAAGTTGTAGTAATAGCCCAAAAGTGAAGTCCGCATGGATTATGTTGGGAATTTCGACACTATTTTTAGTGGGTTCGATAATTTTAGCTATTCGATAAAGAAAGGTAAAGTCTCTAAACAAGAAGCAAAGGGGGATTTTTGATGGCTTGTAAAAATTGTGGTTATGAAAACAAGTTGGGTGTTCGATATTGCCAACGGTGCGGTCAGTATATTGAACCAAAACGGACATTGGCACAAGAAGTTAAATCGTGGGATTTTAGAAGTCTCGCTGGTGTTGGCCGTAGAGATGTGAATATTGCGCCGCTGTTTACTGCATCACCCGTTCAAACTCCAGCAAAAGCACACCAAACGCCCTCGCCTGTTGAACCGATGCCAGACGGAAGATGGTATTGCCCGGACTGCGGAACATTAAATGCTTCTTCTGAACGTTTTTGCAAAAACTGTGGAAAAGTTCGATAACTATCGTTTAGCATTAAAAACTACGGAAGCTTTACGCTGAAAGCTATAACTTTAAGCAGACCGGAAAGCTTATAATGAGGGTAGAACAGAAATATGACCAACGAAGATACCACTGATTTTGACGAGCACTTCGCTAAAATTTCGTCCTATATTGTGGACACATTGCACGGCGTTCCACTTGAGATGACCGAGGATGAAAAAGAACAATTTCGCATGCTGGTGTTTCCTGCACAATTATGGGCGATGGTTCATTGGATGAGTTGATGAAGGTTGCAGAAAGTATTTGTTAACAGCAAAATGCCTAGATATTTGTAGATGAGCACAAACGTGAGGATGGATTTTTGTTTAAGTAAACAAATTTGGAAAATCCTGCAACAAATGTGTTGGTTGCTGCGTTGTCTAAGTAAAAGCTTCTGATGGAAACAAACGGGAGGTGTATGTTCTATATGAAAAGGAGCTTCATTGCAATTTCGGTTGCGACAATCATAGGATTGTCAGCTTGCTCAACAAAAGTATCCTCTTCAACTTCTATGAACTCTCCTATATCGACATCGGTGACAAGCGAGCAGGAATTTTTATCTAATCTTGAAAATGCCAGCACAAGCCAAGTACTGCAAAAACTTAAAGAATCGGATGGTGGGTATACAGAAGATTGCTTTTCGGTGTTGACAAATCGCCTTATCAAATCCCCTCAAGACACACTGTATGTGTTGAAATATGACAAACTGATGAATGATAAAGACTTTCAGCAGCTTGTTTTATCCGGCATAAAAACAGAGCTTCCCTATAGAGGATCGGATGAAGAAAGAAATACGCTTTATCAGTATCTGGAATCCATCACTACTGATAAAGAATATGGACAAATCGCATCAGATATTTTAGGAGAACAAGCTGAAAACAAGGAGAAACCAAATCGGCAAATTGAATTTCAAACTAAAGAATTAGGACAAGCGAGCAGTGTTATTTCAATCGAACTTCCGCAAGGGTGGAAAATTCAAAAGAGAGAACAAACGCAACGTGCTGAAAATAAACCACTTGCTCTTGCAAGCCTGAATCCGTCTTATCCAGTATATGATATTTATGACAAAAATCATGTGTTGGTTGGCGCGGTTGGATACAGTACCTATGAACCATATGAAGGTGATAGAAATTCCGTGCAGATTGTTTACTCTGCACTTCGGCTAGGATCGGTTTACAGGTTTGACACGGATAATAAATACGATGTGATACAAACCACGGAACGCGGAACGACTGCACTTACAACGGTAATTTTTCAAGATGGTGCAAATTCAGAACCAGTAAACAATTTAGGCGTTCTCGCTTATGATAACGAGAAAGAATGCTTTGTTGCAATTGAACTTGAAGCAAGTTCTGTGTCGGAAAGCCAGGCATTGGAAATTGCAAAATCAATTCGCTTTTAGACATGATGGGAATAACGGTGTATAGGTGCCAGCAGATTAAGGAGAACAACTGTGAACAAAGTACCGTACTTTATGTCATTGCGGTACAGTCCTTGAAACCGGCAACGCTCCAAGATACTTTGACAGCAAGCCAATGGAGCGGTATGTGGTTCTTTTCTCTGGCATTTTTCGCCGTCATTTTTATGGAAATGCTGTCTGATTTCTTGCTGGTTACAGAACGCCGCAATACATGGAAAGCGTTAAATGGAAATGTCAGCGAAGCCGAATTTCACAATCTTCAGCAAATTGTCTTGTGCGAAAATCAGAAAGTTTCCATTGAGAAAAAACTTGCAAGTACGATACTACTGGTTCTGATGATATGTGCAACTGCTGCATTTGTGTGGTTTACCTTTTTGGTATAAGGTTTTGTTATGAAAGAGATAATTATTATACCACATATTGGAATTGGACAATTAAAATTAGGTATGGCACCAGATGAGCTAGAAAAAACTCTTCTGCAAATGAAGAGACAATGGTCGAATTCTTCTAATGAAGCAATGCAAATGGAACGTTGTGCGGAAACCGATGACCCTAATTTGATAACCGGACGATATATGGATAATGATTCGTTCTTTCTTGTGCAGTATCGGAACGGAAAAGCTGCTGAAATCGGCATCCAGCGTGATTTGTCTAAAGTGGCATCAATAAAATTGTTCGGGATGGATATGTTTAATACAGCCGCCGAGTGTATTATTGATAGCTTAATGAAAAAGGACAACGTTATTTGCAACGAAAAGGACTTGCAACTGGGAACGGAATATTTTTTTCCCGAAATTGGAGTCCGACTCTGGAGAGAGCGAGCATTTCATCCCAAACTGTTGAAAGACCCGCTATACATGGAAGAAATGCAGGCGGTATTAGAAGATGAATACCAGTATCAGTATTTTCAGATGATTACTATAATAGGCTAAACTGCTAACTAAGCAACAGCCCTCTATTTGCAACGACTGCAAGTAGAGGGCTGTTTTGTCTGCTTTGGATATTTTAATTAAAGGTTAGTCTTCCATTCTACCGTGGTCACAACCAAGTGAGAGATAGTGCTCAATCTCACCAATCAGCACAAGCTGGGCGTACTCCAAAGGATTATTATACAGCAGCGCGTCCAGTTTTGCCCGCTGTGTGGGGCATGGCAGTACTTGCTCATCAAAGATCAACGCGGTCGTCCACTGTATTTCAATACAGAAGCAGACGACCGCATTGACTTTTTTACGAGATGAGGTCTCTTTTTTCTCTCTTAAGTCACCTAACCGCACTACCCTGCATCCGTAGCACAGATCACGCTGTCCACATCCGGGCGGTGCATAAGTTTTTGCAGGATGCCAAACTGCTTTTTGGTGCCGGCAGACACCAGATACTGCCACTTTTGCGGCAGGATGGGCAAATCTGCGATGCTCCACTTGACGTATTTGGCATCGTAGACATTGGGTGGTGCCAACTCCACCAAGTGCCCCACGCACCAGCTGACGAGATAACCGTTGCCTTCAAGGTAGCCGTCCTGACGGCTGGTGGCACCAAGAACTTTGGCATAGGACATGGCGACGGACGGTTTTTCCGCCACGATCAATTTTGCGATAAGAATCCCTCCAATCTGTTTCGGATTGCAATATGTACGGCGGCAAATGCCGCCTTGAAATCAGATGGGTTCGGTGCCCGGTTCGTCCGGGGCTTCGTCCTCGTCCGGCACATCGGTCGGAATCTCAAAATCGCCCTTGTACTCGGTGTAGTTTGCATCAGGGTCAAGGGCTTCTTCTGCGGTAGTGCAGCTTCTGCTCTGCTTTGGCTTTCTCGCTACGGAAATAGGCGAGGTCAGTTTTTGGTTGGGTCATGGCATCACGCTCCTTTACAACATTAGTGACATTCGACATTCTTGTTGGTTCGTGGTACACTACATCCAATCCATGCGAATCAGTTGGAGGTGGTTGTGTTGCTTTCTCTGTACTTAGCTGTTCTTGACGATCAAAGCAATGAAGAACAGTTTATAGATGTATATAATACTTATAAGCGGCTAGTCTATCATACCGCTTACAAGATTATGGGCGATTCGTATTTGGCAGAGGATGTGTTGCAAGAGGTGTTTTTGTACGTTGCCAAAAATTTTTCTAAAATTCATCGAGAAAACTGTCACGAACTCGCTGCTTATCTCGTTAGTTGTAGTAGAAGCCGTGCATACGATATGCTTCGCAAGCAGCGAGAAGAACCACTGGAAGAAGTCCCGGACGCACCAGATAATGCCCCAGTGCCAGATGATGCAGCAGTCAGTGCCGATAACATCCAACATCTGACAGAACTGATTGGGCAGATGAAGCCGATGTACCGTGATCCACTGCGCCTTTTGGCGATGGGCTACACCAACCGGGAGATTGCCGAATCGCTTGGACTGACAGATGAAGTGGTTCGGATGCGGCTTTTCCGTGGAAGAAAACTATTGTGGAAGGAGCTGAACAGCCGTGAGTGAGCGGACAGAGATCTCTTTTGATGCAGCTTTGATGATGGCACTCCGTGCAGATGCACAGAAAGAACTGGACGAGCTGCCAACTCCGGCACAGCTTGAAGAACGCTACCCGGATACTTCCCGATGGGATGCTCGCCTGCAAGCGGCGTTGCATAAACGCCGCCCAGTGCTGAAACGAGTGCTTGTTGCGGCCCTGACGCTGGTAATTTTAACTCTCGGCGCACTTGCAGTAAGTGCGGACTTCCGCAAGGCAGTCTATACGATGATTCAGAAGTTCCTGCCCATTGAGATGCAGCTGACGTATCAAGTGGATGGAGAACCATTGGAACAGCTCCCGAATGGATACAGCGATCATTATGTGCCGGACGGCTATGAACGAGATCGTGAGCAGGAATTTGAAAGAGCAGAAAACTTTTTGCACGTTTACTCGTCAAAAGAAAGCGGTAAAGGATATACTGTTCGCTGCTCCATTATACAGCCGGGGCAACAGTCCTCGTTTGACAATGAGCATACAACTTATGAGAACGTAAAAGTTGGAGACGCAGACGCAACTTTGGGAACGAGCGTAGGAGAAAACGGAGACACAGTTTATATTTTAAGCTGGGAGCGAGGAGGGGTTTCAAACACGATTATGGGAAACATCTCACGGGATGAGATCGTGAGAATCGCTGAAAACGTATTTTAATATGAAACTTCATGCTGCTTGTCGGAACTCATAAATAGCATGGAGTTTTTTTGTATAAGTGTACAAATATAATAAAAAGCTGAAAATTTTTCAAAAAAGCTGTCACAAAGACAAGGCGAGCTACGTTGACTAAGCAAATGCTCCTATTAGGAGCAAAAAATTGGAGGTGTATTGTTTATGTCGAAAAAGCGTTTCTTGTCCATCATTCTTTCAGTGGTGATGCTCCTGAGCCTTGCATGCTCCGCTTTAGCTGCGGAGCAGTCCGGTCGGTATATTGGAGACAGCACCGTCAACGGTTCAATCTATCAGACCTACTATCAGGTTGATGCTCAAACGAGAACTGGCATAAAAAGTATCAGTGTCTCCGGCACTCTCTATGAAAAAGGAACCTTTGGAACATGGCAGAGAGTAAGCAACTGTTTAAATACCAGCACGACCTCGAACTGCATGGCAAGCGGTAACTACAATACCAAACCGGGAAAATCTTACAAACTAGAATATTCAGCAACATTTAATTATTCTGATGGGCGGAGTGAAACCATTACAGGAAGTACCAGTAGATAAATAATATCATGTGCTTCATCAAAATTAGAAAGGGTGACTCCGATGCAAAAGTAAACAGCAAAGAACGAATCAATACAATGGAGAATATAGAAAGGAAATTTATTATGTCTAAGCGCATAAAAAAAGTCATAAGCTTAGTGCTTATCTTCATGATAGCGATGCTTCAAACCCTTTCTACTTTTGCAGCGTCAGGTGGTGGCAACAAGTTTGAGATTGTAGATTCTGAATATGGAATTTATCGGCTGAGTAGCTCAAGGGCAAGATTAGCAACCAATACAGATAGTAGTTTGATTGAAGATAACGGCTCCTACTATATCTGCTTGCAGGATGGCCTCTATGCTAAAGCTCAGAAGAGAGTCTTTTCAAAAAATTCGTCACTTGCAACGCTTCGTCCTGAAACTCGAAAGGTTGTCAGAAGTATTTTTGAGAAATGCGAAGAATCTGGAGCTGAATTGCTGAATAATACGGTTGAAGTTTATATTCCCATAAATGAGGATATGTTGAGCCAAAGCTCTTTAATGGCAACTTCAACATTTCCCGTAACAAACGAACAAGTTCGGTATACCTCAGTGGGAGGTGAGCAAGTAATAAAATCCGGAACAAATGCATTTCAATCGTATGCCACAACTGTAATCGATAATATAGCGAAAACGGTTATTGGTGGTGTGGTTTCGAAAATCAATCCATATGTGGGTGTGATATCAACGATTGCAAATTTGTTTCCGTCAAAGTACAATGAAGTCCGTTCTTATACTGACTGGACATTTGGAGTGAAACTCCAAGAAGAGAAAGTTGTGCAGCTTTCATGGGTATACGTTGCAAATTCTCCGTACTTGGGTGCACAGACACAGTTTGCTACAATTCGTTATTTGTCAATTCTTACAAAGGGACTTCAACCGTCAATTACAGACACTTCAAGTTATTTGTATTATCGCACACCTCACTATCAGAGTCCGGAGACGATTGCGCGCCAGCACTATACCGATACGTGGGTTGAGCAGATTCTGTCTTACCCAATTGATGGCATTGATGTGAAGTCGTTAGCATGAACTGGTAAAGTTATTTATGATGAGAAAAAAAGAAAAAGTAATCACAATGACTGTGACCTTGATTTTGGTGGTCATACTGATTTGTATAAAAATCACTCACTTTGTGATAATAGAACGTCCATTGAAACAATGCAGGATAGTATCAGCATACCATCTTACAGTAGACACTAATGGTGCTCAAATTGACCAGTCTTGGCTATTTGAAAAGGATGACCTGACATATATAGATATTGCCAAAACTTTTGAGCAGACATATTTTGTCACTGATTATGCTGGTGGTTCTGGTGATAGCGGTGCACTCAATGAACTCACGATAGCTTTTGGTGAAACAATGGACGGAATGCCAGATATTCGCATAACGGTTTCTGAAAATGGCTACATTCAAATCAATGGTAAAAGAGCATATCCGCTTTCTCTTAAATATGCAGGCAAGAGGCTTTACGTACATCTTTTGGGGTGCTTACAGGATGGAGCCGATCTGCAGCAATAAGAATGACTAAGCAGAAGTTCCTGTGGAAGGTAAATGCATAAAAGTTTGCATGGAGGTGATTCCGATGCAGGATAAAAGTGAATCCTTAAAAACAAAGTCAGCCAAACAATTTTAACACTAAGTCCGGAAAATCTTATAAGCTGGAGTATTCTGCAACATTTAGTTATACTGATGGGCAGAGTGAGACCATTACAGGAAGCACCAGTAGATAAATCAAAAATCGAAAGGAATTAATATGAAAGTTGAAAAAATATCTCGCAGACTTTTTTTGAAGTCAAGCAGCATCATGGCATTGTCTGCATTAAGCTTTAATTCTGGAATGACTGTTTTTGCGGACGATTCAGGTGATAGAGAAAATTTCCGTACGGAAGAATACCATAAATACGATTTTGATACTGGAGAAGAATCAATTGAAAAAATTGTATTTGAAACTAATTCCTTGACGGATGAGGAAACAAGTGCAGGCTATTTTCCTAATGGAAAAATTCCGAATTTTGATATATTGGATCCTAGTGCGATTGTCGGAAATAACGATATTGTAGTTGTTGATAATCCGGCATCATCACCATATTGCAGCACTGTCTGTTTGCAAATAACAACTAGTAGTGGCGGCACCAATTACGGCTCCGGATTTATGATTGGGCCAAATGCGCTTGCAACGGCGGCGCATAATCTTTACAGTATAAAGGATAAAGCATATGTTAAGTCGGTAAACGTAGCGCCTGCACGTTCTGGCAGCAGTAAACCCTATGGAAGCGAAAATGTTTCGGCAAGTTCGATGACTGTTAGTAGTTCTTATCTTGCCGGAAAATCTTCGGAGGATTGGGCTATTATTACACTCAAAAATAATCTTGGATCAAAAACCGGATGGTTGGGGTTGCATTGGCAATCCAATAACTATTCGTCATCACAATTGGTGTATGCTTACGGCTATCCGAGTCAGATAAACGGAGTAGATGCTAAATATAAAATGTGTAAATCCTCCGGCCATATAAAAAGTCAAACGTCTAAATATCTCAAAGGCGATTGGGATCTGACAGGTGGATTTAGTGGCGGCCCACTTGTGGAATACATTTCCGGATCTGGATATGTGGCTATTGGAATTCATAAAGATGGAAGCACAGTGGATGGCTCACAATATCCAACTTCTTATACAGGCGCTTTGCGAATAACGCAGTCGTTATATACGCTATTTCTTTCTTATAGAGGCGAATAAAATGACAAAGAAAGTGGTTTTCAGCATTTGCACTGCAATGATAGTAGTTTTTTCCTTTGGGTTTTTCAAAGTGAATTTTTTAGATAGAAAAGAATCGAAGCTCACAGTCACAAATGTGGATTTGCAAGAGAACTGTATCTATGCAATAGCAAAAAACCAGTTGTATGATGCCGATGATGAATACATAATTCATGGAGCATCAGATTATTTGAAAGGGCAAGTTCAACTATCGCAAATTAAAGAAGGCGAAACAATTATCGTGATTTCAAATGGAAAAGTTTTACAATCAGATCCATACCAATTTGATACGATATATAGCATTCGGCCACAATGATTGCGCTTCCGAAAAATACACAAATGATAGTTATGTAAGGCGGCAAATGCCGCCTTGAAATCAGATGGGTTCGGTATCTTCCTCGCCGGGTTCTTCCGGTTCATCCTCCACAGGAATTTCAAAATTGCCCTTGTCCTCAGTGTAGTTTGCATCGGGGTCAAGGGCTTCTTTTTCTGCCTTCTTTTTCTGCTTCTGCTTCATAAAGGTGTAAATGCCGCCGCCAGCAGCCAGACCGACCAGAGCCAGAACGCCTAAGAATGTGGCAGCATACTTCGTAACTTTGTTGCCACCAGTCTGTTCCGTGCCGGATGCTGCCGCTTCTTCGGCGGCTTTCTTGGCTTCTTCCTCGGATTTCAGCCTGTCCAGTTCCGCCTGCGCTGCCGCTTCCTTTTCGGCGGTATAAGCGTCCGCATCTTCTTCCTCCATAAGAGCCAACAGGTCGGCTTCATCCACAAGATTCATGAAATGAACGGTGTTTTCCCCCTTGTCGTTGCGGTCGATGACCAGATAGAAAGTCGCACCCGACTTCGACACCAGCGTAATGAACTGTTGTCCGCTGCCATCGGAATAGTCGGTGTGGTAATCGTCCACCAGCGTCAGATTGCCCTCCGGGGTCAGAGCACCGGTTTCCTCATCGGTCACGGTGACTACATCTTCTTCATCGGTGGTAGAAGTCAGGACAGGCTGTTCCGCTTCCTCCACAGGCTCACCGCCATCCTCATCATCCGGGCAGAGCCGGAGCAGAAGATCCACCTCCAAAGAATGAGAAAAATATTCTTCCAGTTGTTCACGTTCGCTCATCCAGTCGTTTTCATCGGAAGAGATAGGATCAGTATCGCTTATCTCTGTATTATTTCTCTCAGTCTTATTACATCGTAGTTTGGCCGGGTCTTGAAGCGTATTCTGGACGACTCCAGAATCGTCATTATCACGATTCAGAAAGCGTAGTTTTGACGATTCTGACGAAAAATTCTTCACATAGATGAGATCGGGCTTGCCCAGCCCCCTCCGTTTGCGTTCAATCAGGCCGTACTCTTCAAGTTCTCGCAGCAGCTTGGTCGCCTTTTTATCGGCACAGCCCAGTGAATCCTGCACTTCCTGCACGGTATAGATGATGAACACCCGCCCAGCCTTGTCCAACCAGCCGTTCCGTGCTGACAGGCTCATGCGATCGAGCAGGATGCCGTACAGCGTTTTGGCATCTGTGGAAAGCGGTTGAAAGCAGCTATCCTGAAACAACAGCTTGGGAATTCGGTAGAAGGAGAACAGCTCGCTGGACTGCCCATAGAAGTAATCAAGGTCTGCGGTTCTTGTCGGCTTTTTTTCGGGCATAGAGAATATCCCATTTTTCAGGTGTGGAACGGAATACATTGACCTGCTTCTTATAAGGGCAGTGGGCATACAGGCAGGTGCGGAACTTGAAATCAGGCCGATAGTACGGACACAGCTTGCAACTGTCCGGGGCACGGTCGGAACCTTCGCCAGCGGCGATCACATGGTGCATGGAGTGCTGAACATGGCGCAGAGCTTCGTTTCGCTTGTGGCTCACTTGGCATCACCTCGTTTCTCCAGCGGTGCCATCAGGTCTTTGTAGCAGGGAACCAGCACACAGGGCTTTGCCCGCTTGTAGGGGCACCCTTCGCACTTGCTGGGGCCTTTGGGCGGCTCGATCAGATAGTAGCAGTTCTCTTTGCCGAGAACGCAGCCCTTCTTTCGGTTCTTCCAGAAGAAGCAGTGCCGGCAATCTGCCGGGCGGGAAGCATGGTAGCGGATACCGTCCATCGTGACGGTCAGAACTTTTTTCATCGGTAAACCCTCCTTTGGTGGATTCGGGAAGTTCAGCCCGAAAATAAAAAAGCGCGTTCCTCTTTCTGTTCGGGAAGAACAGCGAGTGAACGCGCTATGTATGGAGAAAAGTGTTTTGCACGGTTTCGGGCAGGAATGTGGAAAATAGATTTACACAAATTATCTTGTATTTACATGGATTTACAGGAAAGCGGCTACCAATTTTAGCAGAGAGCCGGAAAACAGAGTTCAAAAGGTGCTTTATGGGGCTTCATTAGCTGGGAACCTGATTTTATTAGCTGGAACCGAAAATTCTGCTAATGGCATTAGCTGGCTAATTTTGGTGATAGGTTCAAAATGAAAAATGCGAAGATCGTCTTTCACATGGAAAAATGACCTTCGCATTTTCATAAAGGGATACCCCAGACAGGATTCGAACCTGCGGTCTCCTCCTTAGGAGGGAGGCGCTTTATCCAGCTAAGCTACTGAGGCATATTATGTATTATCGTTGATTTTTTGAAATTCAACGCGTTTGGAAACGAATATGCAGAATGATTTTCACACCGAAGTGACCGACTGCGTTGCAACCGGAACGGTGTTAAACTTGTTGCATCAAAATTTGTTGAGAAAACCGTGATTCTCGGTTTTGCTTTTGAATAGAGCAATCACTTCTGCACCCAAGGTATCAGGTTGACCGAATTCTTAGGAGGCGGACGCTCTATCCAGCTGAGCTACGGAGACACAGTTCTGCATCCTTGGGGCAGAAAACCCCAAAAATACAGTACCATATTATAATACCGCAATCGGGCTGTAAAATCAAGTTGAACCTGCGGGCAAAATGGTGTATGCTATAAAGGAATGCAAAGCGGCTGCGTGCTGCGCAGGGAGGATGCTATGGAAAAGATAAAAAATATCCGCAAAAAGCTGCGGCACCAGAGGTCAGTCCGGCGAAGAAAGCTGGGACTGAGCACCCCGACCCAGATCATCTGCGTCAGTTTTATTATTGTGATCGCGCTGGGCACGCTGCTGCTCACCCTGCCTATTGCCAGCAGGCACGGACGGCTGGATGTGCTCAACGCCATGTTCACAGCCACCAGCGCCACCTGCGTCACCGGTCTGGTGGTGCGGGATACGTGGTCGCAGTTCACATGGTTCGGGCAGGCAGTGGTGCTGCTGCTCATTCAGGTGGGCGGCCTTGGTCTTGTTACCCTTACCAGCTTTTTTGCGCTGGCCATGCGCCGGCGCATGGGCTTCCGGGATCTGCGGTTGCTGGGCGAAAGCGTTTCGGCGGACGGCTACGATCAGGCCAAAAGTGTGCTGAAGATCGTGGTGGGGCTGGCAGCGATGTTTGAAGGCATCGGCATTCTGCTGCTGATGTTCGCCTTTGTGCCGCAGTTCGGGCTGGAGGGCGTCTGGATCAGCGTATTCACCGCCATTTCGGCCTTCTGCAATGCGGGCTTTGACCTGTTCGGACGGTTCGGAGCGTACTCCTCGCTGGCCCCCTATGTCAACAACTACTATGTGCAGGCAGTGATCATGTTCATGATCATCTCCGGCGGTCTGGGTTTTATGGTCTGGGTGGAACTGTGCCAGTGGTATAAAAAACGCCGCCTGTCCCTGCACGCCAAGGTGGTGCTGTCCTTCTCGGTGATCCTGTGGCTGGGCGGTGCACTGGGGCTGGGGCTGATGGAGTGGAACAACCCCGCCACGCTGGGCGGGCTGTCGGTGCCCGGCAAGGTGATGGCTTCGCTGTTCCAGTCGGTATCCACCCGTACCGCCGGCATGAACACCGTGGACTTGGCCTCCTGCGGCACCCTGAGCAAGCTGCTTATGAGCGTGCTGCAATTCATTGGCGCAGCGCCCGGCTCTACCGGCGGCGGCGTGAAGGTGACCACCTTCGCGGTCATCATCCTGACCATCCGCAGCGTGGCGCAGGGACGCGATGACTGTGTGATCGCTGACCATCATATCGAGTCCAAGACCGTCTACCGCGCCCTGACCATTATCGTGCTGGGCGCGGCGGCAGTCATCGGCTCGGCCATTGTGGTGTACTACAACACCTCGGACGCCGTGTCCGTGGTGGATGCCATCTTCGAGTCCTGCTCGGCCTTTGGTACGGTGGGCCTTTCCGTAGGCGTAACCAGCCAGCTGAACAACGGGGCAAAGATCCTGTATATGCTGGTCATGTTCATGGGCCGTGTAGGCCCGGTGGCCTTTGCCATGAGCCTGACCGCCAAACCGGACGACAACAAGCGCAAGATCATGCCAGTGGGGCATATCAACGTAGGTTAAATGAAAACAGGCGGCTGCACAAAGCATTGTGCAGCCGCCGCTTTTATGTTGAACGATAGGGACAGACCGTTTTCACGCTGAAAGTTTTTTCGCAGAAAAAGCAGATCACTCTGCGTACAGGGAGATGATATTCAGCACGATCTCGGTGCAGCGGTCCATCCGCTCCACGGTGGTGCACTCGCACACGCCGTGGAAGTTGAAGCCGCCGGTGCCCAGATTGGGGCAGGGCAGACCCATCCAGCTCAGGGTAGCGCCATCGGTGCCGCCGCGCACGGGCACCTCCACCGGCTCCAGACCGGCCATGCGCACAGCCTTGCGGGCGGTCTCGATGAGGTGGAAGTGGGGCTTGATCTTTTCCAGCATATTGCGGTAGCTGTCCTTGATCTCCACTTCCACGGTGCCTGCGCCGTACTTGCCGTTCAGGTAATCGGCAATGTCCTGCATGTTGTCCTTCTTGAACTGCAGCTTGGCGGCATCGTGGTCGCGCAGGATGTAGCCCAGCTTTGCGGTGGTGACATCGCCGTACATCTGGCACAGGTGGTAGAAGCCCTGACGACCCTCGGTGGTCTCGGGACGTGCCATCACGGGCAGAGCGCCGTGGAACTCCATGGCAACGTTGGAGGCATTGATCATGGTGTCCTTGGCAGAGCCGGGGTGCACCGAGAAGCCGTGGATGGTCACGGTGGCGGCAGCGGCGTTGAAGTTCTCGTACTCGATGTCGCCGGCATCGCCGCCGTCCACCGTGTAGGCAAAGTCTGCGCCAAAGCCGGGGATATCGAACAGGTCGGCACCCTCGCCGATCTCCTCGTCCGGGGTAAAGCCGATGCACAGCTTGCCGTGGGGGCGACCCTCGCGGATAACGGTCTCCACAGCGGTCATGATCTCAGCCACACCGGCTTTGTCGTCTGCACCCAGCAGGGTGGTGCCGTCGGTGGTGATGAGGGTCTCGCCCTTCATGGAGGCAAGGAAGGGGAAGGCGGAGACCTTCATCACCTTGCCGGTGGCGGGCAGCACCACGTCGCCGCCGTCATAGTTCTCGTGCAGGATGGGGTTCACGTTCTCGCCACTGGCATCCGGGGCGGTGTCCATGTGGGCAATCAGACCCAGCGCGGGCTTTTCCTCGCAGCCGGGGGTGGCGGGCAGGGAACCGTAGACGTAGCAGTGCTCGTCCACCCGGGCATCCTCCACGCCCAGAGCCTTCAGCTCCTCCACCAGCTTGTGAGCCAGATCAAACTCCCGCACAGCGGAAGGATGGGTGCCGGACTCCGGGTCCGAAGTGGTGTAGACCTTGACGTAATCAAGCAGTCGTTCATAGGCGCGCATAACAAAGCACACTCCTTTTGCAATATTGAAGGATCGCAGGCTGCGATCCGGCTTCTATCATACCCTGTTTTTTGTGTTTTGACAACCTTTTTGGCCCACTTGGGACAGAAAACGCAGCTTCAACAGCAAAATGAACAAAATTCACCCTAAAAAAGCTGTCCTCCTCCCGCAAACGTGCTACAATAAAGGCATACTTATAAAGGTGCAGGCGCTCGGTGCAGGACGCGCTGCACAGGCACGCATTTTAGTAAAGAAGGATCGGAAGGAGAATTTTATGGCAGTCAAAGTGTTTTTCTACACCCTGCGCCCCTACGATGAGCAGGGTATTCTGGAGGATCTGGCAAAGCAGCGGGGCATCGAGTACGGCTATACCGAGGCGTATCCTACCATGGAGAACGCCCAGCTGGCCGCAGGCTACGATGCGGTATCGCTGACCCCCTGTGATATGAGCGCACCCATGCTGCAGCGCTTTCACGACCTTGGGGTAAAGGCGATCTGCTGCCGCTCCATCGGCTATGACCATGTAGATCTGGAAAAGGCGCGGGAGCTGGGCATGAAGGTATCCAACGTGGATTATCCCCCCAACGGTGTGGCGAACTTTGCCATTATGCTCATGCTGATGAGCCTGCGCAAGGCGGGGCACATCCTCAAGCGCGGTGAAGTGCAGGACTATTCCCTGAAGGGCAAGATCGGCCGGGATATCTCCAACTGCACCGTGGGCGTTATCGGCACGGGGCGCATCGGGCAGACCGTGCTGAAGCACCTGTCCGGCTTTGGCTGTGAGCTGCTGGCCTACGACCTGTACCAGAACGACGAGGTGAAGAAGATCGCAAAGTATGTGCCGCTGGAGACCCTGCTTGCCGAGAGTGATGTCATCACCCTGCACACCAACGCTACCGAGGAGAACCACCACCTGCTCAATGCCGAGGCCTTTGCCAAGATGAAGCCCGGTGTGACCATTGTGAACACCGCCCGCGGCAAGCTGATCGACAGCGATGCTTTGTTGGCTGCGCTGGAAAGCGGGCAGGTGGGCGCTGCCGGTTTGGACGTGCTGGAAAACGAGAACGGCCTGTACTACTACGACCGCATGGGCGATGTGATCCCCAACCCGGAGCTGGCCGCCCTGCGCGCCATGCCCAACGTGATCCTGACCGACCACACTGCCTTTTACACCTACGAGGACGTGAAGAGCATGGTGCGCGGTGTGCTGGAAAGCGCCGCCGCCTTTGCCGAGGGCTCGCCCACCCGGCATGATGTGACCGACCGCTAAGAAATAGGCAGAAACAGGAAAGGGGCTGCTGCACAATGCTGTGCGGCAGCCCCTTTGGCATGTGAAAATATTTTTTACGCTGCGGCAGAAACGGCGGCCCGGGCAGCGCTGCTGGCCACGGGAGCAGGCGGCAGCTGCACGGAAAAGCGGTGTTCAGCCCAGACAGACGCCCATGCGGCGGGCCACGCTCAGCAGCTCGCAGTTTTCGGGCACATTGCGGGTCTTACCGGCAATGTCTGCCAGACGGTTCTCGGTCACCCGGCGGTTCACCATGGCCACGGTCACGCCGTAGCGCTCCACCTCCACCAGCTGTGCAGCATAGCTGCCGAACTGGGTGGCCAGTACACGGTCGTAGGCGCTGGGGCTGCCGCCGCGCTGCATATGACCCGGGATGCACACGCGGGTCTCCATGCCGGTCTTTTTCTGCACGGCCTGTGCAATGCGGTTGGTGGCGGTGGTGCCAAGGCCGGCCTCGGCACGCTTGGCCATCCAGTCCTTGCGCTTCATGCGGGCTTCCTCGGTGTTGATGGCACCCTCGGCCACGGCAAGGATAGAGAAGTTGGAACCCTTCTTGGCGCGGCGCTCCACGGCCTCGCACACGCGGTCGATATCGTAGGGCAGCTCCGGCAGCAGAATGATGTCCGCACCGCCGGCAATACCGGAGTACAGGGTAAGCCAGCCCGCCTTGTTGCCCATGATCTCGATGCACATCACGCGGCTGTGGCTGCCGGCGGTGGTGTGGATGCGGTCGATGACGTCTGTGGCAATATCCACAGCGGTGTGGAAGCCGAAAGTCACATCGGTGCCGTAGATATCGTTGTCAATGGTCTTGGGCAGGCCGATGATGTTCAGCCCCTCCTGCGAGAGCAGGTTGGCGGTCTTGTGGGTGCCGTTGCCGCCCAGACACAGCAGACAGTCCAGCTTTGCCGCCTTGTAGGTCTTTTTCATGGCGGCGACCTTATCAATGTTGTCGTCCTCCACCACACGCATCAGCTTGAAGGGGGTGCGCTTGGTGCCCAGAATGGTGCCGCCTAAGGTCAGGATGCCGCGGAAGTCGTCCTCGTTCATTTCACGGTAGTCGCCGTTGATCAGGCCGCTGTAACCGTTGGCGATGCCCACGATCTCCACGTTATCTCCCATGCGGGCGTACAGTGCTTTTGCAACGCCGCGGATGGTGGCGTTCAGGCCCGGACAATCGCCGCCAGAAGTCAGGATACCAACACGTTTTTTCATTCAAATACCCTCTTTCATTATCATTCAGGCAAAGCCGAACGGTCCGGCAAAGGGTGCCGGGCTGACCGGGGTCCTACCTTTTTATAGTATTAGAGTATTCCGAAAGGGAAGTGCTGTCAAGAGAAAAACCAAAAATTTACAAGCCTGTGTGCATCGGAAAACCGCTGCGAAAACTTTTGCAGAAAAACTGAAAAAATGGTTGACAAGCAGCTCGCCGGCGTGTATAATATCCCTTGTCAGCAACGCACGGCGCGGCTGACACAACCGAATATTGGGGATTTGCATAGTGGTAGTGCGGTAGACTCTGACTCTACTTGTGGGAGTTCGATTCTCTCATCCCCAACCAGAAAACCGCAGTCGCCTTCCGGCTGCGGTATTTTCGGGGCATAGCGCAGTTGGTAGCGCGCCTCGTTCGGGACGAGGAGGCCGTGGGTTCAAATCCCGCTGCTCCGACCAAAAAAAGCAGACACACTTTCGTGTGTCTGCTTTTTTATTTGCGCGAACAGGCTGTAAAAACAAGTGGCTCAGAAACACCGACAGGTGTTTCTGAGCCACTAATATTATATCGTTTCCAGCAATGCGGGCAGCTGGGCGAGGTCGTCGATGACGTAGGGACTGGCCTTTTCCAGCCGGGCGCGGGACTGGTGCCCGCCGGTGTACAGCACACAAGTTGCACCGATGGCCGCAGCCACCGCGGCATCGTGGTCGGTGTCGCCGACCATCACACAGGCCGCCGGGTCGATGCCGGTGCGGCGCAGATAGTCGGTGCCAAGCTGTACCTTGCTTACGCCGTAAATGTCCGCAAGGCCGAGCAACTCGGTAAAAAAGCCTTGCAGACCCCGGGCGGATACCTGCTCGATCAGGTAATCACGGCGGGAGGCGGAAAGCACAGCCTGCTGCCAGCCCATGCGGGCCAGCGTTTGCAGGGTGTCAACGGCGTGTGCCGTTACAGCGCAGCCGGGCACACCGGCGTTGTAGTGCTCCATAAAGCGGGCGGCAAGCTCCGGGTAGGGGTGCCGCGCAAAATCGAACCCGGCACAGCGGTAGTAGTCCTCGATGGGAAAGCCGAACAGCTCCCGGTAGGCAGCCAGATCGTACCGCTGGGGGTAGCCGTGGGTCTCCAGCATCCAGTTCAGGCAGCTGTGGGTAAAATCCACATCGTCCATCAGGGTACCGTTCCAGTCCCAGAAGATCATACCGTTTGGCTGCATGGAAACCTCCTTGCGTTATTCCGTCACAAACACCTTGCGCAGTGCGGCGTTGCTCTCGATCAGCTTTACCAGCACAACGCCCAGCACCGTGCAGCTGATTACTTCGCCGATGCCCACCGAGATGCCGTTGGTGATGCAGGCCAGCCAGATGGGGGCGCTGGACGTGGGGTCCGGGAACATCACGGCGATCTCAATACCGATGATCACCGCGTTGAAAAGCACCGGGGGCAGGCTGGCGGCAATGGCCAGACCCTTGAAGCGCACATTGCGCAGCTTGTAGGTGACAAGGCAGGCCAGCAGGGTGGCCAGTGTGCCAAAGATCACATCCACGATGGTGGAGCCCAACAGGTTTGCCAGGAAGCAACCCAGCACAACACCCACGATGTACTCGGCACCGAACACAGGCAACAGGCACAGAGCCTCGGCCACACGCACCTGCACAGCACCATAGGAAAGGGGCTGCAGTGCCAGACACAGCACTACATAGATAGCTGCCACTACACCGCAGTGCACCAGCTTACGGACGGAAGAATTCTGATTCATGATAATACTCCAGCGGTTTGATTTTGACCGCACAGGAACCGCCAGCTCCTGTGGGTTTTGCCCAGCGCCGCTCGAGTGGCACCGGGGAGCCTAAAATCCTAAGTTGCTCTTTGAGGATACTGTACAAAAAAGCACAGCAGTAGGGAGTATATCACAAAATTGGACGGAATGCAACGGGAATTGGACGATTGAAAATGCCTGCCGCGCTGCTCTGGGCAGATTCGGCAGAAAGAAAGCTTTTATTATAGAGCCGAAGCTGCTGCCTGCGAAAATGGAAAAAGCTGAGCACCTGACTTTCTCGGATGCTCAGCCTTGCTGTACTTGTTTTGCGGAGTTGCTTTTACTGTTTCTTGCGTTTTGCGGGCTTTTTCTTGCGCACGCTGTAACCAAAGGTGCCCAGCTTTTTGCCAAGGGCCAGATACTCGCCGTGGCTGTACACGATGAGGTTTGCCTTGTCCAAGCACAGCTTGCCTTTTTCGTCCAGCAGGCTCTCGTCCACATCGCAGGCCACCACCTCGGCCAAAAACAGGTCGTGGCTGCCCAGCGGGATGCGCTGGGTGATGCGGCACTCCAGATTGACCGGGCTTTCCTCCAGCACCGGGCAGTCGGTCAGCACGCTGCCGGGGGCGGCATGCAGACCGCAGGCGGCAAACTTGTCCACTTCGCGGCCGCTCTTCACGCCGCACCAGTCAATGGCGCGCACCAGCTTTTCAGTGGGCAGGTTGATGGCGAACTGCCCGCTCTCGCATAGCAGCTGATGGCTGTACCGCTCCGGGCGCACGCTGATGGATACCATGCTGGGCTGGGTGCAGATGGTGCCTGTCCAGCCGATGGTGATAAGGTTGGGCTTATCCAGCCCGCCGCAGGATACCAGTACCGGCGGCTCCGGGTTCAAAAGGGTGCTGCCCTTCCAACTTTGCTTGCTCATCCGTGATATTTCCTTTCGTAGGGAGCCCATGTGCGCTCCGAGATGATATAGCGCGGGCGGGCTTTGGTTTCCATATAGATCTTGCCGATATACTCACCGATCACGCCCAGACACACCAGCTGCACACCGCCCATAAAGCAGACGATGCAGACGGTAGAGGCCCAGCCTGCCACACTGCTGCCCATGGCGGCGCACACGATGGCCCAGATGACCCCGATAAAGCTGACAAGGCTTACCACGATGCCCGCCCCGGTAATGATGCGGATGGGTTTGTTGGAAAGGCTGGTAATGCCGTCAAAAGCCAGCGCCAGCATCTTGCTCAGGGGGTAGTGGCTCTCGCCGGCCAGACGCTCGTGGCGCTCGTAGGTGACCACATCGTGGGCAAAGCCCACCAGCGGCACCATGCCCCGCAAAAAGATGTTGACCTCCTTGTAATCCGCAAAGCTTTCCAGCACGCGGGTGCTGATCAGGCGGTAATCTGCGTGGTTGAACACGATATCCGCGCCCAGAGCGTTCATCACATGATAAAAGCCCTCGGCGGTGAACCGCTTGAAGAAGGTGTCGGTGTCCCGGCGGCTGCGCACACCGTACACCACCTCAGCACCGTCCAGATATTTTTTCACCATCTCGTCCATGGCGTTGATGTCGTCCTGACCGTCGCAGTCAATGGAGATGGTGATGTCGCAGCTGTCGCTGTGCAGCGCCTCCATCAGCCCCGCCAGTACGGCGTTCTGGTGGCCGCGGTTGCGGCTTTGAGAGATGCCGATATAGTGCTCGTCCTGTGCGGCAAAGCCTTGGATCAGCTCCCACGTTTTGTCGCGGGATCCATCGTTGACAAAGAGCACCCGGCTTTTATCGCTGACCAGCCCCTGTGCGGTCAGACTGTGGATCTTTTCCAGAAACATGGGTGCTGTAATGGGCAGCACCTGCTCCTCGTTGTAGCAGGGGATCACGATCCAGAGAACAGGCTTGGACATTGCTTGATTACTCCTTAAATATAAGATAGTTGGCAAAAGGCTACTGCACCATCTGCTGCAAAGCATCCGGCTCCAGCAGCTTGAAGCTGCTGCGGTAGGTATCGATGAGCCCTTCCCTCTGCATAGTGCTCAGCTCCCGGGAAAGGGCGCTGCGGTCGCAGTTGAGGTAGTCCGCCAGCTGGATGCGGGAGAAGGGGATGCTGAAGGTCAGGCTGTGGGCGTGGGCGGCTTCGCTGAGCAGATACGCCGCCACCTTGGCGCGCAGGCTCTTCATCACCAGTAGGTCGATGCGGTGGGAGAGGGAAAAATATTTATCGCTGATGGTGCGCACAAGGTTCTGCACCACCCGCTGGTGGGCGGGGCTGCCGTCCGAGAGCAGCAGCCGCTCGTAGGGCAGCAGCAGCACCTCGCAGGGGGCGGCAGCCAGCACGGTGACCGGGCTGGACAGGCTGGAACCACCCAGCACGTCCCCGAACACCCCGCCCGGCTCTACCCGGGCAATGGGGATGCGCACCCCGCCCGGTGCCGGACGATAGGCCTCCAGCTCACCGGACAGCACGATGCCTACCCGGCGGCTGGGTTCGCCCGCAAGCACAAGGGCTTCGCCCTTGCCGTAGCTGCGCACACCGGCCCCCAGCCGGGACAGCAAGGTGCTGAGCTCCGCAGCGGAAAGACCCGCAAACAGCGTGGTGGTTTGTAACAGCGGCAGATAATTATTCATCGCAACTCCGCAGAGAAAATAGTGTTCTCCGCAGCCTCCTGCAATTGCGTTGCACACGCAACGGTATTTTTACCCCTATTATAGTAAACTGGAACGCGCAAAGCAAATGATTTTGCAAAATTTTTCAAAAAAGGCCGGTTTCCGTCCCCGCAGCGGGGCGTGCCGGGTGTAAAAAGGAGTATTTCATGAAAAAGATCCTGTCCTTACTGCTGGCGTTCAGCCTTGCACTGAGCCTTGCAGCCTGCGGCGGCAGCGCAAGCTCTGCCGTTTCCAGCACGGCGGTGTCCGAAGCTGCTTCCTCTGCGGCTGCTTCTGAGGAAGAAACTGCTGCGCCGCTGTCTGCCACCGAGCCGCTGCGCATCGCGGGCCTGAAGGGCCCCACCACCATGGGGCTGGTCAACCTGCTCTCGATGGAGCAGGCCGGCACCGCTGCCATGGACTACGACTTGCAGCTCTACGGCGCGGCGGATGAGATCGTGCCGCTGCTCATCAAGGGTGAGCTGGACATGGCCGCCATCCCGGCCAATCTGGCGGCGACCCTGTACCAGAAAACCAGCGGCGGTATTCAGGCCGTGGCAGTGAACACCTTGGGCGTTTTGTATGTGGTAGAGCAGGGCGACACCGTCCACAGCATGGCCGACCTCAAGGGCCGCACTATCCTGTCCACCGGCAAGGGCACTACCCCGGAGTATGTGCTGCGCTATCTGCTTACCGCCAACGGCCTTGACCCGGACAAGGATGTGGATATCCAGTATTACAGCGAAGCTACCGAGGTGACCGCCCAGATGGCCGCCACGCAGGATGCCATTGCCGTGCTGCCTCAGCCCTATGTGACCGCCGCCGGGCTGAAGGACGATACCCTGCGGGTAGCCCTTGACCTGACCGCCGAGTGGGACAAGGTAGCAGACACCCAGTTGATCACCGGTGTGACCGTGGTGCGCAAGGCCTACGCCGAGGAGCACCCGGATGTGGTAGCTGCTTTTCTGGCAGACTATGCCCAGAGCGTGAACGCCGCCAACACCGATCTGGACGGCACCGCCGCCCTGTGCGAGGAGCAGGGCGTGGTGGCAAAAGCCGCCATCGCCAAAAAGGCACTGCCCAACTGCAACATCGTCTGCCTGACCGGCGAGGAACTGAAGGCGGACGTCTCCGGTTACCTGCAGGTGCTCTACGATGCCGACCCCGCCGCCGTGGGCGGCACGCTGCCCGGCGAGGACTTCTACTGGACAGCCCAGTAACAGCCTGAAATAGCATTCCATCTCCCGCCGCTCTGCCGTGGTACGCAGCGCGGCGGTTTTTGTTTCCCGGTTGCAATTCTGCCGCAAAAGTTCTACAATAGAGACACATTATAGAATATGGAGGGAAAAACTATGGCTTGCACTACTATTCTGGTCGGCAAGGCAGCATCGTACGATGGCTCTACCATGATCGCCCGCAACGATGACTCCGGCTCCGGCCATTTCACCGCTAAAAAATTTACCGTGATCCACCCGGAGGAGCTGCCCAAGACCTACCGCAGCGTCCTCTCCCATGTGGAGATCCCCCTGCCGGAGGGCGCACTGCGGTTTACCGCCATGCCCAATGCCGTGGAGGGCAAGGGCATCTGGGCGGCTTCCGGTGTCAACGCCGCCAACGTGGGCATGACCGCCACCGAGACCATCACCTCCAACCCCCGCGTGCTGGGCGCAGACCCGCTGGTGGAGTATCAGCCCGCCAAGGGTGAAAAGCCCGAGGTGCCCGGCGGCATCGGCGAGGAGGATATCGTCTATCTGGTGCTGCCCTATATCCACTCTGCCCGTGAGGGCGTGCTGCGTCTGGGCAGTCTGCTGGAACAGTACGGTACTTACGAGATGAACGGCATCGCTTTTCAGGACGTAAACGAGATCTGGTGGCTGGAGACCATCGGCGGTCACCACTGGATCGCCCGCCGCGTGCCGGACGATGTGTATGTGGTCATGCCCAACCAGCTGGGCATCGACACCTTTGATCTGGAAGATGCCTTCGGCGCACAGAAAAATTACCTCTGCTCTGCTGACCTGCGGGAGTTCATTGCCAAGAATCACCTCGACCTCTCTTTGGACGGCGCGCTGAACCCTCGGGATGCCTTTGGCAGCCACGATGACGCCGACCACGTTTACAACACCCCCCGCGCATGGTATATGCTGCGCTACCTCAACCCCCGCACATGGGTGTGGGAGGGTGCCGACGCCGACTACACCCCCATGTCCGATGACCTGCCGTGGTGCATGGTGCCGGAGCGCAAGGTGACCCCGGAGGACATCAAGTATATGCTGTCCAGCCACTATCAGGGCACCCCCTACGACCCCTACCTGAGCTACGGCGACAAGTCCGCAAAGGGCGCGTACCGTTCCATCGGCATCAACCGCAACGACTTTATGGCGCTTTTGCAGATGCGTCCCGACCAGCCGGAGGAATCCCGCGCTGTGGAGTGGGTGGCCTATGCCTCCAACGCCTTCAACACCATGGTGCCCTTCTACGCCAACGTGGAGCGTACCCCGGAGTATCTGGCCAACACCACCGGCACTGTGTCCACCGATAACTTCTACTGGACCAGCCGTCTGATTGCCGCCATGGCAGACGCCTCCTATAATAAATCCCTCTTCCACCTCGAGCGCTACGAGGAGGCCGTGCTCTCCGCTGCCCGCGCACTGGTGAACCAGTACGACGCAAAGCTTGCCGCCGAGCCGGACGCTGCAAGCCGCGCCGCCCTGCGGGAGGAAGCCAACACCGCCATTGCCGCTATGCTGCAGGAGAAGGCCGCCGACACGCTGGATAAAGTTCTGTTTGAACTGAGCAGCCAGATGAAGAACGCCTACTCCCGTTCGGATGCCTGATGTAAACCAGCCGGAGCACCAAAACCGGTCACGACCGGTCACAGAAACGCAGAAAAGACCACCGCATACACAAGTGCGGTGGTCTTTTTGCGTGCAAAAAGCTCTTGTATCCAAGGCATTGGAAACTCTGCACAAAAATGATGAAAATTCTTTGTGAGCGAAAATGACTGAAACTGATTGATTTTGACAAGATTTTTGCTATAATAAAGATGCAAACAACCAAAACACGCCAATACCGCGCAGAAACGGTCAGGCGTGAGAAGGAAAGAAGGAAAAACACCATGCTGGCAGAGGAACGTTTTGCACTGATCTTAGAACAGCTGAACGAGAAACGCACCGTGACGGTGCAGCAGCTGTGCGAGGCACTGCACACCAGCGAATCCACCATCCGGCGCGATTTGACCGAGCTGGACCGGCAGGGAAGGCTGACCAAGGTGCACGGGGGAGCTACCCTGCCGGACAGCCGCTTTCTGGCAGACGAGCCCACCATGGAAGCCAAGGAGACACTGGCTGTGGCAGAAAAGCGCAGCATTGCCGCAGTCGCCGCAGCACTTATCACTGCCGAGGATTTTGTGTTCATTGACGCAGGCACTACCACGCTGGAACTGGTGCGGGCGCTGACGGGTGCGGCGCTCAAGGCCACCTATGTGACCAACGGCGTGGCGCACGCCCGGCTGCTGGCGCAGAAGGGCTGTCGGGTGTATCTTCCCGGCGGGCTGCTGCGCCCTCAGACCGAAGCCATCGTGGGCGCTCCGGCAGTCAGCAGCATCCAGCAGTATAACTTCACCAAAGCGTTCATGGGTGCCAACGGCGTGGCGCTGGAGGCGGGCTTTACCACCCCGGACCCCGAGGAAGCAGCGGTAAAGGCCGCTGCCGTCCGCCGCGCCCGGGAAAGCTGGTTCCTTGTGGATGACGCCAAATTTGCTAAAATTTACCCGGCGGTCATCACGGACCTGCACGGCGGTGCCATCCTGACCAACCGCTGCCCGAACCCGAAATATAAGCAGTATACGTTCGTAAAGGAGGCAGAAGCATGATTTACACCGTTACTTTTAACCCGGCTATTGATTACGTTGTGCGTCTGGACGCACCGCTGGAGGTGGGTGAAGTGAACCGCGCCCAAGGCGAGGATTGCGTGCTGGGCGGCAAGGGCATCAACGTGTCCGGCGTGCTGGCGCAGCTGGGCTGCGAGAGCGTGGCACTGGGCTTTGTGGCCGGGGAGACCGGCGCATGGCTGGAGCGCGGTCTGGCGGCACAGGGGCTCAAGACCGACTTTGTGCATCTGGAAAACGGCATGACCCGCATCAACGTCAAGATCAAGGCCGGGCAGGAGACTGAGCTGAACGGCGCAGGCCCTGCCATCCCGGAAAGCGCTTTGCAGCAGCTGGAAGCCCAGCTGGACAAGCTGGCCGAGGGCGATATCCTCATTCTGGCAGGCAGCATCCCGGCAAGCCTGCCGCAGAGCGTCTACGAGCGACTGCTGGCGCGGCTGCAGGGCAGGGGCGTGCGCGCCGTGGTAGATGCCACCCGCGACCTTCTGGTAAACGTGCTGCCCTACCACCCCTTCCTCATCAAGCCCAACAACCATGAGCTGGGCGAGATCGTGGGCAAGGTACTGACCACTGACGCAGAGATCGTGGCAGCTGCCCGCACTCTGCAGGAAAAGGGTGCACGCAATGTGCTGGTGAGCATGGCCGGGGACGGAGCGCTGCTGCTGGACGAGCAGGGACAGGTGCACCGCATCGGTTGCCCCAAGGGCAAGGTGGTCAACAGTGTAGGTGCAGGCGACAGCATGGTGGCCGGTTTTGTGGCCGGGTATCTGCAAAGCCGCAGCTACGCGCAGGCGCTGCGTCTGGGCACTGCCTGCGGCAGCGCCACGGCCTTCAGCCTTGGGCTTGCCACAAAGGAAAAGATCGACGAGCTGCTGGCGCAGCTTTGATAAGATAAAGGAATAGGAGGAACGTTTATGCGCATTACCGAGTTATTTACCGCACAGTCCATTGCGCTGGACGAGGCGCTGCAGACGCAGGAGCAGATCCTGAGCCGTCTGGTGGAGCTGCAGGCTACCCACGGCAACATCACCGACAAGGAGGCTTACAAAAAGGCGCTCTACGCCCGCGAGGCCGAGGGCTCTACCTATGTGGACAACGGTATTACCGTGCCCCACGCCAAGACCAATGTGGTCACCCGTCCCAGTCTGGCCGCCCTGCGGCTGAGCACCCCGGTGCAGTACAACGCCGAAGATGACGGCACCACCGACCTGCTGTTTGCCATTGCCGCCCCGGAAAACGGCAGCCTGCATGTGGATATGCTGGCGCGTATGATGCAGATGCTGATGAACGAGGACTTTGTGGAAAAGCTTAAAGCCGCCAAGACCCCCAAGGAGTTCTTGGAGTGCATCGACGCACAGGAGGAAGCACAGTTCGGTGCAGAGAGCTTTACCCAGCAGGCTATCCCGCAGGACGGCTACCGCATTTTGGCTGTGACCGCCTGCGTCAACGGCATTGCCCACACCTACATGGCCGCCGAGGCACTGACCAAGGCCGGTGATAAGCTGGGTCTGCCCACCAAGGTGGAGACCAACGGCTCGGACGGTGCAAAGAACATCCTGACCCGCGCCGAGATCGCCGCCTGCGATGGCATCATCGTAGCAGCGGAGAAAAAGGTGGACACCGCCCGCTTTGACGGCAAGCCGGTGCTGTTCACCCGTGTAGATGACGGCATCCATAAGCCGGAGGAACTCATTAAGAAAATCGCCCACGGCGAGGTGCCTGTGTACCATGCCGAGGGCGGTGCAGCAGCCGAGGACGACACCGCCGGTAAGGACAGCTTTGGCCGCAGCCTGTACAAGAACCTGATGAACGGCGTTTCCCACATGCTGCCCTTCGTGGTGGGCGGCGGCATCATGATTGCGCTGGCCTTCCTGCTGGATGATTACAGCATCAACCCCGCAAACTTCGGCATGAACACCCCCGTTGCCGCCTTCTTCAAGACGGTGGGCGGCGCAGCCTTCGGCTATATGCTGCCCATTCTGGCAGGCTTCATCGCCATGTCCATTGCCGACCGCCCGGGCTTGGCCGTAGGCTTTGCCGGCGGCGTGCTGGCTATGAACGGCACAAACTTCACCGACCTTGCCGCAGGCAGCACCACCGGCATCTCCGGCGGCTTCCTTGCAGCGCTGCTGGCCGGTTTTGCAGCGGGCTACATCGTGCAGTTCCTCAAAAAGATCACCGAAAAGCTGCCCGCCAGCCTGAACGGTATCCGCCCCATGCTCATCTACCCGCTGGGCGGCATTCTTATCGTAGGTGCGATGATGTGCGCCGTGAACCCGGTAATGGGCATGATCAACACCGCCATGACCGACTGGCTGAACGCACTGGGCGGCAGCTCCAAGGTGCTGCTGGGCGCCATCGTGGCCGGTATGATGAGCGTGGATATGGGCGGCCCGGTCAACAAGGCAGCCTACGTCTTTGGCACCGCAGCTCTTGCCTCCGGTAACTACGAGGTGATGGCCGCCGTCATGGTGGGCGGCATGGTTCCTCCCATCGCTATTGCCCTGTCCACCACCTTCTGCCCCCGCAAGTGGACGTTGGACGAGCGCCGCAACGGCATTGTGAACTACGTCATGGGCCTGTGCTTCGTGTCTGAGGGCGCTATCCCCTATGCAGCAGCCGACCCGCTGCGCGTCCTGCCCAGCTGCGTTGTCGGCTCTGCGGTCGCCGGTGCGCTCTCCATGACCTTCGGCTGTGCACTGCGTGCACCCCACGGCGGCATCTTCGTATTCCCGGTGGTGGATCACGCTGCGCTGTACTGCGTGGCGCTGGCTGTGGGCAGCGTGCTGGGCGCAGTGATCCTGAGCCTTGTCAAAAAGACCCAGCCCGCCGAGGCGAAGTAACAAGCCATTCTCTTCTCCATACGGATAGTTCTTCATAAGAGCAAAGGGGACTGCCGCACACCGCGGCAGTCCCCTTTGCGTTTTGCGCAGGCACCATTTTCACAAAAAACAGGACAATATACCGCCCAAAACGGCCTATCCTGCCGGAATTGCGTTCAGCGCTTTGTTTTGCATTGCACCCCACCCCGGGCTGTGGTATACTTATATTCGTGATTTTAAAGCCCGGGTATGGTGTGCCGGGCCACCAGAGAGGAAACGAACGATGAAAATAGGATTTGACAACGACAAATATCTTGCGATGCAGTCCGAGCATATCCGCGAGCGCATCAAGAAGTTTGACAATAAGCTGTATCTGGAATTCGGCGGCAAGCTGTTCGACGATTACCACGCCTCCCGCGTGCTGCCCGGCTTTCAGCCGGACTCCAAGCTGCAAATGCTTTTGCAGCTCAAGGAGCAGGCCGAGATCGTCATCGTCATCAGCGCCGAGGACATCATCAGCAGCAAGGTGCGCGGCGACTACGGCATTACCTACGATCTGGACGTGCTGCGTCTCATCGACGCTTTTCAGGAGATGGGGCTGTATGTGGGCAGTGTGTGCGTGACCAAGTACACCGCCGCCGCCGAGGTGGAAGCCTTTGAAAAGCGGCTGAGCAGTCTGGGCATCCGCACCTTCCGCCACTACAAGATCCCCGGCTACCCCAACGATGTGGCCCGCATTGTCAGCGACGAGGGCTACGGCCGCAACGAGTACATTGAGACCGAGCGCCCGCTGGTGGTCATCACTGCGCCCGGCCCCGGCAGCGGAAAAATGGCCGTCTGCCTGTCCCAGCTGTATCATGAATATAAGCGGGGCGTCAAGGCCGGTTACGCCAAGTTCGAGACCTTCCCCATCTGGAACATTCCCCTGAAGCACCCGGTCAATCTGGCCTACGAGGCCGCCACCGCCGACCTGAACGATGTGAACATGATCGACCCCTTCCATCTGGAAGCCTACGGCGTGACCACCGTGAACTACAACCGCGACATCGAGATCTTCCCGGTGGTGAACGCGATGTTCGAGTTGATCGCAGGCCAGAGCCCCTATAAGTCCCCTACGGACATGGGCGTGAACATGGCCGGTAACTGCATCGTGGACGATGCAGTCTGCTGCGAGGCCTCCCGCAAGGAGATCGTGCGCCGGTACTACAAGTGCCTGTGCGAGCAGAAGATCACTGGCACCGCCAAGGAGAGCGAGCGCTACAAGCTGGAGCTGCTGATGAATCAGGCTGGGCTGACCATGGGTGCACGTGAGGTGGAAAAGCAGGCACACGCCCGCAGCGAGGCTACCGGCGGCGCACCGGCTGCTGCCATTGAACTGAGCGACGGCACTGTCATCACCGGCAAGACCGGCCCGCTGCTGGGTGCTACTGCAAGCGCCCTGATCAATGCGCTCAAGTATCTGGCGGGCATCCCGCAGGAGACGGATCTGGTCAGCGCCGCTGCCATCGAGCCCATCCAGACCCTCAAGACCAACTATCTGGGTGGCAAGAACCCCCGTCTGCATACCGACGAGATCCTGATCGCCCTGTCCAGCTCTGCTGCCTCCAGCGAGCTTGCCGCAGCAGCCATGCACCAGCTGCCCAACCTCAAGGGCTGCGATGTGCACTCCACCGTGCTGCTTTCCAGCGTGGACAGCAGCACCCTGAACCGTCTGGGCATGTACCTGACCTGCGACCCCGTCTACGAGGAAGAGGATCGCAAGTACCATAAGCTGTAAAAATAAAAAGAAACTGGTAAACACCCCGGTCAGCGCCGTCAGGCGCTGACCGGGGTGTTATTGCTTGCCAGTTGTACGCAGATGTGGTACACTTGTTTTGCTTAATTTTTATAGCAGATAGGAAAAGAGGAACAACAACATGGAACAACAACACAAGCGCAGCGCATTCTCCGGTAAGATCGGGTTCGTGCTGTCTGCCGCAGGCGCTTCGGTGGGTCTGGGCAACATCTGGCGCTTCCCGTATCTGGCAGCCAAATACGGCGGCGGCATTTTCCTGCTGGTATACATTCTGCTGGCAGTCACCTTTGGCTATACCATGATCGTGGCCGAGACCGCGCTGGGCCGTATGACCCACAAAAGCCCGGTCAGCGCCTACGCCCACTTCGGTAAGGGCAAGGGCATCCGGTTTGGCGGTTGGATCAACGCCATCATCCCCATTTTGATCGTGCCGTATTATTCGGTCATCGGCGGCTGGGTCATCCACTATCTGGCCGAGTACCTGTGCGGCCGCGGCAGCAATCTGGCGGCAGACGGCTACTTCTCCGGCTTTATCACCAACGGCTTGCAGGCCGAACTGGCCTTTTTGCTGTTCAGCCTGTTCACGCTGGGCATTATCTTTGCTGGTGTGCGCAACGGCGTGGAGCGCGTCTCCAAGGTGATGATGCCGGTGCTGGTGGTGCTGTCGCTGGTCATTGCGGGCTATTCTGTCACCCGTCCCGGTGCACTGGCGGGTGTGAAGTATTTTCTGGTGCCCAACCCCCAAAACTTCTCCTGGATGACCGTGGTCACCGCCATGGGGCAGATGTTCTATTCTCTGTCCATTGCCATGGGCATTCTGGTCACCTTCGGCTCCTATATGAAGAAGGACGTCTCCATCGAGGAGTCCACCGAGAACGTGGAGGTGTTCGATACCGCTATTGCCATCATGGCAGGTCTGATGATCATCCCGGCGGTGTTCGCCTTCTCCGGCGGCGACCCGGACACCCTGCAGGCCGGTCCTGCGCTGATGTTCATCACCATCCCCAAGGTGTTTGCCAGCATGGGTCTGGGCACCGCGGTGGGTGTGCTGTTCTTTGTGCTGGTGCTGTTTGCAGCCATTACCAGCTCCATCGCCCTGACTGAGAGCGCCGTCTCCACCTTTGAGGACGAGCTGGGCTGGGACCGCACCCGCTCCACCGTGCTCATCGGCGCCATCATGGTGGTGCTGGGCAGCCTGTCGGCGCTGGGCTACGGCCCGCTGGCCGGGGTGACGGTGTTCGGGATGCAGTTCTTGGACTTCTTCGACTTTTTGACCAACTCGGTCATGATGCCTATTGCAGCCATTGCCACCTGCCTGCTGGTGTCCCGCGTCATCGGCGTGGAGCAGATCGCGCAGGAGGTGGAGCAGGACGGTCAGCGCTTCCGCCGCAAGCCGGTGTTCAATTTTATGATCCGCTGGCTGTGCCCCATTTTTGCAGCCATCATTCTGGCAAGCTCGGTGGCAAATGCCTTTGGCTGGATCGCCATGTAAACTCAAAACAGTATTTCCGGCAGCAGAACGCAAGTTTTTGACAGTAAAAGCAGGACAAGGGGGCCCTTATGAAAATGGAAACCTTGAAGCAGCAGATCCTGACAGCAAAGGGTGACGTGCGGGCAGAGCTGGTGCTGAAAAACGCCCGGGTTATCAACGTGTTCACAAACGAGATCGAGCAGGCCGATGTAGCCATCCGTCAGGGGGTCATCCTTGGCGTGGGACACTATACCGGCGAGACTGAGCTGGACTTGCAGGGCAAGTATGTCTGCCCGGGGCTTGTGGATGGGCACATCCACATTGAAAGCTCCATGCTCTGCGGCCCGGCCTTTGAACAGGCGGTGCTGCCCCACGGCACCACGGCGGTGGTCACCGACCCGCACGAGATCTCCAATGTAGCCGGTACGGCAGGGCTGGACTTTATGCTGGAGACCACCAAGAATCTGGCGCTTTCGGTCTACTTTATGCTGCCCTCCTGCGTGCCTGCCACCGGGCTGGACGAGTCCGGCGCAGTGCTGGAAGCGGAGCAGCTGCGCCCCTACTATCAGCAGCCCCGGGTACTGGGGCTGGCTGAGCTGATGAACTCCTATGGCACAGTGCGCGCGGACGAAAAGATCCTGCAGAAGATCTGCGACTGCACCGCTGCGGGTAAACGCATCGACGGGCACGCGCCCTTCCTCAGCGGGGAGGAGCTGAACGCCTATGTCGTTGCCGGGGTACAGTCTGACCATGAGTGCTCAGACATCCATGAAGCCATGGAAAAGCTGCGGCGCGGGCAATACATCATGGTGCGGGAGGGTACCGCAGCCCAGAACATGGAAAGCCTGCTGCCCCTGTTCCGGGAGCCCTATTGCAGCCGCTGTATGCTGGTGACCGACGATAAACACCCCGGAGACCTGTTGCAGGGCGGGCACATCGACTATATCATCCGCAAGGCCATTGCCGCCGGGGTAGACCCGGTGGTAGCAGTGCGGATGGGCACCCTTGTCCCGTGTCAGTACTTCGGTCTTGCGCACAGCGGCGCGGTAGCTCCCGGTTACACCGCTGACCTGATCGTACTGTCGGATCTGGAACAGTTCACGGTGGAACAGGTGTACAAAAACGGCAAGCTGGTGGCGCAGCAGGGCAGAATGCTGCACCCCGCCGCCCTTACTGTGGACAAGGCACGCTTTGCGAGGGTGTTCGATTCCTTCAACATGGATGAGATCACCCCGGAGCAATTGCAGCTGAAGCAGACCGGCACCCGGCAGCGCGTGATCTGCCTGACCCCGCACGCCCTGCTGACCACGGAAAAGATCGTTCCGTTCTGCCAGCATCCGGGCACAGCGCCCGGCGTGGATGTGGCGCAGAAAATTGTCAAACTGGCGGTGTTCGAGCGGCATCACCGCTCCGGCCATGTGGGCTTGGGCTTTTTGGGTAACTACGGGCTGCAATGCGGCGCGGTGGCTTCCAGCATCGCCCACGACTCCCACAACCTCATCGTGGCGGGCACCAACGATGCCGACATGGTGCTGGCGGGCAACACGGTGCGCAAAAATAAGGGCGGCCTTGCCTTTGCACTGAACGGACAGGTGGTAGGGGAGCTGCCGCTGACGGTGGCAGGGCTTATGAGCACCGAGAGTGCCGAGACTGTGGAGGAAAAGCTGCAGGCGCTCAAGGCGGCACTGAAAGCCCACGGCATCTCGGAGGACATCGACGCCTTTATGACCCTTGCCTTCGTCAGCCTGCCGGTCATCCCGAAGCTGCGGCTGAACACCTACGGTATCGTGGATGTGGATGCCCAGCGGATCGTCCCGGCCGTGTTCTGAGAACATGGTCTGAGAGGAACGGCCTTTAAACCTGACGTTTTGATTGCAATGCCGGACAGTCTGCGGGCTGTCCGGCATTGCGTTTTACGGCAAGAGGACTCTTGACTTTTTGCCACAGAACCGGTATGTTGATACTGTCCGTCTGACACACAATAGTGCATTTATAATACAAGGAAACTTTATGGAAAAACGCAGTACACCCTCTTTGCAGATCACCGACCGCTTTGGCGCGCAGACGGCTTTTGCCAGCCTGCGTTTGCCGGACGGCACCGAAGCCACCGTACCGGCAGAGCACGCCGCCGCTATCTATGTAAACGAGCAGCCTGCCTTCCGGGTGGTATGCACCCCGGCGCTGCTGCCGCAGCTGGCCTTGGGGCGGCTGCTCACCGAAGGATGGATCGCGTCTGCAGACGAGGTGGAGCAGATCGCCGTCTGTGCCGAGGGCGCAAAGGTGCAGGTATATCTGCGCCACCCGCTGCCCACTCGCCGCGCCGCCGCGCAGGAGGTTGCCAGTTGCTGCACCGATAATATTGTGCTGGGCAGCCCGGTGGAACTGCAGCCCCTGCACCCCGTGCCGGGGCTGGATTTGCAGCCGGAATGGGTGGAGCGCCTGACCGCCGCCATGCACGCCGGTCTGCCGCTGTACCGCGCCACCCGGGCGGTGCACAGCTGCTTTGTGCTGCACAAAGGGGAAATTGTTTTTGCCTGTGAGGATCTGGGACGGCACAACGCGCTGGATAAGGCCGTGGGCTGCGCGGTGCTGGCAGGGCTGCCGCTGGCGGAATGTGTGTTGTACACCAGCGGCCGGGTGCCGCTGGATATGGTGCGCAAGGCCATCCGCGCCGGGGTGCCGGTGCTGGTAAGCAAAAGTATGCCCACCGTGCAATCCGCAGAGCTTGCAGCAGAATACGGCCTGCAGCTGGTGTGCGGGCGCAAAATCCCTAAAGTTTAAGCAAATATTACAAAAACAATAGTTACAAAACGGAAAAGCCTGTCTGTTTCTGTTGACATACTCCGCGCACGCATGTTAATATATTATCGAAGAGACCGCTCCGCTGTTGCAGCAGCCAGAGCGGCCTCAATTGTTGTCCGGGAATACCCGGCGAAATAAAAAACAGGCAGGTGATAACATGAAGCAGGCAACCAACCCGTTTGCGCCCGTACCGCTGTGGCGCAAGCGGCTGCCGGGCTATGCAGCCATGGGCGTTGCGACCATCGCCTTGGCGGTCGGTCTGACCACCTTGCAAAGCGCACGCACCACGGTTGCCGGTACCCTGCTGCCGGTGTCGGAGACGGATGCAGCCGCCTACGGCATCAGCGCAGTGTACCAGCTCGACGATGGCAGCTACCGCGTGGAGGGCTCTCAGAAGGGCTTCCAGAGCGATGTACAGGCTGCCGTGACCATTGACGCCGAGGGCAATGTTTCCGCAGTAGAGATCCTCTCTCAGGACGAAACGGAAAGCCTTGGCGGTCAGTGCGTCAACCCGGAGTTCACGTCCCAGTATCAGGGCGCAGCTCCCTTCACGCTGGCAGGCAAAAGCTACACCGTAACGGATCCCGTTACCGGTGCTGCCTATGCCGCTGCCGGTGCAGCGGAGGAGCAGCCCGCTGCTGCCGGGGATTTTGACCCCGCACAGTGGCGCACCTTCGATACCTCTCCCGAGGCCGAGGCTACCCGCAAGATGTATGCTGCGGGGCTTACCCTCTCGGCGCTGAATGGAGAGCCTTTGGACGATGAACTGGCTCCGCCGCTGGATTCCAGCGCAGAGGCCGTAGCACGGCGCAAGCTGTACGTAGCCATGCTCAGCAAGAGTGCACTGGACGGCGAGCCGATGGCGATCCCCTTTGCGGATCTCTCGGCAGAAGAGCAGTCCAAGGCGCGTCTGGAGCAGGCCAGTCTGACCACTACCGGCAATGCGTCCGGTGCCGTCAGCGCAGACCTGACCGAGGTGGACGCCCTTTCCGGCGCGACCATCACCTCTTCGGCTGTGACGACCATCGTCAACAACTCGTATTTCTATGTGACCGGGGTACTCTGCGCAGAGTGACCTCAACGGAGGAATGGAACCTATGGCAAAAACTGATTTCCTGACGGCTGACATGAACCGCCGTCAATTCATGAAGATCTCGGGCAAGAGCCTTGCAGGGCTCACCCTGTCCGCTTCCATGCTGTCCCTGTTCGGCTGCTCTCAGCAGCAGGTGGATTCCGGCGCAGTGGCCACTTGGGCACTGCCGCAGGGCCTGCTGGTGGTCAACGCAGACCTGTGCACCGGCTGCCAGCGCTGCGAGATCAACTGCACCCTGACCAACGATGGCGTGTGCTCCTCTTACATCAGCCGCGTCAAGATCCAGCGCCGTCTGAATCTGGACGGCGCAGGCAACGGCCTGCTGTCCGGCACAGATAACTGCTTTGTCTACTTCCCGGATACCTGCCGCCAGTGTGAGGACCCCGCCTGCGGCAATGCCTGCCCGCAGAAGGCCATCACCACCGACAGCCGCGGCATCCGCGTAGTGGATACCGACAAGTGCATCGGCTGCGGTGCCTGCCATGATGCCTGCCCGTGGCATATGCCCACCGTCAACCCCGAGACCGGCAAGTCCTCCAAGTGCATCGCCTGCGGTGCCTGCGTGGCAGGCTGCCCGTCCGGCGCATTGTCCATCGTGGATTGGGATGCCGTTACCAGCGCAGCACAGGCTGCATACTTGGATCTGTAAGGAGGAACTACAATGGCTGAAAGTTATGGCTGGGCAGGCAAGATCCTGCGCGTCAACCTGACCACCGGCGAGATCACCACGCAGGATGACGAAAAGTACCATAAGTATATCGGCGGTATGGGCATGGCCTACCGCATTATGTATGAGGAAGCTCCCATGGAGCTGGACCCCTATGACGAGAAGGCTCTGGTCATCTTTGGTGTCGGCCCCCTGACCGGCGCAGGCGTGCCCTGCTCCGGCCGTATGAACGTGACCTTCCGCTCCACCTGGTCCAAGGGCCACTCTATTATCGATGCACACATGGGCGGCCACATCGGCTCCATGCTGAAGTATGCCGGTTACGATGGCATCGTGATCAGCGGCATCTCCGAAAAGCCCGTCTACCTGCGCATCGAGGACGGCAATGTCTCTCTGGAGGACGCAACCGAGATCTGGGGCAAGGGCACCTTTGCTGCCAATAAGTGGATGGTAGAGCAGAACGGCCGCGAGTTCGAGACCGCTTCCATCGGCCCTGCCGGCGAGAATCTGGTGGACTACTCCACCCTGAACACCAGCTTCGGCAACTCCGGCGGCGCCGGTCTGGGCGCTGCCATGGGCAACAAGAAGCTGAAGGGCCTGGCCATCCGCGGCACCGGCAGCGTCAAGGTGGCTGACCCCAAGAAGGTGCTGGAGCTCTCCAACTACATGATGGGCAACCTGATCGGCGGCAACAACAACCACAACGTGCCCGCACAGCCCCAGAGCTGGGCAGAGTACAGCGCCACCTCCGGCAAGAACCGCTGGTCCGGCGCCCCCGGCCGTATGTGGAAGAAGGCTCCCGGCGGCCCCGTGGATACCGGCGAGCAGCCCTACAACGATATCAACAAGGTGGCTCTGCGCTGCTTCAAGGGCTACTTCGACTTCGGCGCTCCCGCTGCCGAGTACACCGTGAAGAACGGCGGCTGCTCCTCCTGCCCCATCCGCTGCTACACCGAGTATGATGTGGATCCGCTGGCAGATTACGATCTGCCCACCCACAACTCCAACACCTGTATGCCCGTGCTGTACGGCACCCGCGTCTACCCGGACGGCGTGCACGACTTCAAGTACGAGGGCGACGGCACCATGGTCATCAATCTGGCATGGTCTCATGCAGTGGACGATATGGGTCTGTGGGACAACTACGGCAACCTGAACCGCGACCTGCTGTGGATCCTGCGGATGCCCCGCGAGGAGGCCACCAAGTACATCAGCGAGGCCGAGTACGACTCTCTGCCCTGGGAGTGGGAGAAGGCCGGCGATCCCCGCTGGGAGGTCGAGCTGATCCGCCGCATGGCTTACGGCGAGGGTGATCTGTCCGTTATCGCCAAGGGCACGCTGGCCATGATGGAAAAGTTCGGCCTGCCCAAGAGCTGGCTGGACCGCGACGACGGCGCTACCAACTCCAATCTGATCTACAACGGCTTCCCCAACCACCACGGCCCTGCTGAGGCATGGCAGGTTGGTATGCTGTACAACCTCGTCTATAACCGTGACTGCATGATCCACGAGATCGTCTGCGAGACCGGTTCCGGCGCTCCCTATGAGGTGACCAAGAAGGTCATGGAGGACTTCTTCGGCGAGGGCTGCTACGATAAGGCCAAGGCCTACACTCCCATCAACGAGAACAAGGCAAAGCTGGCTGCATACTGCGTCAACGATAAGAACTTCCACGACTCCGCTACCCTGTGCAACTGGATGTGGCCCATGACCCAGTCTCCCTCCAAGGAGCGCGACTACCACGGCGATCTGGACCTGCAGGCAGACTTTATGACTGCTGTTACCGGCGAGACCTATACCCAGGCCGATCTGCAGGAGGACGGCGCCCGCATCACCCAGATGCTGCGCGCGATGACCGCCATCAGCTTCCAGCAGAACTGCGGCAGCGCAAACCTGCGTCAGGAGCACGATGCCATCTGTGATTGGGTGTTCGATAAGGACCCCGACTTCAAGGCATTCGAGGAAGGCACCACCAAGCTGGACCGCGCCGACATGGAGAAGGCAAAGGATCTGTTCTACGACGTCTTCGGCTGGGACCGCACCACCGGTGTGCCCACCCGCGAGACGCTGGAAAAGTATGATCTGGCTGACATGGCCGATGATCTGGAAAAGCGCGGCATCTACGCCCAGAACACCGCAGCAGCTGAATAAATCCCATAGAAAGAGGAAAGACCGTCATGTTGTTTGGCAGACGTAAACCCGGCTACACCACCACGGTGGATGGCAGCGTAGACCCGGAACAGGCCGTTCTGGAACTGCAAAAGGCAGAGCTGGCCGCCAAGAAAAAGCCCAAGGCAGAGGTGTTCGACATCAACGCCGCAAGCGAGACTGCCCGCCGCCTGAAGGAAACCGGCAGCACCTTTGACGGCAGCGCCGCCAAGACCGGCGAGGATGTGATCGCCGCAGTGGAGCGGGAGACCGCCGAGCTTGCCGCAAAGCAGGCCGCCGAGACCGCGCCCGAAGCCGCCGAAGCTGCGCAGCCCGATGCTGCAAAGCCGGAACTGCTGGATTTTCTGGCCGGTGAACCGGAAGCGGAAAACGATCCCTTTGCGGATCAGCCCACCAAGACCGCCCCGGAGCTGCCGGAGCTGACCCCTGCACAGGAGCTGGCCGGTTACATCCGCGCCCGCTCTGCGGCTGCGCTGATTACCCCCCACGCTTTGCTGCTGGAGGAAGTGGAAAACGCCGACGAGCTGCTGGCGCAGATGCCCGCAGACCCCCAGTGCACCGATATCGTCACCCGCGCGGGTGCAAAGGACACCTACTATTACTCCAACGCCAACATGAGCGATAACTACGCCATGATCGCGCAGCTCATCGAGGACAAGGATCTGTGCGTGATGTTCGCCGAGATGGTGCGGTTCAACGCCCGCATCTACCCCAGCGCCACTCCGCTCAAGTACTTCCAGCGCTCTCCCTACGGCCTTGCACCGGAGGTCATCGAGCAGACATGGAAGGCCATGCAGGAGAACCCCGCCTATGCCGATATCGAGGAGCTGACCAACAATCAGAACGAGCGGTTCCTCTTTTCCACCAAGCACCTCACCCGCCGCTACGCCAAGGCTATCAGCGACGTGGACGATTTCTGCGATTAAACCAACCTACAATTGAATCAGGGTATAAGAGCTTCTTTGAGCAAAGGCGTCTAAACTCTCACAAAGAGCAGGACACCGCGCCGCAATGCTGCACCCGCAAGGGCGGGCATTCAAGGGTGGCGGGGGAAACCCTACTGCCTTCCCGCAGAAGAAACGCTGCAATTTGAAAAAAAGAACTCCTCCCATCTTCACAGGTGCTTTTTGGCTGTGTGCTGCCGCTGCAAGGGCGGCGCATAGCCAAAGGCTGCCACCGGCGTAGCAGACTGCAAACTGCCGCAGCCGGTTTTGTGGGGATATTCTGCGGAGGCGTTTTGATTTTCCGGTCAAGACGTCTCCGCTTCTTTTTCACCTGCCTTTTTTGAAAAAAGAATACCCCCGCCGGTGTCCCTGTCTGAGCCATAGCAGAAGGGGAGAGCGGCGGGTCTATGGAGGAAGTTATAATGAACCAGCCTTTCTGCTCCCCCGTCAAGGCGCTGCGCAGCGTGCTGGACGCGGCAGCGCTTCTGCCTTCTCCGTCCCCGGAGACCATCCCGCTGGAAGCCGCCTGCGGGCGCATTGCTGCCGCCGACCTCTGCGCCCGGATGGACCAGCCCCCCTTTGACCGCAGCCCGCTGGACGGCTACGCCCTGCACAGCGCGGATACCGCCGGAGCAAGCCGGGAGAACCCGGTCACCCTGCCGGTGGTGATGAAGCTTTACGCGGGCGATGCCCCGGCTGCTGCGCTGCCCGCAGGCTGCGCTGCCCGCATCATGACCGGAGCCCCCCTGCCGGAAGGCGCGGACTGCGTTTTGATGCAGGAACTGACCGACAGCGGCGAGGACGCCGTACAGCTCTATGCTGCCGTAAAACCGCTGCAAAACGTCGTGTTCCGGGGGGAAGATGTAGCCGCCGGTGCGGTCATCGTGCCCGCCGGGACGGTGCTCACCCCCGCCCATCTGGGCGTGCTGGCAGGGCAGGGCTACGCCGAAGTAGCCGTCTGCCGCCCGCTGACTGTGGGTATCCTTTCCACCGGCAGCGAGCTGCTGGAACCCGGCGCACCGTGGGCACCTGGTAAAATTTACGATGCCAACGGCATCCAGAACGCCGCCCGGCTGCGTCAGCTGGGCTTTGCCGTGGAACGGCAGCAGTGCTCCGACGACCCGGAGGTCATCACCGGTAAAATGCAGGAGCTGCTGACCCGCTGCGATGCCGTCATCACCAGCGGGGGCGTCTCTGTGGGGCAGAAAGACTACCTGCCCTTTGTGCTGGAAAAGCTGGGCGCACAGCTGCTGGTGGAGGGCATAGCCCAGAAGCCCGGCAGCCCCATGCTGGCGGCTGCGCTGGGCGGCAAGCTGGTGTTCTGCCTGTCCGGCAACCCCTTTGCCGCCGCCGCTACACTGGAGCAGTACGCCATCCCCGCGCTGCTGCGCGCCGCCGGACGCCGGGAGGAGAGCTGCATCCCCGCCCGCACCGTCTGCACCCTGACCAATGGCTTTTCCAAACCCAGCAAGGGCAACCGCTACCTGCGGGCGACTGCCTGCGGCGGCAAGGTGACCCTGCCCGGCGCGGGCAACACCGAGGCACACTCCTCCGGTGCGCTGTCCGCCATGATGGGCTGTAACTGTCTGGTGGAGATCCCCGCCGGCAGCGGGCCGGTAGAACCCGGTATGGAAGTGGAGGTGCTTTGCTTTGTACAGTGAACAAAAACAGGCACTGGCCGAAACGCAGGCGCTCAAACGCCCGGCGGTGCTGGCGGTCAGCGGGGTGCACAACAGCGGTAAGACCACTCTGCTGGAAAAACTGCTGCCCGTGCTGCGCAGCCGCGGACTGAAGGTTGGCGTCATCAAGCACGACGGCCACGATTTTACCCCGGACGTGCCCGGCACCGACAGCTACCGTCTGCGGGAAGCCGGTGCCGGGGGCGTGGCGGTCTACTCCGGCACGCGCTACCTGCTGACCGAGGAATTCCGCCTGACTGAGCAGGACCTGCTTGCCCTGTTCGAGCGTCACGGTTACGACCTTGTGCTGCTGGAAGGGTTCAAGTCCAGCGGCTGGCCGAAGATTGAGGTGGTGCGCAGCGCCATTTCGGATGCGCCCGCTTCCTTCCAGCCGCTGGCGGTGGTGGGGGATATCCCCGGCGCAGATTTTGACCTGAACGATATTCCGGCACTGGCAGACTGGATCGAAGCCCAGATGCCCGCGCTGTAAGGAGAATGCCACCATGAAACTGATTCGTACTGTTGACGCTGCAGGGCAGGTGCTCTGCCATGATATCACCCAGATCATCCCGGGCGAGTACAAGGATGCCCGCTTCCGCAAGGGGCACGTCATCCAGCCCGAGGACATCCCTGTGCTGCTTTCCATCGGCAAGGAGAACCTCTACGTCTGGGAAAAGCACCCCGGCATCCTTCACGAGGACGAGGCCGCTGCCCTGCTGTACAAGGCCGCTGCGGGCAAAAATATCCACGGCACTGCGCCGAAAGAGGGGAAGATCGAGCTGATCGCGGACTGCGACGGCCTGTTGAAGATCAACCGCAAGGCGCTGATGGCTGTGAACAGCACCCCGCAGATGATGATCGCCACCATCCACGGCGACCTGCCGGTGAAAAAGGGGCAGAAGCTGGCCGGTACCCGCATCATCCCGCTGGTCATCGAGCAGGAGAAGATGGACGCCATGCAGGCTGCCGCCGGGGCAGAGCCTATCCTGAACGTGCTGCCTATGCAGGCCAAGAAGGTGGGCATCATCACCACCGGCAGTGAGGTATTCAAGGGACGCATCGAAGATAAATTTACTCCCATCCTGCAAAGCAAGCTGGCGGTCTACGGCTGCGAGATGGTTTTCCATAAGGTCTGCGATGACGACCCCGCCGGGATCACCGCTGCCATTTTGGAGGCCAAGGCCGCAGGGTGCGAGCTGATCTTTACCACCGGCGGCATGAGCGTGGACCCCGACGACCGCACCCCGCTGGCCATCAAGAACACCGGGGCGGACATCATTACCTACGGCGCGCCGGTGCTGCCGGGAGCCATGTTCCTTGTCAGCTATCTGGACGGTGTGCCGGTGTGCGGCCTGCCCGGCTGCGTGATGTACGCCAAGCGTACCATCTTTGACCTGCTGCTGCCCCGTCTGCTGGCGGATGACCTCATCACCGCTGAGGATATCGCCCGCTTGGGCGAGGGCGGCCTGTGCCTGAACTGCGAGGTGTGCCACTGGCCGAACTGCGGCTTTGGACACTGCTAAGAAAGTCATTCCACCAAAGTTTCGAAATACGTTGAAAACTGCGGGAGTTAAAATAGATTTATGAACGAAAATAATCTGACACATTTTGATGCCGCCGGCAACGCCGTGATGGTGGATGTGAGCGCAAAGCCCGTCACCGCCCGGGAAGCTACTGCACACGGCATTATTACCATGAACGCCGAGGCCTTTGCTGCCGTGCAGAGCGGCACCATAAAAAAGGGCGATGTGCTGGGCGTGGCGCGCATTGCAGGCATCATGGCCACCAAACGCACCAGTGAGCTGATCCCTCTGTGCCATCCGCTGCCTCTGACTAAGGTGGGCATCGAGTTCCGTCTGCTGCCCGAGCGGCAGGCCGTGGAAGCCCTTTGCACCGTAAAAACCAGCGGCGTGACCGGCGTGGAGATGGAAGCCCTGACCGGCGTTTCCACCGCGCTGCTGACCATCTACGATATGTGCAAGGCCGTGGACAAGGGCATGGAGCTGGGCGAGATCCATCTGGTGGAAAAGACCGGCGGCAAGAGTGGCCACTACATCCGGGCGGAGGGCGGCTATGTTTGATCGTTACCAGCGCGAGATCCATTATCTGCGCTTGTCGGTGACCGACCTGTGCAATCTGCGCTGCCGCTACTGTATGCCGGACGGCGTGGAAAAGCTGGAGCGGGAAGCCGTGCTGACCTACGAAGAATTTCTGCGTCTGGCCGCGCTGTTTGCCCAGTGTGGCATCGACACCGTGCGGGTGACCGGCGGCGAGCCGCTGGTGCGCAAGAACGTGGCGCAGCTGGTGGCAGGACTTAAAGAGACCCCGGGCATCCGCCGGGTCACCCTGACCACCAACGCGGTGCTGCTGGCAGAGCAGCTGCCCGCCCTGCTGGACGCCGGGCTGGACAGTGTGAACATCAGTCTGGACACCCTGCGCCCGGAGGTGTTCCGGCAGATCACCGCCCGGGACGATTTTACCGCCGTGCAGGCGGGCTTGCAGGCAGCGCTGGAAAGCGGTCTGCCGGTCAAGCTGAACTGCGTGCCGCAGGCGGGCGTCAACGAGGGTGAACTGGAACAGCTCGCTACACTGGCAAAGGACAACGCCCTGCAGGTACGGTTTATCGAGATGATGCCCATCGGCTACGGCGCTGCCATGCCCTGCATCTCCGGCCCGGAGCTGCGGGCGCGGTTTGCCCGGCGCTGGCCGGAGCTTGCGCCCCTTTCTGCTGCGCAGGAGCACGCTTTAGGCGACGGCCCGGCGGTGTACTACACCGTGCCGGGCTGGCAGGGTAGCATCGGCTTTATTGCAGCGGTGCACGGCAAATTCTGCGCTTCCTGCAACCGTGTGCGGCTGACCAGTCAGGGCTTTTTGCGCCCCTGCCTTGCCAGCGAGACCGGGTGCGACCTGCGCGCCCTGCTGCGCAGTGGCGCGGACGATGCGCAGCTGCTGGCCGCCATCCGGGAGACCATCTGGGCAAAGCCCCGGGAACACCATTTTAACGACAGTTCCATGCCCGCTACCCGCGGGATGTATCGCATTGGAGGATAAATAACTATGGGTAAGCTTCTGGCAATCTGCACCAGCCCCAAGCGGGGCACCGTAAAAACCGAGGTGCCCAGCGCCGTTTTGACCCCGGAATGGGGCATCGTGGAGGACGCCCACGGCGGCAACTGGCACCGTCAGGTCAGTATGCTCAGCGCCGAAAAAATTGAGGCCTTCCGCAAGAAGATCTGGGTGGACTACGGTGCCTTCGGCGAAAATCTGGTCATCGAGGGCTTCGATTTCCGCAATCTGCCGGTGACCAGCCGGTTTGCCATCGGGGATGTGGTGCTGGAAATGACCCAGATCGGCAAAGAATGCCACAACGACTGTGTCATCAAGCAGCAGACCGGCGAGTGCATCATGCCCCACGAGGGCGTGTTCGCCCGGGTGCTCACCGGCGGTGAGATCCATGTAGGGGATGAGGTGACCCTGCTGCCCGCACTGGAAAACCCGCCCCTGCGCGCTGCCGTCATTACCCTTTCCGATAAAGGCAGCCGCGGAGAGCGGGAGGATAAAAGCGGCCCGCTGATCGTAGAAATGCTCACCGCCGCTGGCTATGTGGTGGAAGAGACCATGATCCTGCCGGACGAAGCCAAGGCGCTGAAAGCGCAGCTCATCCGCATGGCAGACGGCCGTCAGGTGAACCTTGTGCTCACCACAGGCGGCACCGGCTTCTCCCCCCGGGACATCACCCCGGAGGCCACCTGCGCTGTGGCCGACCGCAACGCCCCCGGCATTGCCGAAGCTATGCGCTATCACAGCCTGAGCATCACCCCGCGCGGGATGCTGAGCCGTGGCGTCAGTGTGCTGCGCGGCAAGACCCTGATCGTCAACCTGCCGGGCAGCCCCAAGGCAGTGCAGGAGAACCTCGAGTACATTCTGCCCAGCTTGGAGCACGGGGTACGCATTGCTGCGGGTCTGGACGGCGAGTGTGCCCGTAAGTAAGGGCTCCTGCCCTGCTTTCCTTTACGGGGCGTAGAAATATACTATTTTTTCACTTAAAGTGAGGAGAAACAGAGATGAACGACCATCGCATTTCCCGTCGGAGGTTTCTGGCCGCAGCCGGTATGGCCGGTGCAGCCGCTGCCCTCACCGCCTGCGGCGGTGCTGCTTCCAGCGCAGCATCGTCCGTGGCTTCCTCTGCCGCCGCTTCCTCGGAAGCAGCACAGAGCGTGGAGTTGATCGTGTTTGCCGCCGCCTCCCTCACCGAGACACTGAATGCTATCGGTGAGTGCTACACGGCAGAGCACCCGGAGGTGACTTTCCGGTTCAACTTCGACTCTTCCGGCACCCTCAAGACCCAGATCCAAGAGGGCGCGGATTGCGATCTGTTCATCTCTGCCGGTCAGAAGCAGATGAACCAGCTGGACATCACCGCTTCTGCCGATGTGAACAAGGATGGGCTCGACTTTGTGGATGCCGACAGCCGCGTGAACCTGTTGGAGAACAAGGTGGTGCTCTGCGTGCCGGAGGGCAGCGACAAGGGCATTGACAGCTTTGACGCACTGGCCGAGCATCTGAAGGCGCAGGATATCCTGTTCTGCATGGGCAACAGCGATGTGCCCGTGGGGCAGTACACCCAGAAGATCCTTACCTACTACCAGTTGGACGAGGCTGCGCTGGCTGCTGCGGGCGTGATCACCTACGGCTCCAACGTCAAGGAGGTGACCACACAGGTCACCGAAGGCAGTGTGGATGCAGGTGTCGTTTACTGCACCGATGCATACAGCGCCGGTCTGACCCCCGTGGACGAGGCCACCAAGGAGATGTGCGGTCAGGTCATCTACCCCGCCGCCGTACTGAAGGCCGCCCCCAACGCCGAGGCTGCCAAGGAGTTCTTGGCTTACTTACAGACCGACAAGGCCATGACCGTGTTCGAGGGTGTGGGCTTCAGCGCCGTATAAAGGAGCAGACATGGACTGGTATCCGTTGTGGAACAGCCTGCGCATTGCTTTGATCAGCTGCGCAGCGGTGTTCTTTCTTGGCATTTTTGCAGCCTACTATATTGCCCGTCTGCCCCGGATGGTCAAGGGTGTGCTGGATGTGCTGCTCACCCTGCCCATGGTGCTGCCGCCCACGGTGGTGGGCTACTTTCTGCTGCTGCTCTTCGGCGCAAAGCGGCCGCTGGGCATCTTTTTCATGCAGCATTTCGGGGTAAAGCTGGTCATGAACTGGTACAGCGCCATCTTTGCCTCCATCGTGGTGGCATTTCCGCTGATGTACCGCACCGCGCGCGGCGCGTTTGAAAGCTTTGACGAAACGCTGGCGTGGTCGGCGCAGACGCTGGGACAGTCCGATCCATGGATCTTCTGGCGGGTGCGGATGCCCGCCTGCCGTCAGGGCATTCTGGCGGGCACGGTGCTGGCTTTTGCCCGGGCACTGGGCGAATACGGCGCTACCAGCATGATCGCGGGCTACACCCCCGGCAAGACCGCCACCATTGCCACCACGGTCTACCAGCTGTGGCGCACCAACGATGAACTGGGTGCCATGCGGTGGGTGCTGGTGGATATCGCTATCTCGGCGGTGGTGCTGCTGGCTGTGAACCTGCTGGAGAAAAAACAGAAAGCGGGTGCCCGGAAATGAGCCTTGAAGTCAACATTGAAAAAAAGCTGGATGGCTTCACCCTCCGTGCTGCCTTTACCGCCGGCAACACCTCCACCGCCCTGCTGGGCGCTTCCGGCTGCGGCAAAAGCATGACATTGCGGTGCATTGCAGGCATTGTAAAGCCGGACCGCGGACGCATCGTGCTGGACGGGCGGGTGCTGTTTGACAGTGCGCAGCACATCGACCTGCCGCCGCAGCAGCGGGGCGTGGGACTGCTGTTCCAGAACTACGCCCTGTTCCCCAATATGACTGTAGAACAGAATATCCTCTGCGGTCTGAAGGCAGAAAAAGACCCCGCCGCCCGCCGCGCTGCCTGCGCCGAAATGCTGCGTGCCATGCGGCTGGAGACGCTTGCCAAGCGCTATCCCGCCCAGCTTTCCGGCGGGCAGCAGCAGCGCGCCGCGCTGGCACGCATTCTGGTGGGCAAGCCCCGCATCCTGATGCTGGACGAGCCCTTCAGTGCGCTGGACAGTTACCTGCGGGAAGAGGTAGAGGGCGAGGTAGGCAGCCTGCTGGCAAACTTTGCGGGCACCGCTCTGCTGGTGACCCACAACCGGGACGAGGCCTACCGCCTGTGCAAAGAGATGATCGTGCTGAACGAGGGGCAGGTGCTGCGTGCCGGTACCACCAAGGCCGTTTTTGCCGACCCGCAGAGCATCGCTGCCGCGCGGCTGACCGGCTGCAAGAACATTCTGCCCTGCACCCCGCTGGACAGTCACACCGTCCGTCTGGACGGCTGGGACACCACCTTGCGGCTGGTGCTGCCCGTCCCGGCGGGCTGCACCGCCGTGGGCATCCGCGCCCACGACTTTACGCCCTGCGCTGCGGATGCGCCCAACGCCATCCCGGTAAAGGCGGTCTCCACCAGTGAAAACCCCTTTGACTGGAACCTCATCTGCACCTCGCCGAAGGGTACGGCGCAGCTGTGGTGGAAGGTGGGCAAAACCAGCCTTTCTGCCGCCGCCCCGGAGCCGCCTCAGTATCTGTGTGCCGCCCCGGAGAGCATCATGCCGCTGAAAGGTTGAGAAAACGAATGGGCCTGCACTGCGTTCCGGCCATATTCAGTAGAAACAATCATTTGAAAATAGGGGATTTCCCCACACGCAAAGCAGCCGCTGCACGGTAAGATGCAGCGGCTGCTTTGCTTATTTGTGTAAAAAGGGGAGTACTTATGCCATATCACGGCAGGTCACAATGTCTGCCCCGGTGCCGCAGACGTCGGTCAGCACCACATCGCCCACATGGATGGGGGCGTGCAGCACCACGCTGTCCAGCGCTGCGACCACCTCTGTCATCTGTCCCTTGGGCACAGGCTTGGAGGTCTTGACCGGGCAGCGGGAGTGCAGGCAGCCCTCGGCGCGCACGGTGCTGGTGATGATGCGTGTGGGGTGGGTCAGCTCTTCCTTGCCGTAGGCAATGCCGTTGGGGCAGCCGTTGCCGGTCACTTTATAGTCGTTGGCCTCATCCACCTGCAGATGGCAGCCCTGCGGGCAACAGGTGCAAATTACTTCTTTCATCTCGCTCATGCCTCCTCGATCTCAATGGTCACTTCGTCCATGGGGGCTCTGTCCAGCAGCACTCTGGGCAGGGCAATGTGTTCCATCTCGCCGGGGGCAAGGCGGTCACGCTTGAAGCGTGCGATCACCGTATCACCGCTCTTGACAAGGATGGTGCTCTTGCCGCAGATGCGGCGGACGCGGAAGGACACGTTGGTGCTCTTTTCCACGCCTTCCAGACGGATGCGCTGCGGCAGGGTGTAGCCAAGGTCTGCGCCGGGCTTCACGGTCAACACACGCCCCGTGGCCACAGGGCCGTTCTGGATATAGTTGGCAGCGGCTGCGCCGGCCAGCTCGCTCTCGCCGGAAACAAAGTCCACCAGATCATGCACCTGCACCACGTTGCCGCAGGCAAACACACCGGGGATGCTGGTCTCCATGTTTTCGTACACGATGGCGCCCTTGGTGCGGGGGTCCATCTCGATGCCGGCCTGCTTGGTCAACTCGTTTTCGGGGATCAGCCCCACGCTCAGCAGAATGGTGTCCACATCAAACTCCATCTCAGTGCCGGGAATGGGTTTGCGGTCGGAGCCGATCTCGGCCACGATGGCCTTTTCCACACGGTCCTTGCCCTGAATATCCACGATGGTGTGGGAGAGGTACAGGGGGATGTCAAAGTCGTTCAGGCACTGCACGATATTGCGGGTCAGGCCGCCGGAGTAGGGCATCACCTCTACGCAGGCCAGCACCTTTGCACCCTCAAGGGTCATGCGGCGGGCCATGATCAGGCCGATGTCACCGCTGCCGAGGATCAGCACCCGCTTGCCCACCAGATAGCCTTCCATGTTCACATAGCGCTGTGCGGCACCGGCGGTGTACACGCCGGCAGGGCGGGTGCCCGGGGTGCCGATGGCACCGCGGGTGCGCTCGCGGCAGCCCATGCCCAGCACGATGCTTTTTGCCTCGATGATCTGGTAGCCGTGCTCCTTGGAGACGCAGTGCACCTTTTTGTCCGGGGTCACTTCCAGCACCATGGTGTCCAGCTGCACCTTTACGCCGGTTTCCTTGAGCATCTCAATAAAGCGCCCGGCATACTCCGGGCCGGTCAGCTGTTCGCCGAAGCGGTGCAGACCAAAGCCGTTGTGGATGCACTGGTTCAGAATGCCGCCCAGTTCCTTGTCGCGCTCCAGAATAAGGATGTCGCGCAGACCGCTTTCCCATGCCTTGCAGGCAGCAGCAAGGCCCGCAGGGCCGCCGCCAATAATGACCAAATCAACCATTGTTCTTTCCTCCTACCTTCGTTTCGCTGAGCAGAACGTTCGAGCCGTTCTTGTCCTGCAGGATGTCCAAGGGGTCTATGCCCAGTTCGCGGCTGATCAGCTCCAGCACGCGGGGGCCGCAGAAACCGCCCTGGCACCGACCCATGCCTGCACCGGCGCGGCGCTTGACGCCGTCGATGGTGGTGGCGGGCACCTCGCTGTGGAGGGCTGCCAGGATCTCGCCCTCGGTGATGGTCTCGCAGCGGCAGATCACGCGGCCGTAAGCGGGCTGCTCCTTGACCAGCGCGGCCTTTTCCTCTGCGGAAAGCTCCTTGAAGCGGATGTGGCGGCGGCCGTCCTTGTAGTCGGCCTTTTCTGCGCCCAGAACACCGCGCTGCTGCAGGATGGCAACAGCTTCCTCCGCAACCGCCGGGGCAGCGGACAGGCCGGGGCTCTTCATGCCGGCCAGATCGATCCAGCCGGGTGCCTCCGGCTCCTCGCCAATGATAAAATCGTCCACGTCCAGATTGGCGCGCACGCCTGCAAAGCTGCGGATGGACTCGCCAAAGTTGATACTGGGCACACTGCGCTGGGCAGTGGCCTTGACAAATTCCAGACCACTGCTGGTGCAGGAGGTGTCGTTGCCCTTCACAGGCTCTGCGTTGGGGCCGACGAGCAGGTTGCCGTGCACGGTGGGTGCTACCAGAACGCCCTTGCCCAGCTCGTTGGGACACTGGAAGATAACGTGACTCACGCGGGTGCCCTCGCTCTTGTCCAGCAGATAGTACTCGCCCCGGGTGGGGATGATGTGGAAGTTGGCGGGCTCCACCATGGAGTGTACTTTGTCTGCCCAGATACCGGCAGCGTTGATGACGCAGCGGGTCTCCACCGTGCCGCCGGGCACGGTCAGGCGGTAGCCGCCCTCGATGGCTTCGGCATTGGTCACCTTGCAGTTGCGGCGCAGCTCCACGCCGTTGCGTACCGCCACCTCGGTCATGGCCAGTGCGTACTCCCACGGGTTCACGATGGCGGCGCTGGGTGCCCACAGTGCGCCGCAGACCTTCTCGGAGAGGTTGGGCTCCATGGCAAGGGTCTCTTCCCGGGAAAGAATCTTCATGTCGGGCACGCCGTTGGCGGTGCCGTTCTCGAACAGATGCTGCAAATGTGGCAGTTCCTTCTCGTCCAGTGCCAGCACCAGCGAGCCGCACTGCTTGTAGGAGACATCCAGCTTTGCGCAGATCTCCTTTGCCAGTGCCACGCCGCGCACGTTCAGCCGTGCCATGCGGGTGCCGGGGGCGGGGTCGTAGCCTGCGTGGAGAATGGCGCTGTTGGCCTTGGTGGTGCAGTCTGCCACATCGTTCTCGGCCTCAAGAATGACCACCTTGTTGTCGTAGCGAGACAGTGCGTAGGCGGTAGCGGCACCGATGACGCCACAGCCGATGATTGCTACATCATACATTGTTTTTTTCCTCCTGTCCGTTCTGCCTTGGCCCGTCGGGAGCTGGGCAGCTGTTGATGGTACAAAAAAAGAGCGAACCGAAACAAAGGCAACTGCCCTTGTCCGTTTCGCTCATATCTCTTGAAACAAACAGCACTTGTTTGCTCTTATGATACCCTGTCCCTGCACAAAAAGCAAGGTGTTTTGCACTTTTTGTGAAACCCTTACAAAAAACACCGGTTGCTTTTGCGCAGAATGCGGGTCACATATCCCATACCGCCTGATTGGTGGTGGAAATGGCAGTGATTCCGGCTTCCAGCGCGGCCATCACGTCCTCTTTATCAGCAATAAGGCCGCCGGCGAGCACCGGCACTTTGGCGGTAGCGCACACCCGGCGCAGGATCTTGGGCATGGTGCCGGGCAGCAGGTCCAGACAGTCCGGCAGATTTGGCGGAATCTTATCCAAGCTTTCCAGTGCGATGGAATCCAGCAGGAATACCCGTAGGATGGCGGCAAGCCCCAGCTCCTTGGCGCGGCGGATGAAGGACTGCCGGGTGGAGATGATGCCGTCGGCCTCGGTGGTATTGCGGATAAAGTCCACCGCCACCTCTTTGCCCGCCAGCCCGGCAATAAGGTCTACATGCACCACGGCAAAGCGCCCGGCTTCGTGGATGCGGCGCACAATGGAGGCAATATTGCAGATATCTCCGTATAATACGAATACCACCCGGATGTTCTCGTTGGTCAGCGCATTGCAAAGCCCGGCATCGTCCTTGACGGCCGCAATGACCGGCGTTTCCTGAATGGCATCCATCAGCGCCTGTTTCATGCTTTTCCTCCTGCCCGGCGTTCTGTGGGGCAATTTTACTGGTGCTCTGCCAGCCAGCGCAGCGCCATATAGGTGTAGGCTGCCGTGCCGCGGTACAGGATGCTGTCGTCAAAGCGCACCTTGGGGTGGTGCTGGCCGTAGGTGTAGCCCTCTTTAGCGTTGCCGGCAGCTAAGAACATACTCACGGTGGGTACCTCGTGGCTGACAAAGGCGAAGTCCTCGCTGCCGCCGCCGGGCTTGCCGCCGGTGAGCGGGGTCATATCCATAGCGCCCTTGCCCAGCAGTTCGGTCATATAGGTCAGGGCGTTACCCGCCAGCGGGGTGTCCACCACCATGCAGGGGCAGTAATCGCTGAACTCCACCTCGGCGGTGCAGCGGTAGGCGGTGGCCACGCCCTGCGCAATTTCGGTCATGCGCTGATGGATGAGGGCGCTGACCTTCTGCTCCGGGTCCACGGTGCGGATGGTGCCCCACATATCGGCAGTATCCGGGATGACGTTGGAAGCCTTGCCTGCCTCGAACCGGCCGGTGGTGAACACGCCAAAGCCTGCGGGGTCCAGCTCGCGGCTGTTGATCTCCTGCAGGGCAATGTGGATGTGCGCCGCTGCGGTGATGGGGTCGATGCAGGCGTTGGGCATGGAGCCGTGGCCGCCCTTGCCGTGCACAACGATGTGATACTGCTCGCAGCTGGCCATGGTAATGCCGCCGCCCGGCACCAGCACCATACCGGCGGGCAGGGGCATCCCGGCCAGCACATGGAACATGACCGCTGCGTCTACCTTGGGGTTCTCCAGCAGGCCGCTGTTTATCATATCCAGCGAGCCCTGAAAGATCTCCTCTGCGGGCTGAAACTCCAGCTTTACCGTGCCTTCGATCTCGTCCTCATGCTCCTTGAGCAGCTTGGCTGCACCCAGCACCATGGCGGTGTGCATATCGTGGCCGCAGCCGTGCATCTTGCCGGGCAGCTCAGAGGAAAATTCCTCGCCGGATTCCTCCTGCAGGGGCAAAGCGTCCATGTCGCCGCGCAGCAGGATCACCTTGCCGGGGCGCTTGCCGCCTGCAAGCGCAATGACGCCGCACTTGCCGCAGTCCTGCGGGGTGTAGCCCATCTCGGTCAGAGCTTTTTTGACCAGTGCCTTGGTCTGGGGCAGGTCAAAGCCCACCTCCGGGTGACGGTGCAGTGTGCGCCGCCATTCCTGCAGCTGGGGCTCCAGCGCTTTGGCGGCTTCCAACAGTTTTTCCGGTGCGATCATTGTAAAATCAACTCCCTCTGAATTTATGCGGAAAGACCTCTCGGCCACAGCAGAACCATGACGGGAGGGCTTGTCCTTACGGTTATTCTTCCCCGCCGTTATTGCCAGTCGGGTGATACTGGGCGCAGGTGCACTTTTTGAACTTCAGGCCGCTGCCGCAGGGGCAGGGGTCGTTGCGGCCAATTTTGACCACACGCACCGGCTGACCCTTGGGGCTGCCCTTGACGCCGGGTGCACCGTTGCCGGGCACAAAACCTTCGCCGGTGGGCTTTGCCACCTGCTCCCGCTTGGGGGCGGAACCGGCGGCGCGCAGCTCGATGGTAAGCAGCATCTTGACGCTGGACTCCCGGATGGAATCCACCATCTGGTCGAACATATCAAAGCCCTCAATGCGGTATTCCACCACCGGGTCCTTTTGACCGTAGCCGCGCAGCGCAATGCCCTGCCGCAGCTGGTCCATGTTGTCGATGTGGTCCATCCACTGGCGGTCTACGCACTTGAGCAGGCAGATGCGCTCCAGCTCGCGCATGACGGGTGCACCGTAGCGCACCTCCTTGGCCTGCAGGATCTGCATTCCGCGGTCGTACAGCATATCTGCAATGCCCTGCTGGGAAAGGTTATCAAAGTCGGCTACGGTATAGTGGAAGTCGGCATCGGTGGTCAGCCAGCCCTGATAGTGGCGGCGCAGGGCACCAAAATCCCACTCGTCCTTCACATCGCCGGAAAGGAACTGGGCGCAGCTGGAATCGATGTTCTCCCGCAGCATCTTGTGCATCTCGGTGCTGATGTCCTCGCCGTCCAGCACCTTGCGGCGCTGCCCGTAGATGATCTCGCGCTGCTGGTTCATCACATCGTCGTACTTCAGCACGTTCTTACGGATCTCAAAGTTGCGGCCCTCCAGCTTTTTCTGAGCGCTTTCCAGCGTGTTGGTGATCATGCGGTTCTCGATGGGGGTGTCCTCGTCGATCTTCAGGGTGTTCATCAGGCTGGACACCCGGTCGCCGCCAAACAGGCGCATCAGGTCGTCCTCAAGGCTCAGGTAGAAGCGGGAAGCGCCCGGGTCACCCTGACGGCCGGCACGGCCGCGCAGCTGGTTGTCGATACGGCGGCTCTCGTGGC